>OGMP01000015.1_pt1 | contig 160947 bp, 116 predicted proteins | sample 1573261 | NCBI WGS metagenome assembly OGMP01 (sample SAMEA2581878, study PRJEB24529) | metagenome | biome: Human gut stool | place: China | collected 2011 | reverse complement strand
AAACTTTAGGTAACAACAAAGGCCCGAGCTTGTGAAAGTACGGGCCCTTTTTCATAAAATGAAGAAAGTGCATCAAAAAGCATATTAACATACATTTTGACACACCCTCTTTTTTGTGCTCTTTTTCCGGCGGTATCTGAGGCTGCGAAAATATGCCCGAAGACGCCTGAAAAAATCATCGAAATCATTTTTCAAAAACATCAGGAAGACTTTTTCATTTCATTGAGATGATTTTCAGACCCTGGTTTTGGGATATAAAAACAGATATTCACAAATTGAAAGGATTGCAAGGGAGGTTTTTCTTTGTTAGTAAGGTTAAAAAAGTACAATCACCTGTCGTTTTAGGAAATCATTTTTTTTGTATTTCTAAATAAATGCTATTTTTGCATCAATTTGCAAACTTGAAATGACAAAATGAGCACAATCATAACACACAAAGGTAGAGTAAAACAGATTGACAATACCCGGATACAGGTGCAGATCATGCAGGCCTCGGCCTGTTCGGCCTGTGAAGCCAAGAGCCTCTGCCACTCTGCGGAGAGCAAGGAGAAAATGATTGAGGTGCATGCCGCCGACGCTGCCGACTTTGAAGTGGGGCAGGAAGTGATGCTGGTGGGCACCCTGTCGCAAGGGCTCAAGGCCGTGGTTTACGCCTATGTTATTCCCTTAATTCTGATGCTGGTGGTTTTATTCCTGTCCCTGCTTCGGGGGATGGACGAGGCGCTGGCAGCTCTGCTGTCTATTGGTGTGCTGATACCTTATTACCTTATTATATATCTGATGCGTCATCATTTGACCCGAAAATTTTCATTTACCCTTAAACATATAAACTAATAAAATGATGCATTTAATTTGGATTGCAGTATTGATTCTGGGAGCAGTGGGACTGGTTTCCGCACTGGTGCTCTTCGTGGCCTCCCGGAAATTTGCTGTTGAAGAAGATCCCCGAATTGGCGAGGTGAGCGAGGTGCTGCCTCAGGCCAACTGTGGTGGATGTGGTTATCCGGGCTGCTCGGGCTTTGCCGGTGCTTGTGTCAAGGCGGCAGACGCTGGAAGTCTGGATGGTATGCTTTGTCCCGTAGGCGGACAGCCGGTAATGGAGCGTGTAGCCTCTATTCTGGGCATGTCGGTAGCTGCCGCTGCGCCTAAGGTGGCTGTGGTGCGTTGCAACGGATCATGCGCCAACCGCCCGCGTGTGGTGAGCTACGACGGTGTGAAGAGCTGTCGTGCGGCCCTGATGACCGGTACCGGTGAGACCGCCTGTGCGTTCGGATGTCTGGGATGTGGCGACTGTGTGGCTTCTTGCCAGTTTGGTGCCATTTCCATTAATCCCGAAACCGGACTTCCGGTAGTGGACGAAGAGAAGTGTACGGCCTGTGGCGCTTGTGCCAAGACCTGTCCGCGAAAGATCATCGAGCTTCGCCCGAAGGGATCGAAAGGACGCCGCATGGTGGTTACCTGCGTGAACCGTGACAAAGGCGCTGTGGCCAACAAGGTATGTCAGGCTTCTTGTATCGGTTGCGGCAAGTGTGTGAAGACTTGTCCGTTCGAGGCCATCACGCTGATGAACAATCTGGCTTACATCGACCCGGAGAAGTGCCGCCTCTGCCGCAAGTGCGAGGAAGCCTGTCCGAAGGGAGCCATCCACGCCATCAATTTCCCGCCGCGCAAACCGAAGGCTGAACCTGCGGCAGCGGCACCAGCGAGTGAGAAAACGGAACAGCCGGCGGCAGAAAAGACCGCAGCCCGTTCTAATGTTGAATCAAATTAATGGGGATAGACTGTGAAAACATTCAAGATAGGCGGGGTGCATCCCGCTGAAAACAAACTGACGGCCGAGGTGCCGTCACGGCCTGCTGCCATCCCGGCACAGGCGGTGTTCTCTATGTATCAGCACATCGGTTCACCGGCCAAACCGGTAGTGAAGAAAGGCGATGTGGTGAAAGTGGGAACTTTGCTGGCTGAGGCCGACGGATTCGTTTCCGCTCCGATTTACTCATCCGTATCGGGAACCGTATCCAAAGTAGACGCTATTGTCGATGCCAGCGGCTATCGCCGTCCGGCTATCATCGTAGATGTGCAGGGCGATGAGTGGGAAGAGGAAATTGACCGCTCGGCTGATCTGGTCACTCTGGCCGACCGTCCGGAACTGACTTCTGAGGACATCGTGGCTCAGGTAAAGAAAGCAGGTATCGTCGGTATGGGTGGCGCCACCTTCCCGACACACGTAAAACTGACTCCTCCTCCGGGTTCCAAGGCCGACTGTGTGGTTATCAATGGTGTGGAGTGTGAGCCTTATCTCACTGCCGACCACCGACTGATGCTCGAAAAGACTGACGAGGTGCTTGTCGGCATTTCGCTCATCATGAAGGCCGTGAAGGTAGAGAAAGCCTATGTGGGTATTGAGAATAACAAGCCCGATGCCATCGCCCGCATGCAGGAGAAGGCATCCCGCTATCCGGGCATTGAGATCGTGCCGCTGAAAGTGAAGTATCCGCAGGGTGGTGAAAAACAGCTGATTCAGGCCATTACCGGCCGCGAGGTACCGCCTCCTCCGGGACTACCTATTCAGGTAGGTGTGGTCGTACAGAATGTCGGTACCGCTTTTGCCATCTATGAGGCTGTGATGAAAAACAAACCGCTTGTGGAGCGTATGATCACCGTAACCGGTAAACCGTTGGCGCGTCCGGCCAATCTGTGGGCCCGTATCGGTACTCCGATGAAGGCGCTGATTGACGAATGCGGCGGTATGCCCGAGGATTGCGGCAAGGTGATCGGTGGCGGTCCGATGATGGGTAAGGCCCTGATGAATCTGGATGTACCGGTGTGCAAGGGTTCTTCCGGCCTGTTGCTGATGAACGACAAGGAATCCCGCCGTGCGGCCATACAGCCCTGTATCCGCTGCGCCAAGTGTGTGGGTGCCTGCCCGATGGGACTGGAGCCATATTTGTTGGCCACTGCTTCGGCATTCAAGAAGTGGGATGTGGTCGAGGCAAACGACATCGTTTCCTGCATCGAATGCGGTTCCTGTCAGTTTACCTGCCCGTCCAACCGACCGATGCTCGACAATATCAGAATAGGAAAATCAACTGTGATGGCGCTGATCAGAGCGCGTAATGCTAAAAAATAGAACAATGGCAAAGAAGTTAATAGTATCGCTGTCACCGCATGTGCATGGAGGCGACAGTGTTCAGCGAAATATGTATGGCGTATGCGTGGCCTTGATTCCCACTTTGCTCGCCTCATTAATCTTTTTCGGACTGGGAGCCGCAATCGTGTTGGTTACTTCCGTCCTTTCCTGTGTGTTCTTCGAGTGGGCCATTTCCCGCTTCCTGCTGCACAAGGAGCAGCTCACCATTACCGACGGTTCAGCCGTGCTGACCGGTCTGTTGTTGGGCTTCAACCTGCCGTCCAATCTGCCGGTATGGATCATCATTATCGGTGCGCTGGTAGCTATCGGTGTGGGTAAAATGACCTTCGGTGGCCTGGGATGCAACCCGTTCAACCCGGCGTTGGTGGGACGTGTATTCCTGCTGATTTCTTTCCCGGTGCAGATGACCACCTGGCCTTTGCCCGGACAGCTTACCTCTTATCTGGATGCACAGACCGGAGCCACTCCGCTGGCGGTGATGAAAGAAGCCGTGAAGACCGGTGACACCTCCGTGTTGGAAAAACTCCCGAATGCCTTTGACATGCTGCTGGGACAGATGGGAGGTTCTTTGGGCGAAGTCAGCGCTCTGGCTATTCTGATCGGTCTGGTGTATATGCTCATGCGCAAGATCATCACCTGGCATATCCCGGTTTCAATCCTGCTCACCGTATTGGTGCTGAGCGGTCTGCTGCACTTGTATAACCCGGCTTACGCCGATCCGGTGAACACATTGCTTTCCGGTGGTCTGTTGTTGGGTGCCTGCTTCATGGCTACCGACTATGTCACCTCACCGATGACCCCGCGCGGACAGATCATTTATGGTATCGGTATCGGTGCCATCACCGTGATCATCCGTACCTTCGGAGCCTATCCGGAAGGTATGTCGTTTGCGATTCTGATTATGAACGCATTCACTCCGCTCATCAATACCTATAACAAACCAAAAAGATACGGGAGGGTTGCCAAATGAAAAAACTGAAATCTAATCTGGTAAATATGACGGTAGTGCTGACCGTTATCTCAGTGATTGCCGGCGGTGTGCTGGCCTATGTGAATCAGGTGACCCAAGGACCGATTGCCGCCATCAACGAGCAGAAATTGCAGGACGGTATCAAACAGGTGATATTGGGCACGACAGACGGTGAACTCAATGTGGAGCAGCCCGATACGCTCGACGGCGGTTATGTGCTTTACAAGACCGACAAGGGAACAGCTGTTATGGCCATTGAAAACGGTTTTGCAGGACCGATTTCTGTGTTGGTGGGCTTCGACGAGCAGGGTGCTGTCAAGGGATACACCATTCTGGCCACATCAGAGACTCCGGGTCTGGGTGTCAAGGCAGATACCTGGTTCCAGAAAGACGGTAAGGGAAGCATCATCGGCCGTAACCCGGGCGAGAAGGAACTGGTGGTTTCCAAGGATGGAGGAGATGTAGACGCCATTACGGCTTCGACCATTACCAGCCGTGCTTTCCTGAAAGCGGTGAACAATGCTTATCAAGTATATAAGAACAACGGACAGTGGACCGACACCAACAGCGGTGCTTCGCAGAAAGCACATTAATATATGTGGAAGGTTTATTGTTGAAACATACGGAAAAGGAGAATAAATATGAATAACTTTAAAGTTTTGATGAATGGCATCATCAAAGAGAATCCTACCTTTGTGTTGCTGCTCGGTATGTGTCCGACACTCGGAACTACCTCATCGGCTCTGAACGGTATGTCTATGGGACTGGCCACCACCTTTGTGCTGATCTGCTCCAACGTAGTCATCTCGCTCATCAAGAATCTGATTCCGGATACCGTGCGTATCCCGGCTTTCATTGTGGTGATTGCTTCGTTTGTGACTGCCTTGCAGATGATCATGCAGGCTTTTGCTCCCGATATCTATGCGTCGCTCGGTCTTTTCATCCCGCTGATTGTGGTGAACTGTATCATTCTGGGCCGTGCCGAGGCTTTTGCAAGCAAACACGGCGTGGTTCCGTCCTTCTTCGACGGTCTGGGTATGGGTCTTGGCTTTACGCTGGCACTGACTATTCTGGGTGCGATCCGCGAATTGCTGGGTACCGGCAAACTGTTCGGAATGACTTTGTGGGCCGAGGATTACGGAATGCTGATGTTCGTGCTGGCGCCGGGTGCATTCCTGGTTTTGGGTTATCTCATAGCCATTGTCAATAAGATAAGAAAGGTATAACCTCATCAAAAAAGTCATTATGGAATTATTCTATCAATACATTATCGTTTTTATCACAGCGATATTTGTCAATAACGTCGTTCTTTCCCAGATTCTGGGAATCTGTCCTTTCCTCGGTGTATCGAAGAAAGTAGACACCGCCCTGGGTATGTCGGCAGCCGTTGCCTTTGTGCTTGTACTGGCCACACTGGTGACCTTTGTATTGCAGAAATACGTGCTCGACCCCAACGACCTGGGTTATTTGCAGACCATCGCCTTCATTCTGGTGATTGCCGCTTTGGTACAGATGGTCGAGATTATTCTGAAGAAAGTCTCTCCGGCCCTGTATCAGGCTCTGGGAGTTTTCCTTCCTCTTATCACGACCAACTGTGCGGTGCTGGGAGTTGCCATTCTGGTAATCCAGAAAGATTTCGACCTGCTGATGGGTGTCTGGTATGCCCTGAGCACTGCGCTCGGTTTCGGACTGGCATTGACTATCTTTGCCGGAATCCGCGAACAGCTGAGCATGATGCCGATTCCGAAGGGAATGCAGGGAATGAGTATCGCGCTGGTTACAGCCGGTCTGCTGGCAATGGCCTTTATGGGCTTCAGTGGAGTAGATAACGGACTCAAACTCCTGTTTCAGGTAGGCTGATCCGTCCGTTTAACAATAAAAAGGCCCGAAGAACGCTCTTCGGGCCTTTTTTCTGAAAAAATATTTTCATTTTTGAATGGCGGTATCATAAATAATGTCTATATTTGCTGTATAAAACATTAACAACAACATTTAACTGATATGAAAGAAACTATTTTGGTAACCGGTGGAACAGGTTTCATCGGCTCACACACGACAGTAGAACTTCAGGCTGCCGGATATGACGTAGTAATTGTAGATAACTTGTCAAACTCTCGCGAAGATGTATTGGATGGCATCGAGAAGATTTCAGGTATCCGTCCTGCTTTCGAGAAGATCGACTTGTGCGATTTCGAAGCTACTGAGAACGTGTTCAAGAAATATCCAAAAATCAGTGGTATCATTCACTTTGCAGCAAGCAAGGCTGTAGGTGAGAGTGTAGAGAAGCCTTTGAAATACTACCGCAACAACATCCTTTCATTGGTTAACTTGTTGGAGTTGATGCCTAAATATAACGTTAAGGGTATTATCTTCTCTTCTTCATGTACTGTTTACGGTCAGCCGGACGTATTGCCTGCAACCGAGGAAACTCCTATCAAGAAGGCTGAGAGCCCATACGGAAATACAAAACAGATCAACGAAGAGATCATTTACGATACAGTAAAGAGCGGTTCTCCTATCAAGGCTATCCTGTTGCGTTACTTCAACCCAATCGGTTCTCACCCATCTGCAATCATCGGTGAGATGCCAAACGGTGTTCCTCAGAACTTGATTCCTTATTTGACTCAGGCTGCTATGGGTATCCGCAAGGAGTTGAGCGTATTCGGTGACGACTACGATACTCCAGACGGATCTTGTATCCGCGACTACATCTATGTAGTAGACTTGGCTAAGGCTCACGTATGCGCTATGACTCGTATCATGGAAGATAAGACTACAGAGCCTGTTGAGGTTTACAACGTAGGTACCGGTAAGGGAACCAGCGTATTGGAGTTGATCCACGCCTTCGAGAAGGCTACCGGCGTGAAACTGCCTTATAAGATTGTAGGCCGTCGTCCGGGTGATATCGTTAAGGTATGGGGTAATGTAGACAAGGCCAACAAGGTGTTGGGCTGGAAGGCAGAAACTCCGCTGGAAGACGTATTGGCAACTGCATGGAAATGGCAGTGCGCTCTGCGTGAAAGAGGTATTATGTAATTCGATTACAATTTGTAATTAAGATATTCATTACGTTGAACACTTTATGTGTTCCTATGCAGAAGGTGTGATGCATTCTGAAGTATGTGAATATGACGGAGTGTTACTTATGAACTCATTCATAGACAGATCTTCTGTATTAGTGTTTTGTCGTGTTTTATTTTGTGTTTGTGTTGTTGCTATCCCCCGACGTGAGTCGGGGGATAGTCTTTTTCTAGGATTGTTTGATCATCATGATTATGGATTTGATAGAGACTTTTTATAATGATATATTGGCAGCTCTCGGGCTGGACAAGATGGATGCGTTGGGCCGTCTGGCCTTTTACCGTTTGATGATTCTGCTTTTGAGTGCTTTGCTCATGTGGTTTGCCTTCTGGTTTTTCAAGCGGATTCTGAAGCCTGTGGTGAGCCGTATTGTGGAACACACTCAGGTGTCGTGGGACGATCATCTGTTTAATGAGAAGGTGTTGAACACCACCTGCCACCTCATTCCTCCGATTGTGCTGTTCCTGATGGTACCGGTTATCTTTTATCCTTTCCCCGATATACGGATGCCGGAACAGGATGAGGCTTTCCGTCATTTCTGTTATGCCATGACCAAGATTTACATGGTGGCAGTGGTGATTCGCTGGTGTTTTGTGGTGCTCTCCAGCATCCGCCTGATTACCGACGAGATGCTCGACCACCGCAACAGTTATGTGTTGGGAGTGATTCAGCTGTTTAAGATTATCATTGGCTTTGTGGGTTTCATTATCATTGTGAGCATTCTGATCAACCGTTCGCCGGTGGCTCTGTTTGCCGGACTGGGTGCTGCGGCCACAATTCTGATGTTGGTGTTCAAGGACTCCATATTGGGACTGGTGGCCGGAGTGCAGCTTTCGTCCAACGATATGCTGCGCAAGGGGGATTGGATTACCGTGCCGCAGAGTGGGGCAGACGGTTATGTGGAGGAGATTTCCCTGTCTACGGTCAAGGTCCGCAATTTCGACAATACCATCACCACGATACCGCCGTATTCTCTGATCAGCCAGTCATTTCAGAACTGGCGCGGAATGCAGACCAGCGACGGCCGTCGGGTGCGCCGTTCCCTGTTGATCGACACCACCACCATTCACCGTTGCAGCGAGCAGGAATGCCGCGAGATTGCTGCTACTGGACTGATTGATGTGGCCGCCTGTCCCGAAAACGAGCGTGTGAATCTGATTCTTTTCTGCCGGGCCATGGAATGCTTCTTGCGGAGCGAAGACGAGCTGGTGAATACGGATATGAAACTCATGGTGCGCCAGATGCCGGTTACGGCGCAGGGATTGCCCGTGGAGTTCTATTTCTTCCTGAGAGACAAGGAGTGGGTGACCTATGAACACAATATGAGCACGCTGTTGGCACGCATCATCACGTTGGTTCCCCGTTTCGGACTGAAGCTCTATCAGGCTCCTTCGGGAAGCGATTTGCTTGCCTTGAATGCGGCGAGAGAGGCGGCAAGCCAGCATGTTTCCGACGTGCCAAGCGGACGTTGAAAATGTTTTTTGAAAAAGATATTCCTGCGTCGTTCGGGATGGTTCAGGCAAGCAGAGAGGAGAGAATAAGAATGCCCGAAGGAGATTCGGAAAAACGCTTCCGACAAAATTTTCAATCCGTTTCGATATTTTGAAAATTTCGTCCCGACGATTTTTTGATGCGATAAAAACAAGAATGAGGCATGTCCATGGCGGGCATGCCTCATTCTTGTATAGAAATACCGGGAAACTGTGTTCCGTTGGTCTATAATGACGATCAGAAGTAAGGATTGTTCTCCCGTTCGAAGCCTACGCTGGTCGGTTCGCCGTGACCGGAATAAACCTTCACGTCGGCGGGTAGTGTCATAATCTTGTTTCTTAGACTGCTCATCAGTTGCTCGTAATTGCCTCCGGGGAAGTCCGTGCGACCGATGCTCATGCAGAAGAGCGAATCGCCCGAGAAGAGCACCTTCTCTTCGGCACAATAGAAGCAGATGCCGCCCGGAGTGTGTCCCGGAGTGTGAATCACCTGCAAGGTATGACTTCCGAAGGTAACCTCATCCCCTTCGTTCAGCAAGCGACCCAGCTCCGGCATGGGATGACGGTTGGCAGAGCCCAAAAACATTTGGCACTGTCCGTCCATATTGTTATAGAGCGCGGCATCCGCCGGATGGCATTCCGGCAGAACTTCATAACGGTTGGCAATGAATCCGCAGCCGAAGATGTGGTCAAAGTGCGTGTGCGTGTAAATCTGATGCACGGGGTGCAGCTTTTCTTCTTCGATATAGGAAGCGATGGCCTGTTCGTTGGTTGCATCATAAGCGCCGCAGTCGATGATGACTGCTTCGCGCGTTTCGTCGCTCACAATGTAGCAGTTTTCCGCCACCATATTGGTGACGATGCGTTTAACTTTCAGCATGTCGTTCAGCAGGTTTTAGAGTGAAACATAAACTACCTTCTTGGTCTCGAAAAACTCCTCGTGGAACACGTCGCTGAGTGATGAGATGGTCACGTGGTTCTTCATCGGCATGGTTTCCTTGTCCAACTCGCCACCCTTCAGACAGATCAGTCCGTTGGGCAGAGCGTTCTTCTGCTCCTTCTTGATGTTCTTGCGGATGATCTTGATGAGATCCATCAGTGGCATCACAGCACGGCTCACCACGAAGTCAAACTGCCGTTTCTCCTCCTCGGCGCGGCAGTGGCGGGTGGTGACATTTTCCAGTCCGAGCGCTTCGGCCACGGCGGTGCACACCTTGATCTTCTTACCGATGCTGTCCACCAGATGGAACTTGCACTCCGGAAACATGATGGCCAACGGGATGCCCGGGAATCCGCCTCCCGTGCCCAGGTCCATAATCTCGGTGCCCGGTTTGAAGCGGATATAGTCTGCGATGCCCAATGAGTGCAGCACATGATGTTCGTACAGATTGTCAATGTCCTTGCGGGAAATGACGTTAATCTTGGAGTTCCAGTCGTGATACAGCTCGTCGAGCATGCGGAACTGTTCGATCTGACGCTCGGTCAGGTTGGGGAAGTATTTTAAAATCTGCTCCATAAGTCTTTGGTTTTGTCCGTTAGAATGTTTTTAAGTTTCTTGTAAGAGAGGTGGATTTCCACCGGTCCGGCTTCGTAGGAGGCCAGTTCGTCGCGCTGGTAATAAAAGCAGATGCCTTTTTCCTGAAGCAGGAAGTTGTCGGTGGCATACATGTTGGTCAGCCGCAGGAATCCCTTCTGGCGGAGCTCTTCGAGCGACTTTGCGTCCTGTTCCTCTTCCAGCTCCTGCAAGAGCAGTGCCTCCAGCTCAATGCGGCTGCCTTTCTTGAAGATGCTGTCTGCGGTGAGCAGGACTCCGCTGCGTGCGTCAAAATTCAGAAAAAGTTTCTCCTCATAGGGGGCAGAGCCTCCTTCGTGAAAACTGTGCGTCACCTCATACTGAATCAGTTCCTTGCTGCCCGTAAGATGATGGGCCGCAATGGTCCGGCTGTATTCATACCAGGCTTTGGTCACCTGAGTCTTTTTCTCCTGACTGTAAAGCTCCTGCAAATCCTCGCGGTAACGCTTCAGATATTCCGTGGCAAACGAGTCGGCAGCAGCCTGCGGGGCCAGCGATACGTTCCGTTCATACATGCGCTGCATCACCGTGCGGTTGGCCGATCGGCCGATGGAATCCTGAGCGGTCAGATAATCCATCTCAATGCGTATGTGCCCTGAAGGTGCATCCGCATCGTTGTTCAGGCGTTCGGTCTGTTCGGTGCGGAACGTCTTGAATTCATGCTCCGGCGGGGGAGTCTCCTCCTTGCAGGCCGAAGCCATCAGAATGCTGCAAAGAGCCAGCGTTCCGATCAGCATGTTCTGTTTCATGATGTTATGAATATTTTTTCGGATACCGGAAGAGGATGCTCAGCAAGGCGCAGCCTCCCATCAGCATCGGATAGTACAGATACGGGATAATGTTTATCGGATTGATGCCCGCCAGTCCGGCCGCCATCAGCATCTGTGCTCCGTAGGGAATCAGTCCCTGGGCAAAGCAGGAGAAGGTGTCCAGAATGCTGGCACTCTTCCGCTTGTCCACTCCGTAGCGTTCGGCGATGTCGTTGGCCAGAGGGCCCACGGTGATGATGGCCACCGTATTGTTTGCCGTACACAAATCCGTGAGGCTCACCAAGGCGGCGATGCTCAGCTCGGCACCCCGTTTGGAGTTTACCTTGCGGGTCAGCATGCGGATGGCATAGTCAATACCTCCGTTATAACGGATCAGTTCCATCAGTCCGCCGGCCAGCATGGTGATGATGATCAGTTCGCCCATACCCAGGATTCCGCTTCCCATGGCGTCGAACCAGGAATACAAGTCATAGTTGCCGTTGGCAAAACCTACGATACCCGCCAGTACGATGCCCGAGGTGAGCACCAGCATCACATTCAGTCCCATCACGGCTGTGACGAGTACCACCAGATAAGGGATCACCTTGAAGAAGTTCACTTCCGGAATGTGCTGCGGCGAATTGATCTGTGCGCCCATGATGAAATACAGAACCAGGGCGATGACCGCTGCCGGTACCACAATCTGGGAGTTCACCTTGAATTTGTCCTTCATTTCGCATCCCTGCGTGCGGGTGGCCAGAATGGTTGTGTCCGAGATAAACGACAGGTTATCCCCGAAATAGGCACCGCCCACTACGATAGCCACAATCATGGGCAGGTCGGCTCCCGTCTTGGCCGCAATACCGGCAGCAATCGGTGTCAGAGCCACGATGGTGCCCACTGACGTTCCTACCGAAAGCGAGATAAAGCATGAGGCGATGAAGATACCCGCCAGCAGCAGGCTGTCGGGCAACAGATGCAGGGCCAGATTTACGGTGGCGTCGATGGCACCCATGTTTTTTGCCGAAGTGGCAAAGGCGCCGGCCAGAATGAAAATCCAGATCATGAGCATCATGTTCGGATGTCCCGCTCCCTTGGAGAAAATCTTCACGCGTTCTTCCAGTTTCTCGCCGGTGGTGATGGCTACACCGTAGATGCAGGCAATCAGAAAGGCCACTACGATGGGCACTTTATAGAAGTCGTTGGCAATGATGCTGGTCACCAGATAGGTGAGCAACAGCACGATGATGGGGCTCAAGGCCCATATTCCTTTTTTGTGATGATGCATAGCAGAATGTTCTATTAATAAGTGGTTTTGGCATTTTTCAGATAAAAGTCACAGTTCTCGGCTGTCAGCAGCTCAATCGGCATGAAGTTCGTGCGCTTGATTTCCTTCTTCAGCACGATGTGGTGAAACAGCGCGTCCACACAGCCGTAGCCTTGCTGCCAGGGATGCTGCGCAATCAGGAAGCGGATGATGCCCTGTTTCAGGAAATTCACGTTCGGGTCGAGCATGTCGTATCCCATCATGTGCCAGTCCGTGATGCCCTTTTCCTGAATAAACCGGGCCACGACGTGCGTGTGGGAACAGAAGGTACACACGAAATGCACTTCGGGGTGCTTCTCCCGAAAGTCGTTCAGCACTTCATGAGCATTGGGATCCTTGGGACTGATGCTCAGTTCGTGAATCACACTGCCCGGATGGTTCTTGTGGATGAATTCCCGGAATCCTACTTCCCGGTTGTATTGCTGTAGCGAAGGGATGTCGAAATGCACAATCAGGAATTCCTTTTCCGGAGCCGCTTCGAGCATACTCATGCGGGCGGCAAAACGTCCGCTCATCAGCGAGTCCTGACCGTAGAAGGTCAGCGCATCCAAGTCATGGATGTTAGAGTCGAGAAACGTGAAGGGGATGTTGTTCTCCTTCAGGTGCTGACAGAAGTTATATGTGATGGCCGAAAGCTGCGGGGCCAGGATGACTCCGTCGGGCTGTCGGTCCAGAATCTCTTTCAGTCCTTTGTTGTAGGATTCGGGCGAGAAGATGTTGTAATACAGTTCCTCTAGAGAAAGATTGAAGTCCCGGTAATTCTGAATGGCATCTTGCAGCCCCTGAGACACTTCGCCCCAGTACGGTTCCAGTGCCGGAGAAGGGATAAAGGCCACAAACCGGTAGTCCTTGTTCGATGCCAGAGCGCTTGCATAGCGGTTGGGTTCGTAATCCAGTTCCTTCAAGGCCTGTTCGACCCGTTTGCGCACTTCTTCCGAAACATTGGGCCGTCCGTGCAGCACACGGTCTACCGAACCGATAGAAGTTCCGGCCTTTTCGGCAATGTCTTTGATCCTTATTTTGCTTATGGATTTGTTTTTATTCATTCTGAAAAAACGGCAAAAATGTTATCTTGAAAAAAATCTTTTGCGAAAATACAACTTTTTTATCATAAAAACCCTCTTTCTTTTATATATTTTGCACTTTACCTCAAATCTGTATGATTTTGGTTGACTGATATTTGCGCGCTTCTTGCTGTTTATTATGCTCTTCTTTGTGTGATAATTGATAAAAAAACTGTAATTTTGTGTGCGTATGGGGGATTGTCAGCACACATATCTGTCGTGGTGGACAAAGGCTTTGGTCTTTGTCTCCTTTTTCTGTGTCCTTTTCGTGGGCATATCGTGTCAAAGCAGTTCGGCCGAGGCCGACCGCAGAGAAGTGGATACCCTGAATCATCAGGCTTATCTCTGGCGCTATAAGAATCTGGATTCTTCCTTTCATTATGCCCGACAGGCCGAGCAACAGGCTCTTGCCTGCGGCTATGGACTGACGCGGGCTTTGCTGAACCAGGCTTACGTTTATTATTTCCGCATGAATTTTACGGAGGTGGAAAGTTTGGTTTTGCAGATATATGCGCATTGCAGCAATCAGATAGAGCTTCTGGATGCCGATGTGCTGATGATGCGGGTTTGCCAGCGCACCTCGCGCAACCAGATGTTTTATACCTACCGCAACCGTGCTTTGGACCGGATTAACCGTATCAACGAAGAGTTTGACGATCTGAGTGAATCGGAACGCACGCAGGCCACACATACCATCGTCGGTTATCATCTTTCTGCCGCTTATTACTATTATAATATGGAGCTGATGAGCCAGGCTTCGGAAGAACTGGCCAAAATCCGCGAAGAAGATATTGAAGATGATGTGCCTTTGCACCTGCGTTACATGTATCTGGTGGGGTATACCGGTTCCAATCTGGGAGTGGAAAGCCGGGAAATCCTTTTGCGTAAGTTTGACGTGCTCTTCAAGGCTTTTGCCACTTCACGCTATTACGGATATACTTATCTGGAGGCCTATGCCAGCTGGTCCATGTCTTTAATCTTCATCAACACATACTACCGTAAAATTTTGCGCGAAGAGCGTCCCGGATGGTACGATTACCTCTATACCCAGTTCATGGGGTGGTATGATTCGGCCGACAGTGATGACGGCCGACTGGCCATACTTTTGGCCGAAAAGGCTCTGAATTCTTTCCGCGATTACGGCTATCAGTATATGGTCGTTACCGTATATCAGACTTTGGGCTTCTTCTATATCGCCAACAAAAACTATGAGCAGGCCGAAGAATGTCTGCATGCGGCGATGGACCAGATCAACAAGTATCACCAGCCCTATTTCGAGCAGTTGCACATTTCGCCTTTGCAGATGTATACACCGGGTACTACCAGTCCCGAGGACCAGCGCTGGCTGTTGGACGAAGACAAGTATACCGTGCCCGAGTGGATTGCCAAGGAGCGCGAACACCTCAGTGTGCTTTATACCGTGCTCGGCAATAGCGAGGCGGTAGCCTATAACCGGAATACCTATCTGGACATTCTCGAAGTGATTCGTCAGGACCGCGAAATGGAGAGCAAGTACAAGGAACTGGAGGGACAGACCCGTTCGCTGAACGCTCTGCTCATGTTCGTCCTGCTGTTTGTTCCTATTTTCCTGGTGGCCTTTTTCGTCTTTTTCCGATTGTGGACTCTGCGTTCGCGCCGGCAGACCGAGGCCTTGCGCCATACTTTGGACTTTTGTGATTCCTTTGCCAACCCCGAGGCTGTGCGTCAGGAACTAGTGGAAGGATCAAAGTGGAATAAGTTTGAAGACAAAATCGTGCAGCAGGTGTTTCATGCCTTTTCGCTTTGGGCCCAGAATGTTTTGGACAAACTGAAGAATCTGGATGAGGAGTTTCAGCTGATTCGCGACGAACAGTTTATGTCGGAGCACCGTATTGCGCAAAACAAGCGTAAGAATATCAGCAAGCGCGCCAAGGTGAATCTGATCTATTCCGTATTTCCTTTGATTGACCGCCTGCTCAATGAAATCCAGAAATACCGTAAGGAAGGAGATTCCGGTTCCAAGAGACTGGAGTATGCCGTGGAACTTACAGACCGGATTAATCTCTACAACGAGATTCTGGCGCAGTGGATTATCATGAGCCGCGGCGAACTGAGCCTGCATATTGAGAATTTCGCCTTGCAGGATTTGTTGCAGGTGCTGAAGAAGAACCAGTACACCTTTCAGCGAAAGGGAGTGGAACTGCAAGTGGCGGATACAGAATTTTGGGTGAAAGCAGACAAAGCACTGACGCTGTTTATGATGAATACACTGATGGATAATGCACGTAAGTTTACCGACCGGGGCGGAAAGGTCTCCGTTGAGGTGGGTGAGGGAGACCAATATGTAGAGATTGCCGTGCGCGATACGGGCGAAGGTATGTCGGCCGAAGACGTGAAGACGATTCTGGAGAATAAGGTCTACGACAGCAGCCGTATCGGAAACAATCATCAGGACAGCCGCAAGGGGCATGGCTTTGGCTTGATGAACTGCAAGGGAATCATTGAGAAATACCGGAAAACCAACCCGATATTCCAGGTTTGTCTGTTCCAGATTGAAAGTGAACTGGGGCATGGAAGCCGTTTCTATTTCCGTCTTCCGAAGGGAATCAAAAGGGCCTTCCTGTTGCTCCTGCTGCTTCTGCCACTGGGAACGATACGTGCCGCATCTACGGCGGTGGCCAACGAACGGCAGGGAGCCCGGGGCACCCAGAACCTTTCGGTGTGTATCGACCCCGAAATTCAGAAGGCTACCGCCTGGGCCGATTCGCTGTATTTTGCCAACAACGAACATGCTTATGAAAAGGCCATGCTCTTTTCGGATTCGGCTTTTGCCTGTATCAACCGCTTCTATAAGCGTCGCTATCCGAAAAGCAAGGAAAGGCTTTACTCCTATAAACCTGAGTTCATTTCCGTACCGTTGGAAGTGAAGTGGTGCCAGCAGCGCATTCCTATGGATTATGCCCTGCTTCTGGGGTTAAGAAACGAAACCGCCATAGCAGCCATGAATCTTCACGACTGGGGGCGTTATTACTATAATAACCGGGTATACACCCAGTTGTATAAAATTCTGGGTCAGGACACTTCTCTGGCAGAGTACTGCTCTATGTTGGAAGTGTCACAGAACAACATCAAGACCAGTATTGTGCTTTTGATCTTTGCATCGTTTGTGGCTATGGTCGGGTTCTATATCCTTTATTTCCGCAAGCGTATAGCCTTCCAGCTGAACATGCAGCAGATTACGGAAGTAAACAAGGCCCTTTTCGACCGTTTCCAGGATGTACATCAGGAGGAGATGCCCGAAAAGATGCAGGAGATGCTCGATTTGCTGTGGCATGGTTTCAATGAGATTCATCAGGTGCGGGGCGTGCGTCTGCTGCTCTTGCGCGATGACCAGTCGGAACTGATACGGATCACCAGCGGTGAGGTGCCCGACGTCTTTCTGGTTGATGAGCTGATGGAGCGCGTGGTGCACACGCTGGAGCCTTTGGAGCGGGTATCGGGACTCTGTGCCTATCCGCTTTATGTCCGTCCCGATGAAGGAAGCTACAAGGCAATCGGTTCCGTGCTGCTCAACGTCGACAAGACCAGTTTGCAGGATTCGGACATGCTGCTCGACAACTTTATCATCCGCTGTTTCTCCATCATCCTCTATCAGAAAGTCATTCTGGTGAGCCGGGAGTATGAGAATATTGAGATGGCCCGCGATGAGCGCGACCGCGTGCGTTATGAAGAAGACGCACTTTATGTGCAGAATCAGATATTGGACAATTGTCTTTCTTCCATCAAGCATGAGTCCATGTACTATCCGAGCCGTATCCGGCAGGTGTTGCAGAAGTTGCAGACCACCGATGATCCGGCGGAAAGACAGGCTATGGCGGCCAATCTGGATGAGTTGATCGTATTTTATCGTTCTATTTATACCACACTGTTCCAGCAGGCCAAGCGGCAGCTCAACGCCATTATATTCCGGCGTCGGGATTTCAAAGCCTCCGAGTTGCTGACTCAGGCAGCCCAGCTGTTCACTAAGATGTGTGCCAAGCGCCGTATTGATGCCCGGATGGAGATACTGGACGATCCCTGTGAGATTCGCGGTGATGAAGAGATGCTGCTCTTTTTGCTGGAGAATCTGTTCCGCGCGGCTTTGGACCGCAAGGAGCAGTTGCCGGGAACGGTGTTCCTGCTGATCCTTCAGTCAGAAGGTGACTTTGCGCGCTTCAGTCTGGAAGATCCGCGCGATATCTACACGCAGGAAGAACTGGAAGAACTGTTTATGCCCGAAGGAGGAGGAATACCATACCTCATCTGCAAGCAGATCATTCGGGAGCATGATACCTATATGAACTTCTGCGGATGCCGTATCAATGCAGAAAAGACTACCGACGGTGCCCGCATCTGGTTTACGATACCCAAAAAGAATTAAAGAAGCATGAAACCTTTTAAAGTAATTATTGTTGAGGATGTAAAATTAGAGCTGAAGGGAACGGAAGAAATCTTCCGGACCGAGATCCCTGAGGCGGAAGTGGTGGGTACGGCCATGAACGAGGCCGATTTCTGGACACTCATAGAAAAGCAGGTACCCGATTTGCTGTTGCTTGACCTGGGATTGGGCGGGTCTACCACCATCGGAGTGGACATCTGCCGGCAGGTGCGCCGGAAATATCCCGATTTACATATTCTGATCTTTACGGGCGAGGTGCTTAACGAGCGCCTGTGGATTGACGCTTTGGCTGCCGGTACCGACGGCATTATTCTCAAAAGCGGTGAGCTGCTTACGAAGAATGATGTGCGTCAGGTGATGGACGGCCGCCGGTATGTATTCAACCAACCCATTCTGGAGAAGATTGTGGAGCGTTTCCGTCAGGCCGTTCTGAACGACAACAAGCGCCAGGATGCGGTGATTGACTATGATATTGATGAATACGACGAACGCTTCCTGCGTCACTTGGCGCTGGGCTACACCAAGGAGGCCATTACCAATCTGAAGGGAATGCCTTTCGGAGTGAAGAGTCTGGAGAAGCGTCAGAACGATCTTATCAACCGTCTGTTCCCGTCGGGCGACCGCATGGGAGTGAATGCCACTCGCCTGGTGGTCCGTGCTTTGGAACTGGGTATTCTCGATCTGGATAAACTCGAAGCTGATGATGAATAAAGTCGCCAATTTTGTCCTGCTGGTCGAAGTGTTGTTGCATATCCTGCTGGTCATTTCCTCTTTGGTCCTTTCTTCGGCCGGCTATCCGGTGAACAACATTCTTTCGTCCGAGGGACTTCGGTGGTCTTTCCTGAACGCCGTGTCGAATGTCTTGCACGAGCCGTTGATCTATCTCATCGGCTTTTTCCTGAGCTGGGGAGCCTTCAAGCGTTCGGGACTGGACAAGGCCCTGTTGCGCCTTTGCATAGGCATGCGCGGCGTGCCTCTTTCCTTCCGGCAGCGGCGTGCCTTGTGGTTTGCCTTGCTGCTCACCCTGCTGTTTGTGCTTCTGCTGCTTGTGCTGGTGCTCTTTCCGCAGGGCATTCTGGTGAGTGTCACCGGCCGGGTATTCCCGTCCCCTTTCAGTGTGGGACTGGTGCCTACCTGTATGGTGGCTCTGGTGCTGGTGTCCGTAACCTATGGTGTAATCGGCAATACCTTGCGCACCTTTCACGAAGTGGTGCAGTCCATTTATTGCGGCTTGGGCGAATATGCAGGCTGGATTCTGGTGTACCTGCTGGGAGCACAGTCCTATGCCTGTCTGATGTATATCTTTCCAAACCTTTAGAATCAAGATGACCAATTTTTTGAACGATCTGAACAGCAGCCAGCGAGAGGCTGTAACCTATATCGACGGTCCGAGTCTGGTGATTGCCGGAGCCGGATCGGGCAAGACGCGTGTGCTGACCTGCAAGATAGCCTATCTGCTGCAGCAGGGCTGGCATCCCAGTTCCATTCTGGCGCTGACCTTTACCAACAAGGCCGCCCGTGAGATGCGCGAGCGTATTGCCACCCTGGTAGAACCCAAACTGGCCGCCCGTCTGTGGATGGGCACTTTCCATTCCGTATTCTACCGTATTCTGCGAACCGAGGCCGAGGCTATAGGCTTCAAGCCCTCGTTTACCATTTACGACACTAGCGACAGCAAATCCCTCATCAAGAATATTCTGAAGGACAAGGCGCTGGATGAGAAACAATACAAGCCCTCGTCGGTGCTGGCCGTGATTTCGCGTGCCAAGAACCGTTTGGTGCGCCCCGAAGACTATGTCCGTTCTACCCAATGTCTGCGAGCCGATGCTACGATGAACATGCCCCGGGTGGCAGAGGTTTATCAGGAGTATTGCGACCGCTGCCGCCAGTCGAACGTGATGGATTTTGACGACTTGCTGTTGTACACCTATCTTCTGTTCCGCGACCATCCCGACATCTGCGAGCGTTATCGCAACCGTTTTGCTTATCTGCTTGTAGACGAGTACCAGGATACGAACTATGCCCAGCATGCCATCATCTGGCAGTTGGCCGGAGGGCATCAGCATATCTGTGTGGTGGGCGATGACGCACAGAGCATTTACAGCTTCCGTGGAGCGGAGATTGAGAATATTCTGGGCTTCACGAAGCAATACGACCAGGCACGCATCTTCAAACTGGAGCAGAACTATCGTTCCACTCAGGTGATTGTCAATGCCGCCAACAGTCTGATCAAGCACAACCGCCGTCAGATAGCCAAGGATGTATACAGCATGAATGAGCACGGCGAGCCCGTGCAGGTAATCAGTGCCTACAGCGATCTAGAAGAAGGTGAGCTGGTAGCCGCCCGTATCAGTCAGCTGGTGCGCAGCCGTGAGATGAACTATTCCGATTTTGCCATCCTTTACCGTACCAACGCGCAGAGCCGTATCTTTGAGGAGGCTTTCCGCAAGAAGGGAATGCCATATCGCATCTACGGCGGTCTGTCGTTCTATCAGCGCAAGGAAATCAAGGACATCATCGCCTATTTCCGGGTGCTGGTCAATCCCGATGATGAGGAAGCCATGAAGCGCATCATCAACTATCCGGCGCGCGGTATCGGGCAGACCACTCTGGAGAAGGTGCGCCGTGCAGCCCGTGAGGCCGAAGTGAGCCTGTGGGAAGTGCTTTGCAACCTGTCCGATTACCTGCCTTCGCTGACCAAGGGTACGGCCGGTAAATTGCTGGCTTTCCGAGGCTTTATTGAAAGCTATCAGGAACGGGTGAAGCGGGAAAACGCTTATGTGCTGGCCGACAGCATGATTAAGGAGAGCGGCATTGCCCGCGAACTGAAACGCTCTATGGATCCTGAAGACCTGGCCCGCCGTGAGAATGTGGAAGAGTTGCTCAATGGTATGCAGGCTTTCGTGGAACAACGCTTGGAAGAAGGCTCGTCAAATTATCTGTTGGCCGACTTTTTGCAGGAGGTTTCTTTGATGAGTGACACGGAAGAGGACGATGAAGAAGGTGATGACAAGATTACGCTGATGACGGTTCATGCCGCTAAGGGATTGGAGTTTCGTGTGGTGTTTGTCGTGGGACTGGAAGAGAATCTTTTCCCCTCTGCCTTGTCTTTGGAGAGTCCCCGCGAGATGGAAGAAGAGCGCCGCCTGTTCTATGTGGCTCTGACGCGTGCCGAGGAACTCTGTTTCCTTTCCTATGCCGGCAACCGTTACCGATATGGCAAGATGGAGTTCTCCTACCCCAGTCGTTTTCTGTATGAGATTGATCCCGCCTGTGTGAAGGGATTGAGTGGGGGAGGCGCCCGCTACCGTCGGGAAACAGACGATACCGATTCCCGTCCGCTGGCTTCTGTCAGTCGGGTGGTGCCCAAGGCCAGTCCGCTGCGTCCGGTCACTCGCATGCGTCCTGTTGCTTCTTCTGCATCCGTATCGTCGGCTTCATCTGCCGTTTCACCGGCTTCGGCAACAGCTGCGTCGTCGGGTGATGCGGGAGGCTTGCGTGTGGGGCAGACCATCGAGCACGAGCGTTTCGGCCGGGGAACGATACAGGCCATCGAAGGCAGTGGCGAGAATCTCAAGGCTACGGTGGCTTTCAGTTCTATGGGTACCAAACAGCTGCTTCTGAAATTCGCCCGTTTCAAAGTGGTGGATTAAGAGGTGAGGATGCTTGCATTTTGTTTGGATTTTGCCATTCTGACAAACAAACGCTTTTTCTTAGAATGTGATTATAGCGGATGTTCCGCATAAATATGCAGCAGAATTTGAGCTTTATTCCGTATATATGCAGTCGATATGCAGAAAAAGGCCTGTCGGCTGTTCCTATTCACCGTGGTGCTTCTTCCGAATTGACGGGTCAAATCGGGAAAAGCACCACGGTGTTTTTTATTTTCCATCGGAAGGAAGTAAAAAAGTTCTCCTTTTCCCGTTGCTTTTTAACAGATTGCTTCCGGATGGATTGCCCGCGAATACTAAAGGATTTCGCTTTACTTGTTGAGAGATAGCGCATTATGTTTCAAATGCTTCTTTGAGATTTTCATTTTTCAGTCAGCAACTCCTTTGTCCGTAAAAAACGGGCTTCTCGCCGAATGGAAATATCATTTTGACAAAATGACATTTATTGCATGTTTTCTGGTTCGCGGGCAAAAGTAATAAAAAACTGATGCAAAATAAAACGAGATATTGTTATTTTGTGTATCTTTATCCTTTCACTTTGAGATTATTTCCTATCTTTAAATCAAACTTATTAATTCGTTCTGGATGAAGAAAATGGTATACGCACCCGGTTGTGCGCTACTTTGTTACAAGCCGCATCTGGCGGAAAAGTTGGGAAAGGTGATTGCGGAATTATATGGAGATGTGGATTTACAGCAGGTATGCTGTTTTGACCGTCCTGCTCTGGAAGAAGGAACCCACATCATCACGCCTTGCAGTACCTGTGTCAGACAGTATGAACAGAACTATCCCCAGTGCACCACGGAATTCTTTCTGAAAACGCTGCTACAAAGCGAAAGCTTTCCATTTCCAGACTACGGGGGCATCCGGATGACGATTCAGGACACCTGTGCGGCCCGCACACAACCTGAGCATCTGGAAACGGTACGCCGCTTGCTGGAGCGTATGAATATCGAGTTGGTGGAGCCTGAGAAGACCGGTGCGAGAGCCAAATGTTGCGGACAGGTCTTTTACGGCAAACTGCCGAACGAGAAGGTGGCCGCCCTGATGAGAAGCCGGGCCGATGAAATGCCGGTGGAGGATGTGGTTGTCTATTGCGCTTCCTGCATCATGAGCATGACGGTGGGCGGGAAAAAGCCCCGTTATCTTCTGGACCTGCTTTTTGGCGAACCAACTGTGATGGCCGATGCCGATATAGAACTTTGGAATGGAAAACTGCTGGCTTTCCGCCGGATGCAAAAGACTAAGTAGATAAGGGGGAGCGGAAGAACGATGATTCAGAATGTTTCACGGAAAAATGATCTTGTTATGAGAACAAAAATTCTTATTGCTATGGGAGCGGTGATATTGGTCACCTTTCTGCTCTTTGGAGTGTTTGCCTTGCCGGTAGGAATTCCGGTGAGTGGTGTGATCGGAATTTTAGGTGCCTTGAAGTCTCACGACCGCACGTTACTGCTCGGTTCCGTAGGCTTGCTGGCCATCGGTATTGTCTGCATCATCTACACCCTGATACTGGTGTATTCCATGTAATCAAGCAACGACACATATCTAAAATCTGACGGTTATGGCCATTCGATATACAAAAGGAGAAGAGCGCACCAACACCTGGTCGCATGCCGGTGGGGCGGTGCTGGGCATTCTGATAGGGGTGTTGCTACTTCAGGTCTGTTGGCAGGCGGGCAGCCGCTGGGCGGTGTTCGGAGTCAGTCTGTATCTGTTCGGCATGCTTTCGTCCTATCTGTGTTCTGCCATCTACCACGGACTGCCGGCCCGGAGTGTGTGGAAGGAACGGTTGCGGCGCTTTGATCATGCCGCCATTTACTGGCACATTGCCGGCAGCTATTCGCCGTTGGTGCTCACCGTGTTGCGTGAGGAAGCCGGTTGGGGATGGGGACTGTTTGCCTTTGTGTGGACCTGCGCGGCGGTGGGTACGGTGCTCACGTTCCGAAATCTCAAGGAACACAGCAATCTGGAAACCCTCTGTTATATCGGTATGGGGCTGAGTATTGTGGCCGCTTTCCGTCCGCTGATGGAAAGCGTGCGTCCCGAAGTGCTCTGGTGGATTGCGGGCGAAGGACTTTGTTTCATCACCGGAGCGTTGTTTTACAGCATGAACCGGCGGCGCTACATGCACTCCGTGTTCCATTTCTTTGTGCTCGGAGGATCGTTCTGTCACATCTGGGCCGTCTGGATTGCTTTGGAAGATTATTTGTCCTGATTCCAAAGAATCGGTAGATCCCGCACATTGCGGGATTTTTTTATGCCCCGCTTTCTTTTATCTTCGTCCGTTTTTTGCTAATTTTGTTGATACGATAAGAATAGAACCTTTTTACTTTACCCTTATTTACATTATATTTTATGAACAAACTGCTTTTGACCACTATGTTGCTGTCTGCGTCCGGACAGCTGATGGCACGAAATGCACAAGCTCCCAATATCGTACTGATTTTGTGTGATGATATGGGCTTTTCTGATTTGGGCTGCTATGGCAGCGAAATACAAACCCCGAATATAGACCGTCTGGCCGATGCCGGAATCCGCTTCAGTCAGTTCAAGAATACCGGCCGCAGTTGTCCCAGCCGTGCAGCCTTGCTCACCGGAAGATACCAGCATCAGGTAGGTATGGGATGGATGGCCGAGGTGGACGAACACCGTCCGGGTTATCGCGGTCAGATTGATGCCGAATATCCCACGATTGCCGAGATTATGCGTGCCGGTGGCTACTCCACCTACATGAGCGGCAAATGGCATGTGACGACTATCGGCGGCTATGACCGTCCCAACGGAAGCTATCCGGTGCAGCGGGGCTTTGACCGCTATTACGGTTGCCTGCATGGCGGCGGCAGCTATTACAAGCCCGAACCTTTATACAACGATCTGACTCCGATTACTGAGGTGCCGGATGACTATTACTACACCCGGGCTATTACCGATTCGGCCGTGTGCTTTGTGCAGCGCCATGACCCGAAGAAACCCATGTTTCTGTATGTGGCCCACTATGCGCCCCACTTGCCGTTGCAGGCTCCGGCCGAGGCGGTAGCAAAATGCCGTGAGCGCTATCGTGTGGGCTACGATGTGTTGCGCCGTCAGCGTTTCGAGAAACAGAAACAGTTGGGTCTGGTGCCCGACACGATGAGCCTGCCTCTGTTCGACCGTGAGTTCGGAGGAAAGCGTCCGGCATGGACCGATCTGAACGAACAGCAGCAGAAGCAGTGGATTGAAAGTATGGCTACTTATGCTGCTATGATTGAGATTATGGACGAAGGTATCGGTAAACTGGTGCAGGCCATTCGCGACAAAGGAATGATGGAGAACACCGTGTTCCTGTTTTTAAGTGATAACGGAGCCACCGAGGAAGGTGGATTTATCGGTCAGCTGATGTCCGACCTGTCGAACACCCCTTATCGCAGTTATAAGAAATGGTGCTTTCAGGGCGGTACGAGCACACCGTTTATCCTGACCTATGGCGACCCGAAAAAGAATACACACCAGGGAGAGGTCTGTGACCAGCCGGCGCATATCATTGATGTGATGCCTACCTGTATGGCTTTGGGCGGTGTGCGCTACCCCAAAAAGATGGCTCATTCTGATTTGCCGGGCGAGAATCTGTTGCCGGTGATTCAGAATGGAAAGATGCACGAGCGCACGCTTTTCTTTGAGCATCAGGGATCGTGTGCCGTGATTCACGGTACCTGGAAACTGGTACGTGCCAACCGCAATGTGGCGTGGGAACTATATGATCTGAGCCGTGATCCGTTTGAGACTCGGGATCTGGCGAAGCAGGACCCTGAACGGGTGGAAGCGCTCGAAGCCGAATGGGTGGAGTGGGCCAACACGCATAAGGTGTTCCCGCTCGAAGACAAGAGCTGGACGGAACGAATCAATTTCTATAAAGCCAAGAATCCCGACCAGCGCGGAGAATAACACACTTTTAATCCTGAATAGACTATGAAGACATCATTCTTGTTTTGCACAGCTGTATTGGCTTTATGCGCGGCTTGTGCTCCTAAGGTAACGGTTTTGGACGGCGACAGTCAATACCGCTCTTTTGCCCCCGACGGCATTCCGTTTATTGTGGCCGACTCCATGTGGCAGGCCGATCAGCACGGCAATCATCGGGCAGTGGTGCAGGTGGACGGCGCGCAGGGACGGAATGCGGTGCAGGTGCGTTTGCCTTGGCGGCGTCCGGATTTGAGACCCGAAACCAAAAAAGTGGTCGTGGTGGATGCGCGTTCTGGTAAGGAAATCCGGAATGTGCGGGTTTCCGACTTTTCGGCCGAATCGGCAACGGTGGCCTTTGAACCTGTGGCCGGCGACGGTTTGTATTATGTTTATTATCTGCCCTATAAATACCGGAAAGGATGGGACGATGCCCGTTACGGGAATCCGTGGAATGATTATCTGCCCCCGGTCTATGAGGCGGATGAGAATTGGAAGAACAGTCTGACAGGAGAGATTCGCAGCGCTAAAGTGGTGCGCTTTGAGAGTCGTTCGCGCTTTGATGCCTTTACGCCGATGGGACTGGCTGCCACCCGGCGGGAGATGGACAGTCTGAAAAATGTCTATGCGGGCAACCCCGTGCTCTTTCCCGAAGACCGCGCTTTCCCCATCCGGCTGACCAACAGTCTTCCGGCCCGCTGGGTAAAGACCGGAGCGAAAAAAGGTTTTTCGGGAGTGGCGCAGCGCAATGAGTATTATACCTGGCAGATTGGAGTCTGGGCCGCCCGGCAGGACATCAGCGAGGTGCATCTTGCTTTCTCCGATCTGTCCAACGGAAAGGAAACAATCCCCAAGGAGAATATCACCTGCTTTAATCAGGAAGGAATCAACTGGGACGGCAAACCGATAAAATTCACGGTGAATGTCCCTCAGGGAAAGGTACAGGCCTTGTGGTGCGGGGTTCAGATACCCGAAACGGCGGCACCGGGTGTATATAAAGGAAGTGTGACTTTTACTTGTGCGGGCGGCGACACCCGGAACATTCCGCTGGAGATACGTGTCACGAAAGAGGTGCTGGCCGATAAGGGAGATAATGACCTGTGGCGGCATGCCCGTCTGCGGTGGCTGAATTCCACCATCGGGATGGACGACAATCCGGTAAAGCCTTATACGGCCATGCAGCTCGACGGGCGCACCATAACGGCTACGGACAAGACCTTGCAGGTGGATGGAAACGGTCTGCCGGCTTCTATCCGTGTGAATGACCGGGAAGTGTTGGTGGCTCCGTTCCGTTTCGTCGTGACGACCGACCGCGGTCCGGTGGCTTTTGAGGCCCAGAATGTGTCCTTGCAAAAGAAGGCCGACGGACTGGTGACCTGGACGGCCTCGTGCCGGCGAGAGGGCATATCCTTCGAAAGCGAGGCTTCGATGGAGTACGACGGTTATGTTCATTACAACCTGAAAGTCTCTTCGTCCACCCCGTTGCCGGTGAAGGACGTCCGTCTTGAAACAGATTATACACCTTATGCTTCGGAATATTTCATGGGAACAGGCTTCAGCGGAGGATTTCGTCCGGCTTCCTACCGGTGGGACTGGAAAGGTCCGTGGGACAGCTATTGGATGGGCAATGCCAAGGCCGGTCTGCACGTGGAATACCGAGGCGGCAGTTATCACGGTCCGTTGCTCAACGACTATAAGCCGGCTCCTCCCAGAGCCTGGGCCAATGGAGGACGGGGAACGGTCAGCGTGTCGGGAAACAAAGGCGAAAAGGCTCTGGTGGTGGCCAGCACGGGAGCCGATACACTCCGTGCGGAACCTCGTCAGTATGAATTCGATCTGCTGATAACCCCGGTGAAACCCGTAGACAGCCGGAAACATTTCTCCGAGCGCTATTATCACGCGCCGCACACCGGTTTTGACAAGGCGGCAGAAGAGGGGGCCAACATCATCAATATCCATCATGCCCAGAAACTGAATCCGGTCATCAATTATCCGTTTATCGTGCAGGACTCCCTGAAGGCCTTCATCAGACATGAACATGAGTTCGGCCGGAAAGTGAAGCTTTATTATACCATCCGCGAACTGACAAACTATGCCACGGAAATCTATGCTCTGAAGAGCCTGAATCATGAGATTTTTGCTCCGGGAGTGGGCTATGGATTGCCTTGGCACTGCGAACATCTGATTGATGACTATCGTCCGGCCTGGTACACGGAGCTGCCTCAGGAAACGGCTGATGCCGCTCTGGTACTGACCGGTTTCTCCCGCTGGATCAATTACTATCTGGAGGGACTGCGCTGGATGTTCCAGAATTATGACCTCGACGGCATCTATATGGATGATGTGTCCTTCGACCGTCCGGTGATGAAAAGAATGCGCAAGATTATGGAGCAGTATCACCCCGGAGCCTTGATCGACCTGCATTCCAACACGGGATACTCTGTTGGTCCGGCCAACCAGTACACCGGTTTCTTCCCTTATGTGGACCGCCTGTGGTTTGGGGAAAGCTTCCGTTATAACCAGATGAGGCCTGATGAGTGGTTCGTCACCTTCTCCGGAATACCTTTCGGACAGATGAGCGAGATGCTTCAGGATGGAGGAAACCGTTTCCTGGGAATGGTTTACGGAGCTACAGCCCGTCATTCTTACGGCGCTTATTCTCCGGCTCCCGTCTGGGCCCTTTGGGATTCCTTCGGTATCGGTGAGGCCCGCATGTTGGGTTATTGGGACGAGGACTGCCCGGTGCAGACTTCGGATCCGGAGGTAAAGGCCACGGCTTATGTGAAGGCGGATCAGGTACTGGTGTCTGTGGGTAACTTCAGCAATCAGGATAAGACGGTCACTCTGTCGTTTGACTGGAATGCGTTGGGCATGCGTCCCGATCAGGTCACTCTGGAGAAGCCGGAGGTGGCCGACTTCCAGACTGCCGGATCGTTGCAGTTGCAGGCACCGATTCCGGTGAAGAGCAAGGAAGGCTGTCTGCTTCTCTTGAAAAGGAAATAGTATTTTGTGATTGATCATTACCAAAGCATCTAATAAATCATGGAAAAGAAATGTATGATACAACCCGTTTCGGTTCGGAAACTGGTGTTGTTTGTGTTGTGGGCGTTTTGCGCGCTTTCGTTGCAAGCGGCCCATCAGCCGGAATTCTCTGCGGCTGGTTTTTTTGAGTTGCCCAATACCGGGCGTCAGGCGTACAGTATGAACCCTGCGTGGCGTTTCCACAAAGGTGCAGTTACCGGAGCCGAGCGTGTGGATTTTGATGACAGCGAATGGGCACTGGTGTCTCTGCCCGATGGGATGGAATTGCTGCCTTCGGAGGCAAGCGGCTGTGTGAACTATCAGGGCGAGGTGTGGTACCGCAAGCATTTCACACCCGAGGATACCTGGAAAGGCAAGAAGATGTTCCTGCATTTCGAGGCCATTATGGGCAAGTCGAAAGTGTGGGTCAACGGCAAACTGGTGAAGGAGCATTTCGGTGGTTTCCTGCCCGTCATTGCCGATGTGAGTGAGTATCTGGAATTCGGACGCGACAATGTCATCACCGTATGGGCTGATAATAGTGACGATCCGACTTATCCTCCCGGAAAGCCGCAGGACATGCTGGATTTTGCCTATTTTGGCGGAATCTATCGCGACTGCTGGATGGTGGTACATAACACGGTGTTTATTACGGACCCTAATTATGAGGATGTGAAGGCCGGAGGCGGTTTGTTTGTGTCCTTCGACGGCGTGTCTGAAAAGGAAGCCGGGATTCGTCTGGATGCCCACATCCGCAACAGCGCCGGGAAGGCTTTTTCCGGAAAGGTGGTGTATGAGCTTTACGACCGCGACCGGAAGCTGGTGCGCCGTGCCGAACAGAAAATCTCGATGGCCGACGGACAGACCGGAGTGGCTACTGCCCAAATGACGGTGCGCCAGCCGCATTTGTGGGCACCGGATTCACCATATCTGTATCAGTTGCACGTTCTGGTCAAGGACCGCAAAGGTCATGTGGTGGACGGTTACCGCCGTCGTGTAGGTATCCGCAGTGTGGAGTTCAAGGGGAAGGACGGCTTCTGGCTCAACGGAAAGCCTTATCCCGAACCGCTGATCGGAGCCAACCGTCATCAGGATTTTGCCGTAATCGGTAACGCACTTTCCAACAGTCTGCACTGGCGCGATGCCAAGAAACTGCGCGATGCCGGTCTGCGTGTGATCCGTAATGCGCATTATCCTCAGGACCCTGCCTTTATGGATGCCTGTGACGAATTAGGACTGTTTGTCATCGTGAACACACCGGGATGGCAGTTCTGGAATGAGAAACCGATTTTTGCTCAACGGGTGTATAGCGATATCCGCAATATGGTGCGCCGCGACCGCAATCATCCTTCCGTATGGCTTTGGGAACCGATTCTGAACGAAACCTGGTATCCGGAGGATTTTGCCAAGAATGTGGTGGATATTGTTCAAGAGGAATATCCTTATCCATATTGCTATACCGGTTGTGATGTCACCGCCAAGGGGCATGAACTCTTCCCGGTGCAGTTCACGCATCCGCTGAACGGTGCCGGTGGGGCCTTCAATGCGAATGAGCTGAATTCGGATGTGTCTTATTTTACCCGTGAGTGGGGCGACAATGTGGACGACTGGAGTTCGCACAATTCTCCGAGTCGTGTCAGCCGTTCGTGGGGGGAGGTGCCGATGCTGGTACAGGCACAGGGATATGCCAAGACCGATTATCAGTATACCAACTATGATGCGCTGTATCGTAATCCGCGGCAGCATGTGGGCGGTTGCCTGTGGCATTCGTTCGATCATCAGCGCGGATACCATCCCGATCCGTTCTATGGCGGTATTATGGACGCTTACCGTCAGCCGAAACTGTCGTACTATATGTTCTGTGCGCAGCGTCCGCCTTATGAAAATCCGGAACTGATTGCCGAAAGCGGACCGATAGTATATATAGCCCATGCCATGACTCCTTTCTCTCCTAAGGACGTAACGGTTTACAGCAATTGTGATGAAGTGCGTCTGACCTGCTGTCAGGGTAGTACTCCTTATATATATAAGAAAGACAAACAGGCTGGTGGCATGCCGTCGCCGATTATTGTATTCCCGAATGTGTGGGATGTGATGCACGATAAGGAACTGGCTCGTGGAGGAAAGCATGCGGAGTCTTATCTGTTGGCCGAAGGATTGATCGATGGAAAAGTGGTGGCTACCCATAAGGTATATCCGGCGCGCCGTCCTTCCAAAATCAAACTGTGGGTAGACAACGAAGGGGTGGAAACCCGGGCAGACGGTTCAGATCTGGTAACTGTGGTGGCTGCCATTACAGATGAGCAGGGCAATATCAAGCGCTTGAACAACAGTACGATCCGTTTTGAGATTGAGGGACCGGGAGAACTGGTGGCAGATGAAGAAGACTTCACGAACCCGCGTGCCGTACAGTGGGGCACCGCTCCGATTCTGGTACGTACGTTGCCAAAATCTGGCGAAATTCGGATCAAGGCATCGCTGACTTTGCAAGGAAAGCATACTCCGGTATCGGGAGAGTTGGTCTTGAAGACCACAGAACCGATGCGCCCGCTTATTGCCGACAAGGAAGAGCTGGAAATCTTATATCAGCAGAGCCAAACGAAAAAAGAAAACCGACTGCAAGCCGGGGATGCTGCTTCAGAGGAGATGCGCCGTTTGCAGCAGGAGCAGAACCGCGAGCGCTTGAAAGAGGTGGAACAGCAACAAAGTGATTTTGAATAAATCATACAGGAGAAGAAAGTGAAAGGACTAAAACTTCTTTTTTTCAAGATATGCACCTTCCATTTGAAAATGGAGTGTTCTAAAAACTAAAGAAAGGATTGTATCAGGACTCGAAAATGAGTTTGATACAATCCTTTCTTTTGTCTTTATAGGTATCAATCGTATTTCTTCGAAAGATACTTGAGGGGATAGTTCTGTTTAACCCCATTCATCAAATCGCATGCGCAGCAGGCGGATGGAATTCAGTACGGCCAGCAGGGCTACGCCAACATCGGCAAAGACGGCTTCCCACATGTTGGCCACTCCGAATGCACCTAGCAGAAGCACGGCCAGCTTGACCCCTAATGCAAGAATGATGTTCTGCCATACAATGCGGCGTGTGGCCTGACTGATGCGCAGGGCGGTGACAATGCGTTCGGGGTGGTCGGTTTGCAGAATCACATCAGCCGTTTCAATGGCGGCTTCCGAACCGTTCTTACCCATGGCAATGCCGATGGAACTGAGAGCCAGCGAAGGGGTGTCGTTGATACCGTCGCCTACATAAGCCATTTCATCCTGCGTTTCCGCTTTTATCCGTTCGATATGCTTCACCTTGTCTTCGGGCAGCAGGTCACCATAGATACGGTCTATTCCGATTTCTTTTCCCACCTTCTCGGCCAATTGTTGCTTGTCTCCGCTCAGCATAATGGTCTGTCCGATGCCGGCCCGTTTGAGTTGTTGTATGGTGCGTGCGGCATCCTCCTTGATGCGGTCGGCAATGAGGAAATAGCCGGTATAGGTGCCGTCAATCAGAAGATAGATTACGGTTTCGATGCGCCGGGCCGCTTCTTCCGGCACCGATAAGTGGTGTGCGGTCAGCAGATGGGCATTTCCCATTTCCAGAGTATGGCCGTCCACAATACCGGTCAATCCTTTTCCAGCCACTTCACGCACCTGTTCGGCGGGTAGGAGCGGCAGGTGTTGCTCTTTTCCATATTCCGTAATGGCATGGGCCACGGGGTGTGAGGACAGTTGCTCCAGCGAGCAGGCCAGATTCAAGGCGTTGTCCGGTGCACCGGCTTCCAGATGGGCTTCCAGAACAGTGAAATCACCGTAAGTCAGGGTGCCGGTCTTGTCGAAGACAATAGCCTTCAGATGCGGGAAACGGTCCATGAAACTGGCTCCCTTGAACAGGATGCCCTGACGGGAAGCAGCGCCGATTCCGCTGAAATAAGCCAACGGAATGGAGATGACCAAGGCACAAGGGCAGGAGATGACCAGGAAGATCAGAGCACGGTAAACCCAGTCTGTGATTTGGGCATCGGCCAAAAAAAGGGGAGGCAGTACGGCGATGAGCAGAGCCAGTACGAAGACTGTGGGGGTATAGACACGGGCCAGACGGCGGATCATCAGTTCGGTGGCTGACTTTCGTGAGCGGGCCTCACGCACCAGTTCCAGGATTCGGGCACGGGCACTGTCTTCGTAACGGTGGGTTACCTGCATCTCGATGACATGTTCCTCGTTGATCATTCCGGCCAGAAGCGCATCGCCGCGGTGCTTGCTTTGGGGAACACTCTCTCCAGTAAGGGCTGCCGTGTTGAAGCGTCCCTTGTCAGACTGCAGGATGCCGTCAAGCGGAATCTGATTGCCTGCTTGCAGGCGGATGGTTTCGTTTACCTGAATCTGCTCCGGCAAGTCGTGTGTCCACGCGCCGTTTCGGAACACCTCTACTTGCTGCTCCTTCATGTCGAGCAAAGAGTCGATGTGACTTTGTGCCTGACGTACGGCGCGTTCCTGAAATTCTTCTCCGATGGTGTAGAACAACATCACGGCTACGGCTTCGGCAAATTCGCCGATACAGAAAGCGCCTACGGTTGCCAGTGCCATCAGTATGAATTCATTGAACCAGTCGCCATGGCGCATTCCGTTCCACGCATGCTTCCACACCGGCCAGCCTACGGGCAGATAGGCCAGCGCATACAGGATGCGTGCCGGCAGGGTTTGAGCAAACAGATGCTCGGCGATGAGGCCTCCGCCAAACAGCAGGGCGGTGATCAGAACCGGTAGCCAGGCTTGCATGCCGTGGCTTTCGTGGTGGTCGTGATGACTGTGGCAGGAGCATCCGCCGCTGCAACAGCATTCTTCATGATCATGTGGTTTCATATTCTTTGTTGTTTTATGGATTTCTGAAAGCAAAGATAGGAGCTTTCCGATGCAATTTGGTTGCAAATGCGTATCTTTGTATTGCCGAAATGGCTTGAAGAAGTATTTGTTTATGGAAAAAGAGTTTGTTCTTTATATTAAGAATATGGTGTGCAACCGCTGCATCTGGGTGGTGCAGGAATTGCTCCGTGAGTTGCAGGTGCCTTATCTGCGGGTGGAATTGGGGCAGGTGGTGCTGTCTGCTCCTTTGTCTGAGTCCGTACGGCAAGAGCTGGCGCAGCGTCTGGAGCAACATGGCTTTCTGTTGCTGGCCGACCGTAAAGAGCAACTGGTGGCGCTGATCCGCTCTGCCGTTATTCGGATGGTGCGAAACGAAAAGATTCAGGGAGACCAGAATCTTTCTGCCGTCCTTACGGAAACCTGTCACATGGATTACAGTGCCTTGAGCAAACTCTTCTCCGAGCAGACTTCGATGACCGTGGAGCAGTATTATATTCTTCAGAAGGTGGAGCGCGTGAAGGAACTGTTGTCATACGGAGAACTCACATTGGCCGAAATAGCCGATCGGGTGCACTATTCCAGTCAGGCGCATCTCTGTGCCCAGTTTAAGAAGATTACCAGGATGACCCCCACCCAATACCGCAAGCAGAAGAACCATCCCCGAAGTCCGCTGGACGAGGTGTGATATAAAAAATATCCCGAATTATGTAATAATCTTCCTTCGTGGTGCTTGTATTTTTGCAGTAAAAAAAGAATAGGATATGCAAGATACAACAAAAGAAACCCGAATTTTCCCGGTTGTGGGAATGAGTTGTGCGGCCTGTGCCGTGCGGGTAGAGAAGGAATTGTCCAAGGTGCCGGGTGTCAGTCAGGCCGGTGTGAACTTTGCGGCTTCGAATGTGCGGGTGGTTTTCGACAACAACAGTTGCTCGCCCGAGCAGTTGCGTCAGGCCCTGCAATCGGCCGGATATGATCTGATTCTGGAAACGGAGCAGTCGGAGAATGACGCTGTGGAGCAGATGCATCTGAAGCGGATGCATCGCCTGAAGCGGCATGCCATCAGCGCTTTGGTACTTTCAGTGCCGGTTGTGGTACTGAGTATGTTTTTCATGGACTGGGCTTATAGCGCAGCGATTTCCTGTATTCTGTCAACGGTGGTGCTGTTTTTCTTCGGACGTGTGTTCTACGTCAATGCTTGGAAACAGTTGCGCCACGGTGCAGTGAATATGGACACTCTGGTGGCCAACAGCACCGGAGTGGCTTATCTGTTTAGTCTGTTTAATTTGTTTTTCCCTGAATTCTGGTTGAGCCGTGGTCTGGAGCCGCATGTCTATTTTGAGGCTTGCAGCGTGATTGTGGCTTTCATTTTGTTGGGTCGCTTTATGGAAGAGCGTGCCAAAGGCAATACTTCGGCTGCAATCCGCAAACTGATGGGATTACAGCCTCGCGTCGTGTCGGTGTGCCGTGCGGATGGCAGTGTGGAACAGTTGCCGTTGGCACAGGTGGAGCCAGGTATGCATCTGCTGGTCAAACCCGGTGAGAAGATCGCCGTGGACGGTGCTTTGGTTTCGGGTGACTCATTTGTCAACGAAAGCATGCTGACGGGCGAATCACTTCCGGTGCGCAAGCGTCCGGGAGCAAAGGTATTTGCCGGTACGGTTAACCTGAAAGGTTCTTTTGTTTTCGAGGCGGCCAAGGTGGGAGCAGACACGCTTCTGGCACAGATTATCCGTCAGGTGCAGGAAGCGCAGGGCAGCAAGGCTCCTGTTCAGCGGCTGGTGGACCGCATCGCATCGGTTTTTGTGCCTGTAGTCATGGGCATATCACTCATCACCCTCCTGGCGTGGGGATTGCTGAAACCCGAAGGCGGTTGGGTTTTCGGTATTCTGTCTATGGTAACCGTGCTGATTATTGCCTGTCCCTGTGCATTGGGATTGGCTACTCCTACAGCGATTATGGTGGGAATCGGTAAGGGAGCCGAATTGGGAATTCTGGTAAAAGATGCGCAGAGTTTGGAAACAGCCCGTAAAATTGATACCGTAGTGCTTGACAAGACCGGTACCATTACCGAGGGGCGTCCGGTACTGACCGACTGTATCTGGAAGGAAGGCGCTTCATCTGCTCGTCGTGTATTTTATAGTTTGGAGCGTTGTTCCGAACATCCGTTGGCCGAGGCTGTGATTCAGTCCTTCCGCAATGTATCCACGCTTTCGGTAACAGACTTTGTCAGCCACACTGGTTGCGGTATCAGCGGACGGGTAGACGGCAAAATCTATTTTGCAGGAAGCGTGAAATGGTTGCGCGAGCAGGGTATCACTCTGGATGAAGAACAGGAAAGTGCTTGTCGTCGTTTGGCAGGTGAGGCCAAGACCGTGATCGCTTTTGCCGATGAGACAGCTGTACTTGCCGTGTGTGGCATCCGTGATGCGGTGAAAACAACTTCTGTTGAGGCCATAAAGATGTTGCAGGAACGCGGCATCCGTCTGGTGATGCTGACGGGCGACCATGAGGCTACGGCGCGTTCCATTGCCCGTGAAGTAGGTATCACTGAAATGAAAGCCTCTCTTTTACCGCAGCAGAAAAATGAATATGTCCGTCAGCTTCAGGCTGAGGGGGCCTGTGTGGCCATGGTGGGCGATGGTATCAACGACAGTGCGGCTCTGGCCAGTGCCGATTTAGGTATTGCCATGGGGCAGGGAAGCGATATTGCGATGGATGTGGCCAAGATGACGATTATCTCCTCCGATTTGCGCAAGATTGTCGATGCTATTGAATTGTCGCAGGCCACGGTTCGCACCATCCGTCAGAATCTCTTCTGGGCTTTTATCTACAATATAATAGGTATTCCCGTGGCTGCCGGTGCTCTTTATCCGCTGTGGGGCTTCCTGTTGAACCCGATGCTTGCCGGAGCGGCTATGGCGATGAGTAGCGTCAGTGTGGTGACCAACAGTTTGCGTCTGCATGTTTCTTCATTAAGTTCTACGGGCCCGACGACGGGCAGTCAGCTGGTGCGCAAACGCTATCAGGTGGAAGGTATGATGTGCGACCACTGCCGCCAGCATGTGGAGCAGGCCTTGAATACTTTGGACGGTGTACTGGCAACAGTTACTCTGGAGCCGCCTGTGGCTACCATTGATTTTGCTCAGGCACCGCTTTCTGTGGAGCAATTGCAGGAAGCGGTGTCCAAAGCCGGAAAATATTTGATTAAGGAAATATAACATTTGTGGAGGAAATGCCGCATATTTGCTATATCTGCATAGCAAATATGCGGCATTTTTTGATGTCAAAAACAGTAATATTCTAATAAAACTGTAATAATTACAAAAACGGTATGAATCGTTTGTTTTGATCGTTTTCTTGGAATATCTTTGCAGTAACTAAACTATGTAATGTCTAATTGTTGATTATGAAAAAATTGTATGTAACCCCTTCTTTGAAGGTGGTAAACCTGAATATGCAGGTATTGCTTTGTGGATCTCAAATCGGTGAAAATGATTCACCAATGTATGGAATGGATGATCTTCCTAGTGGTCCTGGCGCCTCTTCAATAAACAGTTCTTCTAATATTTGGGTTTCCAATACCTCTTCAATTTGGGATTAATTAAAAAAATAAAGAAAGATTGTTTTCATGACTCGATTTTTATTAGGATTTGGATTGTTTTCGATGGCACTGTGTGCACAGGCACATGTAGCAGACAGTGTAGAGGTATATCGTTCTTCTGATTTGGACGAGGTTCTGATTTCAGTAAATCGGGATACGCAAAAGAAATTAAATACGACACAGCAAACGTTTACCTTCTCCAAAAGCAAAATTGATTTTGCGAACAAACAGAATATGGCCGATCTTTTGATGGAGAGCGGTCAGGTGGCTGTGCAGAAAAGCCAGCAGGGTGGAGGCAGTCCTGTTCTCCGTGGTTTCGAGGCATCACGTATTCTTTTGGTGGTAGACGGAATCCGCATGAACAATCTGATTTATCGTAATGGTCATTTGCAGAACTCCATTACCGTAGACCAGTTTATCCAGAATCGCGTGGAAGTGCTCAACGGTCCGGCTTCGTTGAATTACGGAACCGACGGACTGGGCGGTGCCATTGTGTTCAATACCCAGAATCCGGTTCTGGCCGTTCCGGGACAGCGCCGCCTTACGACCGGAAATGCAGCCGTGCGCTATGGTAGTGCCAACAGCGAAGGCTCTACACACGTGGATTTCAACTACGGAACCGAGAAGTTTGCTTCGCTCACTTCATTCACTTACAGCCATTTTGGTGATTTGAAAGCCGGAAAGAACCGCAATCCTTTCCTGCCCGATGACGATGCCTATATCCGTTGCAACTATTATGTGAAGCCGTGGGGCGGAAAAGCGGATGAGGCTATAGCGAATGATTCTCCGGAGAAACAATACCGCTCCGGCTATGACCAGTATGACATTTTACAGAAGTTCCTGTATCAGCCGAACCGCGAGGAGCAGCATATCCTGAACTTCCAATTATCAAATACAACAGACTTTAACCGATATGACCGTCTGAGTGAAATGAGCACTGCCAAGGACGGAACCGTCACTCCGAAGTTTGCGGAGTGGTATTACGGTCCGCAGTTCCGTTTGCTCTCGGCCTATCATTTTCATGGATGGAACAAGTTGGGTGCCGATAAGGTCAACCTGACTCTGGCCTATCAGAATGTGAAGGAAAGCCGTCACGACCGCAAATTCCAGAAAGAGGATCTCTATCACAACTGGGAGCAGGTGCACATGGCAACCTTGAATACCGACTGGATTAAGTATTGGGATCAGCACACGCTGCATCTGGGTGTTGACGGAACATTCAGTTTCCTGAAATCGACCGCCGAAACCGAGAATGTGGTGACCGGTGAGCGTTCGGAAAACGGAACCCGTTATCCCGACGGTAAGAACCGGATGCACACGGTTGAGGCTTTTGCCACTCACGAATGGCAGATCACGCCCAAGGTACGCATGAACGACGGTGTGCGTTTGGGTTATGCCACCACCTACTCCAGTGTGCTGGATGAGGATGTGTTCCCGTTTTTTGCCGGAAAGGACCAGCGCAAGCAGAACATGACCTACAGTCTGGCCTGGGGACTGAATTATTTGCCGGTCAAGACCTGGAAACTGGCCTGGTCAGCCAGCACGGCCTATCGCGTGCCCAATATTGACACCGCTTCAAAAGTCTTTGAATCCAAAACCAGCACAGTGACGATTCCCAATGAGAATCTGAAGCCTGAAAAGACGGTAACCGTGGATATGAACATCACCAAGCATATCGGCGACCGTCTGGTGTGGGAGAATGTCGTGTACGGAACCTATTATTTTGATGCCATCACTACTGCCCGCGGTCTTTTCAAGGGAGAGAGCCAGATGGAGTATCAGGGAACTCTGTGCGATGTCTACACACAGGTCAATGCCAAGGCAGCCGTATTGTGGGGCTTCAGCAGCAGTCTGACTGCCAAGCCTTCGCGCAATCTGGAGTTCAATGCCACCTATAATTATACCTACGGACGCGTGGTTAAGGGAGAGAAGCATCAGCCGCTGGATCACATCCCGCCGATGTTCGGAAGAGTGGGAGTGGCTTACCTTACCTCGAACGGTAAGGGACGTTTTGAGGCCTATTCCCTGTATAACAGCCGCAAGCGCGCATCCGATTATAATTCCGACGGTGAAGACAACATCAAGTATGCCACCGTGAAGGGAGCCGACGGCGACGGTATGCCGGCCTGGTTCACCCTGAATCTGAAGGGCAGTTACAATGTGACTCAAAACGTGACGCTTCAGGCCGGTGTGGAGAACCTGCTCGACACGGAATACCGCATGTTTGCTTCGGGCATCAGTGCGCCGGGCCGGAATATTTTCGTGGCCGCCCGCGTAGGATTCTGAAAAAATGAACAGAAATACTGAAAAATGCGCTATATTTGTATCAGGATTCCAAAAGGAAATAAAAACAGATATAGATGTTAGAACTCAGTATTGTAATACCCGTATATAATGTAGCACCCTATTTGCCTGCCTGCCTGGAGAGTATCTTCGGGCAGACAGGCTTTTCTTTTGAGGTCATCCTCGTGGATGATGCTTCTACCGACAACAGCGGTTCGATCTGTGGCGAATATGCCCGTCGTGACTCCCGGGTGCGCTATATCCGCCATGCCCGCAACGGCGGTCTGAGCAGTGCCCGCAACACGGGACTGGTTGCCGCACGAGGCAAATACATCACCTTTGTCGATTCGGATGATTTCCTGGCTCCCGATACGCTGACCCGCAATATGGAGACGCTCCGGGCGCATTCCGATGCGGATGTGCTGGAGTATCCCGTGCAGGTGCATCATGGGGCCGAAGAAACATTCTGTTATAAGCCTTCGGAACATCTTCGGGTGGAGACCTACCGGCAGTGGATAGAGCGGGGCGGATACGCCCACAGTTATGCCTGGAACAAGATTTACCGGCGCAGCCTGTGGCAGGGACTGACCTTTCCCGAGGGACTTTATTTTGAAGACCTTTATGTGGTTCCGCTGGTCATGCAGCGTGCCACCGGTATTCTGGCCGTTCCTACCGGACTTTATTACTATTGCAGCCGCAACGGTTCCATTACCACACAGGTCTCGTTGAAAAAGCGTTTGGATCTTTTTCACGCCGCTTTGGAACTCTATCAGCGCCTGTTGTCAGAGTCCGGATGGCAGTCGGAGACGCTCGGCCGCCTTTACCTTTATACGATGGACCGCCAGATAGAAGTCCTGCAGGCCGGCGGCAGCACCGAACTGCCTTCACGCCGTTCGGTCATCCGTTTGTTGGGAGCGCCCGGTCTTTCTGTGGCTTCGCGTTTCAAGGCCCTGCTGAGCGGTCTGTTGGGGCGGAAAGCCAGTCCGGTTTATTCTTCAATCAGTAAAATGTTGCGTTTATGAGTGCTTCGGTCAGTTTTATCCTTCCTTATTATCGGATAGAAGGAATGCTGCTGAAACGCTGTCTGGACAGTCTGCTGTCCCTTCCTTCGGATATAGACTATGAGGTGATTCTGGTGGATGACGGTACGCCGGAGACTTCTGTGCCTGCCTGGCTTTCGGAGTGGCAGGTACCCTCTTGTGTGCGCTATTTCTATCAGGAAAACAAAGGATTGGGCGGGGCCCGCAACACCGGTCTGTCGCTGGCCACGAAAGAATACGTCCAGTTTGTCGATCCGGATGATTATCTGTTTGCGGAGCGTTATGCAGCCGTGTGGTCGCTGTTGCTGGAAAAGCAGCCCGATTTGCTGACGTTTGATTTCCGTAAGGTGTACGACTGCACCCGTTTGCCGGATGCCGAGGGAGATACTTCCGTATGGTTTGAAGGGAGCGGCACCGCCTTTATGCTCCAGCACAACCTGCGCGCCGGTGCGTGGGGCTATCTTTTCCGCCGTTCCTTGTGTCGCGACCTGACTTTTCCGGAGCATACCTATCACGAAGACGAGGCCTTCACGCCCCAACTGTACTTGCGGGCACGTGTTGTGGTCATTACCGATATTCCGCTGTATGCCTATTATCAGCGTCAGGACTCCATCATGAACAGTCCGAAACGTGAGAAACTGCATAAGCGCTTTACGGATCTGCTGGGCATCCAGTTGGGCTTGTCTGCTCAGGCCAATCAGCTTCCGGCAGAGCAACAGCAGGCATTACGCCGTCGCATCGACCAGAACTATATGTCCATGCTCTACAAGCTTTTTACCGACAGTCCCGACCGGGCGTTTCTGCAACTCTATGTCCGTCGCATGAAAAAGCAGGGAGGCTATCCGCTTCCTCTACACGGTTATACGCTGAAATACATCCTTTTTGCCTGCGTCACGGCGCTGCCCGGTGTGCCTGCTTTGCTATGGCGTCTGCTGGCGGGCCGGCGGCATTAAAAAAAGAGGCTAATGATTGGATAAGATCATCCGGACGATGGAAATTTTCATTGAAATCATTTTAAAAATAAAAAACGGGAGCCATGTCACGAAACACGATATGGCTCCCGTTTTTTGTGAAAGAAACTCTATGGGCTTATTGCAGGGCCGGAGCAATCTGTTCGGTCCAGGCTGCGATCCGACTGTCGGTCAGTTCCGGTTGGTTCACCTCATCCAGCGCCAGTCCCAGGAAGTTGCCTTCCGCATCCAGCGCCACCGAATCCGTATGCAGATAGCCGTCGGTACTGATTCCGCTGCCGGCCAGTGTGCATCCCTTGTCCTTGATTTCCTGATACAGCAAGCCGATAGCATCGCAGAACGTGTCGCCATACGACTCGGAATCTCCGCAACCGAAGAGCGCCACAATCTTACCGTTAAGGTCGGCGCTCTGGAGCACCTTCACCCCGTCGTACCAGTCATCCTGAAGTTCGCCGCATCCCCAGGTGGCAGAGCCCAGAATCAAGGCTTCGTTTTCGGAAATCGTTTCCGGAGTAAGTTCCGAAACATTGATCACCGCACTGTCGTCCAGTCCCAGAGCTGTCGTAATCTTTCCGGCCAGCTCCTCGCAAGTTCCGGTTGAGGAACCATAAACTACAATTGTCTTTTTCATAAATCCAAATATTAATAATCCAAATCGTTGCCGGCAAAGTAAGGAGATTTTCTTGCGATATGAAATACCCATGTTTTATGATTTTTCCGCTCTGTCTGCTGCCTGTTTTTGGGTATGTTCGCTGATTTTGGGTAAGAATCCGGTGTTTTGTCTCTATTTTATGTTATTTTTGGGGGAATTTTTCAAAAACCTAAAGTCAGACACTTATGAAAAAATACTTTTTAAGGATTGCTCTCCCCCTGATGCTGCTGTCGTCAGGACCGGCTTTCGCTCAAGGCACACTGGAAGACTATAACCGTGCCTACTCACTCCGTCAGAAGTTTAGTGGTTATCAGGTATATCATAGCGATGTGAATCCCCATTGGGTAACGGGCACCTCCTCTTTCTGGTATCTGCAACGTACCCCTCAGGGAAATGAGTATCTCTTGGTGGATGCCGACCGTCAGATCCGCCGTCCGCTCTTTGTACGCGACTCTCTGGCGGTGCAGTTGCAGCAGTCTCTGGGGCGCCGTGTCGATGCCCGGAACCTGCCTCTGGACAAGGGGAATCTGGAAGCCTCGCTCGATGTGTTCCGCTTTGTGTGCGACGGATACAACTGGCGCTATGAGATTGCGGCCAACCGTCTCACACGCGAAGGCAAGGTGCCTCCACGCGGAAAGGGGCGGCACTGGATGGAGACCGACGATGAAAAAGGGTGGGGACCCGTTACTTCGCCCGACGGAAAGTATGAGGCCTATATCAAGAACGACAATATTTTTGTTCGTGACAAGGCCAACGGGCGCGAGCGTCAGTTGAGTCAGGACGGAACCCTGAGCAACTATTATTCCTCTTATATCCAGTGGTCGCCCGATTCGCGCAAGGTGCTTTCCTGCCGCATCCGTCCCGTGCAGAAACGCTATGTCTATTACGTGGAATCCTCGCCGCGCGACCAGCTTCAGCCCAAACTGCACCAGCAGGAATATGCCAAGCCCGGTGATGAACTGCCGTTTAAGGTGCCCTGCATCTTCCACGTGGAGACCGGTCAGCGCTGCATTCCCGAAACCTCTTTGTTTGCGCATCAATATAGCTTGTCTTATCTGCGTTGGGATGCCGACAGCAAGAGCGTAACCTTTGAGTACAACGAGCGCGGTCACAAAACCTATCGTGTGCTGGAACTCTCTGCCGAGGACGGAAAGGTGCGTACGCTGATTGAAGAGAAGGAAGAGAAGTATGTGAATTATCCGTTGATTTACCGCAACTATCTGCAAGACGGCAAACATATTCTCTGGACCAGCGAGCGCGACAATTACAACCATCTGTACCTCTACGACCGCACGACGGGTCGCCCCGTGCGCCAGATCACCAAAGGTCGCTGGTATGTGCGTGGCGTGCAACATGTGGATGAGCAGAACCAATGGATATATTTCTCGGCCAACGGCATGAATCCCAAGGAAGACCCTTATCTGATACACTATTACCGGATCGGGTTCGACGGAAAGGGTCTGGTGGAACTGACACCCGACGAAGGAATGCATCAGGCATGGTTCTCTTCCGACTATCGTTATCTGGTCGATGTCTATTCCAAGGTAGACACCCCTCCGGTGGCGGTACTGCGTGATGCCCGTACCGGCCGGCAGGTCATGCCGTTGGAGCAGGCCGATATATCCCGTCTGGAGGCCAACGGATGGCGCGCTCCGGAAGTGTTCTCGGCAAAAGGGCGCGACGGCAAGACCGACATCTGGGGTGTGATTTACCGACCTACTAATTTTGACCCGTCACGCAAATATCCGGTGGTGGAATACATCTACTCCGGTCCCGGCGGACAGCATGTGCCCAAGAGCTTCTCTTCCTATAACTGGTGGATGACCTCGCTGGCCGAACTGGGATTCATTGTGGTTCAGGTGGACGGCATGAGCACTTCGTTCCGCTCGAAGGACTTTGAAGAAGTGTGCTACAAGAATCTGAAGGATGCCGGACTGCCCGATCACATGGCCTGGTTGCAGGATGCAGCACGCCGCTATCCCTATATGGATCTGGAACGGGTGGGTATTTTCGGCAGTTCGGCAGGCGGACAGGAAGCCATGTCGGCAGTGCTGTTCCATCCCGAGTTCTATAAAGCCGCCTATTCGGCCTGTGGTTGTCACGATAACCGCATGGACAAAATCTGGTGGAACGAGCTTTGGATGGGTTATCCCGTCGATTCGTCATATATAGAAAGCTCCAATGTGGAACAGGCGCACCGGCTGGAGCGCCCGTTGATGCTGGTGGTGGGAGAGATGGACGACAATGTGGACCCTGCGTCGACCATGCAGGTAGTCAATGCGCTGATCAAGGCCAACAAGGATTTTGAACTGGTGGTGGTTCCCGGAGCCGGGCATACGATGGGCGACAACTTCGGCGAGCATAAGCGCTATGATTTCTTTGTGCGCCATCTGATGGGCGTGGAACCGCCCAAGTGGAATGCCATCACCTATTGATGTGCGACCGATGAAAATGAAAACTCCTCAAATCCGGTGTGGACGACCAACACCGGGTTTGAGGAGTTTCTTATGGTAATATGAGTCGGTTTACTGTACGATGAACCAGGGGTTCAGCAAATCTTCCTTATTATATTGCAGCGGCGACTGCAAGTCTGTGTGCCAGATATTTTTTCCGGCAGCCCGGGCGATGGCATGTCCGGCGGCCGTGTCCCATTCCATGGTCGGCGCAAAGCGCGGATATACATCGGCGGCCCCTTCGGCTACCAAACAAATCTTGATGGAACTTCCGCTGGAGCGTGTCTCCACTTTCTCGTGAAGGCTTTCCATCTTTTCGATATACTCCTGGGTTTCGGGAGTGAGGTGCGAGCGCGAAGCTACCACAACGAAGGCATTCTTCTCCGGCTGCTCCATCGGCAGTTTGCAGGCACCGGCCAGCAGCGACTCCAGATTCTCGGGACGGCTTCCCGGAGCGATGTGCTGCAGCTTGAAGGCACCTAACTGCTCTTCGGCCAGATACAGTTCTTCCTTTACCGGTACGTAAATGACGCCCAGCACGGGAACACCCTCCTGAACCAGAGCGATGTTTACGGTAAACTCACCGTTTTTCTTGATAAATTCCTTGGTGCCGTCCAGCGGATCCACAATCCAGAGTGTGTTCCATTCCTTGCGTACGGCATAGTCCATGTGTTTGCCCTCTTCGCTCAGCACCGGGTATGGAGTCTGTGTGAGATAAGTCATGATGCGTTCGTGCGCCTTCTTGTCGGCGATGGTCAGCGGTGAATTGTCCGCTTTCTTTTCGATGCCGAAGTCCGAGTTCGGGTCCAGATATACATCCAGAATATCCTTACCGGCCGCCAAGGCGGCGCAGGCAGCACAATAAAGTAAATCCATTGAATTCATATAACAGTCAATTTTTTGTTTTTACAAAGGTAGTAAGAAAATTCAAACCGTCTATTTTTTAAGGAAAGATTCATTTCTTGAAACTTTTGTTGTGACTTCCTGATAAAAATTGTAAGTTTGTGTATTCTTAAATCCTTAAAACCCGAAACATGAATTCTATCGTTAAGATTTTTCTCCCCGTGACGCTGGCCGCCTGTCTTTCGGCCTGTCACAGTCAGAAGGCTCTTCAAGCCAATTACGAGATTATTCCGCTGCCCAATCACATAGAGAAGCAGCAGGCCAAATCTTTTACTTTGAGTAAAAACACAGTCATCAGCTACCCGTCGCAGAATGCCGACATGGAGCGCAATGCCCGTTTCCTGGCGCAATATATCGAGGAGCAGACGGGCTATCGTCCCGAAATCAAGGCCGATGCCGATGCTTCGTCCAACTGCATCCGTCTGGCACTCGACCCGTCAATCCCTGGAGCCAGCAAGACCGTTGATTTTGAAGGAAAGATCAATGAAGGCTATCGCCTGGAAGTAGGCAAGAACATCACCATCACAGGAGCCACTCCGGCCGGTGTGTTCTATGGTATGCAGGTGCTGCGCAAATCCATTCCTGCCGGTGCCAAGGACAAGAAGATTGCATTCAGTCCCGTAACCATTCAGGATGCTCCCCGTTTCGGCTACCGCGGTATGATGCTCGATGTGTGCCGTCATTTCTTTACGGTAGACGAGGTGAAGCGTTATATTGATATTCTGGCACTGCATCAGGTGAACCGTTTCCACTGGCACATTTCCGAGGATCAGGGTTGGCGTATCGAAATCAAGAAATATCCGCGCCTGACCGAGGTGGGCAGCAAGCGTAAGGAAACCGTAATCGGCCGTAACTCCGGCAAGTACGACGGAAAACCTTACGGCGGTTATTATACACAGGAGCAGATCAAGGATATTGTGGCTTATGCTGCCGAACGGTATATCACCATTGTGCCGGAGATTGATTTGCCGGGACACATGCAGGCCGCTTTGGCCGCTTATCCGGATTTCGGTTGTACGGGAGGCCCTTATGAGGTGTGGACCCAGTGGGGTGTGTCCGACAATGTGATTTGTGCCGGTAATGAAAAGGCGCTGACTTTTCTGGAAGACGTGCTGAGCGAGGTGGTGGAACTCTTCCCTTCGCCATATATCCATGTGGGTGGTGACGAATGTCCGAAGACCCGTTGGAAGGAGTGCCCCAAATGCCAGAAACGCATTGCCGATGAGGGAATCAAGGGCGATAACCGCCATACAGCTGAGGAATATCTGCAGAGCTATGTCATCTCGCGTATGGAACGTTTCCTGGAAAGCAAGGGACGTCACATCATCGGTTGGGACGAAACACTCGAAGGCGGTCTGGCACCGAACGCCACAGTGATGAGCTGGCGCGGTGTGGGCGGCGGTATCGAGGCGGCCAAGCAGAAGCATCCGGTGATCATGACTCCGAATTCACATGTTTATTTCGACTATTACCAGACCACCAATACGGCCGACGAACCTCTGGCCATCGGCGGTTATGTTCCGGTAGAGAAAGTCTACTCTCTGGAGCCTACAGCCGGTATTCCGGAGGACGGCAAGAAGTATGTAATCGGTGCGCAGGCCAATCTTTGGACCGAGTATATCCCGACTTTCAGTCAGGTGGAATACATGGTGCTGCCCCGTATGGCCGCTCTTTCCGAAGTGCAGTGGACACAGCCGGAGCACCGCAATTATGAAAATTTCCTGCAACGTGTGCCCGACATGATGGATCAGTATGACGTGAACGGGTATAATTATGCCACCCATCTGCTGGATATCCGCGCCACACTGGAGCCCGATACCGAGAAGGACGCTCTGAAAGTGACCTTCAAGACTTTGGGACAGGGCGATATCCGATATACACTCGACGGTACCGACCCGACTAAGGACAGCACTCCATACGATTCTCTGCAACCGCTGTTTATCAAGAGCGATGCGCAGATCAAGGCCGCTGTATTCCGTCCGGGTGGTGCGCGCAGCCGTATCTTCTCCGAGAAGGTTACCCGCAGCAAGTCATCCATGAAGCCCATCACCCTCAAGCAGCAGCCCAGTGGCGGTTATGCCTTCAACGGAGCGCCGGCGCTGAACGACGGTTTGCAGGGAGACGGTAACTACAAGACCGGACGCTGGCTGGGCTTCCAGGGTAGAGACCTTGAGGCGGTGATCGACCTGAAGGAAACTACCGAAATCAGCAAACTGTGCTTCCGTTGCAATGTGGTGAAAGGCGACTGGATTATGGGACCGCGCGGAGTACGCATCCGGGTGTCCGATGACGGTGTGAACTACCGTGAGATTCTGGCGCAGGATATTGCCGATCTGAAGCAGGCCGACAAGGACGGCATCTATCCTTATGAGTATTCTTTTGCTCCGGTGTCTGCCCGTTATGTAGAGGTGACCGTCCGTAGCGGCAAGTTGCCCGACTGGCACCCCGGAAAGGGCAATTCGGCATTCATCTTTGTAGATGAATTGAACCTGTATTAATATTATACTAAGGTAAAGGTGTCGTATTTAGGTAATTTTATACAAGGCAAGTCCGAGACGTCGGACTTGCCTTTTTTGAAATATTCAATTATTGGCTTTCTTTTTTATAATCATTGATTAAAAAATCTTAATATTCAATTCTTGATTCTTACTTTCTGTTACGTGATTGACACAATAACTTATTTAAATTTTATTTGTTCTGTGATAATGTCTTAATGACAGGTTCCTACCTTTGTGCCCAGAAAAAAGAACCCGTTATTTCACACAATGAAAGTATGATTATGAATTTGAAGATGTCAGACATGGTAGAGAAGCGCTTTAGTACCATGTTGGCAAGTTGCTTGTTTTCAGGTTTTTTATGCGCGCAAACAACTGTAAAGGGAGTTGTGACCGATCAGGCTGGCGAACCTCTTTACGGTGTAAAGGTACAGGTGAAGAATTCTCAGGCTGTGGCTGTTACTGATTTAGATGGCCGTTATACACTGAATTCACCTAAAACATTGACCCGAAAGGATCAGATTGTTTTCAGTTATATTGGTTTCAAACCAATAGAGTCAGCTTATTCTGGCGATGTCCTCAATGTGAAAATGAAAGATGGACTCGAAGAAATGAACGAAGTGGTTGTAACTGCTTTGGGCATCAAACGAGAAGAGAAAAGTTTGGGATATGCTACAGAAACGGTTGATGGTGAACAGATTACTGACGCTGTTCCGACCAACTGGTCTATGGCTTTGAATGGAAAAGTGGCAGGCTTGAGCGCAGTAGCTTCCGGCGGTCCGTTGAGCACCAGTAAGATCTCTTTGCGTGGTGATGTTTCGTTGAATCCGAATGGAAACAATGCCTTGGTAGTTGTCGACGGAGTGCCCTTGAGCAGTCCGATGACCAATCCGGGAGTAGCTTATGGCGCCGGTTCCAATAGTGAGTTGTCTGTAGATTATGGAAATGGTTTTTCTGATCTTAATCCTAATGATATAGAGAGTGTTCAGATTCTGAAAGGAGCCAGTGCCACTGCATTGTATGGTACCCGTGCAGCTAATGGTGTAATCATGGTTACTACAAAGAGTGGTGCCAAAGCACAAAAAGGTTTGGGAGTTTCTTATAGTGCAAACTTCAGTTTTGATGATGTGATGCGTTGGCCGGACTATCAGTATGAATTCGGTCAGGGTACTTCCTCGAATATTGGTCCCGATGGTTCTATTTATGCAGGTGAGCAGTATTATTCTTATGGAAAAGCCGAGGACGGAAGTTATGGAAGCACAAGTGGAACCAGTAGCGCATATGGAGCACGTTTTGATGCAAATAAGAGTTTCTATCAGTATGATCCCGAAACACAAGGACGTGCTTCTGTCGCAACACCATGGGTGGCTTACGAAAACAACCGTAAGGATCTGTTCCAGACAGGTTTTACTATGATGAATTCTGTCGCATTAACCGGTAAGTCAGATCGTGGTAATTTTCGTGCTTCTATAACACACACCAAGAATGAATGGATTTTGCCGAATACCGGTTTTCAGCGTATTTCTGCCATGATTTCCGGTCAGCAACAGATATCCCGTAATATCCGACTCAATTTTAAATCAAGCTATACATACCGCAAGATGGACAATGCTCCGGCTTTGGGATATAACAGTAACTCTATTTCTTACTTCCTGATATTCCAGAATCCGAATGTCAATCTGGACTGGCTTCGTCCGATGTGGTATAAAGGGCAGGAAGGACTCAAGCAGTTGCAGCCTTATAGTAGTTATATCGGTAATCCGTTCGTGACGCTTTATGAAGCTGAGAATCCGTCGGTGAAGCATAGTAATGTGTCAATGCTTTCTGCAAACATACGCCTGAACCGTCACTTTGATTTCATGGTCCGTTCTGGTATCCAGCTTTCGGCTGATCAGCGTGAGCAACATCGTCCGATTAGTGATGTTGTGTTCAAGAATGGCTTCTTTAAGAAACAGAATGTCTTTGACTATGAGTTAAATAGTGATGCCTTGTTGTCATATCATGATTCTTATGGCGACGGTTTCCATTTGAACGCTTCTGTGGGTGGAAACATGATGCAGCAATATTATGACATGCTGGCCTCTTCTGTAATTGGCTTGATAACTCCGGGTGTATATAAGTTGGCTAATGGTATTTCTTCGCCTACAGTTCAACAGTCTTTGAAAAGAAAGGCCATCAATAGCCTTTACTTTACAGCCAATCTGTCATACCAGGACAAGTTATTCCTTGATGTGTCCGGTCGAAATGATTGGTCATCAACTCTTCCGGAGTCAAATCGTTCGTTCTTCTATCCTTCAGTGAGTGCAAGTGCTATTTTAAATGAAATGATAGCAATGCCTAAGCAAATCAGTCTGCTGAAACTGCGTGGTTCGTTTGCTCAGGTGGGTAATGATACCGATCCATACAAGACTTCTCCATATTATGGTACCAGCGATTTTGCAGGATCTGCTTCTTTGCCTTCAACACTTTATAATGACGATTTTAAACCTGAGATTTCGACCAATTACGAAGCAGGTATAGATTTCCGTATGTTTAACAATCGTTTGGGCTTGGATTTCACATACTATTATAATCTGACCCGTAATCAGATTCTGGATGCTCCGATGGATCCGACTACAGGATATACCAAAGCGACCATTAATTCAGGTTGTGTTCGTAACCGTGGATATGAACTTATGCTGAAAGCCACTCCTGTACAGACAAAGGATTTCCGATGGAATACCTCTGTTACCTGGTCTAAAAATCAGAACAAGATCCTTTCTTTGGCCGAAGGGGCTGATGAAAATCAGTTGATCAGCAGTATTGGAAATGTTTCGATTATTGGTCAGGTTGGTGGAACTACTGGTGACTTGTGGGGATACAAACTTGTTCGTGATCCGGAAGGAAATGTTGTTATCGGTGAAAATGGATTGCCGGAGCGCGCCAGTGAGATAGAGTATGTTGGTTCTATTTATGCAGACTGGAAAGCAGGCTGGTATAACGAATTCTCATACAAGAACTTCAAGTTGAGTGTGCTGATTGACGGTCAGATGGGTGGTAAGATGTACTCACACTCACATCATAAGATGATGGAACAGGGTAAGCTTGCCAAATCGCTAAACGGACGTTTGCCGGGTACAGAATATTATATGGCGGCCGACGATCCTCGTATTGCAGCCGCAGGATATAAGCCTGTTGGGGGTGTTTATATGATTGCGCCGGGAGTTGTGAAGAATGAAGACGGTACTTACTCTCCGAATACAAAGGTGGTTACAGTGGAGCAGTATTATAAAGAATATTATCGGATGGCCAATGTGGAAACCAATACATTTGACACTTCATTCTTGAAGTTACGTGAAGTAAGACTTGAATATCAGCTGCCTGGCGATGTTTTGAAGAACTCACCGTTCAGTCAGGCCTCAATTGCTTTCTATGGCCGTAACCTGTTCTGTTGGACAGACTACCCATTGTTCGATCCCGAAGTTGCTGCTTTGAACGGAAGTTCAATGGTTTCCGGAGTTGAAACCGGTTCGTTGCCAACTTCCAGAACATTCGGTCTTAATGTCAATTTATCATTCTAATTCATCATCTAGCGTAAAATTATTAAGAGCAATGAAGATTTTAAAATATATATTTGCCGGAACAGTTTTGAGTGGAGCCTTATTTGCGTCCTGTACCAGTTTTGATGAGCTGAATACCGATCCCACCCGTATGGAAGAAGTGAATCCGGGCACTTTATTGAATCCCATGCTTTATGATTTAGGTGTGTATAACTGGGGACGTTTCAGAAGCTACACTTATCGCATCATGCAGGAGTCTGTGTCTAACAGCGGAACAAACGGAGTGGATTGGTGGTATTTGGGAGATGCCACAGGCGACGGAAGTTGGACTAAATATTATAAGTGGATTAATAATGCTAAAGAGATTACTCGTCTGACGGGTAAACTTCCGGAAGGAACCAAGATTCAGAACTATGATGCAATATCCATAACACTTCAAAGTTGGATGTTTCAGCTTCTTACAGATTCTTATGGCGATGTTCCAATGACAGATGCATGCTCGGCCGACGAAGGCACTCTGACTCCTGCATTTGACCGTCAAAAGGATATTTATCAAAACTTGATAGATACATTGGATTATGCTAACAGCCTGTTTGATGTAAATGCCGGACTGATTTATAACCAGTCACCGGAATTGCTTTATGATGCTTCTAGCAGTAGTAAAGATGGTATTTTGGGTTGGAAGAAATTCTGTAACTCTTTACGTTTGAGAGTTCTGTTGCGTGTTATTGATGTGCCAGAGTTGAATGCCCGCGAGGAGATTGCACATATGTTGGCCAATCCGGAACAGTATCCTCTCTTTGAATCGAACGAAGATGCCGCAATGTTGAGTATCAGTGGTACTTATCCACAGGAAGCTCCATTGGCCCGCCCTCAGGACTTCTCTCTCTTTGTCAATATCTCAGAGTTTTTGGTTGATATGTTGAAAGAATGGAACGACCCTCGTTTGCCGATTTATGCCACTGCGGTTACTGTCAAGGATGAAGTTACCGGTGAGGAGCGTAAGGATTACGTAGGTTTGCCGAGTGGCTATCAGGTGTTGCCGGCAGGCGAATATTCTGCACTGAACAAGAATATGGCTATTGCTCCGATGGATCTGGCTTTCATGACTTATGCAGAGTTGGAGTTTATCAAGGCGGAGATTTATCAGAAGGGAATTGTTCCCGGAGGTGAAGAAGCGGCCCGTGCCGCCTATGAGAAAGGTGTTCAGGCGTCGGTAGAACAGTGGGGCGGTGAGTTTCCGGCCGATTACTTTGCCAATCCTGCTGCTCAGTACGACGGAACGCTAGAGTGTATTATGAAACAGAAGTTTGTGTCTTTGATATTCTGTGACTATCAGCAATGGTTTGAATACAACAGAACTGGTTATCCGGTAATTCCTGTTGGCGAAGGCCTGTTGGCGTCGGGCAATAAAATGCCGAAGCGTTTTAAGTATCCGGCAGTACTGCAACGCACCAATCTGAAGAACTATCAGAAAGCAAAAGAGCAGATGGGAGGAGATGATTTCAGTACTCCGCTTATCTGGCAGAAAAAATAAGGCAACTGAACATTTAAAGAAACGAAACAATGAAAACAAACAGATTTTTTTGGGCAGTTCTTTTCTGCCTGGGCGGTTTCAGTGCTCTTCCCGCATATTCGCTGACTGTGGAGAATCTTGAGGCAACTTCGCCGAAGGCAGAGTACACCTTTACCTATTATGGTGAGATTCCTGTTGTGAAGCCTCTTTTTCAGGATGATCATTATCTTGGTGCCGGAATCACAGAGAAATGGAATACTTTTTTGCAGAATTACACCCGTGAGTATAATGTGAGTGTTGGCTTCACGGACACTTCTTTTGAATTGGTAAAGCCGAGTATTTACAAAGCGGTGCAGAAAGTGAATAAATATTATAAAAAAGCGTTGCGCAAAAAACAGATTTCTCAGGAGGAAGCTATTGTGGGAATGGCTCATGTGCTTGACTGTGCCAATGTGATGTGTTTTGACGACAATACAGGCGCTTTTGAAGAAGCTGTGAAGTCTTGTGCTGAACCGCAGGACATTGTTGCTCTTTTTGGAAAAGTTGCCTTAGTGCGCAAATAATATCAGGATAACGATTGAACACTTTTATGAAGAAAACATTTTATTCTCTGTCTTTGATGCTGGTTCTGCTCTTTCCGGGCAGTGTGCTGGCCCAGACAGTGACAGGGTATGTAAAAGATAATCACGGACAGCCAATCGCAGGTGTTGTGATTTCTGATGGTAAAAACTTTACTACAACCGACTCTTTGGGACTTTATACACTAGATTCAGATCCGGTACGTCGTCCGCTGGTTTATCTTTCCACTCCGGCGTGTTGTGAATTGCCATCAGAGAATGGAATAGCATCGGGCTTTTATCAGTTTCTGGATGCCGGAAGGGAAGTGAATGAGTGCAATTTCACTTTAAAGCGTCGTCAGAAAGAATCAGATGAATTTGTATTTATTCCAATTTCTGATCCTCAGGTAAAGATTGAACGGCATATGGATCGTTTCTGTGCTGAAACAGTCCCCGATTTGCAGCGCACGGCTGATTCTTTATCGGCTTATGAAGTAATCGGTATGGGACTTGGTGATCTGGTTTGGGATGCGATGGACCTTTATGCTCCTTATAAGGAGGCTGTTTCTAACTTGGGACTTACTATGTTTCAGTGTATCGGAAATCATGATTTTAATCTGAAGTATTGTGATCTGGAACGTTCGGAAAACGCACAAAACGGTTATGGAGAGCAAAACTATTTTCATATGTTTGGTCCTTCAGACTATTCTTTCAATGTAGGCAAAGTACATATCATTACGATGAAGAATATTGATTATGAAGGTGGAAAAAAATATGTGGAGCGCTTTACTTCCGAACAACTTGAATGGCTGAAAAAGGATTTGAGTTATGTGCCTAAGGGCAGTCTTGTTTTTCTGAACCTGCATGCACCGGTGGCCAATACTACGGTTGAGGCCGGTTATAATACCCGTAATGCCAATGCATTATTCAATATTCTACGTCCTTATGAAGTGCACATCTTTTCTGGACATACTCATTTTTATGAGAACAGCCGTCCGGCTCCTACAATCTATGAGCACAATATCGGTGCCGCTTGTGGAGCTTGGTGGGCTGGTGATGTTAACCGTTGTGGCGCGCCAAACGGTTATCTGATTGTTCATGTTCGCGGAAATGAATTGAGATGGCGATACAAAGCTACCGGACAGGGTCCTGACTATCAGTTTCGGGTGTATAAGCCAGGAACCTTTGAAACACAGTCAGATTACGTCGTAGCCAATGTATGGGATTGGGATATGTCGTATGTCATTAACTGGTATGAAGACGAAGTACTTCGTGGCGCCATGCAGCAGTTTGAAGATGAAGATCAAAGTTTTATTGACATGAAGAAGGGTAAGCGTACGGGTTATCACACCCGTCATCTTTTCCGTGCACGCCCTTCGAAAAATGCCAAGAAAGTAAAGATTGAGGTTGTGAACCGTTTTGGCGAGAAGTTTATACAGGAGGTAATTTTATAAGCAAACAGAAAAATGAATGACAATTTGAAAGTAATGAAGAATCAGATCAAGAAAGTGGCATTGTTTGCCTTATGTTCTTTTTGTTGTATGGAGATGACAGCACAGACTAGAGTTATTGCTCACCGTGGTTTTTGGAAGGCCGAGGGAGCGGCACAGAATTCTATCGAGGCTTTGCGTCAGGCTGCTTATTCCCGTGTTTATGGCTCGGAGTTTGATGTGCTGATTACTTCCGACGGAGTTGTTGTTGTGAATCATGACGATACCATTAACGGAAAAGTTATAGAGGAAACCCCTTATGCCGAAATCAAGGATTGTAAGTTGCCAAACGGCGAAACGCTTCCCACTCTGCGCAGTTATCTGGAAGAAGGAAGCAAACACACGGACTTGCAATTGATTTTGGAAATCAAGCCTCACAAGAAAATTGAGAATGAGAACCGTGCTGTGGAAACAATTGTAAAGATGGTACGTGAGCTGAAACTCGAAAAGCAAGTGGAATACATATCCTTCAGCATGAACATCTGCCAGCAGCTTGAGGCATGTACTCCCGAATCGCCTATTTATTATCTGAATGGAGATGTATCTCCCCGTGAAATCAAACAGAAGGGCTTTTCTGGTATAGATTATCATTATGAAGTGTTGAAGAACAATCCTCAGTGGGTGGAAGAAGCCCATCAATTGGGCTTGAAGGTAAATTGCTGGACTGTGAACAAACGTTCGGATATGGCTGAGATGATTGGCTCTGGAGTAGATTTCCTGACTACGGATTATCCGCTGGCTGCAAAAGATTATTTGTCTCGTAAGAAAAATGCCATAAAATAATACTGATAAACTGAAAAATCGCCCTGATGAATATTAACTGATTTATCTGGGCGATTTTTTTGTTTTATAAAGTGTGTGCGGCCAGGATGCGCTGCACCTCGATGATGCTGGAGCTCTTGCCGAACTTCTGTTCCAGCGGTCCTTCTGCGCCACGGATCCACAGTTTCATGTCCGCGTCCATGTCAAAGGTGCCGGCCGTCTCCACCGAGAAGCGCTCTATGGAGCGGTAGGGGATGGACATATATTCCTTTTTCTTTCCCGTGACTCCCTGAATATCCTGAATGATGAGGCGTTTGTTGGTGAACACCCATTTGTCGCGAATCAGCTTGAAAGCCTTTTCGATAAATTCTCCATCGCAAAGCAGCGGGCCATACTCCTTTTGCAGAGACGCAGCGTCCATTTCGGAAGCATTACCCAAAATCGTGTCTAGAATTCCCATGTTTTTTAGTTTTTAGATTTACCGGCTAAAGATAGCGGCATTTTCCCGATTGACGCTTTCCCGGACTGCTTTTTTGTATTTTTTCAACATTCGGCTATTGCTCCAGAGCTTTGAGCCAGTCCTGTATTGCCTTGCGGGTAGCTGACGCATCGTGCTGTGCCGTGCTTCCCTGAATGGCTATTCCCCGGAGAACCTTTGCTCCCTGGCAGGCCGATTGGATACGGCGCTCTGTGGCCGACAGACCGCTGCCTTCATGGGTGCAGAAGGGGGCGATGAGCTTTCCGTTCCAGTCGTGCTTCTCGATAAAGGTATAGACTGCCATCGGCTGTTCGCTCCACCAGTTCGGATAGCCCAGGAAGATCATGTCATAGTCCTCAATCCGGATGTCGTTTTTGATTTCCGGACGGGCGCCGGCCCGTTTTTCCTGTTGGGCAATCTCGATGCAGCGGTCATACTCCGCGGGATAAGACTGCACGGGCTCTATCTGAAAGAGATCGGCTCCGGTTTCCGAAGCCAGCATTTCTGCAACAATATGGGTGTTTCCTTTGGCTATGTAGCCCACTCCGTAGTTCTCATCTGTACGTGAGAAGAATACCACGAGTTTCTTTTTTCCGGTCATATTCGTATTCATATCTTTCTGTTTTTGGATTATAGTTTATAACGCAGCCATAATACATCGTTTTCCAGTGCTTCCACCTGCTGCAGACGGAGGCGCACCGGCATCCGGCTTTTGTCTGAAATGCCGTCAAACAAGGAGGTTTCTCCCTTTCTGCCGTCGATGCCCGGTGCCAGCAGCAGACTTACCTCGTCCACCAGTCCTGCTTCCAGGAATCCGCCGTTGATGTGTCCGCCGCCCAGCAGACCGAGTCTTTTTACACCAAACTGGGTGTAGAGAATCTCCATGGCTTTCTCCAGGTCGATGTGTTCCTTACCCACGGCAATCCAGGAAATCTCCTGTCGGCGCAGGGTGCCCAGATATTCTTCGCTGGCTCTTTCGCTGACGATGCAGATGAGCGGCACATCGTCGATGGTGTTCGATTTCCAGCGCAGACGGCCCTGAGTGTCTACGGTGACCATATAGGCATCCGATTTTTCAGCCATGTAGACCGACGGTTTGCCTACCGGTTTGTTTTCTATCGGAATGAAAGGTTCCTTGTCGGCACTGTAATGCTCCATGGTTACCCGCCCTTCCAATAGAGTGGGGCAATCCAGTTGCTCCAGTGTGGTGTAATATTCGTCTCCGCTAATCTGCTCCACCATGGCGCAGTCGATACGCCCGTCGATGGAAGCCACCATGTGGCAAATGATATAAGGTCTCATAATTTAAAAAGGTTTATGGATTTGAATGTTTCTTTTCGCCGCCATTCCGAAGCAGACGTTTTTCTTGAATTCCGTTTGGGGATATGGCTTTGATGGCAGCAAATTTACCGGGTATTGTCGAGAAACGAATAAAATAAATCACGGATTGATTTACCCAAATTACGGTTTCCCATTTGCGAAGGGATATAAAAACGGCAAATGGTTGTATTGAGGGTATATCAAAGAAGAAATCTAAAACAGTAACCTTCAGAAAACAAGAAAGGTGATCCGAAGATCACCTTTTTAAATCCTCTGCGGAAGCTGGGGGATTCGAACCCCCGGTACGGTAACCCGCACGTCAGTTTAGCAAACTGGTGGTTTCAGCCACTCACCCAAACTTCCTTCCTTTTTGCAATTTTGAACCGTTGTTTTTCTCAATTGCGATGCAAAGGTAGCACCTTTTTTTGATATCTCCAAATATTTCGCGCTTTTTTTCTGATATTTTTTTGTTTTTCTGTTGCCCGACCTATGCGGAGAGGGGGCTTTTGTTTACTTCTTGTGACTTGTTTTCCAGAAGTTTATGTATGATTGGGCCACTTGAATATGATCGTGATATTTTTTTATGTATTCCCGGCTCATTTTTGAGAGTACTGGCAGAATATCGGGATTTTCCATGATTTCGGACAACTTTTGTACTACATCCTCCTGATTGGGCTGTACGTTGATAATCGGGCGCAGGGTGTCTTCCTGCAACAGATTGTAAGCCTCGGGTTCGCCACCGCCCACTAGTACCAGTCCTTTGGCCATGGCCAGCAGGCCGTTCATGGCCGGTGTGTAACTGTAAAGCTGGTCCAGAAGCAGGTCGCTGTCATTCATCATTTCCTGATACTGGGCAAAGGGTACGGATTCAGCCTTTACGATTTCACAGTTCGGGTAGCGTGCTGCCACTTCTTCCAGCGCACGCAGCATGATGTCGGTACCTTTATAAGCGTTGCGGGTCTTCTGGATGCCGATAAAGCAACGCACTTTCCCGTCGTTGCGCGGGTGTATCGGAGTGATCTCGCTTTGGTTGATCGGAAACGGGATAAAGGTTGTCTTGTCTCCGAAATAAGGATGGTAGCTCACCCAGTATTCGTAAAGACCGGCAATGATGCCGTCGCAGTCTTCGGCGATATACTGGTTCAGCCGGCCTTTGCTTCCTTCCAGCCATTCGTTTTTCCATTGCGTGATTTCGGCCGATTCGCGCAGGCTGCTGCCGATGTTAAAATCCGAATAGCGGAAACTCTTGCCGTCGCAGCCGGCCTGAACCCAATAACGGTCCATGCCGTATGCTCCCAGAAAGACGCGTCCGTTGTGACGGCGAAGATATTTGTAGATGGGGAGCATGCGCTCTGCCTTTATCTCCAGAAACATGGGATTGATGAGTTGCACCACATCATAGCCGCGCAGGCGGGGAAGCAGACGGATCAGGCGGAGCAGATAACGGATGCCGGACAGACGGTTATAAGAGGTGCGTTTCAAATCCAGAGTGCGCGGATAGTTTTTCCATCCGTCTCCATCCGAAAGAACGGTCACTTCGTGTCCTAAAGCGCGCAGGCCTTGTGAGAGCGTCCAATGTACGTTGCTGTATTCTCCGATCAGTAATATCTTCATAGATTGCTATATCTTAATCTTTTGGGGCAAAGTTACCGAATATTTGCACAAAAGAGTGTATATTTGCTTGTTTTTAATTTATTTATTGCGGCTGCATGGATGAAAAATCGAAGACCGGACTGCCTGACGGAGAAAACATACCGCAAAAAAAATCCACCACGTACGGGCAGATCGTCAAATATACGGGAATACTCGGAGGCACTCAGGCACTGACTATGGCGGTGTCGCTGGTGCGAAATAAGCTGGCAACCGTTTTTCTGGGAGCGGTCGGCATGGGATTGGTTGCCCTTTATCAGAGTCTGATGGCTTTTGTGGCCAATATTACCAATCTGGGGCTGGCGATGAGTGCGGTGAAACATGTGTCCGACACTCAGGAGCACTGCTCATCGCAGGAAACAAACCGCTATGTGGCGATGGTGCGCACATGGGTGCTGGCCACGGCTGTCGGCGGCACCTTGCTATGCGTTCTGCTGGCTCCTGTGCTCAATTATTTCTCCTTTTCGGGAAAAGAGGACCATACGCTGGATATTGTTTTCCTGGCGCCGATGATCGGATTTCTGGCAGTGACCGGAGGAGAGCTGGCCTTGCTGAAGGCGGCCCGTAGGCTGAAATGGATTGCATGGGCCTCTTTGCTTTGTGGAGGGCTCACTTTGCTGACTACCATTCCTTTTTATTATTTCTTTCGGGAGCAGGGGATTGTGGCCGCGTTGTTGTGCAGTACCTTTGCCGTGATGTGTGTCTACATTTATTATGCGCGGCGGGTATATCCCTGGCAGCTGCTCAAGCCTTCGCCGCATCTCTGGCAGCAGGGGATGGGCCTGGTACGGTTGGGGATGGCTTTCATCCTCTCTTCCATTTTTGCCAGTCTGGCCGAATGGGTCATTCCGGTGGCCATTCTGCGCCATGCTTCCTTGGAGGAAGTTGCTTTTTTCAAGATGGGTTTCAGTCTGATGGTGACTTATCCGGGCATGGTGTTCGTGGCGTTGGAGGCCGACTATTATCCTCGTCTCTCGGCGGTGCATCAGGATTTGAAGGAGATGACCGCCTCGGTGAACCAGCAGATCGAGGTTTGTGTGATGCTGATCGCTCCGGTGCTCATTGCCTTTATGCTGGCCTTGCCGGTAGTGGTTCCTTTGCTTTACACGCGGGAGTTCCTGCCTATTGTGGATATGGCCGTATGTGCCGGTATCTATATGCTGTTTCGGGGCGTGACGCTTCCGTTGGCTTATCTGCCTTTGGTGAAGAGCGACCTGAAGATATATCTGCTTGTGGAGCTGCTTTATAACCTGTTTTTTGTAGCGCTGGTTGTGGGTTGCTTTGTGCTTTGGGGACTTCCCGGCGGTGGGTTGGCCCTATCGCTGACCGGTCTGTTGGACATGCTGATGCTGCTCACCCTGTATCGCGTGCGCTACGGTTTCGTGTTGCGCCGGAGCATTGTGGGCAATATTCTGGTGCAGGGCGGTCTGATTCTGGCCACAACGCTGCTTTGCTACCTGGTGGACAGTCCGGTGCGCTATCTTCCGGCCGTCTTGGTCTGGCTGGCTTCGGCGGTTTATACCTTCGGGTTTCTGAAGAAGAATACCGGTTTGTGGCTTCGGCTTAAAAACAGGTTCAGGAGATAGAAAATTATAATGTTTAACTTTAAATAAAGAAGATCGGATGAAGAAGAATCTGAACAGATGGATGTGTACCCTCATCGGGTGCCTTTGTGCCTCTGTATTTGCATGGGGAGCGCAGGCATTTGAAAAGGGACGCTTGTATGTGCTGTATCCCAAATCGAAACCGAATATGGTGTTGGGATATCAGGGCGGAAAGGAGAGTGTTGCTACAGCCCTGAAATGGAATGAGGCGGATAAACAGCTCTACTGGACGGTAACGGAACTGTCCGGCAGTTACCGCATCATGAATCCGTTTGACAATCTGGCTATTCACACCACCGGCAACGGCGAGGTGCGTATGGCCGAGAATAACGGTAGTGACGAATCGCAGTTGTGGAAGCTGGAGCCGGCCAAGGACGGAACGTATCTGCTGGTTCCTGCCAACAAGCCGAAAATGGCCGTGACCTGTGAGGCCGACGGTTCATTGGCCCTGAAGGACAAGGAGGCAGTGAAGAATACCAAGGCAGCCTGGTTTGAAGTGAAGGAAAGTGCCGTGGCTGGTTTTGATCAGGATCTGACTTATCAGATTGTCAGTGCCGACGGCAAGTGGGTGCTGGGTAATGGTGACAGCGGCGAGAACAATGCCCGTATCCGTCCGGAGAAGAAGGATGCGCAGAACCGTGGCCAGTATTGGACCGTGAAGATGCTGGATTTGCAGCGCCGTGTTGTAGGTGGTGCTTTCTACGACCAGAATTTTGACGACGGTGGCGGTAATCCGTCTATCGACTATCTGCTGCAATGGCCTGCTGTGGCCGGTGTGTGGAACAATGCACAGTTTGAATTTCTTCCGGTGAAGGGGAAGACCGGTGTGTTCCAGATCCGTTCGGCCAATCCGCAAAAGAAGGATTTTGTGTATGCCTTGCAGGACGGCAAGTTGCAGCGTATCGAGAGTGCCAAGGCAGGCGAAAGTTCCTGGTTCCGCTTTGTGCAGGTAGAGAAACCTAAGTTTGAGTCTCCTTTCTGGGAAGACGAAACCATGTTTGAGCAGAACAAGGAGAAGGCGCATGCCACTTATCTGCCTTATCCGAGTGAAGAGGCGATGCTGGCCGACAAGAACTTCTACCGCACTCCTTGGGTGCAGCCCAACAGCAGTTATTATCAGTTGCTGAACGGTAACTGGAAGTTTAACTTTGTGGATGAACCTTCCAAGCGTCCGGTGGACTTCTATAAGGAAGACTATGATGTGTCGGGATGGGATGAGATTCCGGTTCCTTCCAACTGGGAGATGCAGGGCTACGACCGTCCGATTTATGCCAATGTGGAGTATCCGCATGCCAATACACCTCCGTTCATCAAGGCCCGTCCGGGATTCAACGACGGGGGCAAGAACTACGGTATCAATCCGGTGGGTTCATACGTACGTACTTTCCAGGTTCCGGCTGACTGGCAGGAGGGACGTACCTTCATTCATTTCGGAGGAATCTACAGTGCCGCTCTGGTTTATCTGAACGGACAGTATGTGGGTTATTCTCAGGGTTCGAACAATGTGGCCGAGTTTGATCTGACCAAATACCTGAAGAAAGGTGAGAACAAGTTGGCCGTACAGGTGTTCCGTTGGAGCGACGGTTCGTATCTGGAGTGTCAGGATATGTTCCGCATGAGCGGTATCTTCCGTGACGTGTACTTATATAATACGCCGAAAATCGCCGTTCGCGACCATTATATCACCGCGCAGGTGGCCGGTTTCGACGGAGTGCCGGCAGGAGGAACCAAGGTGAATGTGCGTCTGGAGATTGACAACCGCGATCATCAGCCGTTCAACAAGAGCATCGAAGTGGCACTCTATGACCCGAGCGACAAGCTGGTCACAAAGAAAAATCTGCGTCTGGATCTGGTGGGCGGAACGCTGACCGATGCTGATACGCTGGTTGTGCGCGATGTAACTCTGGAGGTGCCGGGCGAGGTGGCCTTGTGGAGCGCCGAGCATCCGAACCTGTATACGGTGCGCGTGGTACAGTACTCCGAGAATTCGGAAAAGAAACCGGAGATGGCTTTCTCTACCAAATACGGATTCCGTCATATCGAAGTCAAGGATTCCAAGATCTTTGTAAACGGTGTGCGTGTATTCTTCAAGGGTGTGAACCGTCACGACACTCATCCGCTTTACGGACGTGCGGTGACTACAGAGTCTATGTTGCAGGATGTGTTGCTCATGAAGCGCAACAATATCAATACCATCCGTACGTCACACTATCCGAATGCGGCCAAGATGTATGCCATGTTCGACTACTACGGACTCTACTGTATGGACGAGGCCGATCTGGAAGACCATGCCAATCAGAGCATCAGCGACCGTCCGTCGTGGATTCCTTCCTTTGTGGACCGTATCGACCGGATGGTGCTGCGCGACCGCAATCACCCGAGTGTGATTTTCTGGAGTTTGGGTAACGAAGCCGGTAACGGACGCAATTTTGAGGCATGTTATGCTGCTGCCCGCAAGCTCGACCCAAGACCGATTCACTATGAAGGAACGCGTAACGGATTGCCTTATGGCGGTAACACCTACAGCGACCTGTATTCAAAGATGTATCCGGGTATGGACTGGATGGCCCAGTACACCAGCAACATGGACAAGCCGATGTTCATTTGTGAGTATGCGCATGCTATGGGTAATGCCATCGGTAACCTGAAAGAATACTGGGAGAGCATTGAAAACAGTAATGCCACCTCGGGCGGATGTATCTGGGACTGGGTAGACCAGGCCATTTACGAGCCTAAGGAAATCAAGAACGGCACCTGGAAAGGACGCCTGCACACGGGATATGACTTCCCCGGCCCGCACCAGGGTAACTTCTGTAGTAACGGTGTCATTCCGGCCACCCGTAATGAAAGCGCCAAGCTGAAGGAGGTGAAAGCCGCTCACCAGTGGGTGAATTTCCGTCTGCAGCGGTTGGATGAGAAGAAAAATGTGGCCTACATTGCCATCAGAAACAAATACGATTTCACTTCTCTGAAGGATTTTGATCTTTATGCCGAAGTGCTGAAGAATGGTGTCAAGGTAAGCGTCAAGAAACTCGGTTTGCCGGATGTTGCTCCGAAGGATTCTTTCGTTATGGCTGTGAAGCTGAATGAAGTGAAACTCTCAAAAGCCAAGAAACAGGGCGACGAGGTGTTGCTGAACATGATTGTGAAGAGAAGAAATGCCACAGTATGGAGTGCCAAGAACCACGAGGAGGCTATGGCTCAGTTTGTCATAGCCGAGCGTGGCGGTCTGAAGAGCCTGAAGCCGCAGGGCAATGAACTGGAAGTCGTGGAGAATGCCGAGGAAGTCGTTATCAAAGGCGAGGGCATCAAGGCTGCCTTTGACGCACGTACCGGTCAGATGACCACTCTGTTGATGAAAGGCAAGAATGTGATTGCCGACGGTCAGGGATTTGTTTACGACAACCACCGTTGGATTGAAAACGACAAGTTTGGCAATACGAATGCCGGACTGGATGAAAAGGGTACCTGCACCGTGAGCCGTGAAGACGATTGTGTGGTGGTGAAGACCTTCCGCGGCAGCTCACTGTGTCCTACAACAATCACCTATAAGTTCTATCCTCAGGGTGTGGTGGACATGGATGTGCAGTTCGATCCGCAGACCGAAGACTTGCGTCGTGCCGGACTGGTTTGCATGGTGGATTCTGCCTTGAATCAGGTGGATTATTATGCTTACGGTCCGTGGGAGAACTATAACGACCGTAAGGACGGTTGTCTGGTGGGCCGTTACAGCACAGAAGTGGACAGCATGACTGCTGAGTATGTCAAGCCGCAGAGCATGGGCAACCGTGAGGGACTGCGCGAACTGCTGCTGACTGATGCCCAGGGCAATGGAGTGAAGATCGAAACCGAAGGCAATGTGTCTTTCTCTACCTTGCCTTATACCGATGCCGACTTCATGAATGCCAACCACATGTGGGAACTGAAAAAGCGTCCGTACATCGTGATGCATCTGGATGCCGTGATGCGCGGTGTAGGAAATGCCAGCTGCGGTCAGAATGTGGATACCCTGGTGAAATACCGGGTTCCGAAGAAGCCGCTGTCTTACAAATTGCGTCTGTCTGCCGTGGGCAACTAATCGTGCGGAGACAAACGCCGAAAGTTTGATTCTATAAGAAAATAAGGAGATGCGTCCTCACAGGGGCGCATCTCTTTTTTTGTCTCGCAAGGCCTCAAAAAAACATGGTGATGAAATTTTCATTTCATTTCGATGATCGGATAAAATCATTTCGATGATTTCAGATTGCGGTGCCCAATCAAAAAATAGAATGTTAAATCCAGAAAAAAAGTTTGTTTTTTTATTTTATTCTTTTACATTTGGGAATTAACAGAGCTGTTAATATATAAAGGCATGAATACAAGGAAGATAAACAAGGCAAAAAAGAACACGGAAGAGGCAATTATGGCGGCTGCCGAGGAGTTGTTTCTCGAAAAAGGCTATCTGTTGGCCACAACCACCGAAATAGCCCGCAGGGCAGGGGTGACGCATGCCATGCTACATTATTATTTTAATACCAAGGAGCAGATTTTCTTCAAGGTATTGGACAAGAATCTGCATGAGCTGTTTTCATCGGTGCGTCAGTCCATGTCGGCCGAGAGACAGTCGTTCTGGGAGAATCTGAGTGCCGGTGTGTCCATGCTGCTTGCTTTTCTGGACGAGCATACGCAACTGGCCGGTCTGCTCTACGAGGTAGCAAAACACAGTCCCGACCTGTTGGAACGCTATCAGGAGAATGTCACCAATCTTCTGTGCGCTCTGGGCGGGCATCACAAGGCTCTGTTGCAGCATGAGATAGCTGAGGGGAAATGCAATCCGGTCACTTTCGAACAACTGTTTCTGGACATTGTGACCCTGGTTTTCTCCACCTATATGTTTCTGCCGGCCATCAGCCAGATAGCCCGTATGGGTAAGGCAGAAATGGATGCCCTGCTGAAGCGGAGACACGAGGAAATACTTACTTTGATTTATCTCCGTCTCTATGGCAAGGACCCGATGAAGGCTTAGTTTTACGATTGATGCAAGAGAATGATGATCCGTGTATCCGATAATTAACAGGGATGTTAATAAGAAATGTTTAAGATAAACTCAGAAAGGAGGAGAATATGAAAAGGCTTTTCTTTTTGATGGTATGGATTTCGGCGGTTTGCGGCGGTGTGTACGGACAGGTGACGCTGGACGAATGTCTGGAGGCCGCACGCAACCATTATCCTCTGATTCAGGAACGTGGTCTGATCCGTGAAGTGGAGCAATATGACCTGAGGCGCATCGGCAAGGGGTGGTTGCCCCAGCTGAACGTATCGGCCAAGGCGCAGTATCAGTCCGAGGTGGTGGAGATGCCTTTCGAGATTCCCGGGTTTGAATTTGATTTGCCGCACGACCAGTATTCCGTGGTGGGTGAGTTGAATCAGACCGTGTGGGACGGAGGAAGCAGTGCCAGTCAGAAGAGCAAGGTGCGTGCCGAGGCCGAAGTACAGAGCCGGCAGCTGGATGTGTCTCTGTATGCCATCCGTCAGCAGGTGCAGAACCTGTTTCTGGGGATTCTGCTGATGGATAAACAGATTGCCCAAAAAGAGATTGTGATCAAGAGTCTGAACCGTAGTCTGGAAGAGGCCCGTGTGGGACTGGAGCAGGGAGTGTCTTATCAGTCGGATGTGGATCTGGTCAAGGTGCGCATTCTGGATTATCAGCAGAAGAAAGATGCCCTGTGTGCCGACCGGAAGACCTATGTGGCGATGTTGGGAAAACTGACCGGAAAAGATCTGGACGGAGCGCAGTTCTCTGAGCCCGAGGTGGCGGTTGAGACAGACAGTTTGCGGCTGGCCCGTCCGGAGATGAGGCTCTATCAGGCACAGCTCCGGCAAACGGAGGTGCAGCGGAAGGAGTTGCAGACCTATCTTTATCCCAAGCTGAACCTTTCCTTGCAGGGCGGACTGGGACGTCCGGGCCTGAACATGCTGAAGAATGAGTTTGAGCCTTACTACACGGTGGGCCTGAAGCTGCAATGGAACATCGGAGCCCTATATTCCCGGAAAGAGGACTTGCGCAAGGTGAAGGCGCAGGAACGCCGGGTAAAGATCGAGCAGGAAACCTTCGTGTTCAATACCATGCTCGAAGCAACGGAGCAGATGAATGCGGTGGACAAGGCGGAACGCATCTGGAAGCAGGACCGCGAGATTATCCGTTTGCGGGAGTCGTTGCGCCAGGCCGGTGAGGAGCAATACCGCCAGGGAGTGATCCGGATGACCGAACTGATGGACCGGATTGACGACGAGTTTGATGCCCGGGTGGCCGAGTTGATCCATCAGGTGCAGTTCATCATGGCGGTCTATGATTTGAGAAATACGTTGGGACAGTAGAAGAAACTTGAAAAAGAATCAGAATATGAAAAGCGGAACTTTATATCACGGTCTGTTGCTGTTGCTCCTGCTTTGCGGAGCCTGCACGGACAAATCAGGAGAGTTTGATGCCTGCGGTCAGGTGGAAGCTACAGAAGTGATGGTTTCGGCCGAGAGCAACGGACGCATTGTCCGGCTGGATCTTACCGAGGGCGACCGGCTCCGGAAAGGAGCGGTGGTCGGTGTCATTGACTCTGTTCAGACATTTCTGCAAAAGCAGGAACTGCTGCGCAAGAAAGCCAACGCACGCACCAAGCAGGTGGACATTCAGCGGCAACTGGCTTCGCAATACGAACGGTTGAACAATCTGCGCGTGGACTATGAGCGCTATCGCATTCTGGAAGCCAAGGATGCCGGTACGCGCAAGCAGGTGGAGGATCTGGCTTCGCAGATAGCTGTGGCCGAACGCGAGATTGCCGCCCAGAAACAGACTTATGAGCGGAATAATGCGGGCATCAAGGAGGAGGTGGAGCTGTATGATGTGCAGATAGCCGAGAAGGAAGACCAGTTGGCCAAATGTCGTATCGCGGCTCCCATCGACGGCGTGGTGCTGACCAAATTCGCCGAAACCGGTGAGATGGCCACGGCCGGAAAATCCTTGTTCAAGATGGCCGATATGAATCAGGTGTATGTGCGTGCCTATCTCACTACGCCGCAGCTGAGCCAAGTCAAACTGGGCGATTCGCTTCGGGTCACCATCGACGACGGTACAAAAAACCAGCGTTCCTATACCGGCAAACTGATCTGGATTGCCGATGAGATGGAGTTTACCCCCAAGAACATACAGACCAAAGACGAGAGGGCCGACCTGGTTTATGCCGTGAAGATTGCGCTCCGCAACGACGGCTATCTGAAATTGGGAATGTATGCGTTTGTTCATTTTAAATAATCATGCACTATGGCTGTCATCAATGTAAAGCAGATTAGTAAGCTTTATGGCTCCTGCGTGGCGCTCGACGGCGTATCATTGCAGGTGAATCCCGGAGAGATTTACGGACTGATCGGTCCCGACGGAGCCGGAAAGACGACTTTGTTCCGGATTCTGGTCACACTGCTGTTGCCGGACGAAGGACAGGCAGAGGTGGACGGACTGGATACGGTGCGCGACTATCGCAAGATACGCAGCCGCATCGGCTACATGCCCGGACGCTTTTCGCTCTATCAGGACCTGTCGGTGGAGGAGAATCTTGACTTCTTTGCCACGATGTTCGGCACCTCCATTGCCGAGAACTATGAGAATATCAAGGAAATCTATGCCCAGATAGAACCCTTCAAGGACCGTAAGGCGGGGGCGCTGTCGGGCGGTATGAAGCAGAAGCTTGCGCTATGTTGTGCGCTGGTGCACCGCCCTTCGGTGCTGTTCCTTGATGAACCGACTACGGGCGTGGATGCCATCAGCCGCAAGGAGTTCTGGAACATGCTTTATCGCATCCGCCGTTCGGGAGTCACCATTCTGGTGTCTACTCCTTATATGGACGAGGCGGCTTTGTGCGACCGCATTTCCCTTATTCAGAAAGGAAAGATTATCGAAACGGGAACGCCCGACGAGATTGTGGGCCGCTATCCGCATCAACTGTTCGGCGTGTGTGGCGAGCCGGCCTATCCGTTACTGAAGTTCCTGCGCACCTGTCCCGGAGTGCTTCGCTGCTTCTCTTTCGGTTCGGAGCATCATGTGGCGGCAGAGCCGGGAGTGCTGACGGCCGGAGGCTTGCAGGCTGCGGTGGAGGAAGCCGGATTCCGGAACGTGTCCGTGCGTGACATCCGTCCTAATATTGAAGATTGTTTTATGGAATTGGCAAAGGAGAATGATTATGGACAAGGATAATGAGGTTATTGTGGTGCGCGAACTGACTAAGAAGTTCGGCAACTTTACGGCGGTGGACCACATCAGTTTTGAGGTGCACCGTGGGGAGATATTCGGTTTCCTGGGAGCCAACGGAGCCGGGAAAACCACAGCCATGAAGATTCTCTGCGGACTGAGCCTGCCCACCTCGGGGGGCGGAACGGTCAATGGGTTTGATATTTGCCGGGAACAGGAGAAGATAAAGCGGAACATCGGATACATGAGCCAGAAGTTTTCTCTTTATGCCGACCTGAAGGTGTGGGAGAACATCCGTCTGTTCGGAGGTATTTACGGACTGAGCAGCAAGGTGATTCGGGAAAAGACCGAGTCGATGCTTCATAATCTGAACATGACGGACCTGCGCAACGAGCTGGTGGGCGATCTGCCGTTGGGCTGGAAACAGAAGCTGGCGTTCAGCATCGCGCTGATTCACGAGCCCGGAATCGTTTTTCTGGATGAGCCGACCGGAGGCGTGGACCCCGAGACGCGCCGTTTGTTTTGGGAGATGATTTATGAAACGGCTTCGCGCGGCACCACCATATTCGTAACGACTCACTATATGGATGAGGCCGAATACTGCGACCGGGTGTCCATTATGGTCGATGGCGTGATTGCCGATCTGGATGCCCCAGCCACCCTGAAAGAACGCTATCAGGCCGCCGACATGGATGCCGTGTTCCGGCAGCTGGCTCTGAAAGCCAAGCGCCAGTGACAGAGAGTGACAACAGAGGTTTAACCATAAAAATAGGACACCATGAAAGGGTTTTTATCATTTGTCAGAAAAGAGTTCCGGCACATCTTCCGCGACAAAAGAACCATTCTGATTGTGTTGGTGATGCCGGTGGTGCAGATCATTCTGTTTGGCTTTGCCATCAGTACGGAGGTGCACGACGCCCGTGTGGATATCGTGGGCAACTGGTTGGACCCGTCTGTGCGCCGCATTGCTGGACGGATGGAGCAGAATCATTATCTGCGTGTGGTGTCGGTTTATGAAACGGTGGCCGATGTGCCGGAGCGCTTCCGCAAGGGACTGACCGATGTGGCAGTGTGCTTTGAGCGCGATTTCGATGCCCGCCTGCGCCATGAAGGCAGGGCCGAAGTGCGTCTGCTGAGCGATGCTTCCGACCCGAACACGGCGCAGATGATTGTGAATTATGTCAACGGTGTGCTTACGAATGCCCAGAGTGATCTGATGTTGAAGGACCGGCCGGAACCGGCAAGTGAGGCATCATTCCCTTATGTGCAGTATATGTATAACCCTTCGGTGCTCTCGGCCTATAACTTTGTGCCCGGAGTGATGGGACTGATTCTGATGCTGGTATGCTCCATGATGACCGCCATCTCCATTGTGCGCGAAAAAGAGTACGGCACGATGGAACTGCTGCTGGTATCGCCTGTGCGCCCGATGAGCGTCATTGTCAGTAAAGCCGTACCTTATCTGGTGCTTTCGGTGGTGAATCTCGTGACGATTCTGCTTCTGGCACGGTGGGTGCTCGATGTGCCCATGCGGGGCAGCCTGCTGCTTTTGCTGCTTGTTTCTGTGCTGTTTATTCTGGCATCGCTGGGATTGGGTTTGCTGATTTCTGTGATAGCCTCCACCCAAAAGACCGCCTTGCTGATTTCCGGTATGGGGCTCACGATGCCCACGATGATCTTCTCGGGCATTATCTTCCCTTGTGAAAGCATGCCGGTGATCTTGCAGTATTTTTCCGATATCATTCCGGCAAAGTGGTATATCATTATCGTCAAGAAAGTGATGATAGAGGGAGTAGGCTTTGGTTATATTTATCAGGAGTTTCTGGTGCTGCTCGCGATGACGGTATTCCTGTTGACCGTAAGCATTGGACTGTTTCGAAAAAGATTATAAGAGGAGGAAGGCGTTATGACACTGTGGTATTTGCTCGAAAAAGAGTTCAAGCAGTTTTTCCGGGATCCGGGATTGCCCAAGATGGCAATTGCCTTTCCGGTACTGATGATGCTGGTGTTTCCTTTTGCCGTGAGCATGGAAATCCGGAACATCAACCTGGTGGTTGTGGACGAGAACCGTACGGAAGTTTCATCCGAACTGATTCAGACCTGTACCGCATCGGGATATTTTAATCTGGTGGAGGTTAGCTCCAATCCCGAGCGGGCCATGGATCTGATGGACCGTAACCGGGCTGATGCCATTCTGACCATCGGTTCTGATCTGGACCGCAAGCTGGGACGTGGAGAAGACCTGCCTGTTGGCATCAAGGTGAACACCATCAACGGAACGAAGGGAAGTATCGGTGCGGGCTATCTGACCAGTAGTGTGCGCCAGTTTTACGCCCGCAAGAAAGCCGGGCAAGCGGAGAGCGCGGCTTCTCTTTCTCTGGATGTTTCCCCGAAATACTATTTCAATCCGTTCTTGGATTATAAGAAATTCATGGTGCCGGCTCTGATAGTCATTGCCATCACCATGCTGACCGGTTTCTTTCCGGCCCTGAATATTGTGAGCGAAAAGGAACGGGGCACCATCGAGCAAATCAACGTCACGCCCGTGCGTCGCAGTGCCTTCATTCTGTGCAAGATGATTCCTTACTGGCTGGTGGCCTTCTTCGTACTTTCTGCTTGTCTGCTCATAGCCTGGCTGGTGTATGGTTATTCTTGTGCCGGAAGTGTGAGCCTGATGTATCTCTTCACCGCTTTCAATATAATGGTGACGGCCGGTATGGGTCTGCTCATCTCCAATTACAGCGACAATGCGCAGCAGGCCATGTTCATCACTTGGTTCTTTATGATGGTGTTCATGTTGGTGAGCGGGATTTTCACCCCAATCGCTTCCATGCCTTCCTGGGCAAAGGTTCTGACCTATCTGAACCCCATGCGCTACTATGCCGATGCCATGCGTGCGATCTACATGAAAGGAAGCACATTCCTCGATTTGTGGAAAGATGTCTTAGGCCTGCTTACGATTGGTTCGGTTATGATTACCTGGGCCATTCTGAGCTATCGAAAAACGAATTGATGGGAGCGGCAACCCTATAAAAAATATTAAAGTGATGTTTTTATAAAGGGCTTTCCCTAACTTTGTAGGGACGTAAATTTAATACCATGGCGGATCTTAATCTACTACATAATAACAAAGGCTTGCTCAAGCTGATTACTTTTTTGAAAAACAAAGGCGAACGGAGAACGATGCGAAGACGGGATTTTTTTGTCCGCGAGGGAGAGTATCATGCCGAGATTGCCTATATCCTGCGAGGATGCTTTAAACTTTTTACATCGGATTATCGGGGGAAGGAGCAGATTCTGTCTTTTTCCTTCGATCATGAATTTGTGGCCTGCTATCTGCCGCCCCGTTATGGCTGCAAGGCCCTGCTCAGCGTGCAGGCTCTGGAAGAGTCGGTGCTTCTGGTGGCTCCTCTTAAAGATATTCTTTCCCAGATACAGATTGAGCAGAACGGTACCATTTATGTTTCGGATTTTGTAGAAAGTCTGGCCTTTGACCTCTTGCGGAAAAACGTGTCTTTCCGCTGTGAGGCCCCCGAAGAACGCTACCGGAAATTGATTGTGCGCATTCCCGATATCCTGAATCGGGTCAGCATGAAAGACATTGCTTCGTATATCGGAGTGACACCCGAAACCTTGAGCCGTATGCGCAGCCGCATGCTTCTGGAAGAAAAATAGAAAATATTGATTAGAATCAAGATTTTGTTTCCTGCTCATTGGAAAAGGCAAAGAAGAAATCATGTTTTTTATTTCTTTGTAAAAGATTAAAGAAAAGCCATGAGAAATTTTTTGTTTTTACTGTTGATATTATTGCCGATACACGGGAATTGTTCCCAACGCAAATCTTCGAAAAGCATATTGGACTATGTGGATTTGTTTGTAGGCACATCCAACTCCAGATGGATGTTGGGACCTTATGCCTCGGTGCCTTACGGAATGGTACAGTTGGGACCGGACAATCAGGACGGAGAGTGGATGGCGGGCTATGAGTATTCTTTTGCCAGCGTCCGAGGCTTCAGTCATATCCATGCCTATGCCCATGCCGGTTTGCTGATTATGCCGGCGGCACAGGATTTCACCCAGTATGGAGGAAGTGTCTCTTCTGCCTATCGTGGCGCCGGTGCCGGTTATCATTCCCGCATGTTGAAAAACACGGAAAAGGCTTATCCCGGTTACTATGGCTGTGAGTTGTATGATGCGGAATGCAAGGCCGAGATGACCGCAACGACGCATTGTGGTTTCCACCGTTACACGTTTCACGAGAAGGATAATGTGCGTATCCTATTGTCTTCTTTGGTGGTTTCCGAATATACTCCCAGCGTAGTGGAGGCTCATTTTGAGCCCAAAAACAATAAGGAAGTGGAAGGCTATGCCCGGATGAGAGGCATTTATGGAGACTATACCCTGTATTTTGCCATTGAGTTTAATAAGCCCTTCAAGGACTTTAACGGATGGGTTGGTGATAAAGTGTTCAGCAATGCGGATTCAATACATGGAAAAGATGATGTCGGAGCCTTTGTGAACTATGCTACCCGTGAAGGCGAAGAGATTATGCTGAAAGTGGGTCTTTCTTTGGTTGACATCGAGGGAGCCCGGAATAATCTGCATGAGGAACTGGCTGCTACGGGTTGGGATTTTGAAGCTGTGGCCCGTCAGGCTGCCGAAGAATGGGAGAAACGTTTGTCGTCCATAGAAGTGTATGGAGAGGAGCGCGATAAAAAAAAGTTTTATACCAACTTCTATCGCGCCATTTGCAAGCAGACCTGGAGCGATTGCGACGGCAGATACCGAGATACGTATGGCAAGATCCACCAGCTTCCGCAAGGACAGAAAATGTATGGCGGTGACGCCTTCTGGAACACTTATTGGAATGTGAACACCCTGTTGTCACTGGTACATACCGATTTGATGAACGGATGGGTACAGACGCAACTGGAGTTATATAGAACTTTCGGATGGACAAACAACGGACCTACCGGACTGAAAATGTCCGGCATTATGGATGTCACCCACGAAATAGCTCTGATGGTGGCTGCCTATCAGAAGGGAATCCGTGACTATGACATAGAGAAACTGTACGAGGCAGTAAGTCATAATTCAAAAGAGCAAGGAAGGCGTTTCGGATTCGGAGGCATGGGCTGTCTCTCAGGCATGGAATATCTGAATGTTTATGACTCATTGGGATATGTTCCTTACGAAATGAATCAGGCATCGCGCACCTTGGATTACGCCTTTACAGACTATTGTGCGGCTCAGTTGGCCAAAAGTTTCGGTAAGGAAGCCGATTACAAGCTGTTTCTAAAGCGCTCCGGAAACTGGAAGAACCAGTTGCATCCGGAACTTAAATATCAGATGCCGCGCTCTGCCGATGGCAGTTGGAAGACAAATTTCAATAAATTCTCCGGCGAAGGATGGGTGGAAGGAAACAGCTGGCAATATACGTGGTATGTGCCTCACGATGTGCCCGGTCTGGTGGAAGCCATAGGGCGTGATACCTTTAACTGCCGCTTGGAAGAAGGCTTTGAAAAGTCCCGGAAACATAAGTTTGCGGCACATGCTTTTGATCGCTATCAGCCTGTTCCGTTTGAATATTATATCAATCATGGCAATGAAGCCAATATGCAGGCCAGTTTCCTGTTCAACTATTCCGGAAAACCCTGGCTGACGCAGAAATATTCACGGGAGATACTGGATGTGTTTTACGGCGATACGCCTTACGAAGGATGGGGAGGCGATGAAGACGAAGGGCAGATGGGAGCCTGGTTTGTGATAGCTTCTATGGGTCTGTTTGAAATGGATGGAGGAGTTACTTCTGAACCTCAGTTTGACCTGTCGTCTCCTTTGTTTGATAAAGTGGTGATTCACATTGATCCGCGTTATCATGACGGAAAGTCTTTTGTGATCAAAGCCATTAATAATTCACCGCAGAATGTCTATATCCAGTCTGCTACCTTGAACGGTACACCTTTGCAAAAACCGAAAATTAAGTTTAAAGACGTGGTGGCTGGTGGAACACTGATTTTGAAAATGGGACCGGAACCTAATACCCACTGGGGAGTATAACACTTTGCTTTTACTTTATAAAAATAACACTATGATAAAAAAACATTTCTTATGGTTGCTGATGTCTTTCTGCTTTTTGGCGACATCCGCATGGGCTTTGCCTGAAAAACACTTCAAGCATCCCGACCGTATCAAGTACGATCAGAACTGCTTTCAGATTGAAGGGCGCGATGTATTCGTGTTCAGCGCCGCCTTTCATTATTTTAGAGTACCTCAGGAACTGTGGCGCGACCGTTTCCGGAAAATCAAGGAAGCAGGTTTCAATACGGTAGAAACCTATGTTCCCTGGAACTGGCATGAGCGTAATATGCCCAAAAACGTGCGTGATTTTTCCCAATGTGATTTTAGCGACCTGAAAGAATGGTTGCGTATGGCTCACGAGGAGTTTGACCTGTATACGATTGTGCGTCCGGGACCTTTTATCTGTGCCGAATGGGCCGGCGGAGCTTATCCGCGCTGGCTGGCCAAATATTGCCCCGAGAAGTATGAAACCAGTTTCTGGCTGCGCAGTAATCATCCCGAGCATCTGAAGTGGGCCCGTCACTGGTATGATGCGGTGTGCCCTGTCTTTGCTCAGGAACAGATTACCCGTAAGAAACCCGGGGAGAAAGGTATCATTATGGTGCAGCTGGAGAATGAATATATTTATTTCGGCATGGAGAGTGAGAAAAAGAAAGAGGTTCTGGCTTTTCTTTCCAAAGCATGTACCGACAATGGCATTGATGTGCCGCTCTTCACTTGTGTCACTCCCGAAGTGCGGGGAGCCTCAGACAAGGTGATCAGTCAACTTTTTGATATGGACAATCAGTACGTGTGGTGGAATGTCCATGAGGCGAAGAGCAGAATTGAGAATCTGAAGAAAGAACAGCCCAATGCTCCGGCTTTTGTGTGCGAATTGCAGGGCGGCTGGTTCTCTACCGTAGGCGGTGGCCTGAGCGAAGACAGTTATCTGGACGGACGGCATGCACGCGGCATGGCGCTGATGGCCATGGCCGGAGGAGCCACCGGCTTGAATTATTACATGTTCTTCGGCGGTACGCATTTTGCAGGCTGGGGAGCACGTCGCATGACCACGACTTATGACTATGGTGCTGCCTTGAAAGAAAACGGAGGTGTAGGCGAAAAATATTTTGCCGTAAAGGCTGTGGGCCGTTTTGTTGCCAAGTATGGCACGGCTTTGGCTCAAAGTGCTCCGGTTGCTTTCACAGCCAATGTTCCTGAAGAGCGCCTCACGGTAGGGGTGCGTCAGGCAAAGGACGGCACTTTGTTTTTCTTCTTCTTTAATAGAGATAAGAAAGAACGCTTCAATAATCTGGTTCAGATCCAAACAAAGGATGGAAAACTCTATCCGATAGCTTGCGTTCTGGATGCGCTGGACAGTAAGGTTCTGGTATTGCCTTCAGGAGTTTCTCAGGGATTCTGGTATCCGGAGAATGTCACCGGTCCGGCCCGTTCTTCTGTGCACGGCGCGGTAATGTCCGGCGCGGCCTTTACCGGAGAGCAGAATCCGGCCGACCGTCCTGCCTTGTTGCCTTTGCCGATTCGTATCTCTTCTGCCGAATATTGTGTCGAACCATTCTGCGGTGACTGGCAGAAACTGAAACGAGGTGTGTCCTTGCCGGAGCTGGATGTGAACGACTGCCGTTATTCCATGTACCGCAGTCGGGTGAAACTGTCGGAAAAAGATGTTCAGAAGTATGGTTCCTTAATCTTCGAAATGTATACAGGCGACCCGATGTATGTTCAGGTGAACGGTAAGGTTGTGCCGCGTGCTTCTGAAGACGAACTGGATAATACCTTCCTTCTGAAGGATGTATTGCATGCGGGAGAGAATGAGATTGTTGCCGTTTATGAGAACCGCGGACATGCTCATGGCTATCGCCCGATGGAGGAACTCAGCGGAATGAAAACCGGAGGTTTGGGAGCCGGCATGTCTGAAGTGATTCCGGTGGAGGAATGGATGGTCAAGAAGATGGACTCTTCTTCTGATACAGATATTCCGGAATTTCTGTCGAACAAGGAAGGCTGGGACAAGATTATGCTGGATGCAGGAACGATTGCCGATCTGGCAACCCTCCAGATTGCCGGACTGAAACAGCCGAAATGGCCGGCTGCCTGGGTGCTTCAGCAACAGAATGGTACGGCTGTCTATCGGACAACCTTGCATTTCACGGACAAAATGTTGCGCGAAGGTACCACTGTGCTTGAGTTTGCCTGTGTGGATGACGGCGGTGCGCTTTGGGTAAACGGCAAAAAGGTGGCCGAGCATCAGGAATGGGATAAACCTTTTATTACGGACTTGGCGGATTATTTGCATGCCGGTGACAATGAAGTGGCCATTGTGGTCAGCAACAACAGTGGTGCCGGTGGTTTGCTGAAGGCTGTCCGTCTGTACCGCGCCATGACCATCTTGAAGACTTTGAATTGGGAAGTGTCCACCGATCTGGGCGGTGTCTGTGCCGGATTTACCGAAGGACGTAGCGGAGAATATACCTGGAAACCGTGCGCTCTGAAAACAGACGGTGTCGTTCCCCGTAAGGGAAGCTATGCTCCGGCAGGAGAAAGAGACGGCCTGTTGAAATGGTATCGGGTGAAATTCAACCTGCCGAAGAAAGAAAAAGGAATCTGGGTGCCCTGGCGTGCTTTGGTCAATGCCTCAGGAAGCGGATATATGTGGCTGAACGGACACAATATCGGCCGGTATTGGGAAGAAGGACCGCAGCGTGAATTCTTCCTGCCCGAGTGCTGGCTGAAATTCGGCGAAGAAAATGTTCTGATTCTGGGTTTGAGAGAATCCGAGCAGAAGGGCGCTCTTCTGGAAAGTCTCGAAATCCTGCCTTATTATGAAGATGCCGAATACCGTGCAGACTATGAATAAAAAACCTATAAAGTCAACAACAATGAAATTAAGACTGTGTATTTGGGTGATCCTGGCTCTGTGCTGCGGGCATTTGTCCGCTCGGGAAACCTTTCCTCTAATCTATACTATGAATACCGGCTGGGCCTTCTTTCGCGGCGACGTGAAAGAAGGCTACAAGCCAACCCTGGATGTGTCGTCCTGGATGCCCGCTTCCCTGCCGCATATCATGCAGCTGGAACGCAAGCATTGTGGCGGCGATGTGATTTACGACGGAGTGGGCTGGTACCGCCGCAAATTTACGGCGCCCGAATCCTTTCAGGGCAAGCGGGTAGCCGTATCTTTCGAGGGAGTGATGAATGCCTGTACGGTTTATCTTAACGGGGATTCCCTATATCATCATCGGGGCGGTTATGTCGGATTTACGGTGGATTTATCCAAACATCTGAAGTTCGGAGCCGAAAATGTGTTGGCTCTGCGTGTTTCCGCCGAATACGATCCACTGACTCCTCCGGGAAAGCCGCAGGACCGTCTGGACTTCTATTATTATAGCGGAATCTATCGCGACGTAACTCTGCACGTGACCGACCGTCTTCATATATCCGATGCTCTAGAGGAAAATATTGTGGCGGGAGGGGGAATTTTTGTGACCTATCCCAAAGTGTCGGCCGAACGCTCTGTGGTATCGGTGCGCTCGCATCTGAAAAACGACGGTCCGACGGCGCGCGCCGGTCAGTATGAGCTCATCCTGAAAGATGCCCGTGGGCGTGCGGTGGCGCGGAAGTTGCAGGATTTTTCCATTCCGGCATACGGACAGAAAGAACTCCCGTTGGAATTTCCGGTAGAGAAACCTCATTTGTGGTTCCCCGACAGTCCTTATCTGTACACCTTGGAATGCCGGGTCAAGGAGGGAAAACAAGTCATTGACCGAAGAACAGAACAGATCGGTATCCGCTCAATACGCTATTCTACCGAAGACGGTTTCTTTATCAACGGCAAACCGCTTTATCTGGTCGGAGCCAACCGGCACCAGGCATATCCTTATGTTGGCGATGCGGCTTCAAACTCCATGCAGGTGCGTGAGGTTATCGATATGAAGAGAGGCGGATATAACGCCGTGCGCGCGGCACATTATCCCAACGATCCGGCTTTTCTGGATGCCTGCGACCGTTACGGTCTTCTGGTGGTGGAGTGTATTCCGGGCTGGCAGTATTTCAATGACAATCCGGTATTTGCCGATCGCCTGGAGTCAATCTGTCGCTGTATGATCCGGCGTGACCGCAACCATCCTTCCATTATTCTTTGGGAAACGGCACTCAATGAAACCAGTTACCCGATGGAAGTGGTGCGCCGAATCAGTGAGGCAGCCCATAGTGAATATCCCGGTAACCAGTTTTATACCGCAGGCGATTATTTCAGTCACGAAGATACGGAACCCTATTACGATGTGTTCTACAAGCAGGTGTCCCGTTTTCCGAAGGATGGCAATGTGCTGAGCAATTTCCTGGAAGACCAGATTGCCGTGAAGCCGTTGCTTACGCGCGAATGGGGTGACGGAGTGGGCGAGAAGCCCCGTGTCAGCATTCGTGAGGATGAATGGGAACAGCTGAAACAGTGCGACACCCGCATGAAGCACCTCAATGGAGAGGGATATTTCGACTGGTGCATGCTGGATGCCAATCCGCGTATGGCGGGCCGTTTTATGTGGAGCTACAACGACTACAACCGGGGAGCAGAGGAAGAAACCATGTTCTCGGGCGTTGTAGATGTGAACCGCTGGCCCAAATTCGGTTATTATCTGATGCAGAGCCAGCGTCCGTTGGCTACGGAGCAGGACGGACAGTTTGGCGGCCCGATGGTATTTATCGCTTCTTTCAATTCTTCGGACCGTTATGCTTCGTCCACCAAACAGATTACGGTATTCTCCAATTGTGATGAAGTGCGCCTGTTCCGCAACGGAAAACTGATCGGAAAGCAGACACGTGTCGAGCGCACTCCGCTCTATCCGCACGTCGTTCAGAAGGGAGGCAGCCCGATGTTTGTGTTCGATGCCGGAAGCTACGAAGCCGGAAATCTGCATGCCGAGGGTTATGTGGGCGGAAAGAAGGTGGCCCAGCATGATGTCCATACACCCGGTGCGCCGCATCATATAGAGATTTATGTGCCCGAATATCCAATCGTTCCGTTGGCCGACGGCAGTGACCAGATACCGGTTTACTTTAAGGTATGCGACGAAAAAGGAACCTTGGTCTCACAGTCGGATATGGAGATAAACATTTCCGTTTCCGGTGAAGGCACACTGATCGGTGGAGGTATTGACCGTTTGGGCATCAGCCGCCAGCAGGTTGAAGGAGGAGTCGGTTTTGCCTTGATCAGAACCACGACAAAGGCCGGTAAGATTCAGATTCAGGCTGAGGCCGAAGGTTTGCAGAGCGGTGCTTGCACCCTGCGTACGGTCCGTCCGGAAGCGAAAGCCCTGCCCGGAGGCTACGGCGCGGAATTGCAGGGACAGGAAGAAGACGGAGTGAAGATAAAAGCCAACAAGGAAGAGCGAGCCATCCTGGCCCGCAAGCAGATCAAGCCGAAGAAGGTAACGGTCACTTCGGAACATGCCGATTATCCGGTGGCCCACCTGACTGACGGCGATGATTTCAGCTGGTGGATTGCCGATACGGATGTATTCCCGCAGACCATTACGCTGGAACTGGAAAAACCGGTAACCATTTACGCATCGCGCATCCGTTTCCAGAAAGACAGTTCTTCTTACCTTCATAAAGTGGAATATTCCGAAGACGGCACTTCCTGGCATCTGGCCTATGAACGCGAGTGCACCGGTTGGGACTTCAAACCCGTCAAGATTGAGAAAACAGCCCGGTTCCTGCGGATTACTGTTGAGAAAGTGTCGGAAGGCAGAGCCGGACTGGCCGAAATAACTTTGTTTGAATAACTGTTGACATGCTATGAAAAGAAGAATATTGAAAACGATGCTTCTGTTGGCCGGCTTGGGATTGGTTCAGCCGGCCGTACAGGCCCAGCAGAATGTGTGGAATCCGGATAACGGCGACGGCACCTTTACCAATCCGTTGCTTTGGGGCGACTGGCCGGATCCCGATGTGATCCGCGTAGGAGATGATTTTTATATGGTGTCCACCAGCATGCACTATGTGCCAGGATGTCCGATTCTGCATTCCAAAGATCTGGTGAACTGGGAAATGGTTGGGTATGCCGTGGACCGCTATGATGAAGATCCCCGTTACGATATGCAGGGAGGAAACCTTTATCTGAACGGTTCGTGGGCAGCCAGTATGCGCTATCATAACGGCAAATACTATGTTGCTTTCTGCACGCCGTACGGATGGGGACGCGAAAAAGGAAACTTCTGCATGTGTATTGCCGACCGTCCCGAAGGGCCGTGGAAGCGTGTGATTTTCCCCGAATATATGTACGACCCCGGATTGCTTTTCGATGACGACGGCCGTGTCTTTGTCGTGCATGGGCAAGGTACTCTGTATGTCACCGAGCTGACCCCCGATGCCCGAGCCGTGAAATCTGAACCGCGCCAGATATGGTCCGGCGGATTCAAAAACGCTCATGAGCTGGGAGGAGGCTTTGGCATGGAAGGAGCGCACGCCTACAAGATAAACGGCAAATACTATATCACCTGTCCGGCAGGCGGCACGGAAGGTTGGCAGATCTGTCTGCGCTCGGATGATATCTACGGACCGTATGAGCACCATCTCATCATGAACGACAGCATTTCCTATCCGTCCAACGGACTGCATCAGGGAGGAATGGTGCAGCTGAAGAACGGCGACTGGTGGTTTGTCATCATGCAGGACCGCGGACCGATAGGACGTGTGCCTAATCTGGTGCCCGTGACCTGGAAAGATGGTTGGCCGATTTTGGGTCATGAGGGCAAAGATGCGGTGACTTACGTCAAGCCCGAGGTGGGCAAACGCTCGCGTGTGATTTCTCCGGCCACGACGGATGAATTTAACAGCCGTACGCTCGGCTTGCAGTGGCAGTGGAATCACAATCCCGACCCGAAACGGTGGTCGCTGACCGAGCGCAAGGGATATATGCGTCTGAAGGCATCACAGGCCGAAAATCTGAAGACAGCCCGCAACACACTTACTCAGAGAGTGCAGGGCCCCCTGTCACAGGGAACAGTTGAGCTGGATTTCAGCGGACTGAAGGATGGCAATGTTGCCGGATTCGGTGTCTTTGAATTCCCTTATGCCTATATCGCGGTGCAACGTAAGGGGAATATCAACCGTCTGGTGATGAGTCTGGACGATCAGGAATGCGCTTCGGTAGAGAATCTTCAGGGTGATAAGGTCTGGATACGGGTACGCACTACCGACCGTGATTTCAAGGCCGTGTTCTTCTATAGTCTGGATGGCGTTCATTTCCACCGCTTCGGTAAGGAACTTTCCATGGGACTGGGATTGCCGTGGACGGCCAACCGCTTTGCGCTCTTCAATTTCTCAACCACTCAGGAGGGAGTTGAAGGAGTGGCAGACTTCAACTGGTTCCGTTTCACGGATAAATAATCGGTGCATCACAGAAAAAAATACATGAATTTATGAAAAGATACTTCCTGTTTTTAAGTTTGTCCGCCCTCGCGGCAACTGCTTTCGCCGAGAGCAGATTGCCGGAGGCGGACAAAGCCTTTTGGGAGAGTAAGCGGGAGATGCTTACTGCCGTGTGGCAACAACCGTTTTCGTATGAATCCATCCGGAGCAAGCATGCCCCGTTGGGCCCGTATATGGGCAATGGAGATATAGGTTGCGTGGCCTATACAGCCTACAACAGTCAGACGCTGCTGGTTTCGAAAGTGGATTTCGTTACCGATGGCTGGAGCGACTGGGCCGGAAGCGGAGCGGCTGCCTTGCCGGCCGGAGGTGTGCGCATCTCGGTCAATTCGCCCGAAGGCCCCGGATTCGACTACCGGATGAAGATGCTGTCCAACAAGATGGATATGACCACCGGTACACAGAACCCCGTCCAGATGTCGAGCTGGCTGTCAGTGGGCAAGAACTATCTCGTCACAGAGTTGTCCACCACATCCCGCGAACCGGTTCGGATTACCGTAGAAACCTATGCCGGAGGAAGTACCGGTATTTACGGTAAAACGGCAAAAACTCAGTCCCGCATTGCACAGGTGACGCGGCGCACCAAGACCGAAGACGTGGAATGGGTTTCGCAAGTGGGCCTCTCGACTGCTATTGTAGGCGCAGAGAATGAGGCCAGCGTCGTGGCCGATTCGTTGGTACGGCACACCTTCTGGCTGTCGCCTGAAGCAAAAACCTATGTAGTGACTTTGGTTTCCGGAGGAGGGATGGACGACAATGCCCGTCTGCCCGAAGCATATTCCCAACTGAAAAAGATTTCGGAGAAACGCATCAGCAAGTTGCGCCAGGAAAAGGACCGCTGGTGGCAGGATATGTGGAACCGCTCGTATGTGGAAACCGGCGACAGTCTGCTGGACCGCCATTATCTTTCGTCCATTTACCTTTTGGCATCGGCCTATAACGAACACAGTCCGGTCTGTGGCGGAATGTATGGAGTGTGGAATATGGACGACCAGATGAATTATCACGGCGACATCCATCTCAACTACAACAGTCAGGGTGGTTTTTACAGCGTGTTCTCGGCTAATCGTCCGGAACTGGCTATGCCTTTTTATGACTTTATCGAAAAAATGATACCGGAAGGAAAGCGCAGAGCCCGTGAGGACATGGCATCCGTACACCCTTCGCTCCGGGGAAAATCCTGTCGGGGAGTGCTGTTCCCGGTCAGCGCCTTGGGCATAGGCCGTTTTTATGGTCCCTATTGGCAGCAGACGATGGATGCACCGTTCAATGTGCCGCTGTTCAGCTGGTATTACGAATATACGGGCGACCGCGATTTTCTGAAGAATCGGGCCTATCCGTTTATCCGCGAGTGCGGTGACTTTTATGAAGACTATCTGACGAAGGAACTGTGGGGAAACAGTTATCGCTATTCCATCATTACGGGAGGACATGAAAACTCCTGGGACCTGAATCCGCCATCGGATCTGGCTTTCGTAGACCTGACGTTCCGGTTGCTGCTGAAATACAGCAATATTCTGGATGTGGATGCCGACAGACGGGCCAAGTGGCAGGATATTCTGACCCATCTGCCCGGCTATAAAGTGATTATGCCAACAAAGAAGCCCAACGAAGGACTTCCCGTTTATGCCAAGAATGAGGACGGTTGGGACGCTCCGTCGCACCTGATTCAGTTGCATGCCCTTTATCCTTGTGAGGTGATGAATCTCAATTCCGATCCGGACTCCTTGCAGATAGCACGCAATACGATTTATTATTACGGAGTGTCGCAAAACGGACTTACGGGTACGATGAATGAATTGGGACTGAGTGCCTTTGTCATGGGAGCCCGTTCCGGATTCGATCCCGACATTCTGATCGACAAGATGAAATATCTGATTGCAGGAGCCGGAAAGAATCTTCTGATTACCGACGGGCATCACTGTCTGGAAAAGACAGCCGTGGTGGAGACCGTCAATTCCATGATGCTGCAAAGCGTGGATGATGTTCTGTGGCTCTTCCCGGACTGGCCGGCCCGACCGGCTTCATTCACTCGTTTGCGGGCAAAAGGTGGATTCCTGGTTTCGGCCCGTTATGACGGCACGCAGGTGGATTCCTGCCAGATTCAGGCCACGGTGAACGGCCGCTGCCAATTCCGGAATCCCTGGAAAGGACAGCCGGTGCGTGTTTGCGATGAGCACGGTAGAGCAGTGGCTCTGTCCATTGAGAAAGACATCTGCTCATTTGAGGCAAAAGCCGGGCGCAGCTATACAATCGGCCAGCGTGCTGACGAATGAAAAATTTCTTTGAGATAAAATGAAAAAATCATCAGGATGAACTGAAAAAGTCATCCTGATGATTTTTTATGGGGATTTTTGCTCCAATCACGTTGTATATAGTGAAAATGTATATTTTTTAATAGCATATTAGAAAAATTTTATCCTTCTCTTGTTGGTTTATCTTTTTTTTTATAACTTGCCCTCGTCTTCCTGAAAGATACAGAAAAAAGGGATATTGAAACGATATTAAGTTCATTTCGAGAAAAACCTTTCATTTGTGTTTTTAAACAACGTTTGTTTCTGACAATTTTCAAATGTTTGTTTTTCATGGAGGGGGATGAAAATACGATTTTATTTCTTCTGTAAGAAACATTATTTCGTAGATAATTTGACACAGAACATCTCTTTGTATCGGAGAACACACCGGATATGATACTCAAAAAGGTATATTATCCCATAAATAAGGATAGATTCTGTGTAAAAGTTAAGCAAAATAAATAAATGAAGAATAAATGAGAGTGTTTTTTTAAGACACTAATGTTTTTTTAATAGTATAATGCTTATGAAGAATTCTACTTTAATTAAAGGTTTATTGGCTGCATGCTTGGCATTCTGTGCTAATTTTTCTGTTTCAGCCCAAGAAGAAGGTGAAAACCCTGCAGAAACAACAGTTGTTTATCAGATGGTGGATCAGGTCACCAGTGGCAATTCTTATGTTATCGGAATTATGACCGATGGCGGCTGGTACTGCGCCCAGCCTCCATTTGGATGGGGAAATCCTATTTATGGCAGATTGATGTGTCAGGGAAAATTTCAGCTTAATGATGATATGCAGGTTCTTCCTGTCGGAGAATATCAATTGACTCCTTTTACCATCACAAAGGATGATAAGGGATACTTGCTCCAATCTAGTGACGGAAGTTATCTGGCTGTTGAAAAGCCTATGGGCGGCAGCAGCGACGACAAGAAAGACACTAAGGATGATGGCAAGGACGACGGAAAGGGTGAGGGTCAGGAACTGAGATTCATTCTTGACAACCAGTTCTCAGAAGATTATTACTGGGACATTGCCTATAGCGATGACTTGGGTGGTTTCACTTTAAAGAGCAAGGCAGCTGACGCTACTCTGGGTATTTATGGTGAAATGATGACTTCTGAAGACGAAAACGGTCAGGTAACCGTAACATACGATTATAGAATTGTGGCTTACCAGACCTTGCCAGACGATATGGTAGGACCGATCTATTTCTTTGAAGGCATGGAAGTGCCTACAGGCATTGCCGATGTAAATAACGATGTAAATGCAGCTAAGGTGGTTTACAACCTGAATGGTATGGTTGTCGGTAACACTACCGATGGTTTGAAACCAGGCGTTTATATTGTAAAACAGGGTAAGTCTGTTAAGAAAGTCGTTGTAGACTGATAAGAAACACAAACTGATATTTTCAATACTGGCCCGGCTTTATGCCGGGCTTTTTTGTTGTTTGCGGTTTGATTCCGATGGATGCTCCGGCATGGCAATCTCTTTCCGGATGACATTTTTTGAGGGGATTATTGATGCCTGACAGGGTTTTCCGGATTATGGAGTGGGAGAGTTCTGCCACTAGAGATAAATGACGAAGAACGGTAGCAGGGGGCAATAAGAAAAGTCCGGAAAGGCATGTTTCCATGCGCTTCCGGACTTTTATAGAATCTGTTGCTCAATATTTGTTTCCAGAACAATTTGGGCAGAGGCAGTATTTTACATGCCAATCAGTTGTTTCACTTTGCGGACCATTTCTTCGCCGCGCAAGTCAAAGGCAACGACCTTACCCTCCGGGTTGATGAGTACGGTACGTGGCACTGCCTCTACACCAAACATCTGTGCTTCGGGAGATTGCCATCCTTTGAGGTCTGAAGCGTGAATCCAGCCTTCCAGGTTCATGCCGCGGTCGGTGATTGCCTTCTTCCAGGCATCTTCCTTGTTGTCGATTGAGAAGCTCACCAGAGCCAGCTGGTCGCGCTTTCCCTGAGTCTCGTTGAATAACTGGATCAGGAAAGGAATTTCCTTGCGGCAAGGACCGCACCAGGAAGCCCAGAAATCAAGCAGCACATAGCGGCCACGCAAGTCGGAGAGGTGCATCTGCTTGTTGTCTACCGTCGGCAAAGTAATATCCGGTGCCTCGGCTCCCACTTTCAGGTATTTGGCCAGAATCGCATTGCGGGCTGCTGCATAATAAGGATGCTCCTTGAGTGCAGGACTGATAGCATTCATCATGGTGTTTGAGGCATACTCGTCCAACTGAAACATCAGTTCCTTCTGAAGCGTCAGAGGAGCAATCGGTGAAGAAGCATGGTCTAATACAAACTGCATCTCATCGCAGAAAGCCTGTACCACAGCTTTGCTTCCGATTTCTGTACGCTGCTGGATTCCTTCTTCTCCATCCAGCCATGCGGTACCGTGTTCCTTGCCGGCCTTTTCCAGAAAGTCAGTCTGGGTGCTGATGCATTGTTTGCGGAATTGCTTGTATTCTTCGGCCAGCTTGTTGGTCGGTGTTCCGCCAATCTGAGCGGCTTGTGGGTATAGGGCCTTTTCGATAAATACTTCAGCTACTCCAGGCTCCATCCATAGGGTTGTGATTCCATTGTCAAATCCCGTGATGTGTCCGATCTCCGGCATTGCTTTTTCCGGCATCTTGTAAGACAGCGTGAATGTTCCGTCTGCCGCTACTTCCGATGAGTCTACCACGATGAAGCGTTCGGCAGCATCCATGCGGTTCAGATAGACTTTCTTGATGACTTTGTTGTCCAGACGAAGATTCTTATCTGCGATTTTTCCTTTTACCTGGAAAATCTGCTCCTGAGCTGACAGGTTTGCTCCCATTCCTCCGGCTAAGATAACAGCGAGCAGACATGATTTCATGTAATATTTCATATTGAATGTTTTTATTGTCTTGTTTTTGTTTTATTCGAATTTCTCTTTTCCTTCGGTGATATTCTTGATCTTCTTGACCAGTTCCTCACCGCGAAGGTTGGTGGTAATCAGTTTGCCCGATGGGTTGATTAGCAGCGTGTGAGGCACTGCAGATACACCAAACATGGAAACATAAGATGACTTCCAGCCTTTCAGGTCAGAAATGTGATACCAGTCCGCATGGGTCAATCCGTTTTGCTGGATGCAGTTTTTCCATGCGTTCTTGTCATTGTCCAGAGAGAAACTCAGAACGGCAAATTTCTTGGAGCTGGCAGCGAGTTCGAGAGCCTGCTTCAGGAATGGGAACTCTTTTCTGCATGGGGCGCACCATGAAGCCCAGAAATCAATCAGTACGTAGCGTCCCTTCAGATCTGCCAGAGAAAGTTCTTTGCCATCAGGTGTCGTGGCTTTGAGTTCGGGCACCGGATTGCCGGATTTCATGTTCTGGGCGATGGTCAGGTTATTGAGTTCCTGATAAACCGGATGAGATTGCAGTGCTTTGGGGAAAGCCTTCAGAACATGGCGTTCCATCATTCTGGAGTTGAAAAGGTTGAGCAGGTGTGTTTTGGTCAGATACAAGGCTGCCGGTTTGTCGGTATGTTCCAGGATGACTTCCAGGGCAATGAGTTTGGCGCGCATGGAGTTGGAAAAGAAGAGCGCACGCTGATAATCATAAAACTCCTTTTCGTTGTTCTGGATGTTTTCCGGAAGTGAACCTTTCAAGGATTTCATCCGTTCTGCACCTTTCTTGAATTCATCGTTTGTTTTTTGAGCCAGTTCGGCCATGACATCGTTGTTCGGCGTTCCGCTGACTACGGCAGAGGCCGGGTAGGCTGCCTGGAAAGGACTGATGGTGATGTTGCCTTCTTCAAGAAAAACCGGAATGGCTCCATTGTCGAATCCGGTGATGTAATACATTTCATTCACCTGAGGTACTTTTCCGGAGAAGGAGAATTTCTTGTTCTTTATTTTGGTAGAATCAATCTGAATGTAATTGCCGTTGTCCAATTTGGTCAGATAGACTGTTTTTAGAGTCTGATCTCCTCGAAACAAGGAATCAGTTGTAAGTGCACCGGTTATCTTGTATTGAGCCTGAGCCCATGCACTTCCACACAGCAGACAGAACGCTGCACCGCATAATAATTTTGTTTTCATTAAATTTCTTTTTTGTTGATGCAAATTCCTGGGGATATGCCCCCACAGAGAATCCCATCTGATTAATTATTAAAATGTTTTTTGAATCACGGACTTTGGTCTTTACTGTATCTTGAATTTGCTCTGTTTCATCTTGCTCGATACTTCTTGTCTCAATAAAAAGTCCCCCCATCCTCAGGAAGGGGGACTTTTGAATTCAAGATATATTTCAGGAAAGTCTTTACACTTTATTTGAGGTAGTCTGCAATAAAATTCCAAAGAGCTTCCCCTTTGATATTTTTTGCGATGATTCTGTTCTCAGAGTCTAAGACGAAAAGCGCCGGGATGGCCGAAACGCTGTAAGCCTGTGCGGTAGCGCATTTCCAGCCTTTGAGTGAAGATACCTGTATCCAGGGCAGACCGTCTTTCTCGATGGCTCCAAGCCAGTTTTTGCGTACATTGTCCAGTGACACGCCCACAATTTCCAGACCTTTGTCCTTATAGGCCTCATAAAGCTTTTTCAGGTCCGGATTGTTCAGACGGCAGGGACCGCACCAGGAAGCCCAGAAATCCACAATCTTCACTTTTGCTTTGATTTGGCTGAGGGTTACGGATTTGCCGTCTGGAGTCTGCAACGTGAAATCAGGAGCTAGACGTCCGGCTGTTGTTCCTTCCATGCGGGCTATGCGCTGCGCGATGATTTTTCCGGCCGGTGATTGCTTTGCCTTTTCTCCCAGCTGGCTGTAGGCTTGCTTGGTGGCATCAAGCGGAAGATCCTGTTGGGAGATGCGTGCCAGAGTAAAGTAGGCCGAAAGCAGATTGTCCTGTTTCTGCATGAAAGCATTCTGGCGTTTCTGCGATTCTTGTGAGAATGCCTGAATGCTGTCATTGACCTTGCTGGCGCTGCGATATTTGTTGGCGGCACGCAGGCTGTCGAATACAACCTGCAAATCGCGCAGGGCTTTCTGGTCTTTCGCCAATTCTTTAGAAAATTCGTTCAGGGCATTCTGCAAGGTTCCTCCCTGAATCGGAGTCTGGGCACCGTTGGTAAGGGTGGCCGTATAGGCTACGCCCGGTTCGGCCAGAAACTCAAAACCACCGGCATATCCTTCCAGAATGATTTTGCCGATAATGGGCTCGTTGGCTGTGCCCGACAATTCAAAATCAGGAGAGTTGAATGTAAAAGAGTCCAGGGTGTCTACTGTCTGCTCTCCGGTTACGGAAAGCAGAAGCAGTTTACCTGAAGCGACTCCCTCTATCTTACCTTTTACGGTAAATTTTTGTGAGGCTTGTGCCCAGCAGTCTGTTCCTGACTGTCCTAAAAGAAGGAGACTGGCTGCGCAAAAGGCTTTGAGGCAATTCATTTTCATTTTTCTTCAGTTTGTGGATTAATTAAATTGTTGTGCTTCGTAGATATACTCATGGGCAAAGGCGATATCGGCGATAGGACCAAAACCTGTGTAGAAACGAGGTTCAAACTCCTGATCAAGCGTACCGCTGTTGGTCAGCTTGATGGTGGCGATGGCGCCTTCATCATTCTTGTTCATACCAATATCCAGAATAGATGGCAATGAACCAGCATGAGAATAATGAGTGGCACAGCGGAATTTCAGTACATTGATGCGGTAACCTTCCGGAGCCGTATATACCAACTGGGCCTGCTGGTTGGTCATATTGTAACGATACAATTCTGCACCCGATGCGTAGTAGAAGAATGACGGGTCAAGCTGTGAGTAGTACACTATTGGTGAGGATGAGGTGAAATTCTTCAGTCCTGTCAACTGTACCCGGTCGGTGACGCGGAAGCGTTCTACCGGTGTATAGGCACGTGTACCTTTGATTTTCAGAGATTCTTCAGAAGTGTTCTTGTCATTAATCTCAAGACGGTAGGCATACGCATTATTGTTGGCATCGGCAAAGATCATGTATCCTGTAGTTCCGAAATTCGCTCCGTCGCAGGAGATATAGCCATAAAGAGCGCTCATGTTCTCCGGAGCTTCAATACCGGCTTTCTGGAAATCAATACCGGCATCAACCATAGGAGATGTCATGTGAGCCTCGCTACGGTCGAATGTCATCTGTGACGGGAACTGGTTGCCCATATAGTATGTGGTCAGGAAACGGTTTCCTTTCTTGTCCCAGAACAACAGATAGTTTTCATACATAATACCGCATTCGGCTTCGTATTCACCCTTTTTGATATGTCCTTCCGTATTGTCCGGCACTTCAGAACCGATTTCAAAGAATTGCATCTTGAAGGCACGTCCACACACATAGGCTACGCCAGACTGGTCAATCATGAAACCATACATATTGTCCGGATTGTATTTTCCAATCTGTTTCGGGATGATGGTATGATCCTCGGTCTGAGGATAAGTCCAATATTCATTCTCCAGCGGAACCAAACCATAGGAGTTGTAGATGTATGCCGATCCGGTGTAGGTTGCGACAAAGAGACTGTGTCTGTAGTTTCCGTTGTCGTGATAGCTGGAATTATCATAAATGTTCACAGCTGTCTTAAATGGATTGGCGGCATTTCCATATAGATCTTTCCAGATATCCGGAGACATTTTGCCCGGCAATCTGTTGTCGTCGATATTTCCGATAAGTCGGCTGCCGGCTTTACCGTGGAGCACCATCAGGGAATTCTTGTAGGGAGGTACGGAAGAAGCCGTGATGGAATAGTACTGTTTGATTCCTTTTGCAGGACTGTCTGATACATCTTCTACGATCAACATGATTTCGTAAGAAGTATTCGTATTCTCCAGGAACATTACCGGGATGGAATCTGCTGTTATCGTCGTGTCCTTAAATGCCAGGGTTCCGTTGTCCTGGGCGATGGGCATTCCGTATTGCCAATGGCATACATAGGTGTTCTGGTCCTGGAATTTGTGAGTTATCTCAGCCTTGATCCAGTCGGTACGGGTACCGGTTCCGGCCATGGGTTGTGTAAACTCCAGAATCCAGTCCCCATTGGGGTCTGTATCCGGTTCCGGAGAGAGGGTAACTTCCTCTATTTGATCCATACGGTCAAAAGCATAGTCGTAGTCGCCCAAGTCCCGGTAGCAGGCGGTGAGCGTCAGCAACGCTGTTATTGTAGTGATGATCTTTTTCATTGTTATACGGATTATTTATACAGTTCAGAGAGTCTGAAGACCGTATAAAGTTTGTTGATTACTTATTGTATCTCTTCGAGGGCAGGGAAACCATATTCATTGTTGACATCAGCTGCCCGGAATATCCGGTTAAAGTCACTCAGGGCTTCTTTGGCGGTTGCATATTCTGTGCCCTTGAATGCTTCATCACTCAGAACATAAGTGATTTCACCGTTTTGAGTTTTTTGTACAACCGGGAACATCAGGTAAAGACAGAAATTCGGATTGACATTTTTCTTGGCCTGATACAACGCATTCAGCATGAATGTGTATTTCTTCTTTCCCTTTGGCATCATCGGATTCTGGTAACTGCCATAATAAGGTTCCAACAGGTCTTTTCCTCTGTTCCAGGAAGAAGGAATACAGTTCTGGAACGAGTAATTCACACCTTCAATAATAGGAATGCCAAACTCTTCTGTCACGGGCATCTCCGGTTTGTTTACCGAAGCTGAGTTGTAGATGGAAAGCATTGTCTCTACCGCACGTTTGTTGTAGCTGCTTCCACGAGTCTGATCGATGTTGTTCCACAATTCATTTTCGTTGGCCGTGTTGATTTGGGCTTCATCACTTACGGCTGCAAAGATGTATGCGTTATAAGGACCGACCCATTTCTCCTGTTCCTCTCCCCAATAAGAAGGCATGGAATAGGGGACCAGATCATCGTAGGCTGATGCCTTATAATAGAAAGGCATATTGAATGAAAGGGTCTGTCCCGGATGAGTTGCATAGAAGTTTCTCAGCGAGTCTACAGCCATAACAGACAGATTCTTGGGCGTGGTAGCCTGTGCATTCAATGCATCCTCCAGATTGGCATTTCCGGCTACGCGACACAGGAAGATCTGTTTCTCTACACTCCAGTCGCCTAAAAACTTAGTATTATACTGCCAGGTTGAAGGCTTTTGATAAGATTCGGTGACGTAGATGCGGAATTCGTTCTGACCTGTGATTCCACTGCCGAAATCACTTTCGCCTTCGATTTGGTTTAAAAACAGACTGAAGGCAAATGTAGAGTCCATTACAGCAGGACGTTTGATGGTGACCGGGAAGTTTATCTCGTGTGCTCCTGCCGGGATGATGGCTTTTTCAGGAAATGTAAATTGAGGCATGCCCACGCCTTCCAGGGTGTCTGACTGTATGGTAAAGATACGGTCCGTCTCTGTCAGGTGTCCTAAGATGCGTATGCTTACGGTAATGGTGGTATCCGTGCAGTTCTCATTAAGGACCTGATCGGCAAAATTTACAGACCGCTGAAATCCTGCTGCAGATTCGTTGAAGTAGATTCCATTGTTCTGAGCATCAAACAGGAATGGTTCCTGATGTTCACAAGAAGCCAGCATCGTCCCGAGAAGCAAAATCGGAATATATTTTTTTGTTTTCATCATTAGTTCTTGTTATAAGGTAAAAATATTCAGGTCATCTTTTTATAAGAAAGATTGTATCGGCTGTTACCGATCAGTTTCCGGCAGATGCATCGGCGTCGCTGCCGTTTGCATCTTCTTCGTTCTCTTCTGTCCAGCCATATTCTTTTTCAGCATCCGGCAGCGGGAATACATACTGTGCTTCTGTCATCTGGGGAACATCCGACGGACGCAACAGGAAATCGGTTCTGCCGTGTGACTTCAAGAAGAAGAAATATTGTCCTTCGGCATAAAACTCTTTACGGTATTCCTTCTCCAGAGCTTCTTCTCTTGCTTCTTCCGAGGTGAAGTTCTGATAACCGTTCAGACCTCTGTACTCCATTACTTGTGTGATATAGCTGGCTGCTTCGTTCAGCGGCAGGCTTTCGCAGAGGATATAATACATTTCCGGGATTCGGATAAGCGGCACCATGTAGAGATTGTTCACTGCTGTCTGGTATTTGCGTGTGATTGCTTCCTGCTGGTCGGCATAGATGAAGAAGGCATAATCACGGCAGCGGATGTCGTTGACACCTTCGCCTTTACGCTCAAATATCTGGTCGAATTTATCGCTGCGCAAATAGTATTGGCTTTCGAATCCAGGTCCTCGTGAGAACAGGTCGGTATAATTTTCATCCATCTGATAGATATTGATACCGAAGAGAGTTTCAGTAGTGAAGGCCGGGTCGCCATTGTTTGTACTTGCCAGAGTCAGACCAGAATTGTCGATGACGTCACGGGCGCATGCAGCGGCAACTTCCTTATTGCCCAAATACAAGTTCACGCGCGCTTTCAAGGCAGTAATGGCCCAATAGTTCAGGCGGAAGCGTCGGCTGCTTCCTGACAGGCTCTTGTTTCTTTCGTACTCCATGAGTACTTGTGCGGAATCAATGTCAGCCAGAATCAGTTTACCAACAGAGTCAGCCGGAAGCAGAGGGAGCTTGGAATTGTCGGCCACCTTGCGGTAAGGGATTGATTTTGCTTTCGGATTGTTCTTGTAAATCGGTCCCCAGGCACGCAGCAGGTCAAAATGCAGGAAAGCTCTCCAGGCCAGTGCCTCTCCGCGGAGCATGCGTTTCTGTTCTTCATTGACGATGACCGTTTCGCCATTCTTGTCCAGCCAACGGAGCAGGTTGTTGGCATTGGCTATCAGGAAATAACTGCGTTGCCACATGGACGCCTGAGTGTCTTTACTGCCTCCGCTGCGTGTATAGTCGTAGATGGTAGAGGCATTCTCGGTCTGCGGGATATTGTCGTAGCTCTGTACCAGTTTGTCCATGAAACCAAAGGTCCAGTTGTCGCCATACGCCTGTCGTTCGGTTGAGGCAATATAGATACCGGCCAGTGCGCTTTCAAAACCGTCTGGAGTAGAGAACAAGTCTTCTGCTTCTACATCAGTTTTGGGATTCACATCGAACCAGCTGCACGAAGTTGTTGTCAGCATGGTCAGCGCCAATCCGCATATTGGTATAATGAATTTATTGATTTTCATATCTGATCTCTTACTTATCTGTTATAAATTGAATCAACTTTTATTTAAATACAATAGACAGGGTCAGGGTATAGGTTCTTGCGAACGGATAGTCCAAACCGCGCTCCATGGCAATGGTAGACAGACGACCGAGGTCGTTGGTGGTCAGATCCAGATTCAGCGCCTGGATGCTGCATTCTCTCAAGAACTTGTATTCGGTATCGCGGAAGCGGTAACCCACGTTGATACTTGAGAAGGCCAGCTCGTTGTCGTCCATGATGAAACGTGTACTTTGCGGAGTATTGCTACCGATATGCGACAGAGCCTTGTATGGAGTTACATCGCCCGGTTTGCCCCATCTTTCCGTCAGGGCGCGGCGGTCGGCGTTCAGAGCCACATTTCTGTTTTCTATTTTGTCTACCAAAGTAGAGTTGTAGGCAATTCCTCCCCATTTATAAGTAAAGGCCAGTGTGCAGTAGGCATCCTTCCAGGTCAGTGAAGTGCTGATGGTACCGCTTACTTTCGGGTTGGTATCACCGACCGGAACCTTGTCCGTTGGGTCCCAGATGAATGTCTTCTCGCCATTACGCTTCAGGTATACTTCCTGTCCCGTAGCCGGGTCAATACCCAGAGAACGCACGGTGTAGAGCGTAGAGGTAGAGTGTCCTACCTGATACACCGGAATCGGAGCAGTGGTAGAAGCCAGCGCTTCCTCGTTCATCTTTTCCAGTTCGTTGGAAATCTTGCGGATGCGGTTCCGGTTGTGGTTTGCATTGACACCGATGGTCCAGAAAATTCCCTTCTTATAGTTCTGGATGGCAATCACGTTTAAGTTCATATCGAATCCCAGGTTCTGCAACTCACCTGCGTTGATCATCTGAGAAGAGAATCCGGTAGATGGAGCCAGGTCATAGTCAACCAGCATCTGTCGGGTGATGTTGTTGTAGAAGCTGAAGCTCAGGTTGATTCTGTTTTTCCAGAATCCCATTTCCGTGCTTGCACTGAAGTTGTCGGTAGTGGCCCATCCCAGGTTCGGGTTAGGCAGTCCTTGCAACAGGGCACCCAGCAGGTTGAAGGATTCATAAGGCTTCATGGTTGAAGAATATGAATAGAATTCGATGGCCTGATAAGGACTGTAAGACTGGTTACCGGTCTTACCGTATGACACGCGGAATGTCAGGTTCGGAACGATACCTTCCAGCCATTTCTCGCGATGTGCATTCCAGCGCGCGCCCAGAGACCAGAAGGGCTGCAGGGTATGATCGGCAAACTGAGAAGAGATATCTCCACGGATGTTTGCATCCAATGAGTAACGGTTGTCGTATGAATAAGAGAACTGTCCGGTGAATCCCATAGAGCGTGAGGTAGACTCGCTACCCGATGGGTTGGTGTTCATCTGGAAACCGAAGATGAAGTCGTCCATGCTTTCGCTCGGATAACCCGTTGCCGACAAGTTTACGGAGTTGTTGGTGTCGTCGTTCATGGTCCAGTTTCCGAACAAACTGATCAAATGTTTTTTCCATGCCTTGTTATAGTTCACACCCAGGTTGCTGCTCCAAGAGGTGAGTTCTCCGGTAGATTTGGTATAACTACCTTTTTTGGTCAGATCCTGCACATTCTCAAAGTCGGTAAGCTGTGCCGGGCGGAAACGTTCTGTGCGGGCCATACCGCGGGTATAGGACAGCTGTGCGGTGACGCGCAGATTCTCCATGATGGCGTATTCCAGGTTTAATCCGGAGAAGAAGTTCAGGTTGGTTGAGAAATCCTTTGGATTAAACTGTGCGTTGTAGAGCGGGTTGATGATTTTCTCGCGTACGGTTCCCGTACCCATGTTCTTGTCGTCCAAAATTTTGGAAATCTCTCCGTTTTCGTCGCGGATAGTGTAGTATGGGTTGGCATCAGTGTAACTGCTGAATGAGCCGTAGGGTGAGTTGTCTCCCCGGGTATCCGTTACCGTAACTGTGGCACCCACATTCCATTTGCCCAGACGGTAACTCATGTTCAGGTTGGCACCCTTGGAGTTGTTGGAAGAACCCTTCATGACACCAGGTGTCAGCGAGGCGTTTACTCCCAGTGAGTAGCGGAACACCTCGGTACCTCCGGCTGCGGTCAGTGAGTGGCGCTGCTGGAGAGCTGAGCGCAGAGGCTGTGAAAGCCAGTAAGTGTTTACGCCGGCCTGCACATTGCGCAGATATTTATTATAGGTGTTCATCTGCTCGGCATTGTTCGGGTCGTAGATACCGGCCATCTGTTCCAGGCGGAGTTTCTCTTCTGCATTACACAGGTTATAGGCACTCAGGTCGGGAGTCTGCAATGCCAGACTACCGGAATAGTTGATGGAAAGGGCACCGTCCGGAGCCACCTTGGTTTCAACGACCACCACACCGTTGGCCGCACGCGAACCATAAACGGCTGTGGCAGCGGCATCTTTCAGGATGGTGATGGACTCCACACGCATCGGGTCCAGTTCCAGCACCTGACTGATCGGAACGATGAATCCGTCGAGTACGAACAAAGGCACGTTGGGTCGGCTGGATACGTTGTCCAGCATCAGCTCCATGCTTGAGTATTCGCGGTTTGAGCCCAAAGCCTGATCGCCTCGGATCTTGAAGTCCAGTTGTGCGTTCGGGTCCGAACCGGCCTTGTTGTTTTCCACAATCTTGAAACTAGGGTCAAAGTACTGCAAACCCTTCAGTATGTTTCCCGGCGACAGTTTCATCAGTTCAGCACCGTCCACGGTAACAAAGTTTCCGGTAAAACTGTTCTTGCTTCGTTTGCTGATACCGGTAACCACCACTTCGCCAACCTCCTGAGAGTTTGGTTTCAGTTCAAAATCCAGATTCGACTGCGATTTCATGATTTGCATGGACAGCGCCTTGTAGCCTATATAGGAAATCTGGATGGATGATTTGCGCGGGAGTTCCAGCATATATTTACCTTCAATATCGGTGACACAACCCTTGCCGGTACTGTTGCCCGAACCGTCAGTGATGGTCACGGTGGCTCCAATCAGTGTTTCGCCGTTCTCGGCATCGCGGATGGTTCCGGCCACTTTCACCATACCTTCTTTTTGCTGGCCGACAGTTTCCGGCATGCTCAGGGTGATGTTCCGGTTATCTCCATATACAATGGTCACTCCACGCTGGGCGAGGAGTTCTTCCAGGATACTTTTTAGGGTACGGTTGCGTGCATTCAAAGTGGTTTTCTGATTGATGCCCGGTATGGCTCCGTAAATAGAAATCTGGATACCGGCCTTTTGTTCCACCTGTTTCAGGATGGTGCCCAGAGAGGCATCACTCACGCGAAGGGTTATTTTTTCAGATGCAAGCTTTTTGGCGTTCGGAGTGTTCTGTGCATCTACTAAAGTTGGCGTAGCCAGTAAGGCAACACTCATGCAGGTAACGGCTATGCTACGCCCCAAATGCAGACTTTTTGACGATTTAGTCCTCATGGGTCTTATTGTTTATAAAGTTTAAGGTACTCATTAGTTATAGTTCACTAAGCTCATGGCTTTCCGGGAGCGGAAGAGCGGATTATTGCATCAGGAGATCCAGAATCTTGGCATACTCCTTATCCTTGTTGTATTTCTGCTTGTAATCTGCAATCCAACGTTCCACTTCTTCAATGTTCTTGCCCTGAACCACGTAGTCGGTCAGCACTCTGAACAGCACGGCATCCAGCTGTGCATCCTTGAATGTGGCTACAGCCAGTTTGTAGGTATCTTCCACGGTAGTAGGCAGGAATTTTCCCAAACCGGCATCCCGGTCGGCCGATTTCTTGGCTTTCTCGTACACCATGTATTTCACCAGGAAATCCACGTAAGGAGCACATCTCAAAGAAGCCTCGTCCGTGCGTGTCTGATAATTGTCCAGCAGAGTCCAGTAATCACCGATTCCCTGTTCGCTGATCGGTTTCTGTCTCATAGAGGCATAAAGGTCCGGATAGTATATCTGTGATTCGCCTACAAGGGCATCCAGAGTCGCTTCTACATAATTGATGAATGCTTCAGAGTATTTCTTTTTGTTCTCATTCAGCATTTTTCTTGCTTCTTCAGAGAATTTCTTTGCAGCTGCAATTCGGTCGGCCGGTTTGTGGTCAAGAACCACGCAGGCATTCAGTGAAGTCTTGAAATGTACTGACAGACGGTAGCGGTAGAGATCCCAAAGGAACTGGTTCTGGTCTACGGCTCTTTCACTGCCGCTGAACAGGATGGTTTCGGCCAGTCTGTCGCCATAAGTGATGTCGGCATGCAGGCTGTCACCCGGTTCGAGGAAGAATTCCAGTTCCTGACCGTTCACTCTGAAGGTGACGATTTTATCGGTATCGAATGTCAGAAGATGTTCTTCTCCCGGGTTTCGGTGGAACTCCCCCCTGATTTCAGGAGTCTGTGGACAGTCCAGATAAATCATGTCCCGCTTGAAGTTATTGACTACACACGATAATGCTGTAATATGGTATCCTATAAATTTTTTAGTGTTTTATTATTATTGTGTTTCTTCTTTTCCGTCGGATTTTCGGGCCTGTTTTCTGCGTTTCTCTCTTGATATTCATAAATTATTACTTTTTCCGGCTGTGCATGTCTTTTGCACGAAAACCGTAGTCGGAAGAATCCTGTTTTTCGGACCGTGAGTATCGGGGTGAAAAATGATTGTGATCAATTGAAAATTTCGTGGTGATGACTTTTCGAAATCATCCTGATGAAATTTCGGAGCCCTGATATACGCAACAGGAGCTGTGCCATTTTCGTGCGACACAGCTCCTGCCTTTTGGAATTTATGTTTTGGGTTTATTTTTGTCTTTTGTACTTCAACATGAAGTTGCCCCGTTTCAGAATCAGACTGTCCTGAGTTACTTTCTCAATGTTCATCGTGTCTGTAAACTCGATGCTGACTCCGTTTCCGATACTTGTGCCTTGCAACAGCAGTTTTTTTCCGTCCTGCTTCCAGCTTTTGTATTGCAGGGTGGCCATGTTTACGGATGAGGCCTTTCCGTCTTTTTCAAGGGTTATTCCCTGTTCCATATTCTCCATGCCGGGTACCGGTTCCAGCCATGTGCCTTCCAGTTTTGCTTCATTCTTGCAGGAACTCAATCCGTAGACTACGGAAAGGCTGCAAATTCCGATTAAAAACAAGCGTTTCATTTTTCTTTTTCTTTTAGGTTAATGATTTTTATTATTTGGTACGTACCAGTATAATCTGCTGCAAATCCGTCCGGGTTGTGTTCAGCCTCCTTTACATACAGTTCCGCTTCAACGGGCGTGCCGTTCTTGATGCCCTGAGTCAGACTGTCGTATCGGGCATACAGTTGTCCGGTCCGGTCAATCACCCAATATTCTTTCTGAGAGTCTGCATCGCGGAACGAGCGGGTTTCGTGTGCCAGAGTCAGAGTGCCTTTAACGCGTTTGGGGTTGATGGTCCGCACGGGCGGCAGCAGGCTGTCGGTAATCAGAATGCTCTGTTCGTCAAAGAGTGGGGCTTCCTGACCGATTTCCACAAACAGAGCCAGCTCCGGATGGTTGGCATGAATTTCAAAATAGCGGATTCCACTGTTGCCCACGCCCCATCCGTTGCAGGTAGCGGGGATGGGTTCTTCCTTGCTTTTGGCGAGATATGCCTCTTCATCCGCTCCTTTGGGATGCAGCACATATCTTTTCACTCCTTCGCGATGCGAGTCCACTTCCTGAAACTGGCAATCGGTCTGTTGTGTCCAGCTGGTGTCCGAAGGAAGGATATCCAGCAGATCCTCAATCTTCCCGTTCGGCAGATAAAACAGGCGCATCACCGTGCGTCCGCTTTGCGGCCTGTCCTGCCACACAATTTCGGCACCGGGGATGGCCGCGTTTGTCCGTACCTCAATCTGCGCATTCTTTTGTGCCCAGAATTTCAAACCGTTTTCTTCCACCTTCTCCCAGGTGAATCCCTCATAGGCTTCGCGCCCCGGATTTTCGGGAAATGTGGGTAACTGTTCTGTCTTCCCGCAACTGCAAAGAAGACATCCAAGGACCGTATATACTATCATCTTTTTCATACGCCTCTTTTTCTGAATTTTGTTTGGGAGCAGAATTTGTTCCGGAGCAAAAGTATGAAAAAAGCAAGACCGTGGTTTGCTGGGATGGAGAAAAAACGGAAAACGTTGATTTCAATCAAGATTTCTTTTTTCGGTTATTCGGGAGCAGAACCCGCATTATCCCTTGTTCTGTTTCCGGTAGGCGGAAGGCGACTGTCCCATGATCTTGCAGAACAGTCTGGAAAAGTAATAGCAGTCATCAATGCCTATTTTGTAGCACACCTGATTGATCCGGATATTGGTCGTGTCGAGCAGTTTGCAGGCATATTGGATTTTCAGCTGGTTGAAATAACTGATGGGAGAGTGCCCGGTGCGCTGGGTGAACAGAGCCGTAAAGTGCGAGGTGCTGTAGCCGCAGTGCTGTGCCATTTCCTCCACACTCATTTTCTTTCCGATGTTCTCTTTCATGAAATGGATGGTAGCTTCTATGAGATCTTTGGGGTCGGAACTGCCGTCTGCGCTCCGGTAAGGTTGCAGATAACATAGCGTTCCCATAAAGTAATGCAGGGCAGAGCAGGCATAGAGAATATTGTCCTTGCTGTATCCCATCTCCAGTGTGTGAAAGATTTCCTCGAAAAGGCTGATGCGGCCGTTGATCCGTGAGTGGATGCTCGGTTTTATTTCGATGGGGATATAAAGGCGCTGCGCATAGTTTCCGGCCAGTGCCCCCTTGAAATGAATCCAATATATAGTCCATGGCTCCTGGTCGTTGGCTCCGTAGCTGTGGCTGCTTCCGGCAGGAATGACAAAACATTGGTTTTTGCCGACTGTGTGTTTGACCTGATTCACCTGAAACCATCCTTTCCCCTCCACACAGTAAATCAGAATATATTGTGAGATAGGTTCCAGGCGCTCCCGAAAATGAAACTGCGCATGAGGGTAAAAGCCTATGTCGGTGATATACAGACTGCTGGCCAAGGGATTCTTTTCAATGTCCGAGATGACCGAGGCTGGGATTACCAGTGCTCTTTCTCCCGAAAAACCGTCTTTGCGTTTAATCATGATATGGTTATTCTTTGGTTATTACAGTGCAAAGATATGCGTTTTATCTTATTAATCATAGAATAATCCATTATTTGCGTTTTAAAATCTATTGCAAACCCAACGGAATAGTCGTTGTTTTGCAACCGTAAAAAAGAATTATCCGAAAAAACAAGATGAAACTACAGCACTTACTGTTCGCTTCTATATTCAGTTTTTACTGTTCTGCTGCCGGTGCACAGACAGCCATGCAATACGATTTGTCGGGCACCTGGCGTTTTCAGTTGGATCCGATGGGATTCGGAAAGACACCCGGTTCGGAACTTTATCAGGCCAAGTTGGCCGAAACCATTACATTGCCGGGAAGTACCGATACCGGAGGAAAGGGAATACGTACCACTGCACGATATATTGACCGCCTGACTCGCCAGTTTGAATATTGCGGCATGGCCTGGTATCAGCGCGAGGTGGTGATCCCCGAAAACTGGGCCGGAAAAGTGATTCGGATGAATCTGGAGCGGTGCCATTGGGAAACGGGAGTCTATGTTGACGGAGAACTGGTGGCCTGGGATGAGCGCCTGAGCACCCCGAACCGTTTCGATCTGACCAAACAGCTCACTCCGGGTACGCATACCATAACCCTGTGCATCGACAACCGTCTGAAGTATCCTATGGATCACTGGAACCACGGTACTACCGAATATACCCAGACCAACTGGAACGGTGTGGTGGGAGAGATGATGCTCGAGGCCGTCGAACCGCTCTATATCGGCGGAATGGATATTTATCCCGATATAAAGGACCGCAAGGCAGTGCTGAAAACCACCTTGATGAATGTTACCGGAAAGGAGACCGAAGGAACCCTGCATCTGGTGGTTCGTGAGAAGCAGAGCGGGAAAACCGTGTACGAAACGCAGCAGAAAGTCGCTTTGGCGCAGCCCGAACAGCAGCAGGAGATAGAGTTACCTATGGGCAAGAACATGAAACTGTGGGATGAGTTTCATCCTTTTCTCTATGAGGTGACCGCCCGTCTCACGGTGGGAGAGGCAGAACATGCGTGCAGCGAAACCTTCGGAATGCGTCAGGTAGAACAGGGCGCGCACCATATCCGTCTGAATGGCAGAGACATTCATCTGCGTGGAGCGTTGGACTGTGCCGCCTTTCCGTTGACCGGTTATCCGGCCACGGATGTCGCTTCGTGGAAGCGGATATTCCAGACCGTTAAAAGCTATGGATTGAATCACATACGTTTCCACTCCTGGTGCCCGCCCGAGGCTGCCTTTACGGCTGCCGACGAGGTAGGTCTGTATCTACAGGCAGAGTTGCCGATGTGGATCAAGGACGTGGGCAAAAGTCCCGAGCGGCGCGCATTCTTTGAAAATGAAATGAGAGCCATTTTGCGGGAATACGGCAATCATCCGTCTTTCCTGTTGTATTGCAACGGTAATGAGAATGAGGGTGATTTTGCGGTGCTCGAGGATCTGATCCGCAAGGGGCAGAGTCTGGACAACCGTCATCTGTATTCCGCTTCCACCGCCAGAACGCATGTGGCTTCCGACCAGTTCTATGTGTCTCACGTAACCCAAAAGGGAGGAATCACCGTTTACGAAGGTATTCCGTCTACGATGTGGGACAAGCGCAAGGAGCATGACATCGACGTTCCGGCCATTGCCCATGAGTCCGGCCAGCGTTGTATGTATCCGAACTTTCAGGAGATGAAAAAATATACAGGCGTACTCCAGCCCCGTAACTTTGAGGTCTATCGCGAGCGCCTGGCCCGCAACGGCATGTTGCATCAGGCAGACGATTTCTTCCGGGCAACAGGAGCGCATACGGTGCTCCAATATAAAGAGGTGAACGAGTCCTTGCTGCGCACTCCGAATTCAGCCGGTTTCCAGTTGTTGGGACTGTCCGACTTTCCGGGACAAGGCTGTGCTTTTGTGGGAGTGCTCGATGCTTTCTGGGAGAGCAAGGGACTGGTAAGTCCGGAAAAATTCCGCGAATCCTGTGCGCCGGTGGTGCTTCTGGCCCGTTTCCCGAAACGCGCATATACCAATGCGGAAAAACTCGAGGTGCAGTTTGACCTTTATCAATATGGGGCGCAGGATATGCGTCCGTCCAAGCTGAAATGGGATCTCCAGACCGAGAGTGGAGCATCCTATCAGCAGGGTAGTTTCCGGACGCCGGCAGTCGATGTGGCTTCGGTGGACTCCTTAGGAAAGATTACCATTGATTTGAGCAAAGTGGAGCAGCCCACCCGGATGGTCCTGAAAGCACAGCTGGCCGACAGCGTGCGTAATGAATGGAATTTCTGGGTGTATCCTCAGACTCAGCCGGAGGTTGAGGGGGATTATGTTTATGCCACAGAATATAACGATCAGGTGCGTGAGGCCTTGAAGAACGGCAAGCGCGTTCTTCTGGTGACCGATAAGGTGGCCGGCCGGAAGACACATTTCGCCAGCCATTTCTGGAATCCGATCATGTTCAATTGGGATCCGATGATTGTGGGCACCCTGATTCAGGACCGTCATCCGCTTTTCCGGAATTTCCCCACTCAGGCATGGGCCGACTGGCAGTGGTGGGACATTCTGAATTACGGCAGAGCGGTAGATCTTACGGAGCTCAGGAATCTGACTCCTCTGGTACAGAGTATAGACACATATGAGTATAATCAAAAGTTAGGTATTGTATTTGAAGCGAAGGTCGGTAGCGGACGCTTGTTGTCCCTTTGTCTGGATGCGGTCAGCCGTATTCAGGAGCGTCCGGCTACTCAGGCCTTGATTCATGCAGCCCGTACCTATGTGGCCGATGATTCTCTGTTTGCCCCGGCCGTGTCCTTGCAGGCCTACGAGGTGGATGCCCTGTTCGGAAAGCAGTCTCTTCAGGAGAAAAGCCAGAAAGAGAGTGCGGCCGTGAAGCAGTTGCTGAATCAGTGACCGGCATAAATATTGATTGGAATCATATTTCTTGGAAAAAAGCATGTTTCATGCATACGGAAAAAAGCTTTCGTCTCTATCTTTGCTTAACCTAATGTTTAATGAATCTATTTTATGAAAAAAGACCGATTGCTTTTGTGGGGAGGAATCTTCCTCCTGATGGGGTGTCGTGGGGTGACTGTCTGTGAGGTCACCCCCACAGCTCAAGACTTGACTTTTGCAGAAGCGGCTCCCACTTGGGATGAAGGAATTCCCTTGGGAAATGCTACTGTGGGTGTTCTGGTGTGGCAGAAAGATTCTTCTTTACGCTTTTCCTTAGACCGCACCGACTTGTGGGATTTGCGCCCCAGCGACAGCCTTTCCGGCGACCGCTACCGTTTTTCGTGGGTGAAGGAGCAAATCCGTAAAAACGATTATCTGCCCGTACAGAAGAAATTCGACTGGCCTTATGACCGCGACCCGGCACCTTCGAAAATACCGGGTGCTGCTCTGGAGTTCTCGCTGAAACATTTGGGGGCTCCCGATTCCGTGCATCTTTATCTGGACAACGCTTTGTGCGAGGTGAACTGGAAGAACGGTGTGCGCATGCAGACTTTTGTTCATGCCACAGAGCCCGTTGGCTGGTTTGCCTTTTATAACCTGAAGGATTCTGTGCTTCCTCAGATCGTGCCTCCGGTTTATGACCGCTCGTCGTCCGACCGGTCCAATGACCATTCCGGGCCGGATTTGGAACGGCTGGGCTACAAGCAGGGTAAAATTACGGAATCGCCCAACCGCATTGTGTACCATCAGCCGGGTTGGGGAGACTTTCATTATGATGTTGTGGTAGAATGGGAGCGCCGTGGTGATGCCTTGTACGGTGTGTGGAGCGTCACCACCTCACTGTCTGCCGATCAGGCCGTGAACGAGGTGGAAGAGGCCATGCAGCGGGGCATGAACCGTGATTATCGCGAGCATCTGGCTTTCTGGAAAGACTACTGGAAGGCTTCTTCCGTAAATTTGCCCGATCCTGTATTACAGAAACAATATGACAATGAAATGTATAAGTTCGGTTCCGCAGCACGTGAGGACTCTTATCCCATCTCCTTACAGGCCGTGTGGACGGCCGACAACGGCAAACTGCCACCTTGGAAGGGAGACTATCACCACGATCTGAATACCGAGTTGAGCTACTGGCCGGCTTATACGGGCAATCATCTGAAAGAAGGAATGGGCTATCTGAATACCATCTGGAATCAGTGCGATACCTACCGGAAATGGACCCGTCAGTACTTTGAGACCGAGGGACTGAATGTGCCCGGAGTGGCTACCCTTACCGGTGAACCGATGGGAGGTTGGATACAATATTCCATGTCGCAGACTACCGGTGCCTGGATTGCCCATCATTTCTATCTGCACTGGAAATATTCTGCCGATAAAGAGTTTCTGAAAGAGAAAGGCTATCCGTTTGTGCGCGATGTAGCCACTTTTCTGGAACAGATATCCAAGGTGGATGAGTCTACAGGAGTTCGTCGTCTGGAGTTCAGCAGCAGTCCGGAGATTTTTGATAACTCCATTCAGGCCTGGTTCAAGACAATGACCAATTATGATCTGTCTTTGATGACCTTTATTTATCGTGCGGCTTCGGAAATGGCTGATGCCTTGCAGCTGTCTCAGGAGGCAGCACATTGGCGGGAAATCGGTTCGCAACTGCCGAAGTACGATCTGGCAGATGACGGTAGCCTTACTTTTGCCAAGGGCTTCCCTTATGAAGCATCCCATCGCCATTTTTCACATGCGATGGCCATTCATCCGTTGGGATTGATTGACTGGAGCGACGGACCGGAAGCACAGCGCATCATCCGTGCCACGGTGAAACGGTTGGATCAGTATGGTCCGGATTATTGGACGGGATATTCCTATGCCTGGCTGGGCAATATGAAAGCGCGCATGTTTGATGGAGAAGGGGCGGCAAAAGCCTTGCGTACCTTTGCCGAATGCTTCTGCCTGAAGAATACCTTCCATGCCAACGGAGATCAGAGCGGTACCGGAAAATCGTTGTTTACCTATCGCCCGTTTACGCTCGAAGGTAACTTTGCCTTTGCGGCAGGTGTGCAGGAAATGCTGTTGCAGAGCCATACGGATGTGATTCAGATTTTCCCGGCAATACCGGCAGACTGGAAGGATGTGTCTTTCGAGCAACTGCGCGCTATGGGTGGCGTATTGGTTTCGGCTTCCATGAAGAACGGGAAAGTGGACGAAGTGCGGATCTGTTCTGAAGTTGGTGGCGATCTGACACTGGGAATTCCTAAAGGAATGGGACAGCGAGACACCATTCAGGTGCATGCTCCAAAAGGAAAATGGATATCGGTAGATTTGGGAAACCGATAACCTAAAAATATTTGCTTTGATAATGTCAATCCGAAAAGAGCCGTATCATACTTGGTCTTTCAAGTGCTGATATGGCTCTTTTAGATTTGTTGCCTGTAGGGGGACAACGCTTTCTATTTATAGGTATATAGGAACGAGCCTTATCATAATTCTTTTTGAGATTATGATAAGGCTCGTTCTATATTGGGAATTTACAAGAGATAGCCTTTCATAGAGGTCGATTCACTTTGGATTTGGCCTCTTCTTTTACGGTTTTTGCTTGCCTTCCCAGGTCAGGACATATTCTTTGCCGGCTTCTGTTTCCAGAATAAGGCGATTTTTGCCGCATTCTTTTTGGCCTTTGAATCTTTTTCCGTTTTCTTTGATTCGGGCGTTCTCAATACCGGGGTAGGCGAGAACCGCAGGTTTTCCCGAGCCGGAACGGAGATGCAGGCGGCATAACTGGTGATTCTTCCATTCCAAATCCAGTTCAAAATTGCCGATGGCCTTCAAACCTTTTATAGAACCTTCAGACCACGCCTGTGGCAGAGCGGGAAGCAATACCATGGAATCCGGCCGGCTTTGCAGCAACATTTCGGCCATACCGGCGGTGGCGCCGAAGTTTCCTTCAATCTGGAATACGGAAGTGGCGTGAGCATCGAGCATATTGTCGTAGAGACCGCCGTACCAGTTGTAGGAAAGTGCGTCGGTGTGTGTCGTGAACTTTCTCAGGAAGGTGTAGGCTTTCTGGGCATTTCGGGCGCGTGACCACAGAGCGATGCGCCAGGCCAGTGCCCATCCCGTACCGTTTTCCCCTCTATCCTTTAAAGATTGCACGGCAGCCTTGAAGATGGTATCATTCCTTCCCGGATCAATCTCAAAGCCCGGATAGAGGGCTACCAGATGTGAGGTGTGCCGATGTCCTTGCCATACGTTGGCTTCGTCATTGGCAAAATGGTTCTGATTGGCCGGTTGGTTGGGAGTATTCTCCTGATATTTCCACTCGCGCAGCTCGCCTTTGGAGTTTACGCGCAGGCCGCGGTCTATGTGTGCCAACTTCTCTTTTAAGGTCTGCCGGAAGGCATCGTTTTCCGTTTCGCCGGCAGCATCCAGTGCATCGAGTGTGTTAAGGAAGAGTTGGGTTACCAGTTGCTGTCCGTGTGCCGTGGCGTTTTGTATGCGTCCCTGTTCGGGAGAATATTCGTAGGGACACTCCAAGGTTCCGTCCGCTGCCTCGACCAGTCGCTCAAACCAGAACTCACACGTAGATTTCATGACGGGTAAAGCCGTCTGGCGCAGGAAGGTCGTGTCGCAGGTATACAGGAAGTGCTGCCAGAGATGTTCGCAGAACCAGGCATTGGCTACCGAGTATTTTCCGGCTTTATAATAGCTGGCCCCACCGAAAATATTTCCGGCAGTATGGACCACCCATCCGGAGCGGATACCCAGATCGCGGGCATTCTGCTGCCAGGTTCCGTTAGGGCGCATGGCTTCGTTGTAGATGTATTGCAGGAAGGGCAGATGGCATTCGCTCAAGTTGGTCGGTTCGGCCAGCCAATAGTTCATCTGCACGTTGATATTGGCATGGATGTCCGAAGCCCATACGGCATCTTGAGTGGCATTGCCGTCCTTGTTCCAGATTCCTTGCAGATTGGAGGGGAGAGCTACACCACGCGATGAGGCTATGGTGAGATAGCGTCCGTATTGAAAGACAAGCATGTCCAGAGCGGCACTATAAGAAGCATTTTCGTGCTGCTCCTCCAAAAGGGTAGGAGTGGGTGTCTTGAAATCTGCTTGCTTCAGACTGAAGTCTACGCGATTGAACAGTGCCGAATAGTCGTCGATATGCTTTCTCCGGATGCGTTTGTATCCCATTTTCTGTGCATCGGTGAGCCGTTGCTGTATCCGGCTTTCCAGTTCCTGGGTATTTCCGGTCATGTGGTTCGGAGCAAGCGGATCAAAATCCGTGTCGCAGGCCAGATAAAGAATCAGTTCACGGGCATCGGAGATTTGGATGCCCGAAGCGGTTGCGGTGACCTTTCCTCCTTTCTGCTCGACACTCATTTGCGCCCGATAATGCAAACCGTTGGCCAACTGTCCGCTGAATACTGCGCCCTTGTTGGAATAGGAAGTGCCATCCCCTTGGACATGGATCAGTTGCAATTCCAGATTCAGCGGGTGCCCTTTTGAAGCCATATAGCGTATGGCGATTACTTTGTTGGGATAGCTGGCCAGATATTCTTTACGGAAATCAATGCCGTTTTGGGTGTATTCCACCTGAGCGATGGCCTCTTTCAGATTCAGACTGCGCTGATAGTCTGATGCCGGTGCACTTTCCTTATTGATAATATAGAGCTCGCCGAAATTCAGATATGAACCCAGATCTCCGGTCTTGGCGCTTCCTTTCCAAAGCGTCTTGTGATTGAACTGAATGCGGTCTTGGGCTATTCCGCCAAAAATCATGGCTCCAAAATCACCGCCTCCGATGGGAAGTGCCTGAGTCACCCAGTTGGTTGCCGGTTCTTTGTACCATAAGGTGAGTGGTTCGTGTGGTGGAATTTCTTTGGCTGTGATTTTAACTTCCGGGTTTGTTGGAAGTGTAGTGGATATTCCAGTGTAGTCGCCGGTTAAAGAAGCATGGGTTTGATAGAGACTGCGAGCTTCCGACTCCATCTGTTGTTGGAAAAGAGGCGTTGCGGCATAGGTGCTGCAAATAGTGCAGCAGGCGAAAGCAATGCCCCGAAAAGTGTGTGCAAACATAATTAAATAAGGTGTTATAGATATTGGTTTATAGGTTACAAGATTAGTGGGGGATAGCAAGAAGAAGGAAAGCTGCCTTCGGGAGGCAGCTTTCTGTTTATTTCATCCACTCTTTGAGGATGCGGATAGCCTCCTCGCGCTGTGTGGCCGGCATGGTGCCGATACGGGAAATGTGTGAACCGGTAGGGTCGATGAACAGTTTCATGTTCTTCTTCTTGGAGAAGTCCAGCCAGGTGTTCACGCCCGAAGCGGTCCAAGGATCGTTTTCGCCATAGATGAACATCATCTTGCAGTCTTCCTTCTTCAGGAACTTGCGGGTATCGCGGTAGAGTGTCTTGTCGAACTTGATGCCTTGCAGCTCTTTCGGAAGCATGACATCGTTCAGATAATTCTCGGCTGTCTTGAGACCGATGTAAGGACGCAGCGGACGCACGTCATAGCCGTAATATCCCAATTCGCGGGCAGCCTGCACATAGAATGATTTGCTGGAAGTTTCGTACTGGAAATAGTCCGGTGAGGAATGGGCAATCAGAGCCTTCAGCATTTCTTCGTCGCTGGCACCGTTGGCATCCGGAAGAATGTGCACATCCTTGCCCCACTGCCAGAAGGCAAACGGGAACTCCAGCACACAGTAGTCGTATACATCCTCCAGAGAAATGTTATACTTGTAATTGTTCTTTTCGCAGAAGCTGCGGAACTGAGGCATGATGGCTGCCTTGCGCTTGAGCAGGGCTTTCTGGAAATCCAGAATACAGGCACGTTCCATCGGAGTTCCTACCTGGTGCTCCAGAAATTTTTCATGACGTCCGTCCTCAACAGCCTTGTTGAACGGAGCTACATAAGGTACAGATACTTCCACATCGTTCGGGAAGTAGGCACGATAGAAGATGGTCGTCATACCGCCCTTGCTGATACCGGTGGCCAGCCATTTCTTGGGATAGATTTCTTTGAGTGCCGTTACGATTTCGTGCAGGTCATTCAGAGAATTCCACACGGTGAGGTACTGCCACTGGCAGGGTGATGGGGTTGATTCCTCGAAATAACGGTATTCCACATGAATCAGGTTAGCCTGAAGAATTTCGGCCAACTCCTCTGTGTAGTTCTCGTTCTGGGCATAGCTGCCGCCGTAGCCTTCGGTCACGATTACTGTCGGACGGTCATATCCGGTGTGAGAAATGACAACACGCTGGTTAAAACGGCCGGCGCTGCTGTCTTTGTAGTCTACCGGATGGTTGAAGTTCACGAGATACTTTTCCTTAAATTTGCTGCTTTTCAGCGGCCGGATGTTGTTGATGCTTTTGATCTGTTCCAGTTTCTCGGTCAGTGAGTCGGCATAAATGCCTAAAGGCAATACCAACAGCAGGAACAGAACGGTCAGTGTGGATTTGATTTGCGTTCCTTTCATACAAAAATTCAATCTATTACTGGTTAATATTTATCTGTGTCTGATTGACTTTACTTCGTTTGCGTGTATCCTTCCTTTTTCAGGAGTTCAATCACTTTCTCCTTGATTTCTCCCTGGATGATGATTTCGCCGTCCTTGCACGAACCGCCCACGCCGCATTTTGTTTTCAGCAGCTTGGCCAGATCCTTGCAGTCGTCTTCTTTGCCGACAAAGCCTTTCACTACTGTGGCAGTCTTTCCGCCCCGGTTTTTCTTCTCGATGAACACACGCAGCTTCTGCTGGTTCTTATCCAAAGTTTCCGGTTCGTCTTCTTCGTCGGTTTCGAACTGAAAGTCGGGATTTGTGGAATACACCATGCCCAAACGGGCTTTCCAGTCATTGTCTTTTGTTCCCATAATGTTTTTCTGTGATTAACGGATAAAACAATTGTCACCTCATAGCAGAGATGACAATTGTTTTTTAAGAGGATATTTGAAATTAGTCTTCCATCAGTTTGCGGTAGCGGATGCGTTTCGGCTCTTCCAGTCCCAAACGCTTCATCTTGTTGCTCTCATATTCTGAGTAGCTTCCTTCGAAGAAGAATACGTTACCGTCTCCCTCGAATGCCAGAATATGTGTACAGATACGGTCCAGGAACCAACGGTCGTGGCTGATGACAACGGCACAACCGGCAAAGGATTCCAAACCTTCTTCCAATGCACGGAGGGTATTTACGTCGATATCATTGGTCGGCTCGTCGAGCAGCAATACGTTGCCTTCCTCTTTCAAAGCCATAGCCAGATGCAGACGGTTACGCTCACCACCCGAAAGCACACCGCATTTCTTTTCCTGATCGGCACCGGCAAAGTTGAAACGGCTCAGGTAAGCGCGGGCGTTCACATCGCGGTTACCCATGCGAATCAGCTCGTTGCCTTGGCTGATAACCTGATAAACGCTCTTGTTCGGGTCGATATCCTTGTGAGTCTGGTCCACATAAGCGAGCTTCACGGTTTCGCCTACCTCAAAGGTTCCTTCATCCGGAGTGTCCAGTCCCATAATCAGGCGGAACAGGGTAGTCTTACCGGCACCGTTCGGACCGATGACACCAACGATACCGTTAGGCGGCAGCATGAAGTTCAGGTCGTTGAACAGAACCTTCTCGCCGAAAGCCTTCTTGACATGAATTGCTTCGATAACCTTGTTTCCGAGGCGTGGTCCGTTCGGGATATAGATTTCCAGCTTTTCTTCTTTCTCTTTCTGATCCTCGTTCAAGAGTTTGTCGTAAGAGTTCAAACGGGCTTTTCCCTTTGCCTGGCGTGCTTTCGGAGCCATACGTACCCATTCCAACTCGCGTTCCAGAGTCTTGCGGCGCTTGCTGGCCACTTTCTCTTCCATTTCCATACGTTTGGTCTTCTGCTCCAACCAAGAAGAGTAGTTGCCCTTCCATGGAATACCTTCGCCACGGTCCAACTCCAGAATCCATCCGGCCACATCGTCCAGGAAGTAACGGTCGTGCGTTACGGCGATAACCGTACCTTCGTACTGGTTCAGGTGCTGCTCCAACCAGTCGATACTTTCTGCGTCCAGGTGGTTGGTCGGCTCATCGAGCAACAGCACGTCCGGTTTCTGCAGGAGCAGACGGCACAGAGCCACACGGCGGCGCTCACCTCCAGACAGATTCTCTACGCTCTGGTCTGCCGGCGGACAACGCAAGGCATCCATCGCACGCTCCAGTTTGCTGTCCAGATTCCAGGCATCGTTGGCGTCGATGATGTCCTGCAATTCACCCTGACGGGCAAACAGCTCGTTCATCTTGTCGGCATCTTCGTAATATTCCGGCAAGCCGAATTTCTGGTTGATCTCTTCATATTCTGTCAGTGCATCCACAATAGGCTGCACGCCTTCCATAACTACTTCCTTCACCGTTTTGCTGTTATCCAGCTGCGGCTCCTGTGGCAGATAGCCTACACTGTATCCGGGTGAGAAAACCACCTCGCCCTGATAGTTCTTGTCCAAACCGGCGATAATTTTCATAAGCGTGGACTTACCGGAACCGTTGAGACCGATAATACCAATCTTAGCTCCGTAGAAGAAACTCAGGTAGATGTTCTTCAGAACTTGTTTGTTGGTCTGCTGTATGGTTTTGCTTACGCCAACCATAGAGAAAATAATTTTCTTGTCGTCAGTTGTTGCCATAAATTTATAATAATGTTAGAAAAATAGTCCTATTGATATGAGTATTCCTAAGATAAATATGTTTCGTGCTGTAGCTCCCAGCACTTCGTTCAGTTGTTTTCCCTGATTGATGCTTACCATCTTGCGCCAGGTGAGCACATGCGGAATCAGATAAACCAGAGAAAAGACCAGAGCCATGCGTTTTCCTTCCAGATATAAAGGAATGCAGCAGAGGCAGGCGATGATTCCCAGAGCCAGATAAAGCCATTCGGTATTTCGTGCTCCGATCAGGATGACCAGCGTACGTTTCCCGGAAATCACGTCTGTATCGCGGTCCCGGTAGTTGTTTACAATGAGTAAGGTGTCCGTGGCCAGTCCGATGGACAGTGCGAGCCAGATTGTAGCCGTGGTCATGACCTGTGTCTGGATGTAGTAGGTAATTCCTACCGGAACAATACCAAAGAACAACAGTACGAGCACATCACCCAATCCGCGGCGTGCCAGAGTGGTCGTGTAGAGGAAACTGAACAGCACGCAGGCAATGCCGATGGCTATCATTTCCGTTCCTCCATACCAGATGAGCGGCATACCGATGAGGCAGGCAATCAAGGTGGTCAGCGCGATGCCGGTACGCATGGCACTGGGAGTAATCCACCCTTCGGCACAGGCTCTTTTCGGTCCCAAACGGTCTTCCCGGTCCACTCCCTTGACAAAATCAAAATAATCATTGATGAAGTTGGCGTCGATCTGCATCATGAATGCAAAGAGCAAACACAGAATTGCCGGAATCCAGTGAAACGCCTCTCCGGCGCCTCTTAGGTCGTGCCACGCATTGGTCAGGGCCACCAGAATAGGAGCGGCCGCACAGGTCAGTGTGACGGGGCGCGCAGCCAACAGCCAGGCTTGGGATGAATTGGTTTTAATAGTTTTCTTTTCCATATCTCAATAACTCAGGGTGCAAATATTGCCCCTTATCCTTTTTCGCAAAGAAATAGATGGCCCGTTGGGGGCAGACATGATAACAAGCCAGGCAGGCGGTACAGTTTCCTTGCCACCTCGGGTGTTTGTCTTCCAGCTTGATGTTATGCACCGGGCATATCCGGACACATTTACCGCAAGCGATACACCGGTCTGTTGTGTGGAAATACTTGTCGTTAATCAGAAATCTTTTGAATAGGGGCTGTATCAGATAACTCTTCAGGCGGGGCATGCTTCCGGGATGCAAACGGAATGCTGATGTTTTGGAGTAGACCTCCTTTTCTATCCGTTCCAGCTCCGGAACGGCGTTTTCCAGTTTCTGCTTTTGAATCTCCGGAGCGTCAATGTCAAATCCCGGCAGCGCAATGTACGTATTGGGCATCAACAGGGAAAAACCGGCATGCAGACAGATTCCGATTGCCGACAATGTCCGTTCAAGAATCTGGCGGGTGCAGCCCATATCATCTCCACAAGTTGCCACAAAATAACAGTACTGTTTCTGATAATTCGTGAAATGGAGTTGACGGATAAAGCGCAGCACGATTTCCGGTGGTCCCCACGAGTGAATGGGAAAGACAAAGCCGATCCGTTCTTCTGCCGATAAGGTATATTCCTTGGGAGAAGTCCGTTCTGCCATTTCTTTTGGAATGGACACCAGTCTGTCTCCTGTAGCTTGTGCCAGATGGCGGGCGGCATATAGCGAGTTGCCTGTTCCTGAGAAATAAAAAATCATAATGGGTTATTCTTTGGATGCCCCGATATTCAGGTCCGCTTACCGTCGGTTTCTTCGGGGAGCGGCATGCTCGGTCTGACGTCTTTTGCCCGGACCGTTTGTTCCTTCCTGTTTTTTGCGTCGGGGATTCTTGTTATCCTCTCTTTTATAGTTTCGTCCTGACGGCTGACCGAACAGTCTGTCTATCAGGTCCGTTCTTTTCATACGGATCAGTTCTTGACGGATACGCTGTTGTTCCTCCGGCTTGTACCAGAAGAAGAACATGCGTTGCGCCAGCTTTTCTTTTACGGAATGTGCCGAGTACACCTCTTCCAAAGTGTAAGGATGATAGCCTGTGGCCCATGTTTCCGTACTCACGGTCATCGGGGTTGGTGTAAAGTCCTGTACCTGTTCCAGCTGGAAATCCATCTGCTTGGTCAGAACGGCCAGTTCGGCCATATCCTCCTCTGTGCATCCCGGATGACTGCTGATGAAGTAAGGAATGATCTGCTGTCGCAAGCCTTCTTCCGCATTAATCCGGTCGAAGATGCGCTTGAACGTTCCGAACAGGCTGAACGATGGTTTGCGCATCAGGTACAGCACCCGGTCGGAAGTATGTTCCGGAGCCACTTTCAGGCGTCCGCTGACATGGCGTGTAATCAGTTCCCGGGTATATTTCTCGGCAGCCTGATTGATGTTTTCGTCCTTGCTCTTATGGAGCAGCAGGTCATAACGCACACCGCTTCCGATAAAGCTCTTCTTGATTCCCGGCAGGGCATCCACGGCTTTATAAACCTCCAGCAGCGGAGTGTGGTCGGTGTTCAGGTTCGGACAGATGACGGGATGAATGCACGAAGGCTTCTTGCATTTCTCGCAGATGCTGAGGTTCTTTCCCTTCATGGCATACATGTTGGCCGAAGGACCGCCCAGATCCGACAGATATCCCTTGAAATCTTCCATTTCGGTGATGGCCTGAACCTCTTTGAGAATGCTTTCCTTGCTGCGGCTCATGATGAACTTACCCTGATGGGCTGAGATGGTGCAGAATGCACAACCGCCGAAACAGCCCCGGTGCATGTTGACCGAGAATTTGATCATTTCGTATGCCGGAATACGTTTGCCCTTATATTTCGGATGGGGCAGACGGGTGTAAGGCAAGTCGAATGAGTGGTCCAGTTCATTCTGATTCATAGGAGGATAGGGCGGGTTCACCACCACAAAGCGGTCGCCTGTCTGCTGAATGATGCGGCAGGCGTGATATTTGTTGCTTTCCTCCTCGATGTGCCGGAAGTTATCCGACTGCTTCTTCGGATTTTTCAGGCATTCCTCGTGACTGTGCAGCACAATGTCGTCGGGCTGTATGCCTTGAGGAATATCTTCTTTCCGGAACAGAGATACCGTTTGGGGAACGGCAGTCTGGTGTTGTAAGGCCTCTCTGAAGGTACGTACATTGATTTGTGCTTCTCCCTCTTCGTTGTACGAAAGCGGACCGTTGCCTGTTTCACACAATTCCAGTAGGCGTCGGCTGATTTCCAGCACCGGTTTCTCGCCCATGCCATATATCAGCATGTCTGCGCCACTGTCGCACAGAATACTTGGAGCGAAGCGCTCTTTCCAGTAGTCATAGTGCGTCAGTCGTCGCAGAGATGCCTCGATGCCTCCCAGAATGACAGGCACGTCGGGATAAAGTTTCTTCAGGATTTGTGTGTAGACGATGGTCGGATATTCCGGACGCAGGTCGTGCCGTCCGTCCGGTGAGTAGGCATCTTCGCTGCGCAGACGTCGGTTGGCGGTATATTTGTTTACCATCGAATCCATGCAGCCCGGTGCTACTCCAAACCACAGACGCGGTCGCCCCAATTTCTTGAAATCACGAAAATCACCGTGCCAGTCCGGTTGCGGAACGATGGCAACCTTCAGTCCTTCCGCTTCGAGTACGCGACCGATAACGGCGGCTCCGAATGAAGGATGATCCACATAGGCATCGGCACTGAAGAGTATGATGTCCAACTGTTTCCATCCGCGCAGTTCCATTTCCTTTTTGGTTGTGGGCAACCAGTCTGTCAAGCGATATTCTTTCATGAATGATTTCAATTATTCGGGTTCTTGTTCTATGTTTTCTTCTATTACGTCTTTTGTTTGAATCCAGTTCTGATACAGCTGCAGCAGCTGGTTCAGTCCGTGTGCCTTCATGTTGTCGTTGTAAAGCACTTCGTGGCTGAAGTTAATCAAATCGTGGCTTTCCGGTTCTGCTTCCATGAGGGAGCGTACCATCAGTTTCAGCTTGTCGAGCACATCTTCGTTGACAATGCCGGTGCTTCCCACCAGGTCCTTGAAGAGTGAACGCTCTTTGATTGTCTGCAGATGTTCGTCTGTGATAAACATTTCACGGCTGCCCGTGATGTTGGTTTGGATTTTATACATGGCTATTTCTTATTAAGGTTTTACTTATGAAGATACAAATATAGGTATGATTTTCTAAAAAAACTATTTTGTCAATAGAAATTTTAGGATTGCTGCCATCATTTTGTCCCGTATTTGATCTTCCTGAATACATTCAAACGGGAAGCCCAGAGCCATGCAACGGTAGTCCCGTCCCGCATAGGCAATTCCGGCGCTTACCTGATTGTTGTAGAGCATAACGGCAAAGGAGTCGTGGGTCGGCGTGATGCAGTCTACCCATGTCGTCGTATAATGCTCTTCGTTGAGCCGGTTATACAGGCTGCATGAGGTGTTCATACCTGTTACGGTTTGAATTTGATTGGCCTGAACCCGTCCAGAAGTCTTGAATTTCAGAATGTTCTGAGTGAACATCTGTTCATCCACTCCCAGCATGTCCGAGCCGATGTATGCTCCGCTCACCAGCAGATTACCCTGCATGCGCACATATTCTTTCAGGGCATTCTGCAGGGGCTGGGTAAACGTCTTGTAGTCTTTCAGGCTGTATCCGTCGTTGCGTTGCAGCCCCATAATCAGGTCCACTGCGTTGTAATCGTTCAGATTAACCTCGCCACGCTCTACCGCCTCGCGGCTGCATGAGGCAAAGGAATAGCCGCCGGCTGCGGCGATGGACTTGCCATGCTCGCGCGGATAGTCAAATGTGTTTCCGGCAATCAGCATTCCTGAGAGTTCGTTGCCGCTGTATCCCAGTCCGTCAGGACCTTCGCGTCCGCTGGCCGAGCGGTTGAAATTAATCTGTGCCCCGCAGTATCCCGGGAAAGCATCCTGATAAATGCCCGGATCGGCACTGAGGTCAAATCCCTGTTGGGAATCCGTGTCGATGGGCTGCGGTCCGGCCAACCGTTGGAATCCGTTGACAATCATGATGGTGGCACGGGTATCGTCGGCAATATATGCCGTGAGTTCTTCCGACGGCAAACTGCTTCCTCCGCTGTTCAGGGCGCACACTTTAAAGCTATACATCGTGTTGGGCGTAGCCTTGATGGTAAAGCGCGGGTCACGGATGTATGTTCCGTTGTCAAAGTCCTGTTCGCCTATTTTGGTATAGACGATGTATCCGGACGGTTTGGCCGAAGGTTCCAACGGGTCCGGGGTGGGTGACCAGTGTAAAGAGATGGTACGCCGTGACACATCAATGGAAGTATAGCATTCCGATACCGGAAGCGGCTGCACGGTATAGTCCTGATCGTGCTGTGTGGCCGTATATTTCAGGATACCCTTATACAAGGCACGCGACAGATGGAACTTGAATACCGGGTCGTGCGCCTTTTTCATATCGGCAAAGTTCTGATGCGAAAGTGTTTCGATGATTACCGAAGGAATTTGTGGCACACGGGTCTCACTGTAGTTGCGGTCGAACAGCTGGCGCCGGCTCCAGTTGCCGAACAGACGGGTCAGGTCTTCCTTGGCCTGAGTCACCATCATGTCGCACAAGTCGCGCGAAGCCAGACGCGACATACCTTCCGGAAAAACTCCGTCGTCCGTCTGCGTGGTGTAAATACCCAATGTGCCGACATAAGAGTCATTGCGGCGCACTCCCGCATCGCTGTGAATTGCGATGGAAGCCTCTATCGGCACTTTCAGTCCGCTGCCCGATGGCAGATAGTCCGAACCGCCGGCCAGATAGTTGGTCATGCGTGAGCGCACATTGATGTCGTCGGCATAATCGTTGGTTCCCTGCTTGGAACTGTATACGTCATAAGGCATTCCCGCCCATTGTCCGTAGTAGCGCGCTCCTTCCAGGAAGCGGGGCATGCCGCTGGTGCTTCCGCCGCGCACGATGTTGCCCATGCCGCCTCCAAAGCGTACGGCATCCGCTGTGACGAGGCCCTCGTCGTTGCTGTAGTTGCTCAGCAGCACACTGTTCTGAGGGTTCTGCCCCTTTGAAAAATAAAAGGTGCCGAGATATACCCAGGTGCTTCCGCCCATGCGCTGATTTACATGGAAGGTTGTTTCGATGCCCTGATGCACCACGGTATATGCCGCATCCTGCACATTGTTTGCATCCTGCGGATAAGACACATACACCGCATAGTTTCCGTCTGCCGGAATATTGGGAGTCCAGCGGGCATACGATGCCTGTGATTTTTTGCCGACACTCTGGGTCAGTATGGTTGTGCCCATGCTGAACGGATTCTCCCCGTCGCTCAGCGGTTGGTTGGGAGCGTAGGAAAAGCCCCTTTGCGGACCGCCCGTCCAGGCATGTTTCTTGTTGGTCATTTCAAAGCGGCCGTTTTCTTCCGGACGGTCGTTGTCCACAATCACCTCATGTTTCTGCCAGTTGTGCTCGCGTGGGGTGAATACATAGGCCCCGGCGTGCTCCAGCATCGGAATGAGATAAGGCACCACGAATGTTTGCGTCAGCAGGTCCTCGTTGGTGCAGAACAGGTTCGGGCGCTGCCATTTCCAGATGCCCTGTTCCTGTCGGTAGTAACGTCCGTGGCTGGCCCACACCGACAGATGCCGGTTGCGCAGTCCGCGTGTGAACTCCGGAAGCGGAGATTCGCGGGTCACCCATACCGGAGTGTGCCCTTTCGCTTTCCACAGCTTTTCCGCATCCTTTTTCCGGGCTCTGCTGTTGGGAATCATTTTCTCGATCGGGTAATAGCTGCCCAGAACGGTCAGTTCATATCCTTTATATTTGGCCGGCAGCAGTTTGCGCACGTTCTTATAGATCTGGTCAACCGTCTTGTCCGAAAAGGGGATGGACGAAAATATCTCGTCTCCAAAGACCTGAACCGACTTTTTCTCGTCGCTGATGACCACACGGTCCACCTTGGCATATTCCGGTTGCGACAGGGTGATGGGGAGGTTCAGTTCTCTGAAGTAATCATTGATTTTGTTCTTCAGGCCTGTTTCTGTGTTCTGTGCAAAAACAGAAAATCCCAGCAGGAAGAATCCTGCCAGGAAACTGGTATATCTTTTATTCATGCTATTCATTTTGGAAATCCGAATTTTTCGGGATGTCTTCCCTGGAAAGACTTAAAATAACTGATGATTTCCTGCATTTGCTCCTGAATGTTTCCGTCGGGCATCACAGCCTTGTGGCATACAATTCTTTTCTCCTTGAAGTCCAGCCCATAGAGCATGATCGGGATGCCGGCTTTCAGGGCAATATAATAAAATCCTTTTTTCCATTCTTCTACCCGCGAGCGGGTGCCTTCGGGGGTGATGGCCAGGCGGAAGGTGTCCATCTTTCTGGACGCTTCGGCCAGTTGGTCGGTGAGGCTGCATTTTTTGCTCCGGTACACCGGAATGCCCCCCAGGCTTTTCATAAAGGGACCCAGTGGTCCGACAAACCATTCCTTTTTCATCAGAAAGTTGGCCTTAAGCCCGATGGCCCGGCTATACAGGATGCCGATGATGAAATCCATATTGCTGGTATGGGGCGCCACGGCGATGATGCATTTCGGAGGGAGCTGGACCGAGATGTCCGCGGTCCAGCCCATCCATTTGAAAAGGATTAATTTGCTGAGTGCTTTAATCATTCTTCCAGTTTTCCGATGTTGTCAATAATCTCTTGTACGCGCTTGTTGAAGTCTTCTTTCAGTTTCTTGTAGAACACCTTCACGCTGCCCGGTTCGGTATGACTCACTCTGGAAATGATGTCGTTCTGCAGGTCAATGATGTCTGCAATGATCTTATGAGCCTGTTCCTTTTTCTCTGCCGACGGGTTCTGTCCGAGCAGGAAAGCGCAGCTCAGAAAAAGTTCTCCACAGATACCATTGATATTTTTCTTCAAAATTCTTCTTTTTGCCATAATACAATCGCTTTAAATGAATAAATGTGTCGTAAAGGTAATAAAAAAAAATGGATAACAACGGTTCGGGCTCACGAAATCAAAAAAAAATACTTTTTCATGAGATTATGTTTCCTTATGTCTGCGGAAATTCGTATTTTTGTATCGATAAAAGAACATTTATTATCAATTTTAAAAACGATATTTAGAATTATGGAAAAAAGTGCACTGCAAATTGCAAGAGCGGCTTATCAGCCAAAGTTACCAAAAGGACTGCAGGGTAATGTAATCGTAAAGGAGGGAGCTCCTACACAGTCTGTTGCTGACCAGGAGGAAATCAAGAAACTGTTCCCGAATACTTACGGTATGCCTCTGATCGAGTTCGTTCAGGGCGAGGCTAAGGAATATGCACAGACTAACGTGGGTGTAATCCTTTCTGGTGGTCAGGCTCCTGGCGGTCACAACGTGATTTGTGGTTTGTTTGATGCCTTGAAGCGCTTGAACCCGGCTAACAAGCTGTATGGTTTCATCCTGGGTCCTGGCGGTCTGGTTGACCATAACTACAAGGAACTGACTGCTGACATCATCGACGAGTACCGCAACACCGGTGGTTTCGATATGATCGGTTCAGGTCGTACCAAGTTGGAGAAAGAAGAGCAGTTCGAGAAGGGTCTGGAGATCCTGCGTGAGCTGGACATCAAGGCTGTTGTTATCATCGGTGGTGACGACTCTAACACCAACGCTTGTGTATTGGCTGAATACTATGCTGCCAAGAACTACGGTGTTCAGGTAATCGGTTGTCCGAAGACTATCGACGGTGACTTGAAGAACGAGCAGATTGAAACTTCATTCGGTTTCGATACTGCATGTAAGACTTATGCCGAGGTTATCGGTAACATCCAGCGCGATGCCAACTCAGCTCGCAAGTACTGGCACTTCATCAAACTGATGGGTCGTTCAGCATCTCACATCGCTTTGGAGTGTGCTCTGCAGGTACAGCCAAACATCTGTATCGTATCTGAGGAGGTTGAAGAGAAGAACCAGACTTTGGACGATATCGTAACTTACATCGCTCAGACTGTAGCTAACCGTGCTGCTGACGGTAACAACTTCGGTACTGTATTGATTCCGGAAGGTTTGATCGAGTTCATCCCGGTTATGAAGAAACTGATTGCCGAGTTGAACGACCTGTTGGCTACTCCAGAAGGTGCAGCTGTTGAGAAGGACGAGCAGCGTGCTTGGATCCTGAGCAAGCTGTCTGCCGAGAACAAGGCTGTTTACGAATCATTGCCATTGGGCGTTGCTGCTCAGTTGACTTTGGAGCGTGACCCACACGGAAACGTACAGGTATCTTTGATCGAGACAGAGAAGTTGCTGTCTGAGATGGTTGCCACTAAGCTGGCTGAGTGGAAGAAGGAAGGCAAGTATGTAGGCAAGTTCGCTCCGCTGCACCACTTCTTCGGTTACGAAGGACGTTGCGCAGCTCCTTCTAACTACGATGCTGACTACTGCTACGCTCTGGGTACCAGCGCTGCTATGTTGATTGCCAACGGTAAGACCGGTTACATGGCTATCGTACAGAACACTACAGCTCCTGCTATCGACTGGGTTGCCGGTGGTGTGCCTATCACTATGATGATGAACATGGAGAAGCGTCACGGTGAAATGAAGCCGGTAATCAAGAAGGCTCTGGTTCGTCTGGACGGTGCTCCATTCAAGACATTCGTTGCTAACCGTGACAAGTGGGCTCGTGAGACTTGCTTCGTTTACCCTGGTCCTATCCAGTACTTCGGTCCTTCTGAAGTATGCGATCAGCCAACCAAGACTTTGCAGTTGGAGCAGGCTAAGTAATTTCAGTAACATGACGTAACAACAAGATCCCCTTGTCTGATTTCCGATGAGGGGATCTTTTTATACCTTATTATATTCATAATATATATGACGACACAAAAAGAGAGTAAAACAACACTGAGGGTCAGAAAGGCTTCGTCTTCGGCAAATGCTTCGAAGACAAAGGTGCGCCGGAAGCCCAGACGCAAGCGCAGTGGTGGCAAGAGACTCCTTCCTTTCTTGAAAGTTCCGGCCTGGAAAGTGTGGCTCGGAGCGGTGTTGGTTGCTGTCGCCTATATATTGTTTTTCTATTATTTCTTTGTAGATCCGTTTTCTTTCCGCTGGAAGGCTTTGTATGGCGACGAGGGATACCCTTCGGGCTATGACGTGCATGGCATAGACATATCGCGTTATCAGGGCAATATCGACTGGGAGATGCTGCGCAATGCCAGCATACAGTCTTCGCCGGTGCGCTTTGTCTTTATCAAGGGCACGGAGGGAGTTTCCATTGTGGACGAGAACTTCAATCTGAACTTCTATCAGGCCAAGAAGAACGACTTTATCCGCGGTGTATATCATTTTTATACGCCCGATGTGGATGCCACCCGTCAGGCCCAGTTCTTTATGAAGCAGGTACATCTGGAGCCGGGCGACCTGCCGCCGGTGCTCGATGTGGAAAAGGCGGGCGACCTGTCGAAGGAAGACCTCCAGCGCGAGGTCAAGAAGTGGCTGTCTCTGGTGGAAGAGCGCTACAAGGTAAAGCCCATTATTTATTCCGGCTATAAGTTCAAGATGAAATACCTGAGCGATTCGCTGCTGAACACCTATCCGTTCTGGATTGCTCATTATTATGTAGACAAACTGTCCTATAAGGGTCCCTGGCACTTCTGGCAGTATACCGACAGCGGCAAGCTGAAGGGCATCAAGGGAAATGTAGACTGCAACCTGTTTCACGGCAGTCTGAAGGAATTGGAAGCAATGACCATACCTGATGAATCGGATTAAGCAGATCCGTTTCATCAGGTTTTTTGTTTTTCTGCCGCTTTTTGAGGTTTTTGTTTTTCAAATCAGACCGTTTTTTTGCTTTTGTGAAGAAATTTTCAGAAATAAATGGTTTCAATAGAAACAGTTTCAAGAAAAACTATTATCTTTGCCGCATTGAATGACAAAACCAGAAAAAATGAGAAAGAATTTATTTATCGGAGCTTTTGCTTTAATTTCATGCAGTCCGCTTTATGCCGGCGACTATTTGACCAACACCAACCAGCATGCAGCCTTCCTGCGTATGGCTGCCCGTGGTGCCTCAATCGACATAGACGGAGCATACAGTAACCCGGCCGGTCTGGCTTTCCTTCAGAAAGACGGCTTCTTCCTTTCCCTCACCGGACAGAGTGCTTACCAGACCCGTGAGATTCACGCCACTTCTCCTCTGTGGACGATGGACGGTCAGAACACGACCCAATATTTCAAGGGTACGGCGTCGGCACCGATCATCCCTTCCTTCCACGGTGCGTATAAAAAAGACAAGTGGGTGGTTTCTGCGGCTTTTGCCATTACTGGCGGTGGCGGTAAGGCATCGTTCAGCAACGGTCTTCCCATGTTCAATGCCCTGGCTACAGGACTGATTTCGCAGAAGACCGGCGGTATGGTCAAGCCGAACATGTATCGCATCAACTCTGCCATGGACGGCAAGCAGTATATCTATGGCTTCCAGCTGGGAGCGAGCTACCGGATCAACGACTGGGTATCGGTGTATGCCGGCGGTCGCATGAACTATTTTACCGGTGGTTATGAAGGATTCCTGAACGCTTCGCTCACCGACGATTACAAGGCAATGGCTCCGGCGCTTGGTTTGCCGGACGCTACTCTGGCCAGCATCGACCTGAAGTGCGACCAGCAGGGATGGGGTGTGACTCCGATTCTGGGAGCCGACTTTAAGTGGAACAAGCTGAATATCGGTTTGAAGTATGAGTTCAAGGCCAATCTGAACATTGAGAATGTCAATACCGAGATGGAACTGTTTAATGTGAGCGATGCGTATCTGGCCGATTACAAGGAAGGCGTGAACACACCGAGCGACATCCCCGCCATGCTGTCTGTGGCTGCGGGCTATGAGATTCTGCCTTGTCTGCGCGCTTCTGTGGAGTATCATTTCTTCGACGACAAGCATGCCGGAATGGCTGCCGACCGTCAGAAAACTCTGAAACACGGCACACACGAATATCTGGCCGGTGTGGAATGGGATGTGATGAAATACCTCACCCTGAGTGGCGGATTCCAGAAAACCAATTACGGACTGAGTGATGATTTCCAGACTGATGCCAGCTTCTACTGCGATTCTTATTCCCTGGGTGGCGGTGCACGCGTGCACTTCAACGAAAGTCTGAGTCTGGATGTGGCTTATTTCTGGACCAAGTATAGTGATTACACCAAGGCTTCTACTGACTATTACGGTACCAAACTGGCCGGAACCAACGTATATGGCCGCACGAACAAGGTGTTTGGAGTGAGCTTGAATTATAATTTCTGATACCTTTTTCAGGCTTTAAAAAAATAATGCCATGCCCATCAACGGGCATGGCATTATTTTGTTTTCTGAAAAACATCAGGATGTTTTTCGTATTTGATCCCAATGATTTTTTAATTTCTTCGGGATGATTTTTTGAGGCTCGTTCCGCGAAAAATATCCGCGCCTTTTTCCTCTTGAAAATTAGACTGTTATGCCTGTTCGGAATTCTGCTTTTTGAGGAGCAGGCAAGCCCAGCCGTTGCGCTCTTTTTGCAGCACTTTTTCCAGGCCCAATGCCTGGGCCGCTTCGACCAGTTGCGCCACATCTTCGGTATAGAATCCGCTCAGAATCAGTTGGCCGCCGTTTTTCAGCACCCGAACAAAGTGCGGCATGTCCGCCAGCAGGATATTGCGGTTGATGTTGGCCAGCACCAGATCAAAACGGTTTTCCAGATTCTGCAAGACTGAGGCATCGCCCTCGTGCACGGTGATATTCTCCACATGGTTCAGCGCGCAGTTCGTGCGGGTGTTGTTCACGCTCCATTCGTCAATGTCGTAAGCCATCACGGAGGCGGCTCCCTTCAGTGCCGTCATGATGCCCAGCACTCCGGTGCCGCAACCGGCATCGAGCACCTCCTTGCCGTTCAGGTCCATGGTGAGCAACTGCTCCAGAATCATGTATGTGGTTTCGTGACTTCCGGTGCCGAAAGCCATCTTCGGGTCGAGCAGGATTTCGTATCGGGTATTTGAGGGACAGTCGTGTCCGGTGCCCTGCACGGTCAGTTCCGAGCCGATGATGATCGGTTCAAATCCGTTTTTCTCCCATTCCTCGTTCCAGTCCTTGTCTTCGGCATCGGTGGTGGAGTAGGTGATTGCTACTTCCGGCATCGGGAAAAATTCCAGAGTGTTGCGCAGCTGCTGCTCGTCGAACACAGACTTCTGGATGTAGCCTTTCAGGAAAGGTTCTTCGGTGACAAATGTTTCAAAGCCCATGTCGCCGCAGAAAGCAGCCAGAATGTCCGAAGCCGCTTCGTTCCAAGGGGTCAGCTGGAAGATAACTTCAACGTATTTCATGTTCAGTTAAGTTTATAATGAATTAAATCTGCTACACAAAGATACTAAAATTTTACTCAAAAGGCTGTTATATAACTTTTATTACATCTTTTTTTTTTGCTTACAGCGCCTTATATTCTATATTTGCATAGGTACTTAAAATGGATCATTATGAAGAATAGAATATGGGTATTGGTAGCGCTCGGGCTAGGTTTGGTGCCGCTTTCCCTGAGAGCGCAGGATGACATGTACTTCATACCAAAGAAAAAAACACAGCCGGAGAAAGTGGAAGAGCAGCCGGCTAAAAAAGCGACAGAACAGACTGAACAGACAACGACCCGTGAGCTGAGAATCAAAAGCTCGCCGGGCTATTCCTTTACTTTCGTAGATCAGGAAGATGCCGCATCCGAACGCGATGTGGATGAATATAACCGCCGTTACCGCTTCAGTGACGCCGACACCAATTTTGTGGCCGAACAGAATGCGGTAGAAACGGAAGAAGACGGACAGTGGGTCGATGGCTTCGACGGATCGGACGAGGATTACGCGTATGCCAAGCGCATTCTGGCATTCCGTTCGCCCACCGTGGGTGTGCCTGTGAGCAGTCCGCTTTATTGGGACTTGTGCTACGGACCGAACTCCATTTACTGGAATGTCTATGACGACGGTTTCTATGCCTATGCCTTCCCGACCGTGTGGAATCCTTACTACTACTCACCGTGGCGAAGCAGCTTCTGGTGGGGCTTCCATTACGGCTACCCGTATTGGGATTGGGGCTTCGGGGTGTCCTGGGGCTGGCACTATCCTTACTGGCATCATCACCACTATTGGCCGGCCTATTCCGGAGTGTCTTATCGTCCGCATCCTACCTACCGCACCAACCGTCCGTCTTTAGGACGCACCGGTGTGACGCGCCGCACCAGCGGCCGTCCGGTACAGGGAACAACCGTGCGGGGCACATCCAGCAGCCGTACCGGCGTTACCCGTGGAGCACGTATCTCTACCGAAAGAGGCACGCAGAACAGCAACCGCGGCAGTAGGGTTGTAATACCGCGCCGCACCACTGAGCGCACTGTGGAGCGTACGAACAGCACTTTCTCCCGTCCGGTGATGGAGCGTTCTACCCCAATGCGTTCCGGAGGCAGTTCAAGAGGCGGAGGCCGTAGCGGTGTATCCCGCGGCGCTCGTTAAACAACGGTTTGTTGAATGCTAAAAATGAAACACAGATGAAAAAGAAATATTATGGAGCCTTGGCGGCCGCATTGCTGTTGGTGCCGGGGCGGGGACTGGCTCAGAACACTTATGTCAACGAGCAGATGACTTCGCAGACCGATCTGAACGGAACGGCCCGCTATGTAGGTATGGGTGGCGCCTTGGGTGCCTTGGGTGCCGACATGTCGGTCATTTCTTCCAATCCGGCCGGTATCGGTCTGTATCGTAAGGACGACATTGCAGGAACCATCAGTGTGATGACGCAGGCCGACAAGACTGCACCGAATGACTACTTCACACATTTCTCTCTCGATCAGTTGGGCTTTGTGCTGAATGCTCCGATTCAGGGACCGGTGCTGAAGTTCCTGAATTTCAGTGCCAACTATCAGAAGAAAGCCAACTATAACCACTCTTTTGTGGCCGATAACGGAAATACCAAAGGACTGTCGCAGACCCATCAGCTGGCCAGCCTGACCAATCAGTTCGGTTCGTGGGGCGACGACGGGAAAACATTCTATTTCCCGGGAGATCTGGCTACCACGGCTTATGATGCCTTCCTGCTGAATCAGACGGATAAGGGCGTGTTCTACGGACAGGCATCGCAGGGCAACCAGTTTGCGCGTGTCACCAAAGGTTCGCTTCAGGGATTTGACTTCAACGTGTCAGCTAATCTGAAGGACCGCTTCTATTTGGGATTTACCTTTGGCGTGGATTATGTGGACTATTATTCTGAGTCTTTCTACACCGAGCTGTATGAAAAGCAGGGTTCTTTTTACGACTATAATGCCTTCTCTCTGCAAAGTACATCGGGTTATGGCATTAATGCCAAGTTCGGTTTCATCGTCCGCCCGATAGAGAATTCGGCATTCCGTCTGGGGCTGGCCGTGGAAATACCTACTTTCTATACCCTCGAAACGGTGGGAGACATGTATCTGGAAACCCACTACGACGATAAGGGAAAATACGACAATGCAAACCTGTACCGCTATTATGGTCCGGAGGACAATTATCTGAATTATACGGTGCGTACTCCGTGGAAGCTGCGCGTCAGTGCCGGACATACCATTGGCGATTTCTTTGCCATCGGTGCGGAGTATGAATATGTGGACTATAGTCTGACCAAGATGGGTTATGTGGATTATGGCAGCTGGGGCGGAACACGTGAGGATCAGGATATGAACGATCATACCCGCACCAACCTGAAAGCCGGCCATAACTTTAAGTTCGGTATGGAATTCAAACTGACCGATTGTCTGACCGGACGCTTCGGTTACAATTATTATGCCACTGCTTATGAGAAGACATCGCGCATGAATCAGAATTTGGATTCCTATGCCCTGAACTATAGCACCTATACGGATTACATGAACAAGTCCGACGCGAACCTCTATACCATAGGCCTGGGTTATAAGCGCAAGAGTTTCTATGTGGATCTGGTTTATAAGATTCGTACTCAGTCGGCCGACTTCTATGCTTTTGACGACAGTTTCGTAAACGATCCTGACTATTCGGGCGACCGCACTGTCCGTCTGGATCCGGTCAATGTGCACCTGAACCGTCATCAGGTGGCCATGACCATGGGATTCAAGTTCTAAATGCTGACGCAACTGGCAGGCTACTGAATTTTTGATATTATATATAATAGGTAAGAGTCATATCAAACTCCGGAATAGAGAATGATATGACTCTTATTGTTTTGTTGGGGAATCCGGCTGTTTTATTCAGTCGGTGCACTTTCCTGATTTTGTGCGTTGCGCATTTCTTTTTCTCTCATGCGCTCCCTTTTGTCTTCCTGATGGATTTCTTTTAGCATATCGATGAATTTCTCTGTGAGCAGTGATTTCTTTTTCCCTTTGAGCGAAAGGAAGGCAGCCTGCATCGACTCTCCGCTGCCTTTGATAGGTATGGACTTCAGTTGCGGATGATGGCGCGCAATATCCTGCGACAGAATGGAAATCCAGTGCCCCGTTGTAATCATTTCCAAAAGCAGCGGTGTGCTGTTTACTTCCACCTGTGCCTTTACCTTGACATGTTGCTGCAGGAGTATTCTTTCGATGACTTTTCGTGTATACAGATTCTTGGGGAAGAGTGCGAGCGGATAGTCATTCAGGTCCTTCAGGTCGAAGACCTTGCGGACGGCAGCCGGGTGGTCCTTGGCGGCAATGACGCAAAGCGGAAAGTTCAGGAAGGAACGGATTTCCAGCACCGAGGCCACCTCGTCGGGCTTGTAGCTCAATGCAAAATCCAGTTCGTTGTTGCTCACCATCTCCACCAGTTCCAGGATGGAATGTGAATAATAGATGGACAGCTGCGCATCCGGATAACGGCGTGAAAATTTCAGAATGCAGGTGCTGATAAACGGGTACAGACTGTGGATGACCCCGATGCGGATTTTGCCGTTGAAAATCTGCTGTTTTTCCTTGATTTCTTCAATTCCCGAAGAAATCTCCTCCAGAGCATTGCGCGCATAGCTCAAAAAGCTTTGTCCGGCTTCTGTGATATAAATTTTTTTCCCGATTCGATCGAAGAGTGGAGCGCCCAATTCCTCTTCAAGTTGTTTAATGCTCTGTGAAAGAGTACTTTGTGTGATAAATAATTCTTTTGCCGCATCGGTGAAGGAAAGCACTTCCGCCAATTTGCAAAAGTATTTCAATGGTGTCAGTTCCATAAGCCAGATTAATGATAAGGATGAAAATAATTAATTTTTCAAATTTACCAAAAAGAAAAAAAACTCCTACTTTTGCACTGTGAAAAGATTAAAAATCAGACGGATTTTATCATAAACAGCATTGTTTTCGGAAAGTCTGAAGAAAGGATAAAGATAGGTAAAAAGAGTATTATTTTAAGGTATAAAAATTAGGCTTATGTCAGGAATCATAGGACATATTTCGCAAGTAATCGGCCCGGTCGTAGACGTTCATTTTGAACATTCAGAGGTGAACCGCGGACAAAACTTGCCAAGCATTCACGATGCATTGAGAATCGAACGCAACGACGGTCGTGTACTTATTGTCGAAGTGCAGCAGCACATCGGAGAGGATACCGTGCGCACCGTAGCGATGGACAGTACGGATGGTTTGCAGCGAGGGATGAAAGTCTATTCTACCGGAAAACCAATTACCATGCCGGTGGGAGCGCAAATCAGAGGACGTGTGATGAACGTGGTGGGAGAGACCATTGACGGTATGCACCACCTGTCGGTAGAAGGCGCACAGCCTATCCACAAAGATCCTCCCAAATTTGAAGACCTGTCTACTTCGCAGGAAGTGCTGTTTACCGGTATCAAGGTGATCGATTTGCTGGAACCTTATCTGAAAGGTGGAAAGATCGGTCTGTTCGGTGGAGCCGGTGTAGGAAAAACCGTGTTGATCAAGGAATTGATTAACAATATCGCCAAGAAGCACAACGGTTTCTCTGTGTTTGCCGGAGTCGGTGAACGTACGCGTGAAGGAAATGACTTGCTGCGCGAAATGATTGAATCCGGAGTTATCAAATACGGCGACGAGTTCCTGAAAAGTATGGAAGAGGGCCATTGGGACCTTTCCAAGGTAGATTATAAGGAAGTGGAGAAATCACAGGTGGCCATGGTGTTCGGACAGATGAATGAGCCCCCTGGAGCACGTTCTTCCGTAGCCCTTTCCGGTCTGACACTGGCCGAGTCTTTCCGTGACTCCCAGACCAATGAAGGACCAAAGGATATCCTGTTCTTTATTGATAACATTTTCCGTTTCACCCAGGCCGGTTCCGAGGTTTCCGCTCTGTTGGGACGTATGCCTTCGGCCGTAGGTTACCAGCCGACACTGGCTTCCGAGATGGGAAAGATGCAGGAGCGCATCACCTCAACCAAGAACGGTTCCATCACTTCCGTGCAGGCAGTGTATGTGCCGGCCGATGACTTGACCGACCCGGCTCCGGCTACCACCTTTACTCACTTGGATGCCACTACGGTGTTGAGCCGTAAGATTACGGAGTTGGGTATTTATCCGGCCGTAGATCCGTTGGAGTCTACTTCCCGTATTCTGGATCCGCTGATTGTGGGACAGGAACATTACGAGACCGCCCAGCGCGTGAAACAGATTCTTCAGCGTAATAAGGAACTGCAGGATATCATTTCCATCCTGGGTATGGACGAGCTTTCTGATGAAGACCGCATTACCGTGAACCGTGCCCGTCGTGTGCAGCGCTTCCTGTCACAGCCATTTGCTGTGGCCGAACAGTTTACCGGAGTACCGGGAGCCATGGTTTCCATTGAAGACACCATCAAGGGCTTCAAGATGATTCTCGACGGTGAAGTGGACTATCTGCCGGAACAGGCCTTCCTGAATGTGGGTACCATCGAGGATGCCATCGAGAAAGGAAAGAAACTGATGGAGGCCGCACAAAAATAAAAGGATTATGGAGAAGGATTTATTGACACTCAAGGTCGTTTCGCCCGAGAAGACCATTTTCGAAGGCAACGTGCGCTATGTAGAGATCCCCGGAGCTTCCGGCCTGTTCTCCGTATTGCCCGGCCATGCTCCCTTAATCACCAGCCTGACGGAAGGAACGCTCAAGTTCAAGGGCGGAGATACGACACATCGGTTTGGAGTGTCGGGTGGTTTTGTGGAAGTCAATCACGACACCGTGTCCATTTGTGTGGAGCATATAATTGAAGCCAAGGATTAAAAACAAAAGGAAGATGATGCAGTTCTGGAAGAAAACAAGAAGGGTCTTTGTCATAAAGCTGACAATCATGACGTTGGTGCTGGCTTTGCTGGGACGAGGTGTGTTCTGGCTCTGTTGTCCGGAATATTACTTTGCGGGTTTTCCGCTGGTTCCTCTTTTCTTCTATATCTATGGACTGATTTATATCTTTCTGTTTGAGTTCTTCGGCAGTCATAATGTAAAACAACTAATCTGGGTCTATCTGGGTTCCAAATGTATGAAGCTCCTGCTGAGTGTGCTGTTTCTGCTGCTCTACGGTCTGCTTTGCGAGGAACCGGTGGCCAGATGCTTCTTAACCTTCATCCTCTATTATATCGGGTTTCTGGTATTTGAAACAGAGTTCTTTGTGAGGTTTGAGCAAATATATCAAAGAAAGTTTGAGGAATGAAAAAGATTCGTTTACTATTGATTCTGTGTTTGGGGCTGCTGATGCTTCCGGCCGGAGCCCGTGCCGAAGAACAGGCGCAACCGGTGGATGTCAATGAAGTGGTGTTCGGACACATACAGGATGCTTATGAATGGCACATTGTAACCGTGGGCGACAAGGTGGTGAGCGTTCCGTTGCCGGTCATCGTCAAGAGCAGCACCGGATGGCATTGCTTCTCTTCGGTACGACTGGAGGATGGAGCCACTTACGAAGGCCTTTACATTGCCCGGGATGGAGCCTACAAAGACAAGATTGTTGAGCGTGACGCTTCCGGACAGGAGGTGCGCCCGTGGGATATCTCCATCACCAAGAATGTGCTTGCCATGATGATCAACAGTGCTTTGCTGATATGGATTATGCTGGCCTGCGCGCGGTGGTACAAACGCCATGAGGTGTCGCAGGGAGCTCCGAAAGGAGGAGTGGGCATGATGGAATATCTCATTCTGATGATTCACGATGATGTTATCAAAGGCGGTATCGGACCGGACTACAAGCGCTACGCGCCATATCTGCTGACGGCCTTCTTCTTTATCCTGATCAATAACCTGATGGGATTGATTCCGATCTTCCCGGGAGGTGCCAATGTGACGGGTAACATTGCCATAACGATGGTATTGGCCTTGTGTACTTTCATCTTGACCAATGTATATGGTACCAAGACTTACTGGAAGGATATCTTTTGGCCGGATGTGCCGATGTGGCTGAAGGTGCCCATACCGATGATGCCTCTCATTGAGTTCTTCGGAATCTTCACCAAGCCGTTTGCGCTGATGATCCGTCTGTTTGCCAACATCATGGCCGGACATGCCGCTGTGCTCAGTCTGGTGGCCATCATCTTTATCACGGTCAAAGCCGGTCCCGTAATCAACGGTTCCATGACGGTTGTGGCTGTTCTTTTCGGAATTTTCATGGACGCGCTGGAGTTGCTGGTGGCATTCATTCAGGCTTATGTGTTCACCATGCTGTCCTCCGTATTTATCGGACTGTCGCGTATCAAACACGAACACGTAGAGAAATAATTTAAGGTAAAAAATATTATTCAAACAATTAAAAACAGAAGATTATGTTATTATCAGTATTATTACAAGCAGCAGCAGGAGTAGGTATTAGTAAGTTGGGTGCAGCTATTGGCGCAGGTATCGCTGTATTGGGTGCCGGACTGGGTATCGGCCGTATCGGTGGCTCTGCAATGGATGCAATGGCCCGCCAGCCAAAAGAATCCAGCAATCTGCGTACCAACATGATCATTGCGGCCGCTTTGGTCGAGGGTGTGGCTCTGATTGCCATTGTCGTTTGTTTGTTGACATTGTTCTTATAATCTAGAAACCTAAGAATATGGGATTATTAACGCCGGATCCCGGTACCGTTTTCTGGATGATCATCATATTCGGGGTTGTATTCTTCATACTGGCCAAGTATGCCTTCCCCGTGATCATCGGAATGGTCGAAGAACGGAAAAAGTATATTGATCAGTCGCTCGAGGCAGCCCGCCAGGCCAACGAACAGCTGGCACAGGTGCGTGAGGAAACCGACCGCATGCTGAAAGAGGCGCGCGACGAGCAGACCCGCATCCTGAAGGAGGCTTCACAGACCCGTGACCGGGTGATTAAGGAAGCTCGCGTGCGGGCACAGCTCGAAGCCCAGAAGGCACTCGAGGAAACCCGTCTGCAGATTGTTGCCGAGAAAGAAAGCGCCCTGAACGATATACGCCAGCAGGTAGCCATACTTTCGGTTGATGTGGCCGAGAAAATTCTGCGCAAGGATTTGAAATCCGATCAGGAGCAGCTGGAGCTGGTAAACCGTATGATCGACGAAATGGTAGCGGCATCTAAAAAATAAGAGATATGAATTCAGGTGCAATTTCCAGACGTTATGCCAAGGCACTGCTTGCCTATGCCAAAGACACTAATCACGAAGATTTGGTCTACAAGCAGGTGAAAGGCTTTATCCGTCATTATTTAAGAGTACCCGAACTGCGCTTGGCTCTTGAAAATCCTACCGTAGATAAAAATAAGAAACTGGCGCTTCTGGAAGAGGCTTCCCGCAGGGGAGTGACTTGTGAGGAGCTGACCCGCTTTCTGAAACTGGTACTTGACAAGGGGCGCGAGAAGTTGTTGCTGTTTATCTTCTATTCCTATATGGATCTTTATCGTACGGAAAAGAATATCCATCGCGGGAAACTGATTACGGCCGTTCCTCTGCCTCGCGAAACCAAGGAGGCCTTGCGCACACTGATAACCCGGAAACTGACCGGAACCATTGAGTTCGACACAAAGGTCGATCCTGAATTGTTGGGTGGATACATCCTGCTCATGGAGTTCCACCGTGTGGATGCCAGTGTGGCCAGTCAGCTTCGAGGGGTGAAGAAACAGTTTATTGACAAGAACAGAAGAATCGTTTAGCTTCGGCTGCGACTTCCTTCTGCGAGTAAAAACAGAATGAATTATTATGCCTGAAAATATTAAACCAAGCGAGATTTCTGAAGTGCTGCTCCAGCAGCTGCGCGGCATCAACGCTTCGATTCAGTTCGACGAGGTGGGAACCGTGTTGCAGGTGAGCGACGGTGTGGCCCGTATCTACGGACTGCTGAAGGCCGAAGCCAACGAACTGTTGGAGTTTGAAAACGGCATCATGGCCGTGGTGATGAATCTCGAAGAAGATAATGTGGGTGCCGTGTTGCTCGGTCCTACAGACCAGATTAAGGAAGGAATGATTGTGAAGCGCACCGGCCGTATCGCCTCAATCCAGGTGAGCGAGAATATGCTGGGCCGTGTCATCGACCCGCTGGGTGTGCCTTTGGACGGACGTGGCGCCGTGGGCGGCGATCTTTGTGAAATGCCTCTGGAGCGCAAGGCACCGGGAGTCATCTTCCGTCAGCCGGTGTCCGAGCCGTTGCAGACCGGTATCAAAGCCATTGACGCGATGATTCCAATCGGTCGCGGACAGCGTGAGCTGATCATCGGCGACCGCCAGACCGGCAAGACTGCCATCGCCATTGATACCATCATCAACCAGCGTGCCGCTTACGAAGCCGGCAATCCGGTTTACTGTATCTATGTAGCCATCGGTCAGAAAGGTTCCACAGTGGCCAATATTGTGAATACACTGCGTGAGAAAGGCGCTATGGACTATACCGTGGTTGTAGCCGCAACGGCTGCCGATCCTGCCGCATTGCAATATTTCGCTCCGTTTGCCGGAGCCGCCATCGGTGAGTATTTCCGCGACACCGGTCGCCATGCGCTGGTGGTTTACGACGACCTCTCCAAGCAGGCTGTGGCCTATCGTGAGGTATCTTTGATTCTGCGTCGTCCTTCCGGTCGTGAGGCCTATCCGGGAGATATCTTCTATCTGCATTCCCGTTTGTTGGAGCGTGCTGCCAAGATCATCAACCAGCAGGAAGTGGCCGAGCAGATGAACGACCTGCCCGAGAGCCTGAAGGGAAAAGTGAAGTGCGGCGGTTCGCTGACCGCATTGCCGATCATCGAAACGCAGGCCGGCGACGTATCTGCTTATATCCCGACCAATGTGATTTCCATTACCGACGGTCAGATCTTCCTCGAAACCGACCTCTTCAACCAGGGATTCCGTCCGGCCATCAATGTGGGTATCTCTGTATCCCGTGTGGGTGGTAGCGCACAGATCAAGAGTATGAAGAAAGTGGCCGGTACGCTGAAAATCGACCAGGCACAGTATCGTGAACTGGAGGCTTTCTCCAAGTTCAGCAGCGACATGGATCCGGTGACCGCCATGGCCATCGACCGCGGACGTAAGAACAATCAGCTGCTCATCCAGCCTCAGTATCAGCCGATGCCGGTGGCCGAGCAGATTGCCATTCTTTATTGCGGAACCCATGCCTTGATGCGCGACATCGCCATCGGTCAGGTGCGTGCATTCGAACACGAGTTTCTGGAAACGCTGCGCACAGAGCATCAGGCCGATGTGCTGGACGTATTGAGTTCGGGTGCTGTGAACGATGAAGTGGCAAAGATTATTGAAAAAGTGGCAGCTGACACCGTCAGACTGTTCAAAAAATAAGAATTATGGCATCACTTAAGGAAGTAAAAGGACGTATCGGTTCCGTGAAAGGAACGCTGAAGATTACGTCGGCAATGAAAATGGTTGCTTCGGCCAAACTGCATAAGGCGCAGGAAGTCATCGAAGGTATGCTTCCTTATGAACAGCAGCTTTCGCGCATCTTCACCGGTTTTATGAGTTCAGGCAGAATGCCCGATACTCCCTTGATCAACGAGCGTCCGGTGAAGAACATCGCTTTGGTGGTGTGTTCGTCCAACAACAGTCTTTGCGGCGGTTTCAATGCCAATGTGGTCCGCATGGTGAACCAGTGGTTGCAGCAACACGAGGATTTGGGCAAAGATCACATAAAAATCTTTGCCGTTGGCCGAAAAGTGGCCGAAGCGGTCCGCAAGGCTGGTTACGAAGTGGTGGGCGACTATACCCATCTGGCCGACAAACCGTCGTATGATGAGGCCGCAGCCTTGGCCGAAACCCTGATGCAGGCCTTCCTGCAAGGCGAAGTGGACCGTGTGGAACTGATTTATCATCATTTCCGGTCTACGGCATCGCAGACTCTGGAGCATGCCGTGTTCCTGCCTTTCGTGCAGCCTGCGGTGGAAGAAACGGAGAACGAAAATAAGGAAGCTGAAGAGGAAGAACTGGCCGACTACATTGTGGAGCCTTCTGTCCCTGAGTTGCTTCAGCAGTTGTTGCCCTCCGTGTTGCGTACCAAAATCTACACGGTGGTGCTCGATTCCAGTGCTTCGGAACATGCCGCGCGCACTATGGCGATGCAGGTAGCTACGGACAATGCGAATGATCTGATTCAGGATTTAACTATAATGTATAATAAAAGTCGTCAACAAGTCATTACGAATGAGTTGTTGGATATCATGGGAGGTTCGATGTCCTGATGACTTTTGGGCATAAATTAGATGTGAAATTGTTTTTACTTCCCCGTCAGTAATATTTTACTGCCATAGCGGTAATTTATTACTGACGGGGAAGTTTTTTATTTACAAACGCTTCTTCCCGGCATTTCTCTTTTCTGAAAAAGGCGTTTTCTCATGAGTGTTTTCTGCTTTCCGTCGTTTGGTTCCGGTTGGTTTTACGCATTAGAAAATTCCGAATTTTATTTCTATCTTTGTTTCCGAATTGGTTCCGGAGTGCTTGTTCAAGCCCTCGGATTAAAAGGGAATCGGGTGAGAATCCCGAACAGTCCTGCTGCTGTGTAGCTCCATTCAACCTTTTGAATTTCACTTCTGCCACTGATATGGGATGGCCATATTGGGAAGGCTTCAAAAGGGGAGTCAGTCAGAAGACCTGCCATCATTCATGGTTCTGTTGCTCTCTAGGGTTAGGGCGGCAGTCAACGATTATTTCCATTTACGAATCGGAGCCTGGCAGGGTTCCGTATTATTGATTCTGTCAGAACAGACTGTCTGTTCCGACCCCGGAGAACTGTGTGCTTTTCCGGGAATGGGCGCGCTCTGTATCTGCAAGTTTTTAGGTATGTTGAAAAAGACGATTGTCATTGTCGGGGGAGCATGGACTCTTCTGATCGGAGAAGGTATGCCTGTTTTTGCACAGGGCACACCGGATACTTTGCGCCATTTGGACGAAGTTCCCGTAGTGGTGCAGGCCCGTTCGCGCGAGGTGATTCCCGTGCAGCAGCTTGACGGGCTGCAATTGGAGCGGCTGAGCGCGCACAGTGTTGCCGATGCCTTGCGCTATTTTTCGGGCGTACAGATTAAGGATTACGGCGGAGTGGGCGGATTGAAAACCGTGAATATCCGCAGTATGGGTTCGCAGCATGTGGGTGTGTTCTACGACGGCGTGGAGTTGGGAAATGCGCAGAACGGACAGGTGGATCTGGGACGTTTCTCGCTCGACAATATGGAGGCCATCTCGCTGTATAACGGACAGAAGAGCGATGTGTTCCAGTCGGCCAAGGATTTTGCTTCTGCGGGAGCGGTCTATATGCAGTCGCGCACGCCCGTTTTCGGGGAAACAGAGCGTACGCATCTGAAAGCCACCTTCAAGACCGGTTCTTTCGGGCTGGCCAATCCGGCACTGCTTTGGGAACGGAAACTGAGCGACTGGCTCAGTACCTCGTTGAGCGCTGAGGGTATGTATACCACGGGCAAGTATCGCTTCACGTATCAGGTGAAGGACGGATATGACACAACGGCCGTGCGCCATAACGGCGATGTGCGGGCTCTGCGTGTGGAGAACGGCTGGTTCGGTAAGACGCAGGGCGGATACTGGCGCGCCAAGGCCTATCTGTATGCTTCGGAGCGCGGCTATCCCGGTGCCGTGGTGCGCAACAAGTTCATGCACGAAGACCGGCAGTGGGACTGGAACACCTTTGTGCAGGGAATGTACCGTAAGGAACTCTCGGAGCGCTATCATCTGATGATTAAGGGAAAATATGCCTATGATTATCTGCGCTATCTGGCAGATCCGAATAAGGACGAAACCTTGTTCTATGCCGATAACCGCTACCGGCAGCAGGAGTCGTACCTGTCTTTGGTGCAGGGGGTGCGCCTTTTGCCCGGTTGGGATTTGGGAGTAGCCGCCGATTATCAGTTCAATGCGCTGAATGCCAATCTGAGGGATTTTGTCTATCCCCGCCGTCACACAGCCCTGCTTTCGGTGGCCACCTCGTGGCAGGTTCAGCGCCTGAAGGCGCAGGCCAGCCTGTTGGGCACCTGGGTGCACGATGCGGTGCGTACCGGAGCAGAGCGGGCCACCGACCGTTTGGAGTGGACACCCACCGTGGTATGCTCGTGGCAGCCTTGGGCCGCTCACGACTGGCATCTGCGCGGATTCTATAAACGGATTTTCCGGATGCCCACGCTGAATGATTTGTATTACACGCTTATCGGCAATACACGCCTGAATCCTGAATATACCGACCAGTATAATGTGGGGATGACCTACGGACACTCTTTTGCGCATGGCTTTCTGCGGCGCATAGAGGGGCAGGCCGATGCCTATTATAATAAGGTAGAAGATAAGATTGTGGCCATACCTACGGCCAATGCCTTCCGCTGGACGATGCTCAATCTTGGGGAAGTGCATATCAAAGGAGTGGATGTGGCGATACAGGCTGTCGGGCAGATCGGAAAGGATTTCACGGTTCAGGCCCGTTTGAACTACACCTGGCAGCAGGCAAAGGATGTAACCGACCGAAATTCGGAATTCTATGGCGGTCAGATTCCCTACATACCGTGGCATTCCGGTTCTGCGGCGCTGAATCTCGGTTGGCGTCATTGGGAACTGAATTACAGCTTTATCTACACCGGAGAGCGCTATGCCTCGCAAGCCAACATTCCGGAAAATTATCTGTTGCCGTGGTACACCAGCGATTTGGCTCTGGCGCACCAGTTGCCCTTGAAAAAGGGAGCCTTGCGGCTGGTGCTTGAGGTGAACAATCTGTTTAACCAGCAGTATGAGGTGGTGCTCTGCTATCCGATGCCGGGAACCAACTTCAAGTGCACGGCACAATATAGCTTTTAGTGAAAAATTAAACGATTGAATATGAAAAGAACATACAGAATGATTTTGTCTTTGTCCGCACTCCTGATGTTCGGGCTGTTGGTTTCCTGCCGGGGAGAATTGCCCGGAGTGCACCACGAAGAAGATATTGATTTGGGAGGAAATACCAGTTCGGATTCAGATAGTGAGGCGGTGACTGATCCGGATTCTTCCGAAGCGGGAGCGCATCGGATAAAGGGATTTTTCTTGCTGAACGAAGGGAATATGGGCAGCAACAAGTGTACGCTCGACTTTTTTGATGCTACGACGGGCCGTTACAAGCGCAACATCTTTGCGGCGCGCAACCCCGAAGTGGTCAAGGAACTGGGAGATGTGGGCAATGACATCGCCATCTATGGCAACAAGCTTTATGCCGTGGTGAACTGTTCGCACTTGGTGGAGGTGATGGACAAGCGTACGGCCCGCCATTTGGGACGCATTGACATTACGAACTGCCGCAATATTATTTTTGCCGGTGGTAGGGCGTATGTGAGTTCGTATGCCGGTCCCGTACAGATTTCTCCGGAGAAACGGCCCGGAAAGGTGGTCGAGGTGGACACGGCCAGTCTGAGCATTCTGCGCGAAGTGATTGTGGGGTATCAGCCCGAGGAGATGGTGGTTTACGACGGCAAACTCTATGTGGCCAACTCCGGCGGCTATCAGTATCCCGATTACGACCGCACCATCTCGGTGGTGGATCTGAATACCTTCCGGGTGACGGATACGATTGATGTGGCCGTGAATCTGCACCGCATGGAACTGGCGCCCGACGGTATGATTTATGTCAGCTCGCGCGGTGATTATTATGGCGTGGAGTCTGACGTGTATCTGGTCGATCCCCGAACGAAACAGGTGACAGGCCATCTTGGAGTGCCGGCCAATGAAATGACGCAATGCGGTGATTCTCTGTTTATCATCAGCTCAGGATGGAGTTATGTCACGGGCACTTATCAGCCGGACTACCTTATATATAATACGCGCGAGCGCCGGATGGTGAGTCGAAACTTCATTACCGACGGTACGGACCGTGAAATCACCATTCCCTACGGACTGGCAGTGCATCCCGAAACGAGGGAGATATTTGTGACTGATGCCCGGGATTATGTCACTCCGGGATACTTGTACTGCTTTACTCCCGACGGACGGCGCAAATGGAAGGTGCGCACCGGAGATATTCCGGCCCACTTTGCCTTTACGACCGAAACATTGAAATAGAACGAAAAGGAAACTATATCAAAATCAAGTTTACGATGAGAAAAGAACAAATCTTAAGGAATGTATGCCTGTGGGCACCGGTGCTGTTGGCGGTTTCCTGCTCTCCGGATGACGGATCGGGCACGCAGCCTGTGCCTCAGGATGCCTCGCCTTACGTCACACGTGTGCTGGACTATCTGCCCGCTCCGGGGCAGTTTGTCAATACGATGCCCGCATACGAGGAAGGCGATACGCAGGAAACCATGAACCGCAAGGTGCTGGAAGCTATTGGCGGCAACCGTCGCGGACTGATATCGTTGGGAGGCTATGGCGGTTATGTGGTAGTGGGCTTTGACCATACTATCGAGAACAAAGCCGGACGGTGCGATTTCCGCGTATTGGGCAATGCCTTTTATGCCACGGCCAATCCGGCTTCCGGTCGTCCGGATGGGGGACATTGTGAACCGGGCATCATCCGGGTGGCCTACGACCGCAACGGCAACGGGCTGCCCGATGCGGATGAATGGTACGAGATAGCCGGCAGCGCACACCGCAATCCTCAGGGAGAGGCCTGGTATGCGCTGGCACAGGAGCAGGGCAATGTGATGAATCTGTACTCCGATTATGCCATTACCTACCATCGTCCGGCTTCGGAACCGACGGGTGCGGAGGCTATGAGCCGTTACATCCGATGGTCAGACAATCAGGGACAGACGGGCTACCGCAGTATGAATGCTTTTCATAAACAACCCTATTTCCCGCAATGGGTGCAGCAGGACAGTCTGACATTCCAGGGCACTTGTTTGCCGCAAAATGCTGTGGATGAGTCGGGAGATGGCAGTTACTTCGTGCTGTATAAGTTTGCCTATGGCTATGCCGATAACGATACGAACTCTTCCAACGGTTCGGCTATTGACATTGACTGGGCGGTGGATCGTCAGGGCAATGCCGTCCGCTTGCCGGGGGTGGACTTTATCATGATTTACACCGGCGTGAATCAGGAGAGCGGCAGACTGGGAGAATGCTCTACGGAGGTTTCCGGAGTGGAAGACCTTCATCTGCTGGGCGTGGAAATACCAAGCAATGACCGTTGACGATAGAAATACATTATTATCAATTATCAAATACATCATTAATTTATGAAAATGAAATCATGGTTGGGAGGTCTTCTTTTGGCTGGAGGCCTTCTCTTTACCGGTTGCCAGAACGAAGAGGCACCGGCAGTAAAATTTGCAGTAAACGAACTGGTGTCGGGCGATTCGCTCACCGTTTTCCCGGGACAACAGTTGGCTTTGAGCTATTCGGCCGAGAACATGACTAATCTGGAAGTGGGCACTTTACCCGATAACTGGAAGGCGGAAGTGGACCCGCAATCCTCAAAAATCCTGATCACGGCACCGGTAGCCGAGGCCAGAGAAGGCGTTTATCCGGTGATTCTTCTGGCCAATGGAAATGGCAGCGTTGCTTCGTTTACCGTGATGGTGGAGCTGGAAATGTATGACCGCTCAAAGGGTGTTTTCGTGCTGAACGAAGGAAACATGACCACCGAGAATGGTTCTCTGTCCTATATCTCACCGTCGGGAACCGTAGTGGCCGATGCCTACAAAACCTCTAATGGCACCGAGTTGGGAAATGTATGTCAAGATATGTCTGCTTCCGGCGGCTTGCTTTATATCATTTCTCAGAACGGAGATCTGGCCCCTACAGGAGCGCAGTTCAATAACGACGGCATGCTGGTGATTGCCGATGCCCGCACGCTGCAAAAGAAAAACGCTTTCAGCCGTGCCGAACTGGCACAGTTGGAGTGGCCTACACACATTGCCGCTTTGGACAAACAGCATGTTTACATCCGCGACAAGAAAGGAATCTGGCGCCTGGACACCGAGAGCCGTCAGCTGACTTTCGTTGAAGGCTCTGAGGGAGCACCTCAGGCTCCATTTGTGGTGATGAACGGTAAGGTATATACCTATTACTCTTCTTCATATTTGGGTTATATCTGGGAAATAAGTCCCGATGCGGATCAGATCAGCAAAATCCGTCTTCCGATGTACGGCACAAAGTATGACATCAATTCCGTGCTGGGTATCCGTGCAGCCGGTGAGAATGAGTTTTGGGTAGTCGCTCATGGTTTTGGCAACTATTCTGTGGGTAAATACAATTTGGAAACCAAGAAAATCGTACAGAAACGAATCGAAGGCGCTCCCGATGTGGCCTCTTCCGGAGCCATCTTTACCACTTCCGGAAATCAGTTCTATTATGCTTCCGGCACAACCATCTTCAAAGTCTCTTTTGATGATGAAGCAAGCGGTGAAGAGTTTTTTGCGGATGTAAACTCATTCGGCAACAAGGCACGTATGCTGTATAATGGTATTGCGGTGCATCCGGTTACCGGAAAACTTTATGTGAATACCATCAAGGAATATCAGACCTATACGGAAAACAATATCTGGGTGGTAGACGTGGCCGCGCAGGACACCGTAGCGCATTATGATAATGTAACCCGTTTCCCGGCCGGATTCTATTTCTCTGAGTCAGCGAACATAAACAACATCAGATATTAAAAGAATGAATTTATCAATGAAAGCAAATAACCTGCTGAAGGCATTGCCTTTATCTTGCATTTTGGGAGCCTTGTTGGCTGTCAGTGTTTCCTGTACCGAAAAAGATCCCTTTCCCGAACCGCCCGGTTCCAAACCGCCATCTTCCGGAAACGACTCCACACAGATGCCGGTGGATTCGGCTGCCGTAGACACTCCGGTGGTATCCTATCGCGGGTATGCCCATCCCGACGGAACCTTTCTGTTGAATTGTGGCGACCGGATTACCGAGAACGGTTCGGTGACTTACATTGCACCCGACGGTACGGTCGAGGAGGATGTCTATAAGAAAGTCAATGGCACCGAGTTGGGTAATGAGGCGCAGGCCATGTGTCTGTATAACGGAAAGTTCTACATTTTGTGTACCGATTATTTCCGTTTGGAAGGTAAACCGAACGATGGTGCCCTGATTATTGTAGATGCCGAGACTTTCCGCAAGGAGAAAGCCTATCGTTTGGAGGAACTCCGCTTCCCGATTCCGGATGGAGTCAACAACCCGGATTTCAATCCGATACCCAACAGCTTAAGCAATCTGGCGGTGATGGACGAGCAGAATATCTTTATCTGCGATGTCAATGGACTGTATCGTTTTGACAGTACCACTGGAGAACTGAATCTGCTGGAAGAGTCCTTCAGAGTAGACAACGGAGGTGCCGGAGTGGCCGGTCGGGTTTACGATCGCAATATTGTCATCAAGGGCGACCGGGCTTATGTGGCAGTCGGCGGATGGACTTCTGCTACCGATGACTATAATCTCGGTATTTACGAATATAAGAAAGGTAGCAACAAGATTTCCCGCAAACTGGGAATTGCCAACGGCGGCTATGTCAGCGGTCTGTGTGCCGGTGAGAATGATACCATTTGGTTTGCGACCTTTGCAGATGAGAATAAGGGCAGCAATAAGATTTATTGTGTAGACAGCCGTAGTTTCACGGTTTTGAGTTCGAAAAGGGTAGACGGAGATTTGAATTCCGGATTTACCAATACTCCGGGAATATCTGTTGCGGGACTGTCTTTCTATTATTCAGGCAGAACGACACGTCTCAGTCGCTTTGATTATCAGAAGGGGCGCAGTGAGTTTCTGGTCGATGCCTTACAGGACGAACCGAAGGCAAATTATCTGACCTGCAATCCGATGTTTGACCCGAAAAAGCAGCTCCTATATCTGTCAACTACCGAAGAGAATATGGAAGGATTCCCGACAACCGATCATATTCTGGTGTACGACTGCAGTGTCTCTCCGGTTGTGTTGCATCGGGAGATTTCCGGAAAAACCTCATACGTATCCGGCATCTATCCGGTTTCGATGTTCTATAAGAAGTAATCAAACGAAAAAGGTATTCAGAAGAGCGCCATACGTTGCTTCTGAATACCTTTTTCGTTTTCTATTGTCTGGGAATATTTATTCCTCCTTGTTTTCCATAATCGGACACAATTGCTTGACCTGTTCCTCGAAGTTTTCCCGGTCGCGGGCCCGGTTCCTTACCGCCGTGCGATAGTTGTAGATGGTCTGGGGCGAGTAAAAGAGCAGGGTGGCAATGCGCGAACTGTCCTTCACGCCCATACGGATCAGCGCAAAGATGCGCAGCTCGGTGTTCAGCAGTTCACCGCGTTTTACCTCTATTTCTTCCCCTTCGCGCAGCAGTTCGTTAAACTCTTTGATGAAGTTCGGATAAAGAGTCAGGAAGGCCGTGTCAAAATTCACAAAGAAATGTTTGGCATCCGATTCCGGCATTTTGGTGGAATTGGCTATTTTCAGCAAGTCGTCAATCTGTTTGGCCTTGACTTTTCGGCGCACCAACTCCTGGTATTTACTCAGCTTGTCAATATATGCGGCGCACAAATCCAGAAACAGACTGATATATTCCTCACGCGAACGGTTGGTGTGCAGCAACTCCTGATTGAGCAGCCGCAGTTTCTGGTTCATTTCTGCAATGGCTCTTCGGCGCAGCCGGATCTGCTTTACCTGTTGACGGATAAAGATGAGCGATACGACCAGACCGGCAGAAAGAATGCAGATAAAGACAAACGCCCAGGTCATTCTCCGGTTCTTGATATTGCTCTGTTCCTGATAGGAGCTGACGATGGAAGGGAACTTGCGTGCGATTTCAAGCATACGCAAGCGGTTGTTGTAGAACATGGCATCCTCCATCGACACGTTCAGATAGCGGTTGGCCCGCTCCAGATCGCCGTCCTTGTTCTTGAAAATATACATGGCCAGTTCCTGCATGGCCAGATTCTCCTTTAAAGGACAGATCATATCCGATATGGCAGCCATGATCAGATAGCGCTCATACTCTTTCATTTCTCCCCGGCGCATATAGGTAAAGGCTATACCGCAGGTGACGCAGGCATAGAGCCGTGTGTCTTGCGGCAATCCTTTCAGGGCTTTCTGATAGGCTTTTTCTGCTTCGTCCTGTTTGCCGGTACGCGCCAGATGTTCTCCCCGCCAATAGTAATAGCGGGCAGATTTCGGGGGCAGGACAGAAAGCAGAGAGTCTGTATATTGGATTTCCAGATTCCGGTATGTGGGCGAGTACAGGTCGTCGTTCAGGTATTCGCTCCACACGCTGTATACCCATTCATAAGCCTCGTAGTATTCGGCCAGCAGGGACGGGGCTATCTTTGCCCGGTCAATGTCGTCGAGCATTTCTTTGGCCTGGCTGAAATAGCCGGTGGTGGAGAGCAACAGCGACTTGTGGATAATGCACCGGTCCTTATAAACAGGACGGTTCAATTGTTGGGCCAGCTGATAGGCCATGTCAATATAGTAAAAAGCCGAATCGGAACGATAGGTATAATATTCCTGAAAGATTTTGAAGCAGAGCTGGTATTTCTGTTCCAGAGGCATCTGTCGCTTCCATTGTTTTTCGATGCTGTCAATGCGTGCTTCCTTGTTTTGGGCATATTCCGGACGTTTTGCCAGGCATTCTTCCAGTTGCAGGTATAAAATATCTACCGATGCACCTTGGGCGCTTCCGGATACGATGAACAGGAGCAGAAGGAGGAATATATTTTTCATTTTGACTTTCTTTACGGTTCATCAGCAAATATAATCAAAAGATTTTTATTCTAAAAACATCTACTTGAATATCTTATATTATTTTTTATAATATACTGATTAATAATGATATATAGAAAATATTATATGTATGCAATCTACTTATTTACTACTTTTAATAACAACTTAAATTTTTGCTTACTACATTTGCCTACGTCTTCGGAGGAAGCACAGAACAAATGCCATGAAAAGAAGAAAATTACCCGAGAAACCCTTATAACAACTATCGATATGAAAAAGAATATTATTCCTTGCTTTGTAATCGTAGCCCTTTGGACTGCATTACCTGTTTCAGCACAGAAAGCAAAAAAAGTAGAGAAAGCAAAGACGGAACAAGTTGCCGATACCATTCAGACCAAGAAGGCCGACGGCAGCGAACGCAATGTCATGTTGAATGCATCCGATGCCAACAAGCCGCGTGAGATTCAAATCGGTTTGCCGAGTGAGGATGTCAATGTATACGAAAACGGTCTGCCGGCCGTATATTCATCTTCTGTTCACAAATTGTCTGCCCACTGGCGTAGTGATGCCAGCTTGGGAGAGGTGGGACTGATGACTCCTTCCGAGTCTGCCATTACCACCGGTAACATTGCCTATTCGGTGAATTCATTCAGCCGTTTGGGGCAGAAAGATTTTAAAGGAATTGTGAACTACCGTGCCAACCACTATGGCATGCAGCAGGTAGACATGAATGTTTCCGGAGGTATTGGAAACAAATGGCTCTATACTGCCAGCGTTTATCAGAACTTTGATCCCGGAAGTTTCGACGTGAAGTTTGACGAATATTCTGACCGTACTCAGATTTATCATGCCGGACTGACCCGTCTGTTCAACAACAACCGTGGTAAGATCAGTTTGCTTTATAAGTATGCTTATAGCCGCAACCCGGGAAATATGCTGAACGCAGCTCCGTTTATTTATGTAGGCGACGGTTCCATCAAGGAACTGGAAGGATTTGAACCGGGATTGGCTTCATACGGACCGGTAAGTGGTGATATCGAATATATGGACATCATGGACGGAAAGATGAAGAAAGCCAATCTGCGCGATCTGAACGACAACCGTTCACACGAGGTTTCCTTGCTGACCGACTATGCCTTCAAGAACGGTTTGAACTTCAAACTTGACATGAAGTACATGAACGCTCCTGAAGCCAACTATGTGGATTTTGGTGGAAGTACCATTTCCAATGTGACTGCCGATCAGGGTTATACTCTTGCCGACGGAACTCCTTATTCAGGACTCGTAGACGGTCGCCGCACCTGGTTGCACTTCGGTAAGGTACAGAACTTCCTGGTGACTTCAGAATTGCAGAAGCAGTTCAACAATCATAATGTCCGTCTGGGATTGAACGAATGGTTCTATGATCTGGACTATCATTCATCTTCACTCCAGTGGACCGGTTCTGTAAAAGAGTATCCTGATGTATTGGTAGGTCCGGACGGAAACCAGTTCCGCGGTTTCAACGAGCTGAGTCCGGAATATACCGTCGGAAATGAAAACAAGCTGGCTTTGTATCTGACCGATGACTGGCAGATTACTCCGAAACTGAATCTGTACTATGGCGGACGTCTGGAATACTATCACATGTCTGCCGATCAGATTGCTCATCCGCGTTATTCCGGTTTCTATATCGGCGGTACAGCACCCGACGGCACAGTTATTACTCCGGCCAACGTAACCAAAGACAAACTGAACTATGCGGCTACCGCACGCGTTACTTATAATGTAGGTAAGGGCTTCGGTCTGACAGCCGACGGAACCGTGGCTACCCGTTTCCCAAGAATCAACGAATATGCCGGTACCGGTCCTACAGAAGAGCAGTACAACCGTGTGACTATTCCTCTGGTGCGTGGTGGTCTGTTCTACAAGAACAACTGGTTGGATTTGACTTCCATGGTAACTTATATTGCCAAGACCAACAACATCGACCAGCAGAACCTGACCAAGCCGGGTACTGACGAAGGAAAGACCGTGTTGCTGATCTATGATATCCAGACTTTGGGATGGACCACTTCTGCCGAGATCGATCCGTTCAAGGGATTCCACCTGCATGCCCTCTTCACTTATCAGAAGCCGGTTTACAAGAACTACAATGCCAGTGTGACCTTCAACGACGGAACTCAGATGTCTGTCAACGCCAACAATATGATCGTAAAGGAAATTCCTCAGGTACTTGTTGAGTTGGATCCGAGCTATAATATCACCGATGATTTGCGTTTGTGGTTAAGTTTTCGTTACTTTGGAAAGACCTATGCCAACTTGCAAGAGGCTCTTTACTTTAACGGACGCTGGGAAACCTTCGGAGGTGTGAACTGGAAGGTGAACAAACATCTGGATCTGGGTGTTACCGTGGTGAACTTCCTGAATCAGAAAGGTGTGAAGGGAACCATCAGCGGTTCAGAGCTGATTACCAAGGAAGAGGCCGGACAGTATGCCGGTTACTACATGAGCGGAAGCTACCTGCGCCCATTCACTGTAGAGTTCAATGCCAGCATCAAGTTCTGATCTGCTCTTTGAATCCGAATCCTAAAAGAAGAAAAACCCTTAAACATTACAAATAATGAAGAATTTACTGATAGCAACAGCCCTGATGGCAGGTGTCCTGACCACACAGGCTGAAGAGAAAAAAGTGTTCCGTATTTCGACGGACAAGACAGACCTGGTACTCCAGGTGGGTGATAACGGTCGTTTGTATCAGACCTATTTCGGTGAGAAACTGCTCAACGAGGCTGATTACCAGAATCTGAGTTGGGATGTGCATGCCGGTTCCGACGGCAGTATCAGCCAGAGAGGATGGGAAGTGTATAGCGGTTCGGGCAATGAAGATTATTTTGAGCCGGCCATCGCCATTACACACAACGACGGTAAGAATTCCACCTATTTATATTATGTGTCTTCTACTACCCAGCCGGTAGAGGGAGGAACACAGACCACCATCAATCTGCGCGATGATAAATATCCGGTGGATGTAACGCTGCATTATGTGGCCTATCCTAAAGAGAACGTCATCAAGACCTGGAGCGAAATCAAGCATCAGGAAAAGAAACCGATCATTCTTTCCACTTATGCTTCTACCATGCTCTATTTCTGCAACAGCTCTTATTACCTGACCGAGTTCAGCAGTGACTGGGCTTGTGAGGCAAGAATGAGCAACCAGCAGCTTCAGTTCGGCAAGAAGGTTATCGACACCAAGCTGGGAAGCCGTGCCGCCATGCATACTCATCCATTCTTCGAAGTGGGACTGGACCAGCCGGTAAGTGAACAGCAGGGACAGGTCTTGATGGGAACTCTGGGATGGACCGGTAACTTCCGTTTCACTTTCGAGGTGGACAACGCCGGTAATCTGCGCGTGATTCCGGGCATCAATCCGTACGCTTCCAACTATGAACTGAAAAAGGATGAAGTGTTCACCACTCCGGAGTTTATCTTCACCCTCAGTTACAACGGAACATCAGAAGGTAGCCGCAACCTGCACGAGTGGGCCCGCAACTACAGTCTGAAGGATGGTAAGGGCAGCCGATTGACCTTGCTCAACAACTGGGAGAACACCGGTTTTGACTTTAATCAGGAAATTCTGGCCAACTTGATGAAAGAAGCCAAGCATCTGGGTGTGGACATGTTCCTGCTCGACGACGGATGGTTTGCCAACAAGTATCCGCGTAAGGATGACAAGGCCGGTCTGGGTGACTGGGAGGTGACTCACGACAAGTTGCCTGGCGGTGTGCCTGCATTGGTGAAGGCTGCAAAGGAAGCCGGTGTGAAATTCGGTATCTGGATTGAGCCGGAAATGGTGAACCCGAAGAGCGAACTCTTTGAGAAACATCCGGATTGGGCCATCCACGACGAGAACAGAAAGATTTATTACTACCGCAATCAGTTGGTTCTGGATTTGAGTAACCCTGAAGTGCAGGACTATGTATATGGAGTTGTTGAAAAGTTGATGAAGGAAAATCCGGAAATTGCTTTCTTCAAATGGGATTGCAACAGCCCGATTACCAATATTTACTCTCCATACTTGAAGGAGAAGCAGGGACAGCTTTACATCGACCACGTGCGTGGCGTATATAACGTGATGAAGCGCGTTAAGGAGAACTATCCGAACGTTCCGATGATGCTCTGCTCCGGTGGTGGTGCCCGTTGCGACTACGAGGCTTTGAAATACTTCACCGAGTTCTGGTGCAGCGACAATACCGATCCTGTAGAGCGCGTATATATCCAGTGGGGCTTCTCACAGTTCTTCCCGGCCAAGGCCATGTGTGCACACGTGACCAGCTGGAACAAGGCAACTTCCGTTAAGTTCCGTACCGATGTGGCTTCTATGTGCAAACTCGGTTTCGATATCGGTCTGAAAGATCTGACTGCCGAGGAACTGGATTACTGCCAGCAGGCTGTAGCCAACTGGAAGCGTTTGCAGCCGGCCATTATGGATGGCGACCAGTATCGTCTGGTATCTCCATACGAAACCAACCATATGGCTTTGAACTATGTAACTAAGGATAAGAACAAGGCTGTGCTCTTTGCTTACGACGTACACCCACGTTTCCAGGAGAAACTGATGCGTGTGAAACTGCAGGGCCTCGACGCACAGAAGAATTATAAGGTAGAAGAGATCAACCTGATGCCGGGAACAGAATCTACGTTCAAGGCTAACGGTAAAGTGTTTTCAGGAGATTATTTGATGAAAGTTGGTTTGGATGTATTTGGTTTTGCACAGACACAAAGTCATGTAATAGAGGTTACGGCTCAATAAAATGAGTCAATTTCATTAGGTATTGGTTATTTGGGAGGAATGTGGCAGGGATGCCACATTCCTTTTTTTGTGTTCTTCCGGAAAAATGATTGTGATGAACTGAAAATTTCATTGGGATGGTTTTCGCATTTCTTCCCAATGAATTTTCTGCGCTTTCTGATGCCGGATGATTCTGTCCGGCAGCGTGGAATTATTTAACTGTAAACCTTACGCTTTTTGATAAATATGGAGTAACTTTGTGAGGCAATTTATGTAGAACAAGATTATAAAAGACGACAATGATGATGAAAGAAGTTCCGGTACTGCTCCTGACAGGATATCTGGGCAGTGGAAAGACCACTCTGGTGAATCACATCCTTTCCAATGAAAAGGGAATCAAGTTTGCCGTGGTGGTGAACGATATCGGTGAGGTGAATATTGATGCCGAGCTGATTCAGCGCGGCGGAGTAGTAGGACAGGGCGACGACAGTCTGGTGGCCCTGCAGAACGGCTGTATCTGCTGTTCGCTCAAGATGGATCTGATGAAGCAGATCGACGACCTGATGAAGATGAACCGCTTTGACTATATCGTGATCGAGGCCAGCGGCGTGTGCGAGCCGGCACCGATTGCGCAGACCATTGCTGCCATGTCGCGCATGGGCAGTGAATACACCAAGCACGGACTGGTGCGTCTGGACTGCATTGTGACCGTGGTAGATGCCTTGCGTCTGCAAAGCGAGTTCAATTGTGGCGATGCCCTCACCAGTGATCAGGTGGACGATGAGGACATCGAAAACCTGATTATCCAGCAGATAGAGTTCTGCAATATCATTCTGTTGAACAAGGCATCGGAGGTGGCTCCTGAAGAGTTGAAGCGGATTACCCATATCGTGAAGACCTTGCAGCCGGGCGCTGAAATCATTCCTTGCGATTATGCCGACGTGGAGCTCGACAAGATTCTCAACACCCGTATGTTCGGTTTCGAGCAGGTGGCTACATCGGCTGCCTGGGTGCGTGAGCTGGAGCGTCCGGCCACAGAGGAAGAGGAAGAAGCGGCACACCATCCGCACACGGCAGATGAGCATCACCATCATCACGACCATGACCACGAGCATGAGCACGAACACGATGAGGAATGCAGCTGCGGCCACCATCATCACCACGATCATGAGGATGGTGAGTGCACTTGCGGCCATCATCACGATCACGAACATGAGGAGGGTTGCTGCTGCGGTCATCACCACCATCACGGAAGTCATACGGAGGAGTATGGCATCAGTACCTTTGTGTACTACCGCCGCAAGGCATTCGATCTGGTGAAGTTCGATCATTATGTGGCAGCCAAGTGGCCGGCCAGTGTGATCCGTGCCAAGGGTGTGTGCTATTTCATGCAGAATCGCAACATGTCTTATCTGTTTGAGCAGGCCGGCAAACAGCAGAGTCTGAAGGAAGCCGGACTGTGGTATGCCACGGCTCCCGAAGAAGATTTGGCAGAATTGTTACGTCAGGATCCCGGCATGATGCGCGACTGGGATGAGGAGTATGGCGACCGGATGGAGAAAATCGTGTTCATCGGTCAGCACATGGACAAGGAGCAGATTATCCGTGATCTGGATGCCTGTCTGGAGCCTTAAGGGCAAACGCAGGATTCTGACCTGCAGATGATAAAATAAAATCCCCGCAGCAAGGAGAAACCGGAATCCGGTGTTCCTCTGCTGCGGGGATTTCTTGTTTCCATATCCCGATGCTTTGTGATGATTGGGAGCGGATATGTCATCCGCGGTGCGGATTATTCTGCATTCAGCATGAATTTTTCTACGGCATGAGCCACACCGTCCTCTTCATTGGACAGGGTGATGTAGTTGGCAGCCTGGCGCACAACCTCCTGAGCGTTGGCCATGGCTACTCCCAGACCGGCATATTCAATCATCGACAGGTCGTTGAATCCATCACCACAGGCCATCATCTCGTCCGGAGTCATGCCCAATTCTTCGAGCAGAACGGCCAGACAGCGTGCCTTGTCAATGCCTTTGGGCACCAGCTCCAGGAAAAATGGTTCTGAGCGGAACACGTTCATTTTGTTTTCCAGTTCCTTCTTCATCACCGGTTCCAGTTGGGCCAGCGGTTCCGGATCGCCTACAATCAGACATTTGGCCACCGGGAAGTTAATGACATCCAGAAAGTTCTCTACCGTCTTGCTGGGCATTCGGTTCAGGAAAGCCTCGTGCTGCACATACTGGTCGTCGGCATTCTCCGAAATGATGTATTCGTCCTTGTAGCTCAGAATCTGGAAGCCGTTGCTCTTGGCGCACTCATAGAGATAAGGATACACGGCCGGGTCGAGCACATTCTCATACATCAGTTCACCGGTCTTGCAGTCGATGATCTGTCCGCCGTTGTAGGCCAGGATATATCCTTCGTACTTGTCAAGTTCCAGTTGGCGTGCCAGCGGCATGATGCCGTAGGTGGGGCGTCCGGAGGCCAGCACGATTTTGACACCGGCTTCCTGTGCGCGGATCAGTGTTTCGCGCGTGTGCTCGGTAATTTCCTTTTTCTTGTTGGTCAAAGTTCCGTCCAGGTCGAGAACCAATATTTTATACTTCATAAGAATCAAATGTTTTTAAGAGATAATGCAATGCGGTTGCGGGCCTTGTCTACACTCAGCACCCGCACTTTCAGCTGTTGGTGCAGGGTGACCACGGTATTGGGGTCGCTGACATAGCGGTCGGCCATTTCAGAAATGTGTACCAGTCCCTTTTCGTGCACACCGATGTCTACAAAACAGCCGAAGTTGGTGATGTTCGACACAATGCCCGGCAGAATCATTCCCGGCTTCAGGTCGTCAATTGTTTCTACATCCGGTGCGAAAGAAAATACTTCTATGGCCTTTCTCGGGTCACGTCCGGGCTTGTCCAGCTCGCTCATGATGTCGTTCAGTGTGGGCAGACCACAGTCGTCGGTGACATATTGTTTCAGGTCAATGCTTTCACGAAGGGCCTTGTTGCGGATCAGTTCCTCCACGGTTGTCTTATGGTCGGCAGCCATGCGGCGCACCAGAGCATAGCGTTCGGGATGTACGGCTGTGGCATCCAAGGGATCGGTCGCATCCGGAATGCGTAGGAAACCGGCGCATTGCTCAAAGGCCTTGGCGCCCATACGCTTCACGTGCATGAGGTCCTTGCGTGAGCGGAAGGCTCCGTTTTCCGTGCGGTAGTCGATGATGTTCTGTGCCAGGTTCGGTCCCACGCCCGCCACATACGTCAGCAAATGCTGGCTGGCGGTATTGAGGTTTACGCCTACGGAGCTTACACAGAACTCCACCACGCCGTCGAGCGATTTCTTCAGCTTGGTCTGGTCCACATCATGCTGGTACTGACCCACACCAATCGACTTCGGGTCGATCTTGACCAGTTCGGCGAGCGGGTCCATCAATCGGCGACCGATGGAAACGGCACCGCGTACCGTCACATCATAGTCCGGGAACTCATCGCGTGCGATCTTCGATGCCGAATAAACCGAAGCACCGTCCTCGCTGACCACAAAAGCCTGTACTTCTCGGTCGAAAGAGATGCTTTTAACAAGGCGTTCGGTCTCGCGGCTTGCCGTACCGTTGCCGATGGCAATGGCTTCAATGTTATATTGTTCCACAAGCTGAGCCAGTTTGCGCTGTGCCTGCGCGTATTCGTTGCGCGGCGCATGCGGGAAGATGGCTTCATTATGAAGCAGGGTTCCCTGATTGTCCAGACAAACTACCTTGCAGCCGGTACGGAATCCCGGGTCGATACCCAGCACCCGTTTCTGACCGAGTGGGGGAGAGAGCAGCAGCTGTTTCAGGTTGGCGGCAAACACACGGATGGCCTCTTCTTCGGCCTTGGCGCGACTTCCGGCCGCAAATTCCGTTTCGATGGACGGGCGCAGCAGGCGTTTGTAGGAGTCGGCCACGGCTTCCGAAACTAGACGTCCGCACACATCATTTGAACGCACGAACTGGCGGTTCAACTGGTTCAGACAGTCTTCGTCCTCGGCCGGTGCGATGCTGACACGCAGTACCCCTTCGGCTTCACCGCGGCGCAGTGCCAGCAGACGATGCGAAGAGCATTTGCGCAATGGTTCCTGAAAATCGAAATAATCCTTGAACTTGTCTCCCTCTTCTTCTTTGCCTTTGATCACTTTGGCGGTGATGAGAGCGGTGCGTTCAAATACGCGGCGTACCCGTTTGCGGGCTTCCTCGTTTTCGCTGATCTGTTCGGCAATGATGTCACGGGCACCGGCAAGAGCCTCTTCCTTGTCCTTCACCTCACCGCGCACAAATTTCTGTGCTTCGGCATCCAGATTACAACCACGCTGCATCATGATTTTGAGTGCCAACGGCTCGAGCCCCTTCTGACGGGCTATTTCGGCCTTGGTACGTTTCTTAGGTTTATAGGGCAGATACAGGTCTTCCAGCAGATTGGCATCCCAGCACTGCTCGATGCGTTCCTGTAGTTCCGGAGTGAGTTTACCCTGTTCTTCGATGGTGGTCCGGATGGTCTCCTTGCGCTTGCTGATGGTTTTCAGCTTGTCGTATTGCTCCTGAATGGCAGCAATCTGCACCTCGTCCAGCGAGCCGGTACGCTCCTTGCGGTAACGGCTGATGAAAGGAACCGTAGCACCTGAGTCGAGCAGTTCCAGCGTGTTGCACACCTGACGGGCGGTGAGCGAAAGGTTTTCGGAAATCAGTTTTCCGAAAATGGGGAGATTATTCGTCATTTCCATTGTCCTCGTTGGCAGCTCTCAGAATCAACGTCGTGGCACCGATGGTCACGATGGCTCCGTCTTCAAGACGGATGCGGTCGTTGTCCTTCAGAATTTCGTTCATATAAAAAGTTCCCGTATTGCTCGGAGCATCGCGCAGGATATACATCAGTTTGCCCTGCTTGTTGCGCTTTACCTGAATAATGCAGTGGGTGGTGTCGATGCTCGGATCCACGGTCTCGATGGGAACATTGATCTTGGAGCCTTTCACATAGCGGCCGATGACATTGTCGCCCATGGTGAGCGGCAACACCTGCTTGTAGTGGAACACATTCTCCACCACGACAATACTACCGCATGCGTCGGCATTCTCCTGCTCGTCGATGACTTCTTCTTTTCTCACGGATTTGAGTTTGGACAGACCGATGCGAATGCCGAACTGCTTGTGACACATTTCGCATTCAAATACCAATGACTGTCCGTCCTCATACTGTGTCTCATCAAAAGTAATATAATGATCACACTTAGGACAGCGCACTCTTTTCATTGTTCTATTATAAAGATTAGGATGATTGATTTTATTTCATTTGCAAAATCCAGGCTCCCCGGAATTCCGGTACGCTCTGCAGGGCCTGCATCTTGTTTTTGGCTTCGGTTTCGGTGGCGAAACCGCGGAAAAGCACACGCACCATGGCGCCGTGCTGATGGATACAAGCGTCTGTGTAACCCTTTTTGTGAAGATGGGCTACATAATCGCGTGCATTGCTTTCGGGAACGGCACTGGCAATGACTACGGCAAATTCATGCGTCAGGTCGGTTGCCTGAACTTCCTGCTCCGGAGCCGGAGCAGCCTTCGGGGTGGCATTCTCAGAAACCGGGGTAATGGGGCGGGCACCGATACCAACCGTATCAGGCTGTGCCGTTTCCCGGGTTTCCATTCGCGGCATAAAATTCAAGGCTGATGTCAGGATGTCCTGAGCCAGCAGTGCTTGATTCTTATACCATATATTCGTATTTACCGGAGTAGATACCATGAAAAACAACAGAATGGCCGCTGCTACCGATATGGCGGTGTGGAGCATGCGGCGATTGATGTTCAGTGTGATGTGTTCCGGACGGGCGGCATGCTCGGAACCTGTAGCCGCATTGTTCTGCGGATACACTACTGTGGCGGTCTCTTCCAGACGCGGGAAGTCCAGCGCCTCAAGTCCGAAAAATTCCGGAGCGGCCCAACCGTTGTTGGGCAGGAAATGAATACCTCCGTCTTCGTCCTGCTCTAAAACGCCCAGACGCCCCAGGTTGTAACTTCCCTGATGGAGCAGTTGCTCGCGCATATCCAGAATGTCCGACTGGAGCAGACGTTTGGCCTCCGCTTCCTGAAGTCCGTACGTTTCCATATAGGAATGCACCAGAATGCCGTCATTTCCAAACAGCTTGTCGTTGAAGCCCACAGTGCGGGCAGGCGGCATGAATGAGTCTCCCGAGTCCGTCGTATAAGCGCTTTGCACTTGAGTGACGAACCCGCCGAATTGAGGCACAATGACACATTCATGTTGCCATACTAATGTTTCAATATGTTTTGCCAAATGATTCACAATGCAAATTTATGGTATAATTTTTTTCTAAACTAATTTTTTGATAAAATTTATATTCATATAAAGCATAGTTCTTGCTTAATCGGCCGCTTTTACCTACCTTTGTCCAAAATAATAAGGACTTGGAAGCTGTCGGGCAGGGCTGAATCCTGAAACGGAACTTCCGGGTCGAAGGCTAAAAATTACGATTAACCATGAATATAGCGATTGTAGGAACCGGTTATGTCGGTTTGGTGACAGGTACTTGCTTTGCAGAAATCGGAGTGGATGTGACCTGTATTGATGTAGACCAGAACAAAATCCAGAAACTGGAAGAGGGTATCATTCCTATTTACGAACCCGGACTGAAGGAAATGGTCCTCAAGAACAAAGCGGCCGGACGACTGCGTTTCTCCACCTCTCTGGAAGAATGTCTGGATGATGTGGAGGTGATTTTCAGTGCTGTGGGAACCCCACCGGACGAGGATGGCAGTGCCGACTTGAGCTATGTACTTCAGGTGGCGCACACCATTGGAGCGAATATGAAAGACTACAAGCTGATTGTGACAAAGAGTACTGTACCCGTTGGAACCGCACGCAAGGTGCGCGAGGCGGTGCAGGAGGAACTCGATAAACGCGGTGTGCAGATCCCGTTCGACATTGCGTCCAATCCTGAATTCCTGAAGGAAGGAAATGCCATCAACGACTTTATGAGTCCCGACCGTGTGGTGGTGGGTGTGGAGTCAGAAAAGGCTAAAGAACTGATGACCCGTCTTTACAAGCCGTTTGTGATGAATAATTTCCGCGTGATCTTTATGGATATCCCGTCGGCAGAGATGACCAAGTATGCGGCCAATTCCATGCTGGCTACCCGTATCAGTTTCATGAATGATATTGCCAACTTGTGTGAGTTGGTGGGAGCTGATGTCAATATGGTGCGCAACGGTATCGGTGCGGATACCCGTATCGGCCGTAAATTCCTGTATGCCGGTATCGGTTACGGAGGCTCCTGCTTCCCGAAAGATGTGAAGGCTCTGATCAAGACTGCCGACCAGAACGGATACGACATGAAGGTGCTCAAGGCCGTGGAAGAGGTGAACGAGAAGCAGAAGTCCGTTCTGTTCCGCAAGCTGAAAGAAACTTTCCAGGGCGATCTTGCCGGAAAGACCGTTGCTTTGTGGGGACTGGCCTTCAAGCCTGAGACGGATGACATGCGTGAGGCACCGGCTTTGGTGCTGATTGACTTGCTGCGTCAGGCCGGCTGTCAGATCCGTGCTTATGACCCACAGGCCATGAACGAATGCCGCCGCCGTATCGGAGATACCATTTATTACGCTCAGGACTTGTATGACGCTGCTCTTGATGCCGATGCCATCCTGTTGGTAACCGAGTGGAAAGAGTTCCGTTTACCTACCTGGCGTGTCATCAAGAAAACCATGAAGCAGTTGGTGGTGATTGACGGACGAAATATTTATGATAAAGACGATTTGGCTCAATTGGGCTTTGAATATCATTGTATAGGTCGATGAAAATACATAAGATAAAAGCTGTATGTCTTTGTCTGTGTATCTGCTTCTTGACCGCATGCGGCGGAAATGCCCGCCAGGAGAGCGGCAGCGCGAATCAGTCTGCTCCGGCAGATACGACCCTGCGCCTGTTACAGGGTATCTGGATTGACGAGGAGACCAGTATGGCTTTCTGTAAGATTGAAGGAGACAGTATCTTCTATCCGGATACCATGAATGTGCCTCTTCGGATAGAGGCCACGGCGGATACCTTGACATTGATTGGCAGCGAGACGGTGCATTATCCCATAGACCGGATCACGAAAAACAGTCTCTCTTTCCATGGAGCTACGGGAGACGTGGTGAGTCTGAGAAAATCTGAGGATTTGAACGACACCATTTATTTTACGCACAAAGTGTCCAAACCCATAACGTATAACGAAGTGGTGAAGAAAGACACGGTGGTGTATCGCGAAGGAGAACGCTATCGGTGCTACATCTATGTAAACCCGAGCAAGCATAAAGTTTACAAGCAAAGCTATACTAATGAAGGTGTGGCTGTGGAGAATGTCTATTATGACAATGTCATCCACATCTGTGTATATAAAGGTAAGGTTTGTCTGTATTCGAGAGATTATTCGCGAAAATCTTTTTCCAACATCATCCCGGAGGGTTTTCTGCAGCAGGCAATCCTGTCGGATATGAAATACGGATTCACGGATAAGGACGGATTTCACTTTAATGCCACTGTTTGCATCCCGGATGGAGCAAGTTGTTATGTAACAGATATTTGCGTGTCACCAGATGGTAATGTTCGCATGGAGCTGGTACAGTAGACAGAACAAAAATAAAGAAAAAGATAAAAAAAGTGCCCGAAAAATTTGGTGGTAAAGGAAAAAAGCTATACCTTTGCACACGAAAACAAAAGACAACGGTTCCCTAGCTCAACTGAATAGAGCATCTGACTACGGATCAGAAGGTTACAGGTTTGAATCCT
>OGMP01000007.1_pt1 | contig 216657 bp, 186 predicted proteins | sample 1573261 | NCBI WGS metagenome assembly OGMP01 (sample SAMEA2581878, study PRJEB24529) | metagenome | biome: Human gut stool | place: China | collected 2011 | reverse complement strand
CTTTATTCAAGCGCTTAAACTGATTATACCATAAATCTATGAACAAAGTTTATCTATAAAGAAAATTGATACAGAGTTTTTCAAAATCAGTCCATCTGCTCCTGTGTAGCCACCTGCCTACAACTTGTATTGCTATTTCCTATCGTTCCGAACAATGCAGCCATTGCCTAAATTGTATAGTTCTTCTTTTTGATTATACTCAATTGTAATTCAAAATGATTTCGATTTGTTTTTATAAAGCCCTCTTTTTGTAACTTTGATATCTCTGTAGACATTGCTGCACGATCAATACAAAGATAATCTGCTAGCTGCTGCCTATCAAAAGGAATATCAAAAGATAACGACGAATGTCTGATAGATTCTGCCGACAGATATGATAATAGTTTATCTCTCGTCGTTCGCTTCCCAACATGTGTGATCTTATCGTTCAGAATCAGTATCTTATTTGCCAGGACACTGACCAGATTACGGATCAGCTTCTGATGATGCTCACACGCAGTTGGACAGGTAATCAGAAGTCTTTTGACATTTAAGAGAATAATCTCACAATCCTCATCTGCTACCACACTGATATTTAAGACAGCTCCCTTGCTTGCTGCATACGGCTCACCAAAAAAATCTCCTGCGTGACATTTTGAGAGAATATTCCGATGTCCCCAGATGTCTTCTTGAATAATGAGGACGCAGCCGGACACCACAATCCCCATTACTTCGGTAATATCACCTGCTCTGAAAATATAAGAATCTCGCTTTTTAGAAATTGTTGTTGCGTTTACACAATGCAATATGGATAATATCTCGTTATCAGTTAGACCTTTAAAAAATGGACTGTTTCTTAGGATTGATAAATATTTTTGCAAAATAGTTCCTCCCTGTTGGAAATCAAACATACTAGTTGTATTTATAATACTATAATTCTAGCATAAACAAACGCTAAATACTATTGACGGAGGTTAAAATGATAAGAAAAATTATAAAGATTGATAAAGAAAAATGTAACGGCTGTGGTGCCTGTGCATCTGCCTGCCACGAAGGTGCCATTGATATCATTGATGGAAAAGCTGAATTAGTGAGAGAACATTTCTGTGATGGACTGGGCGATTGTCTCCCGGAATGTCCTACCGGAGCCATCTCATTTGAGGAGAGAGAAGCTCCTGCATATGATGAAGAAGCCGTAAAAGAAGCTCAGAAAAAAATAGCTGCCAAAAACCGGGCAATATTCTCTCACTCCGGCTGTCCGGGATCTAAAATCATGCAGATCAGACGAACAGAAAACCCTGAGTCTGTAAAGGCCCCTTCAACCACAGATTCAGAATCAAAGCTTCAGAATTGGCCGGTACAGATCAAACTGGCTCCTGTTAATGCACCATATTTTAACGGCTCAAAGCTTTTAATCGCAGCTGATTGTACTGCTTACGCTTATGCAAGCTTTCATCAGGATTTTATTCGAAACAAGGTAACTTTAATTGGTTGTCCTAAATTAGATCAGGTGGATTATAGTGAAAAGCTGACTGCTATTATTCAAAATAACAACATTCAAAGTGTAACTATTGTCCGAATGGAAGTTCCTTGCTGTGGCGGCCTGGAAATTGCGGCCAAAAAAGCTCTTCAAGCTAGTGGAAAATTCATACCATGGCAAGTTGTAACAATAAGTATTGACGGGAAAATTATGGAGTAAAGTCAGCAACCACCAGTTCAACTGGTGGTTTGCTATAGTCCCTCTATTAAGCCTCCCTGCACTTCTCATATGCAAAAAGTGCTGCACCAAGTGCTCCGCAAAGCTGTGCCTCATCGCAAATATACAGCTTTGCGCCGAGCTTTTCTTCAAGTGCATTTGTGATGCCTTTGTTCTTTGCCACTCCGCCGGTCATCATATACTCTCCCGGATTGTCCTGCCCAAGCCTTGCTGCAAGTGCGCCTACCTTTGAGGCTACAGACATGTTTAGTCCGTGGATAATATCAGAAACAGCCTTGTTCTGTGCCACCAGCGATACTACCTCAGACTCTGCAAAAACTGTACACATGCTTGAAATCACAATGTTTTCCTTCCACTCAAGTCCCATGGTGCTCATCTCCTCGAGTGAAAGTCCGAGTGTCCTTGCCATCATCTCCAGAAAACGTCCGGTTCCTGCCGCACACTTGTCATTCATCAGGAAATTCTTCACAGCACCATTTTCATCTATACTGATTGCCTTTATATCCTGTCCGCCTATGTCAATAACTGTGCGCACGTTAGGATTCAGATAATGCGCGCCCTTTGCATGGCATGTAATCTCTGTGATGCTGTCATCGCCGCTATTGATGTATGCGCGTCCATATCCTGTTGTTACAATCCTTACAATATCATCCTTTGATATACCGGCCTTTTCTACAGCCTTCTCCAGACTCTTTTCGGCGCTCATCATAGCGCCGCCACCTGTTGGAATAATCATTGTCGATTTAATTTTCCCATCCTGATCCAGTATCACCACATCTGTGCTTGTTGAGCCGCTGTCAATTCCTGCTACATAGTAGACTCCTGATTCCATCCTTCTTCTTGCCTCCTCGCTTATGCCTTTTGTAGGGTCCATGTCATCTGAGCCCTCTATTGTCTCTGCAAATGCCTGTATTCTTGTCAGAAGCTGCCCGGCACTCTGGCTTGTAAAATCCGTCTCAAGCTTTAAAAGAGGCACCTTAACATTATTCTTTATGCTTGCATACTCAAAGCCGTAATAATCGCAGAACTTTATCGTGTGATATATGATGCCCTTAAGACTTGGATCTAAAAAGAGCTGGTTTCTTCTTGTATTATTGTTCATTCTGGCGCATGGCATCTGTCCGAGCAGGCTCTCTGCATATGCTAAAAAGAGTGTCTCATCATCCATATTTTTAAGATCTTTCTGTAAAACAATGAGATTTCTACCGGATGTGCATGTCATATTTTCCACATCCATCTGCATATTTTCACGTATTGTCCTCTCAAGAATACTGCTCACATGCACACCCATAAGACCTATGTAAGGCTTGCGCTCAGCTTGAGGCTTTGCAAAGGACTTTATAAAAAGCTCCCTGTCGAATGTCCTGTTCGAATATCTCTCATACGCATTCTTCAAACGAAGAATTGACTGTGCAAATTTTATGTTCTCACACTCGTTATCCTCATGAGGCAGATCAAGCATATACAGGAATTTGCATTTCTTTGTATTCTCTATGATATCATAGACTCTGCGCATTGAATCACAGCAGTTCACTAGCACAAGCTCCTCTACCTTGCCCTCGAGCACAGCCTGTATGACTGATTTGCCGAATCCGCAGAGATTCGCATGAGCTATCTTATCTGATTTATCAAAATTCTCCGGCATCTCCTCAAGCACAGCACATTCCTGTCCAAAGCCCTTAAACAGCTCTACCGGAGCATATTTACAAACATAATTTATCATCTGTTTTCCACTTTCTGAAATTGGTTTATAGTAAATATCCACACACCGCACGCAATAACCGGTGTATTATTTCTAATTACGTTCCTGGTCTGTAAGCATCTCCACAAAGGCCTGAAGCCTTGTGGAAATCTGTCCGTCACTGGCATTGGCCGGGTTGCAGCCGTCTCCGTCTAAAACCATAGTTGGGAGTCCTTCCCTCTCGAGTGAGCGCTTTATAAGGCTTGATGCACCGATTGTATTCTTACAGCCCCAGTGCGCAAAAAGTACAGCACCATCTGCTCCAACTGTGTCGGCAAGCTCCTTTGCCTCCTCTATTCTCTGGTTCACACTGCCATTATAAATGCAGTAAACCATTTTTTCGGCAAGTGCCTCGTAAGGATCATCCGACTCCATGCTTCTGAAACCATCCGCTATAAAATCACTTGCACTGATATGGATTGTATCACTGTAATTGAACACATCCTTCACTGCATCCTGCAAAAACGGCATGGTGTGCATCCAAAGTACATGAAAGCCATCTCCTGCAGGTGCACGTCTCACATCATCTCTCAGAAGCTGTGTATATCTGACTGATTCATCAGTTCCTGCAAGCAGATGACACATGAAAAGCGCATACAGCTCATTTGTGAGAGTTGACGCAATATCATGTCCTTTTCTCAGGTGAAGCTGCCTGTAATAATTATTTGATGCAATTTTGCTCTTATCTACAGCCTTTTTCACAGACTCCTCTGTGATTTCTCTGCCGGTGACATCCTGTAAGAAATTCTTAAGCTCCCTAAGCTGCTTTGCCACATACATAACAGAGTCATAATTCTTCTCATATGGAACATCTATATAAAAGCTTGGTATTTCATATCTTTCCTTTAGATACGGAAATGTCATCATATTGCCATCGCATGCCAGGTTTGTATACACCATGCACTTTGGCTTCGGCACTATGCCGTTTAAGGCTGCGCCCAGAAAAACCCTGTGATACGAGCACATAGTTTCCGGAAAACCTTCCTTCTCAGTCTGTCTGAGAAAGGCCTGCTCGCATTTAGTTCCTGCAATAAAGCACGATAAGGCCTCAACCGAATACGGTGTGAGACCTGCCGCCGTCAAAAGCTCACCCGGTACAAAAATACTGACCATAGCGGCATTTTCAGGCTTTGCAAGTGCCTGTATGATATTATTCATGACAACCTTTGCCACATACTGCCCTGACATGGGAAGCCTTCTATCCGGAAATAATGCTAATCTCTTTTCCTGTAATCTATATCCTGCAAGTAAAAGCTTCCTTGCCCTGACAGGATCTTTTTCTGCTGTCTCGCCTACTTTTGCTCCAAATCTATCTACTATACTCATCTGATATTTCAGCTCTTTTCTTTATTCAAATATATATAAATATTCTGTTTACCATACTATTATAGCAATTATGCACAAAAAGTAAACTCTCATTTTAGCTATATTTCACTATAACTATTGTCAGATATCCTTTTGCCTCGGTAAGCTCATCGAGCCCCCTGTATACACGCTCCGACTCCATTCCACAATTGGTCACACCATACACTGTCATGTCAGCTTCTTCGTCTGTATCTGCCCCGCCATTGGCCGCTGTGCGAAGCACCTCTATGAGCTCTGCAAGCTTCTTTCCCGATTTCATGTATACACAGGTGCCACCGTAGCCCACGGTATCCCTCACATCATACGAAGCCGGTATGATGTGTATCTCATCCCTCATCTCACCAAGCGAAACTCCAAGCCGCGCTGCCGCTGCACAAAATGACGGCACACCGCTTATCATCACAGCCGTAAAGCCTGCCTGAATGACACGCTTATGGATATACATATATGTTGAATACACGCTTGGATCCCCGATTGTAAGCATTGCCACATTTTTCCCTGCTTCAAGCGCACAAACAATGTCTCTGTATATCTTATTGTGTGATATAGCAAGCTTTTCCTTGTCCTTTATCATGGGAAAGGGAGTGCACATAATCTGTTTATTCTCTATATCCGGTAAAACAGCCTGCACTATGCTGTACGCATAGCATTCCTCTTTTGAAGCTGCAGGGATTGCAAGGATATCACATGCTTTTATTGTATTAATAGCCTTTAAAGTCATAAGCTCGGGATCTCCCGGACCTACACCAATGCCATACAACACACCAATATTATTTTTATTGTCATCACCGGCTCTTTCTATCTGCTTGTCCATCTTTATAATTTCCTGCTTTCTATACCACATTTACAAGTAATGCATTCCTAACAAAATCATCACAAATCGATATCATATATTCTTCTTGTATCAATTACCGTCTCTGTACCATTATCATCCACAACTATCATCAGGTGCCCTATGCTATCAAGCTTTTTAAGATACCCTGTCACATGCTCATAGCTGCCACCCTCCTTGTGCTCATCCGGCACAAAATATGTCACCTCAAAATAATTCTCTGCCATGGTGTTTATGACATTTTCGTCATATAAACTGTCTGAATTTAAATTACGCTTTCTATAAAGCATCATGAGCTCATTCATTTTCTCATCAAGCTCTCTTTTTTTGTCCTCATCAGGCTCATGCCACTCTTTTGTCAGCCTCGCTGTCTCTGCAATAGCCTCCTCATGACCTGTAAGTGCCGCAAAAGGTGCAAACTGTGCTGAGCGGTCCCATATAGACATCTGCGGATGTACCTTTGACACATGATGTGGTAAATCTATAATATCATCATATTTTCCCATGCCATGCTCCTTATATACTTTTTCGTAACTATTATAAACCACTAAGAAAAATCCGATTAAAAACCACATCGGTTGCTGCTATGCCTTGTGTCCGCCAATCTGATTGTTCCTTGAAATAGTTGTGGCACCCTCCTCAAGATTCATGCCCTTTAGCATGGCATTCTTTCCATATTTCTTCTTGACGGAAATCATAGCCTCCTGAAGCTTTCTCTCCTTGGAAAGCGCCTCATCCTCTTTCTGCTTTTCCTTAGCCCTCTCCTGATAATCTGTAAATAAATCAAGCTGCTCAAACTGCTCACTTTCCTGCACCTTGCTCTCATCACAGACCCTGTTTGCCACCACAGTAATCCTTCGTGTCAGAAGAGAAGGATCTATGATACGGTCATAAAGCTCCATCACAGCATCCATGATGATGCGCGTGGATGACGTATAACGCCCTAAATTTGCTGTACCATGTGCATGCTTTGGAACCTTTCTACCGTATCGGTCTATGGTAATTTCACCTGTATAATCTCTGTTTGTACCTTTCTTACCGCCAATACTGTCTCTGCCTTTATTATTTACTGCGTGGTCATAATTATTGCCTGAAAAGCTATCAGCCTTATTAGACAGATTTGCAATATCATACCCTATAGTGAGTACTATCTGGTCTGTAACCAGCCTCTTATCTACCAGATCAAGCACAAGAAGGTCCGTCATCTCACGCACAATAAGCTTTGTCTTCTCATAATCATACGGCTCCTGAAGCACCTGCCCTGAGCTGATGCTGTTGGTCTGCGGTCTGTATGCCTTGATATCAGCTATTGTAACAGGCTCATACCCCCATGCATGGTCTATAAGAAGCTCTGCATTGATGCCAAACATCTTATACAGCTTTTCCTCATTGTAAAAATCATTCGGACCGCCTGTTGAGCACCTGGCCACATCTCCCATTGTATACATGCCGGCTGTCTCGAGCTTTTTGGCATAACCTGCTCCCACTCTCCAGAAATCGGTAATCGGCCTGTGGTCCCATAGCTTTCGCCTATAGCTATTCTCATTAAGCTCTGCTATACGCACTCCTCGCTCATCAGGCATGGCATGCTTTGCCATAATATCCATGGCTATCTTGCACAGATACAGATTGGTACCAATGCCGCAGGTTGCCGTGATACCGGTATCCTTAAGGACATCGTCTATCATCTTAGACGCAAGCTCCCTTGCCGTCATATGATAAGTGCGAAGATAGTGTGTCACATCCATAAAAACCTCATCTATCGAATAAACACTGATATCCTCAGGTGCGATATACTTAAGATAAATATTGTATATGCGTGTACTGTAATCCATATACAAAGCCATACGCGGCGGTGCAACAATGTATGTCAGCTCATACTCAGGATGTGCGTCAAGCAGATTCGCATTATATGATGCATAATCAAAGCCTGCCATCGTGCTTTCTGTTATATCATTTTCTGTTGCATATTTTTTTCTTTCATCCACTGTCCCGGCAGCATGCCCACTCGCCATAAGCTTCGACAGACGCAGCTTGTTTACCTCCTTCACACGCTGTACCACCTCAAAAAGGCGCGCTCTGCCCGGTATGCCATATGCCTTAAGAGCCGGCGATACTGCAAGACAGATAGTCTTCTCCGTGCGGGTTGGATCTGCCACGACCAGATTAGTGGTCAGAGCATCCTTTCCCCTCTCTCTGCACTCTACTGATGCATAAAATGATTTTAAATCTATTGCCACATAAATGTGCTCTTCATTATGCTTGTCCATATTATAATTTTACATGGATTATGTTTAAATGTCAAGAACATATGTTTGTATATATAATTTATTGTCACTACATACGAAAATGCCACTACAGCACAGTTTAATGTATCTGCAAGCCTTACGCAGTCACTTAGTGGCTGTTAGAATTATATCCGCACACAACAATGCCCCGCCAAGGATGGCGGGGCAAGGCGTTATGTGCCATGGACGGCACATAAAAGCCGGTTGTGTCATGGTCTATAACAAACTGAATATATAATTCTTACAGCCTCTTAGTGACGCAGTACCGGCTTACGGATGCATTAAACTGTGCTGTAGTGGCATTTTCGTACTATAACCATTATGAACCACTATGAATCACTAAGCTTTAAAACACTACACTACAAGGAAGAACTTCACAAGGAAAAGAAGCGAAATAGCATAAGTAAGGATAGAAACCTCCTTTGCTTTTCCTGTAAAGACCTTGAGTACAGTATATGTGATAAGTCCAAGACCTATACCATGTCCGATAGATCCGGATATAGGCATTGCAATAAGCATGAGTGCTACCGGAGCAACCTGTGAGAGATCCTCGAAATCCACCTTCTTAAGACCTCCAAGCATCAGGATACCTACATAGATAAGTGCTGATGATGTTGCTGCGGCAGGAATGATTGCTGCAAACGGTGCAATAAAGATGCATGCAAGGAACAGAATACCTGTTGTAAAAGCTGTAAGACCTGTTCGTCCACCGGCCTCTACACCTGATGCAGACTCAACAAATGTTGTTACGGTAGATGTACCTGTTACAGCACCAACCATTGTGGCAACTGAATCCGAAATCAAGGCCTCCTTCATATTTGGCATATTTCCCTCTTTGTCAACCATTCCTGCACGTGATGCAGTACCAACGAGTGTTCCGATGGTATCAAACATATCAATAATACAGAATGTGATGATAAGTGAAACTGCTGTAAACCATCCAATACTGATGAAATCCTTGAAATCAAACTTGAACAGTGTTGTATCTGCCATATCCTTAAACTGTGGCACAAATGAAGCAGTTGCAAGTGATGCAAATGGGTTTGTTCCGAAGAAGATAGCTTCTCCTGCCCAGTAAACCACGCAGGCTGCAAGCATACCAAAAAGTACTGCTCCGTTGACACCCTTGTGAGCTAAAATAATGATAACAAAAAGTCCGATGAACATGGTCACAACAGTAAGCACCATTGAAGAATATCCATCTGTCATATTTGTTTTGGCAAGTCCCGGTGTAAGTGCACCGAAGAAATCCTTCATCACATAAAATGGTCCACCATCCTTTGAGTAAACACCGGCATTTGAGCCAAAGCCGATATTTAAAAGCATAAGACCGATAGCCGGTGAAATACCCATGCGGACACCATAAGGAATGGCATCTACTATCTTGTCACGGATATTGAATATTGAAAGTATGAAGAATAAAATACCCTCAATAAGGATGATACACAGTGCAGCCTGGAATGAATCAACATATGACAGGCCTGTGATGCTTACGATATTGGCAACTACTACAGCAAAGAAGCTGTTAAGTCCCATACCCGGAGCCAGTGCAAATGGCTTGTTGGCAAGAAATGCCATGACAAACATACCGACTGCCGAAGCAATACATGTTGCCAGGAACACTCCGTTCCATAGTGCTTTTGTTCCCTCAGCACCAAATCCGGTGAGGAGGTTTGGGTTAAGAGCAATGATGTATGCCATGGTCATGAATGTTGTCAGACCGGCAAGAATCTCTGTCTTGACCGTTGTGTTGTTTTGTTTGAGTTTGAAGATTTTTTCTAACATTTTTCTTCCTTTCCTATTATCTTTTTTTGCAGCTGTTATCCGGTTTCCTGCTACAGGCGCCTGTTAATAGCTGCATTGTATATAAAATTGTGAATCACAATTGATTCCTTGTTTTTTCCACGAACTCACTCGTGAAAACATCAAGTGTAACCGGCTTTGAATAGAAATAGCCCTGAATAATATTACAGCCAAACTGCTGTAATAGCCTTACCTGCTCCTCATTCTCCGCTCCCTCGGCAACACACTCTATGCCAAGCTCCATAATCATGGATATGAGGTGCTTTAACATAATCCTGCTCTTCTCATTGCTCTCGAGATTCTTGACCAGGGAACGGTCAATTTTAGCAATGCTGAACGGAAACTTAAAGAGCATCTCAAGATTTGAGTACTTCGTGCCAAAGTCATCCATCGAAAGACGAAAGCCCATTGAAATCAGCGACTGCGCGATATTATTTATCAATACAATATCCATATCACCAACAGACTCTGTTATCTCTATCTGAACAAGCCCCTCCGGGAGCTCATACCTGTTCATTATCTCCTTCACCTGATCCAAGAGGTCTGCATATTCCAGTGAATTTTTTGAAAAATTCACAGATACCGGAACCACTCTCCTGTCACTTATACAGCGAAGCTTCTGCGCCTTGCATACCTCATCAAGTACAAATAAATCAACAAGATGCGAGCATCTGTTTTCTTCTAAAATCTCGATAAAATGAATTGGTCCTACAACGCCATGAGCCTCATCAAAAAATCTGATAAGGGCCTCCGCCCCGACTGTGATGCCTGTTCTTGAATCAACCTTCGGCTGATAATACACCATAAAGCTTCCCTTATCAATCTCAGAAACCACGTCCTTAAATACCTTATTTCTCATTGTACTGTCAAGACTCTTAAGCTTTGTATCCTTTTCAATATCATACATTAAGCGAACCTCTGAGAGCTGTCTTGCTATATCAGGCTTGTCAGTCCAGCTAAAACCTGTCGATACTGAGACATCCAGATCATCAAGGCTTTCCCTTATCAGTCTGACAAGTCCCATAAATGATTTTTTATCAATATCCCTGCAAAAAACAACTATCTCGTCCTGCTCGTATCTGTATATATCATAGCCTGTAAAAACGCCCCTGATCACATCTGCAACCATCCTAAGACGCTCATTTCCTGCCGCATATCCAAATTTATCATTTATATCTGAAAGTCTTATGATATCTGATGCAAATACTCCCATAAAGCTGCAGTCATACTCCACATAGCTCTCTCCCAGATTATTAAAGGTCTCTCTCTTTCTTAAGCCTGTGACCTGATCAAAATTGAGCCTGTACTCATACTCTGCCCTCGCCTTCTCATAAAACAGACTGTTCGATATTGAAATACCAACCATATCAATCAAATCCAGACTTCCTGAATTGGCTCTTGGATTCATAACCACGATGGCACCAAAGCATTGTTCTGCCTTGTTTAGCAGAACCGCAGATGTAGACCATATTCTGACATCAGCCATACGCTTGAATAAATCCCTGTATTCACCCTCAATTGACTTAATATCACTTATAAACACACGACCGGCGTCATTAAAAAGAGCGAGGAAATCTACAATTGCACCCCTTGACACAGATTCTTTAACCACCTTTGCCATAATCCGGGCACTTGGTATATGTATCTCCTCAATTGTGTCCCACGCACTCTCTCCATTATAAATGACAGCCACACAATCTGCATTATAAAACTCTCTAAGCAGCCGTAAATAGTTCCTATACCCCAAGCCTTCGGTGGTATCATTAATAGCATCAATGAAATTCTGCATAAACGACCTGTAGTTGATTATCCGTCTCATAACAGCATTCAGCTTTGACTCATCACTCAAATCTATCATCATGAGCAGTCTATAGCCATTATAATCCTTATGATTCAGCTTGATTATGAGCTTCTTTTCGCCTAACAGCTTTGCAACTATATTGTCGGGATGATCCTTTCCTGAAAAGACCGATACTCTGTTTCCCTGCTCCTTTTTCCGTAAAAACAAATCAATAAACCCATCCTCAAACGGCTTTGAAATAAATTCATCAATCTGAGATTCTGTCATAACGCTTGAATTTCTGATAGCCTTATTGACAAATACTATTCTACGGCTCTCCTCATCTACTGCAAGTATATAGTCCGGCATTTCATCATACGAGAATATCTCCATATCTGACATCCTGCAGGATACATCTGTATTGGAAGGAGCGCAGGAATTATGAGCAACGCTTATATCATTTTTCCTGATAGAATCGAAAAACGATATGCGATTCTTTCCCTGCCTCTTTGAGTAATACATAGCCTGATCCGCCTCATAGTACAGATCCTTAAAGGTCAGCTCTCTGTCATCGCCGGTAGTCATGCCGATTGATGCAGAATACTCCATATCAAAGATAATATTCTTCAGTCTGCCTGACAGCTTTACGCAGAACTCATCCACAGCATCACTGTCCTCTAATCCAAATACAATCGCTGCAAACTCATCACCGCCAAGCCTGCCAACTATACCATTGGCTCCAACTGCTTCCTTAAGCACCTGTCCTGTCTGGCTTAATACCCTATCCCCTACATTGTGTCCCAAGGTGTCATTTACTATCTTGAAATCATCCACATCAAGCATCACAAATAAAAGCTTTGTTCCATTTTGCCTGATAAGTGATGTACATTTATTCTCAAATGCAAGGTGATTGTATGTGCCTGTCAGCGAGTCCAAAAGCCCCTTTTCATCTCTGATATCAAACATTACTCCAACTACCATACATACCTTTTTATCCAAATCAGGTATGCTGACCATGTACATCTCAACCGGCTTGCTCTTGCCATCCTCTGATATAAAACTAAGCTGGAATGCAGTACGCATAGGCCGAAGCAGACATTTATCAAGCTGCTTTTTGAAGCATTCGATGCTGTCTTCCGGACACTCTGACATGTATGTGTCAATATTTTGTTTAAAAACGGGATATACTGTCTCCTGAGCCGGAGAAGAGTTGACTATTTTGAAAATATATGCCTCATCATCTTCCACATAGTACTCAAACATGCGCTCATGATTGTTTTCTGCAACAATCTTCATCAGCTCATAGTAAGCCTCTGTTATTCTATCTGTAATTCTTCTCCCTCTGTTACGCTTATCTGCCATGTGGAAACCCCATTATCTACATATTCATAAACTTTACTTCAAATTAAATTCTCATCAGAGCTTTTCAATTTCCTCAAATACTCTGTCAGCCACCTGCGGCAGCTCAGAGAATTTGCGAATAGCAGGCACATCGTCATCTATTGTGCCGAACCCGTATGCTGCATGGATGAACTTTACTCCTGCCTTTTTGCTGGAATCGTAGTCTCCCTGTATGTCACCTACATACACTGCCTCATCTATATTATTACGCTCTACAATAAGCTTTATGTTTTCTGACTTTTCGAGCTCATTGTTGCCGTAGCACTCAGTATCCTTAAAATACCTGCCAAGTCCGTGGTACGCAAAAAAAGACTCTATATAACCACGCTGACAATTGCTGACTATATAAAGGTCATAGCTTTCTGACAGCTCATCAAGCGTCTTTTCAACATCAGGATAAAGCTCTCCCCCATGAGCGGTCAGGTAATCGTTTTCTTCTCTATAGCATACATTAATTAACTCATCTCTGCAAGTACAATCAGGAAAGATAATGGATGCCAGTACATCCATTGTCTTTCCCATTACTGAATACATGTCTTCTTTTGTGATAGGTGCCCTCTCATAGCCATAATCTGCTATGGCCTTATTCCATGATTTTGCCACATTCTCTGCAGAATCCCAGAGAGTTCCATCCATATCAAAAATAATACCCTTATGCTTCATCTATTGCCTTTCCGATATCATGTCTCATGTATTTATTATCAAACTGTACCCACTCTGTTGCCTCGTAAGCCTTGGCTCTGGCCTCCTTGAGTGTGGCACCTGTTGCAGTGATACCAAGCACACGTCCTCCGTTTGTGACGATATTTCCGTCATCATCAAATTTGGTGCCGGCATGATAGCAGTAATAATCCTCTTTGCCGTCAAACTTCTCAAATCCAGTTATCTTAAAGCCCTTCTCATACTTGACAGGATATCCGTCTGATGCCAGAACTACGCATACGCATGCATTGTCCTCAAACTGCAAATCTATTGTGTCAAGAGTTCCGTCTACACAGGCCTCCATCACATCAATGATATCATTCTTCATACGAGGAAGCACAACCTGAGCCTCAGGATCTCCGAATCTCGCATTGTACTCAAGCACCTTTGGTCCATCCTCTGTGAGCATGAGTCCGAAGAAAATAACTCCTGTAAAAGGTCTGCCCTCTTTAGCCATAGCATCTACAGTTGCCTGATAAATATACTTCTTGCAGAAATCATCGACCTCTTTGGTATAGAATGGACTAGGTGAGAAATTGCCCATGCCGCCTGTATTAAGACCTGTATCTCCATCGCCTGCACGCTTGTGATCCTGCGCAGATGACATAATCCTGATAGTCTTTCCATCTACAAATGAAAGCACAGAAACCTCGCGGCCTGTCATGAACTCCTCAACTACCATGGTGTTTCCGGCTGTTCCGAACTTCTTGTCCTCCATGATGGTTCTGACACCCTCTTTTGCCTCCTCAAGAGTATTACAGATAAGTACACCCTTTCCGAGAGCAAGTCCGTCTGCCTTTAAAACGATAGGGAACTTTGCTGTCTCTAAATATTTAAGAGCCTCTTTTGCATCAGTAAAATTCTCATATGCCGCAGTAGGGATATTATACTTTTTCATGAGATCCTTTGAAAATGCCTTTGAGCCCTCAAGAATAGCTGCATTCTTCTTTGGTCCGAAGCACTTGAGCCCTGCCTTTTCAAACTCGTCAACGATACCTCCTACAAGCGGATCATCCATACCGATGATTGTAAAATCAATGGCATTATCCTTTGCAAATGATACAAGCTTATCAAATTCCATCGCACCGATTGGCACACACTCTGCAAGTGCTGCGATGCCTGCATTGCCCGGTGCACAGTATATCTTGTCAACGCGTGAGCTCTTTGCAACAGCCCTGCATATTGCATGCTCTCTTCCGCCGCTTCCTACTACTAATACCTTCATTTTTGCCTCCTATACCTAAGCTATATATAAGCTTTTCATTGTCCGGTAATCATAATCTGTCTGTGGTTACATACTAATTACCAACAGCACTGTCATTACTTCTCGTCTATAATAACATGTCCGTCTTCTACTGACACCCTGCCATTTGCTATCAGGTCGATAGCATGCGGCATGATTTTCCACTCAGCCTGCTCCATAACCCTGCGCTGAAGCACCTCAGGTGTGTCACCCTGCTTTACCTCGACTGCCTTCTGTAAAATAATAGGGCCTGTGTCTGTGCCTTCATCCACAAAGTGGCAGGTGGCACCTGTCACCTTCACACCGCGTGCAAGCACTCCCTCATGCACCTTAAGACCATAGTAGCCTGTGCCGCAGAAGGATGGTATGAGCGATGGATGGATATTTATGATTCTGTTTCTGTACTGCTTTATCATCTCAGGCGGAATCACTACCAGAAAGCCTGCCAGTACGACTAAATCCACATGATATGAGTTAAGCTGCTTTAAAAAATCCTCATTGAAGGCAGCTCTGCTTTCATAGCTCTTTGGCGAGATGCATACTGCCTTTATTCCTGCCTTTTTAGCTCTCTCAAGGGCATATGCATCTGCGTTGTTGCTTATAACAACCTCTATCTGTGTGTTTGTAATTGTTCCGTTATCTATTGCATCTATGATGGCCTGAAGATTGGTACCGCCACCCGATACACATACTGCAATTTTCATTTTTTTTCCTCGCAACGATGTCAATTGTCTGTAATTATACGAGATCTACACCCTTCTCGCCGTCAATAATCTTTCCGACTACGTATGGTGTATCTCCGGCAGACTTCATAGCCTCCATAGTCTTGTCAACGTCTGCAGGGTCAACTGCGACAATCATTCCAAGTCCCATGTTGTAGGTATTGTACATCATCTGCTCCTCAACATTTCCCTCTCTAGCCATCATTTTAAAGATTGGTGGAACAGGGTAGCTGTTTTTCTCAACTACGGCACGCTTGCCATCGATGAGCATACGTGGGATATTCTCATAGAAGCCGCCGCCTGTGATATGGCTGCAGGCCTTTACTGTGACTCCTGCGTCCTTTACAGCCTTAAGAGCCTTTACATAGATTCTTGTAGGGGCAAGAAGTGCCTCTCCAAGTGTAGTGCCAAGCTCCTCATGATATGTATTTAATGTCTCCTTGTCCATCTTGAAAATCTTTCTGACAAGTGAAAATCCATTTGAGTGTACGCCTGTTGATGCCATTCCGATAAGTACATCACCATCCTTTAATCCCTCGCCTGTGATGATATCCTTTCTGTCAACCACACCAACTGCAAAGCCTGCAAGGTCATACTCGTCCTCATGCATAAGACCCGGATGCTCTGCTGTCTCGCCACCAACGAGTGCACAGCCTGACTGCTTACAGCCCTCTGCCACACCGCTTACGATTGTAGCAATCTTCTCCGGATAGTTCTTGCCGCATGCTATATAATCAAGGAAAAATAATGGCTCACCGCCTGCACATGCCACATCATTTACGCACATGGCAACTGCATCGATTCCGATTGTATCATGCTTGTCCATGATGAAAGCAAGCTTTACCTTGGTTCCGCATCCATCTGTTCCCGATAAAAGCACCGGATCCTCCATATCCTTGATGGAAGCAAGTGAGAACGCTCCTGAGAAGCCTCCGAGACCACCTAACACCTCCGGTCTCATAGTCTCCTTTACATGCTTTTTCATAAGCTCTACTGACTTGTAACCTGCCTCGATATCAACACCTGAATTCTTGTAATCCATTATTGTTCCTCCTAATAATCTGCAATTCGTTCAATACCTATAGTATACCTTCATAGTGCCAAATTTTCCAATTATATATTGTAATTATTCTTATTAGTTTTACTAATATAATATATCTTTTATAGAAATAATACTTATAATTTATTTCACGGATAATATTGACATCAGACATTCATCGTCCTACACTATCCATGCAAATAAATATCAGGATTTACATGACAAGCTGTCAAATCACAAAGGAGAACAAGAATGCTTAAACAGATAAAAAATTTTCTGATAATGACTCTCAGTATCACCATCATGGCAATCGGTGTATACTATTTCAAGTTCCCAAACAACTTTACCTTCGGTGGCGTAACCGGTGCCGCAGTTGTGTTTGCAAAGATTACACCTCTCTCAGCGAGTATGTTTTCTACTATTGTGAACATGCTCCTGCTTGTAGTGGGCTTTTTCTTCCTCGGCAAAGGCTTTGCAATTAAGACCACCTATGCCACAGTACTTTTATCAGTTGAGCTTCTGGCACTTGAAAAACTGGACCCGCTCACTCATCCGCTCTCTAACGAGCCAATGCTTGAGCTGATTTTTGCCATCGCTCTTCCTGCAATCGCATCTGCACTTCTTTTCTATGTGGGTGCTTCAAGTGGCGGAACCGATGTCATCGCCATGATTGTAAAAAAATATGCACATGTAGAAAATATCGGCATGGCTTTATTTCTCACCGACCTCGTCATGATTATAATTGCCTGCTTTGTGTTTGACATAAAGACTGCTCTGTATTCATTTGTCGGACTTGTTGTGAAATCATTTATGATTGATGCAATCATCGAAAACATCATGCTCAGAAAATCCATAATGCTTATCTGCGATGACAAGGATGTGATATGCGATTACATTACCAACACTCTGGAGAAAAGTGCCACATATGTGGAGGCCAGAGGTGCCTACACCGGCGAGAAAAACTATATCGTTTTCAGCACACTCACAAAGAAGCAGGCAATAGAGCTTAGAAGCTTCATACATCAGAATAAGCTGCATGCTTTTATGTCTGTGATGAGCACCAGTGAAGTATTTGGTAAGGGATTTTCTTCTCTGTAAATTCATTAGAAATCTTCCCTTACCTGTACTTCAGGCTGTATCCGTCCTTCTTCCATAAAATCATCAGAAAACATATCCAGACTACTAAGCAATCCAGCCCATTCATTATCCTTCGCTATAAGAAAAAACATAACAGCCCCCCTATTTCATTTAGTCTATAATTTTGAATAAACTGCATCGTTTCTGGAAAGAAGATATACACAATACTGATTCATGCTGATACCTTCCCTCTTAGAATGTTCTGCAAGGGAACGATGAAGACTTCGTGGAATTCTAAGTTTAAACTGTCCAGAATAATCCTCTAAGCTGTCCGGCTCATGGATTTCAATACCATCTTCCATAGCAGCTTCTAACCATGCTTTCTTGGCATCTAAAGCGTTTGCGACAGCGGATTCTACTGTTTCTCCGCAGGTAATACATCCCGGGAGCTCCGGAAATGAAACCACAAAACCACCCTCATCCTTATCCTCTACAATTTCCATACGATAATTCATTGTAAAATAATCATTCAGCGTTTTCATCATTCACCGCCTCACTTTCCACAATCTGTTTTACCATCTCAACATACACTTTTTTGATAGGTTCATGCTTCGGTATCGTAATCGGTTGACATCCGGCTTTTCTGAACGTGTAATGACTGCTTCCGCCCTTTGGGGCATTCATTACATATCCATAGCTTTCCAATACCTTACGCAATTCATCAAACCGGAGATCTTTTGATAAAGCACATATTCTCGTTAATAGTTTATCCCATTTTGACATTTTGAATACCTCCTATCTATATTATACGTGGTATCACATTTGGTGTCAATGCCGTTAATCAAAAGAATTTTGCATGGCCGTTTTTGTCAAAAGCCTTCTGTATTTGCTTATCATCTCTGACATAAATATTGATAAGGTCATTAACTACAAAACAGCCGTAACCGCGATTTTCTTTTTCAATCGCAGCTACGGCTGTTATATACATGTATTAACTATATACATAAACCAGCTTATTTCAAAAACCAGAACGCTATTCTAGTGCTTCGGAATAAGCTTCTCTGTACCACCCATGTATGGCTGAAGTGCCTTAGGGATATTTACAGAGCCATCTGCATTCAGGTTGTTCTCAAGGAATGCGATGAGCATACGTGGTGGAGCAACAACTGTGTTGTTAAGAGTATGTGCAAAGTATTTCTTGCCATCCTCGCCCTTTACACGAATCTTAAGACGTCTTGCCTGTGCATCGCCTAAGTTAGAGCAACTTCCAACCTCGAAGTACTTCTTCTGTCTTGGTGACCATGCCTCTACATCGCATGACTTGACCTTGAGATCTGCAAGGTCTCCTGAACAGCACTCAAGAGTACGGACAGGCACATCGAGACTTCTGAAAAGCTCTACTGTGTACTTCCACATCTTCTCATACCATTCCTTTGAATCCTGTGGCTTGCAGACAACAATCATCTCCTGCTTCTCAAACTGGTGGATACGGTAAACACCTCTCTCCTCAATGCCGTGTGCACCCTTTTCCTTACGGAAGCAAGGTGAGTAGCTTGTGAGTGTATATGGAAGCTTTGATTCATCGTTTATTGTATCGATGAACTTACCGATCATTGAGTGCTCAGATGTGCCGATGAGGTAGAGGTCCTCTCCCTCAATCTTGTACATCATGGCATCCATCTCCTCAAAGCTCATAACACCTGTTACGACATTTGAACGGATCATGAATGGTGGGATGCAGTATGTAAAGCCCTTTCCAATCATGAAGTCACGCGCATATGCTGTCATGGCTGAGTGAAGACGTGCTATATCTCCCATCAGATAATAGAAACCATTTCCTGCAACCTTTCCTGCTGCATCGAGGTCTATTCCATCAAACCTCTCCATGATATCTGTATGATAAGGAATCTCGAAATCAGGAACAACAGGCTCACCAAACTTCTCGTTCTCCACGTTGAAGGTATCATCCTTTCCGATTGGAACTGATGGATCGATGATGTTTGGAATCTTCATCATATCCTCAAGCACCTTGTCCTGATACTCTTTCTCAAGCGGCTCAAGCTCTGTGAGGCGCTTTGAAATCTGTGCTACCTCAGCCTTTACAGCCTCAGCCTCTTCCTTCTTGCCCTGTGCCATAAGAGCACCAATCTGCTTAGAAACCTGATTCTTCTTTGCACGAAGATCATCTGCCTCCTGCTGTGCTTCTCTGGCCTTCTTGTCATACTCGATTACTTCATCGACGAGCACAAGCTTGTGGTCCTGGAATTTCTTTTTAATATTTTCTTTTACGAGATCCGGATTCTCTCTTAAAAACTTTAAGTCTATCATAATTCCTCCAAAGTATTATGTTTTTATAACTTATAACATTTTACTCTGAAAACCCTTAAAATGCAAGAGGATACTTGTCAGTAAGTGTCTTGATGATAGCCTTTGCAGGCTCAACTGCGCTCTCGCCCTCTTTGATGATCATGGCGATTGCCTCTGCAACCTTGTCGAAATCATCCTCCTTTAAGCCTCTTGATGTGGCAGCAGGTGTTCCGAGACGGATACCGCTTGTGACAAATGGCTTCTGTGGGTCGTTAGGAATAGTATTCTTGTTGGCTGTTATATGAGCCGCATCGAGAAGCTTCTCGATAGACTTTCCTGTGAGACCAAACGGAGTTAAGTCCACGAGCATGAGGTGGTTGTCTGTGCCGTCTGATACAATCTTGATGCCACGGCTCTGAAGCCCCTTGCAAAGTGCCTGTGCGTTCTTTACAATCTGCTTCTGATACTCCTTGAACTCAGGCTGTAATGCCTCCTTGAAGCAGACTGCCTTTGCAGCGATAACGTGCATGAGAGGTCCACCCTGGATTCCCGGGAAAATAGCCTTGTTGAAATTGTACTTATCCTGCATCTCCTGGCTGCAGAGAATCATTCCACCACGAGGTCCGCGAAGAGTCTTGTGTGTAGTGGTTGTGGTAACATGTGCATACGGGATTGGGCTTGGATGAAGTCCTGCCGCTACAAGTCCTGCGATATGAGCCATATCAACCATGAGCACTGCGTCTACCTTGTCTGCAATCTCTCTGAAACGCTTGAAATCTATAGTTCTCGCATATGCAGATGCACCTGCGATAATCATCTTTGGCTTGCACTCAAGGGCGATCTCCTCTACCTTGTCATAGTCGATAAAGCCCTCATCATTTACTCCGTAAGGCACTACATGGAAATATGAGCCTGAGAAGTTGACCGGTGAACCATGTGTGAGGTGTCCGCCGTGGTCAAGATTCATTCCCATGATGGTATCGCCCGGCTTTAAGATGGCGAACTGTACTGCCATGTTGGCCTGAGCACCTGAGTGTGGCTGTACATTTACATACTCTGCGCCGAAAAGCTCCTTGGCTCTTTCTCTGGCAAGCTCCTCTACCTCGTCCACGCACTCGCAGCCGCCATAGTATCTTCTTCCCGGATATCCCTCAGCGTACTTATTGGTGAGAATGCTTCCCATAGCTGACATAACAGCAGGGCTTACCCAGTTCTCAGAAGCAATAAGCTCGATGTGGCTGTTCTGGCGCTCAAATTCGTCTGTGATGGCGCTTGCAATCTCCTGATCTTCTTTCTTGATGTCGTCAAGTGTATACATATATATGTCTCCTTTTCTTTATTGCAAAATACTTGCATTATTTATCGCAATTATATGCTTTGCTGTGATTTATTACTTTGATGCGCTACCGCATAAAAATAATCCTTGCTACAATTCTACTATTTAAAGCAGAAAGTGGCAAGGATTATTTGATATATCCTTCATATTTAATTCTAATAAGTAACTATACCCAAATCAAATAACTAAAATCACATATATGAATACATTTAAAAAATACGGTCATCCTATAAAAAAGGAGGTCTGAAAACATGACTACTGACCAAAAAGAAAAACGAAATGATGAATATAACAAATATGTAAAGCGCGTCACACCTACTCACTGCCTTTCTGCAAACATGCTAAAGGCATTTATACTCGGCGGCATCATATGCACTATCGGACAGCTCATAGTAAATACCTGCACACAATACTTTGGGTTAAGCAACGATGAAGCATCTGCCTGGTGCAGCATGATTTTGATTCTCATAAGCTGCATACTGACAGCGCTAAACCTGTATGCACCGCTTGCAAACTGGGGTGGCGCAGGAGCTCTCGTTCCTATAACAGGCTTTGCAAACGGAGTATGCTCATCCGCATGTGAATTTCAGGTGGAGGGGCAGGTATTTGGCATAGGCTGTCAGATATTCAGGATTGCCGGTCCTGTGATACTGTACGGCATATTTTCAAGCTGGGTGCTTGGTGTGATATACCTTGTTGTAACGGGCTTTTGATTGATTAGCATTTCAGCTACTCAGCCACTTGTTTTTTCCTTGTCAGAAGAAAAGACATAATAAGCGATGTAATCGGCACAGTCAGGATAATTCCCATTGTGCCTGATATGCCTCGCATTATCTCAATCGCCATAGAGTACATATTGAGTATCTGGTGCATCTGATACGAATATGCATATATAACCATCACAAGTCCTAGACTTCCGCCCACATAAGCAAGAATCAGCGTATTTGACATGGTTCCAATCATATCGCGGCCTATATTTATGCCCGACTTAAATATCTCCTTCGCAGATATATCAGGGCTTTTTTCTTTTATCTCATGAAGCGATGTGGCTACAGACATTGCCACATCCATCACTGCTCCAAGCGATGCAATGAGTATACCTGAAAACAGCATGCCACCTATATCAAGCTTTGAGTTCTGTCCCACATAAATCAGATTTTCAATATCATCCACATTGTAGCCTGTCACATGTCCGAAGTGTCCGAAAAGCAGTGCGATTATTCCCGAAACTACAACTCCAAAAACAGTTCCAAGCATGGCTCCTATGGATTTCATCTGCCAGTCTGCTATAAGTGTGAACGTGACGACCGTGATAATGACGACCGAAGCTGTTGCCGCAATAAACGGAGATGCCCCGATATACATGAGCGGAATGTACAAAAATATAACAGTGGCAAAGGTAAATATAAGTGCAAGAATGGAATTAAAGCCCTTCTTTCCGCCAACCAGCCACATAAGTCCAAAAAATGCAGCTAAAAGCACCCATATCTCATTTTCCCTATCGTAGTTATAAACATTTGCTGACAGACTGCCGTCGTATTCCGATAAGCTAGCAATAACTCGTGTGCCCACCTTACAGTTGGCACCATATAAATATCCGTTTAAGCTGTACGCATCAACAGTCTCACCTTTGTGGCTTCCTGACTTGATAAGCAAAACAACCTTCTGGCTGTCACCACTGTCCAAGGAGGCTTCGGCCTGAAGGTCTTCATTGTCGTTTTGCGTAACGACCGCTCTCACAAACGATGTACTGTCATCTGCAAGAAGCGGTTTTCTTTCAACGCTTCGAAAGAATATAAACATTGCCAGTGTAATAAGAGCCACAATAAGATATTTGCCAAATGTGTCAATTATTTTTGCCAAAATTTATCCTTCTTTCTCATTCCAAGCACTGCTGCAAGGATTGCTGCGCCTAATACTCCAAGTGCTGCATAAACGCCGCCATGGTTAACATCTCCCGTCTTTACCTTAGCACTCTTTGAAGTTTTTACGCTATTAGAAGCAGACTTGCCTGCACCTGTATTTACCGAGCTGACATTCTGGTTTCCTAATCCGCCTGCATTGTTTCCGGCAATCTGCTGGCCTGCGCCACCCTGTGCCCCGTTTCCGTTCTGATTTGCGCTGTCCTGTGCTCCGTTTCCGCTCTGGTCAGCATTTCCATTATTGTTTTCACTTGGAGCAGTCTGCTTAACCTGTAAAGCATTTATTGCACTTACAACTGCTTTCTTTGCCTCATCAATGCCCTTTACAACAGGAGCCTTGTCAGCACTGTAATCTGAAAGGTTTTCCTCCTTGCCTTCTGCTACCTGGGTATAGATTGTCTTGTCAAGAAGTGTAGAAATGCCCTTCTTGAAACGGTTCTTTTTACCATCCTTATCAGAATCCTTTGCAATAGAGCCATATCCCTTAACACGGTCATTTGCTGTTCCATAATTTGTTGTGATATCACTGACCATCGGATCATCAGCTGTTGTGCTGGAAGCCTTAAGCTCCTTAAGAGAAGCGAGTGCTGATTTTAATGCATCCATGCTGTCATCCGTGTATGCTACAGCTGTGCCGTTTACAATCGCATCTGCTGCCGCAATCACCTCATCTACACTCTGCGCATCAGTTGTCTTTGTGATTGTGAAATCATCTGCATATTTGTTTCCGTTATAGTCATATGTCTTTATGGTCATTGCTCCACTTGAAAAATCTATGGTAGAAAATGAAGGCAGACACGCATTGGTTCTCTCTGCGATATAGTATGGGGTGTAATTTAACAGATTATAGTATTTTGAACCTGAGCCTGAGCCTGTTGTGATATAAAGAGTTCCCTCAGGATTGTTAACTGAACCTTTGCTCAAATCATAGTCGATAACATTTCCGTCCTGCACCTGATAGCTTCTTGAATATGTATGATCATGACCTGTAAGACATACATCAATATCAAACTCATCCATGAGCGGCGCAAAGATAATTCTGTTTGTAGTCGCATCTGTATCTGCATGTGGCTGTCCGGAGCCATAGATATCACTATGGAATACCACTACCTTCCAGGCTGCGTCCGGATTGCTTGCAACAGCCTTTTCCATAAACTCTCTGTGCTCTGCCTGGTTACGGTTATTACTGTTTAAAGAAATGAACAATACATTTCCGTTATTGAAGTAGAAATCACAGCCTGCACCGGTGCTTCCCAGATTATCCTGTGAATTTGGATTGTTGAAATGCGCAGTGTAGTCTGAGCCATCCTTATCGTGGTTTCCGATTGTAGCTGCAATAGGAAGACTTCTGAACAATGACGGATAAAGATATCCGGCATACTCACTCTCTCTTGTCTTCTTCGTCTCTTCCGTTCCTGCATTTGACTCATTTATCTGGTCTCCGGCTGATAAAAGAAATGACGCATCCGGATCAATCTCCATAGCCTTCTGCATTGTCTTGTTCCAGTTGTAAGCATCCTGTGCAATGCTCATATCGTTTGCATCTTTATCACTTTTACTGCCTGATGCCCCAATCTGAGGATCTCCTGTAAGAATTACAGAAAATTTATCTGTAGCATGCGTGGTGTATGTATACTCATCTGACCATACGGTATCACCATTGTCAGAATAATTGTCTGTATACTGATAAACATACTTTGTATCCGGCTCAAAAAAACCATTGATGCTTACTTTATTTGATGCAGCATAGGCTTCACCCTGCCAGTTTTCTGCGCTTATATCTGTTGCAGTACCCCTTACAATCTGCGCACCTGCCTTTGAGCCGTCCTTCCATACCATCACAGCCGGTGTACCCTTGGTCTTTGAATACCATGCAAAGCCCAGATCCTTGGCTGTAGAGCCCGGTGTGAGTGCGATCTTATTGGTATTGGCAAAGTCCTTTGTACCACCCTGCCATGTATCTGTTAACCAGCTCTGATAATCCGCTGAGCCTGTTGTTGCCGCATTAAAAGCCGCCTGACCTGTTTTTGAATCCGCTTCACCATAAGCATAAGCCGGAATTGCCGGTGCCATGGTAACTACCATTGTTGAAACGGCTGCAAGGAGCATGCCCTTCTTCAGTATGTTCTTGTTTTTTCTCATATTTTCCTCCACAAAATTAAGTTAGTGTATTTCACAGCTGCTGAAATTACTATAACTTAAAGCTGTAAAGTCGAAATGGGGTGGATGTAAATTGGGGGTAAAGATTAAATATGTCTAACAGCTGATATTCTTTTGCGCCAAATCATTTCTTTCTTTTTTCAATAGCATCTTCTATTTCTTCCTTGGTCAATTCCACCACAATATCTGCTATCAGATCGACTGAATATCCCTCTTCATACATGTTGAATACCATTTGTTTACGCATTTCTTTTTCAAAGCCCTCTTTATAACCTCTTAGGAAGCCCTCTGCATACGCATCGGCTCTCTCGAGTTCAAGCCGCCTGTCAAATTCATAATTTAGTAATGCCATGTTTATCACGTATAATCCAATTATCCTCTATTGAGGTTAATGGATTATTCTCCTTTCTCCCATTTCTTGGGTTTTATTGAAGACTCCATTATTTTCATTTTTTGTCAACACCATATTTACATATGGTAAATATAGATAACATTTAATATATGCCAAAATAGCCGGCACAAAAATGCCGGCTATTTTAGCGTACTTAATAATTCTATTTTACAATTGAAAAGGTCAAACGACTAAAGCATTCCTTAGCAGATTTTTCTGAAACATTGTTTCCAATTAAAATACCTGTTTTAGAATCTTTGAGGTGAATTGCATAATCATATTCCTCATCATTGTTATTCCACATGATATACTCGTATGTTTCATTATCTCCTTTGTCAATAACGGTTGCTGTGTCTGTGTCATTAACCACACTGACATATGAATCATAATCATCAGCTGTAATAAAAGTACCCTGGCTCAAGGTTTTATTATCCTTTGATATAACAAATGGTAAATCAGAGGTAATATCATATCCATCTGCTGTATTCAGCTCAACCTTTACCTGATCCCCTGTATCAACCTTGAATGTATATGCTTTTGACGAATTAGTAGAACAAGCACAACAGCCAATTACAACTCCTACAATTAACACCATACAACTAAGCTTCTTTAATAAATTTTTCATTTTTTATTCTCCTTTTAATTTTTTACCATAAAAATACATATAACAATAATTACCAATATACCAAACGATGCCAATAATCTCAAATCACCTGACAAATCATCCTTGCAAGGAACAATATTTTCATCTAAAATTTCAACCAATCTATTTCTTCCTTTGGGTGTTTCCCAATAATTCACAGAAACTTTTTTCCCATCAGGTAAACTTTTTGTTTTAGATGAATAATGAATAGATTGTGCTTTTACTATATTACCATTTAATTCAACATTCACAATATACATAACATTTCCAGTATCACTGTAAATTGTTTGATCTATGACTCCTGTTGTATTTATTTTATCCATGAACTATTTAAACCAGCTTGTTGCGGTTTTCCATCCTTTCTCTAATCCATTCCATGCAGACTCGGCAGCATCACAAACAGTATCTACCATACCTCCAATATCTACCTCTGATCCTACAGAACCCCCCAATCCAATAGAAGCTCCTATATCAAATTTGAATACTCCATCTTTGTAACCCACATCCGCATGTGCACCTACTCCGACACTTACACTTCCACTAACACCAACTTCACCTCCAAGTACATTTACTCCTAATGAGCCTTCCAGCTCAGCCGCGGTGGCTTCAGCTTTTGCACTAGCTCCGAATTGAGGTTTAAGTTTTCCATCTTCACCATATAACTGAACACCAATATCTGCTTTGGCTCCAGCATCCCCAGCCTTAACTGTTAGTAGACAGTCCTTCTTTTTTTATTTTAAATTTTGCCATCTACTAGTCCTCTTCTTCCATATTTTGCCACTTTAATTACTATGTGTCAACATTTTCTTTACTAACAGTTAATATTTTCATAATATATACACATACTTATTTTATACTTTATTTTTTCAGTTATCATATTTTTGTTTACTCCCAATAAATCTACTGTTCTAAAATCCTAATACAATTTCATATATTATAAATTAATTTTGGGAGGTTTTATGAATAATTACAACATTGACGCTCAGGCGCTGGGTGAACGCATCCGCAAATTACGGCTTAATAAGAATAAGACACAGGCCTATTTTGCTGATATTCTTTATATATCACCATCATATTTAGCATTAATTGAAGCCGGAAAGCGAGTTCCAAATCTGGATGTACTTGTTCATATAGCTGAAATCACTGATGTTTCCATCGATTACCTGATTTTCGGAGATAACAAAGAACCAAATTCACTACAGCTCACATTTGAAAGACTAAACAAATCGTATCCCAAACGCAATGTAGAACATGTCCTTATGCTTGCCGAATACTATTTGAAACTCGAAAAAGGACTTTTCGATACCAAAGATTCTACAAATTGATATTTTTTTCCCATTGCCAATCCCCTTCCTTATTTCTATAATATTCACATACCATATATTCAAATGCAGCATATAAAGAAAGGGGATTTTCAATGAACACTTTTTCAGAAGTTTTTAAGGCTATCGCAAGCTACCCGTGGCAGGTAAATGTGGGTGTTCTTTCACTAATACCACTGTACATCATAGATTTTAAGTTTTTCTGCAAACTAAATATTGGTTTACAGCGCAAGATAGCACTTGCAAAGGAGCGCGGACATGTGGCGAGAGGCATGATTGTGAAGGAGGATGCGAAGAGGCTCGTTGTCAATAATTCACAATCCGCTTACAGCTACTGGGCTGCCAGGTACACATATACTGTAGACGGAAAGGAGTACCGCAAGCGTTTTTCATGCGATAACAGACATAGCACACGCTCTAAGCTTAGGACTATCATAAATGTGTACTGGCTTGATGACCCGAACAAGCCTTTCTGGGACTATAGCAGCGATTCACTCGGCGCATGGTTTGGAATTTTTACGATGTTGTTTCCATGGATTGGGGCTATACTTATCATACTGCTGTTAGGCGGTGCCGATGCAATAGCGCAGTACAATAACAGTCGGATGTGATACTTTCCTACACAAAAAATCCGCTATACCAAATACAAGGTTAGCGGATTTTTGCTATTTACATTTTGATAAATTATTCATGCCTGATGCTACACAGACTCAGGCACCTTATAGCCTGCTTCACTCATTAATTTTTCAAACTCAACGACACTGACACCGGCTTCCTCTGCTGCAGTATCAATATCGAGCTTGCCCTTTGTTACCAGAGTAAACAACATCTTAGCCTCCCCCTGTTGTATTCCAAGCTTTTTATGATCTTCCCATGCCTTACACACATTAATCACCTCTTCCTTTTCTTCATACTCAATATCCGTTCCTGCAAACAAATTCATTGCGGCTATTGTCTCAACATCGACTCTTTTAAAAATGTCATCTGTCGTGATTAAAGCATTTAGTTTTCTTTCATCTGACGCATTTTTCAACACCTCAAATAATGGTCTTAGTCCAGTCTCAAACATCGAAAAATCTGTAATCTCAAGTGGATTCAACAGATTAATTTTATAATCGTTGATGAGTGGAAATATTCTCTCATCCATCTGTGGCATCATTTCAATCAGACTTCTTGGTCCATCCCACTTTGATGTACCAAGATATAATGTTATGGTTATAACCGGAGTCAATTTGTCATCATACGTGAATCCTGACAAAAATTCCTCTGACGATTTATAATCCTTGTTCTTCTGATGTCGCTTCTTCGCTCCATTGACCTGGTCACCATAATTCAAAGCATCATAAATCATGGTCTTTACAGGCATAGCATAGTGCACATTAGTCTGTGCTTCTATGCCAATCAATACAATATACATGTTTCCCGTATATTTGACTGAAACATGCTTAAGTAAATCCCTCCATTTCTGTCTGATAATCTGTTTCTTGTCAATTCCAAATATGGATAATACCTCTGTGGAATCACATGCCCTCAAATCCTGTGGTTTGATAATCTTGTCACCGCCAAACAACATGTAGTTGCAGATTTCACTAAATCTGATATTATCCGACAGATACTCTTTGGCTTTTGAATCCTTTACGCCCAATTTTCTCCTCCTATTCACTTGTGTGAGCAGGAAATGACATCAAATGATAATAGTAACTTGCCTACAATCTGAATATATTCTACGTACCCCTACATAAAAATATGGCATTATCTACACCTGACATATTATTTTCCTGCTATTTACTGGTATCTTAAAGCATCGAAAATTTCCATGTCCTTTGTAGAATGATGCGAAGTGGTCTGCCCTCTTCAAAGTGATACGCACCAATTATTGACGTGTTATGTGGTGACGCTCTACAGAAATATAATGCTTCGACTAAATTGTAACATAGGGATATTCTTTTGTCATTATAAAAATCAATATATTTTCTATCATTATATTGTTTTTGTTGTATATGCAACATATTTTTGGACAAAATTATAGTAATATTGTATTATAAATAATGAAATCAACATTCAAGAAAGAAGGACAAGAAATCCTATGGACAAGGTTTTCAAAATAGAAGATTTACGCCCTATCCGCGACGAGATGACCATCTCACGAAATTCAAGGCTAAGTGACAAAACACCCATAACCTATTTTTCTCTCGGTAAGGGCACGTCAATCTCTCAGGATTCCTACGATAATACCACGGTATACATCGTTGCAAAAGGATGCGCTGATTTTCTTATCGGAGCTTATGCTGCAAAGCATACCATATCAGAAGGTGATATGCTGGTAGTCCCTTCGAAAACACTCTGCGGAGTAACAACAGAAACCGGCTGTATTTACACCGAAATCATCATAAAAAAGGAGAACAACAATATGAACAAAATTATCAAATCAGGCGAGGTCATGAAGCTTAAGGATCTTATCTCATATGAGGATGGCAGTATCACGAACATTGATGTGGTAAGCAACGACACAATGAAATTCGTGCTTATGGCATTCGATGAGGGCACCGGTATCACACCGCATCGCGCGCCTGGAAATGCAATAATTTTCGCACTCGAGGGCAAGGCTGTAATAGACTACGAGGGCAAAGATTACACAATCTCAGCAGGCGAAAATTTCCGTTTTGACAAAAACGGACTGCACAGCGTAACCGCTGACGAAAGGTTCAAGATGGGACTTCTTCTTGTGTTGGAGTAAAGCTTGCTTCACTCTTTTTTCAAATCCCATGCCCCTGCTTCCTAAGCACCGGCATGGTGTATATCTTCACCAAAAGCGGTATCACCATGATAAACCATACAAGCGGCGTAACTGTATCGCCCAGTGCCCTAAGTGCCGCCGCACATGCATCATACAAAAATGTCGCTACAAGCCCTGCTATTATAATAAAAATATATGACACAGTCATTCCCATCAAAAAGCCTATCATCAGATTGCTGAGTGTCGTGGTGGCTCCGACTGCTGCCAGTGAGTTTTCTCCCAGATATGATCCGACTATTCTCGTGTCAACTATACTGTATGTGAGCTGGAGTATATTTGCCATAAATATTGGAATGGCAAATGCCAGTATGAGTCTTGATGGTTTTCCTTTTGTAAGGTCTTTCATGTATGTATATCCTCGTATATTTCAAAATATTTTCATCAATATATTAGCAGATAAATTTTAAAATTCAATCTTTTTAATCGGTAATATAATCATTTCTGATCATACTAAAATATAAACAACAATATATAGTTTATATACGCAATAATTATACATATTAAATTTATATATATTATATTTACACGCATTGAATTTATACGTATCATATGTTATATTATATATATACTAAAGAAAGGTGAATAAAAATATGCCGATCAAACCAACTGAAATGGAACGTATAATACTTGCCGATGGGTGGATTTTCAAAAACCAAACCGGATCACATCGGCATTATATTCATCCTTCAAAGCCCGGAAAAGTAACTATTCCTTTTCATAAAGGCAAAGAACTGAACAAAATCACTGAAAATTCTATCCGTAAGCAAGCGGGAATCAAATAATCATAAGGAGGTATACTCATCATGTTATCAATATATCCGGCATGTTTTTTTAAGGAAGATAATGGATACTCTGTAATCTTTCCTGATTTAAATTATCTTGCAACACAAGGAGATACCCTTGAAGATGCTGTGGCCATGGCTGTTGATTGTCTTGCAGGATATCTGTATACGGCTAAGATGGATAATGAAAAATTTCCTAAAGCATCCAAATTATCTGATATCAATATTGACAGACTATCTGACGAATTAGACATAACAGGAACATATACCGATGCATTTACCAATATGGTTTCAGTAGATGTTAAGGCATATGCCAAAGAGCATTTCGATAAATCGGTCCGAAAAACCCTTACCATTCCGGCTTGGCTAAATACTGCTGCGCAGGAAGAGGGAATAAATTTTTCAAAAACACTGCAGGAAGCACTTATGTCAAAGCTTAAGGCTCATTAGATATCTGCATTATAATTCGGAGACATTATGAACAACGATATAAAATACAAGCTGGCCAATGCCATGAAGGAATGCATGGTTTCCTCTCCTGTCGAGAAGATTACGGTTAAGGAAATCTGCGATACATGTGGTGTGACCAGACAAACCTTTTACAGAAATTTTCAGGACAAATATGACCTGATAAACTGGTATTTTGATAAGATACTGATTGAATCCTTTCACCAGATGGGTGAGGGCAGTACAGTGTACGAAAGCCTTGTTAAAAAATTTGAATATATCCGTATGGAGCACCTTTTCTTTAAGGCTGCTTTTAAAAATGATGAGCAGAACAATCTAAAGGAGCACGATTTTGAGCTGATTCGTCAGTTTTATATTGACCAGATTGAGGGAAAAAGTCACCGGAAAATATCCGACAAGCTATTGTTCCAGCTTGAGATGTACTGTCAGGGCTCTGTCTTTATGACAACACAGTGGGTACTAGGCAATAAAAACTTCACCCCTCAGGAGCTTGCCGGACTGCTCGCTGATGCTATGCCAAAGGAGCTTGCCGACGTATTTCGCGAGGTAAACCTGATATAATTCAAGGTAATATTTAGGAACCATTTAGAACAGGTATCGTGCGTTTTTACAAATGTGCACGATGGTCAGAATAGTTATATCAGCGTTAAAAATCCGGGAATGCTGTCAATTGACAGTTCCCGGATTTTCTATTTTATTTCATTCTTAATCGTAACTATTCACAAACATCCCTGTAAGCTGTTGCCGAATTACATAATCTTACGGAAAAGAGCCTTCAAATCCTCAACACTTGCATCCTTTGGATTTCCAGGTGCACATGCATCTGCGTGAGCAGACTCTGCGAGGAATTCTAAGTCTTCCTCCTTTATAGCCTCGAGCTTTGTTGGGATTCCTACATCTACAGAGAGCTGTGCTACAGCATCAATTGCAGCCTTTCTGTACTCCTCTACAGACATATCATCTACTCCCTTAACTCCCATTGCACGGGCAATTTCACGATATTTCTCACCTGTACAGTCTGCATTGTACTCCATTACGATTGGAAGCATCATAGCACATGCTACTCCGTGTGGTGTATCATAAACAGCTCCAAGTGTATGAGCCATTGAATGAGCGATTCCAAGTCCAACATTTGAAAATCCCATTCCGGCAATGTACTCTCCAAGAGCCATACCCTCACGTCCCTCTTTTTCATTGGCAACTGCACTTCTTAAGGATCTTGCAATAATCTCTATTGCTTTGAGATGGAACATGTCTGTCATCTCCCAGGCAGCCTTTGTTGTGTAGCCCTCGATAGCATGTGTGAGTGCGTCCATACCTGTTGATGCTGTAAGTCCCTTTGGCATTGATGACATCATGTCTGGGTCTACGATTGCTATGATTGGCATGTCATGTGGGTCTACACATACAAACTTTCTCTTTCTCTCTACATCTGTGATGACATAGTTGATTGTAACCTCTGCTGCTGTTCCTGCTGTTGTAGGTACTGCGATGATAGGAACACAAGGCTTCTTTGTAGGTGCAACTCCCTCTAAGCTTCTTACATCCTCAAACTCAGGGTTTGCGATAATGATACCGATTGCCTTTGATGTATCCATAGATGAGCCGCCTCCGATTGCAATGAGGTAATCAGCTCCTGATTTCTTAAATGTCTCCACTCCATGCTTTACGTTGTCGATTGTTGGGTTTGGCTTAATCTCTGAGTAAATCTCATATTCCAATCCGTTCTTATCAAGGATATCTGTTACCTTTGCTGTAACCCCAAATTTGATTAAGTCAGGGTCAGAGCATACCAGTGCTTTTTTAAAGCCATGTGCCTTTGCCTCTGTTGCGATTTCCTCGATTGCACCTGATCCGTGATAAGATGTCTCGTTTAACATAATTCTGTTAGCCATAGTGTAAAATCTCCTTCCAATTTTAAAAAAATACTCCTAAAAAACTCTGCCGATAAATTCTTATAACTTATCTGCCTGACTATATTTTAACAAAGTATTAAACGAGATGTAAGTTACAAACCTGCCAATGTGTAACATACCGGCTGCAATATGTGACCTGCCAGTTACCTATGTATATCCCACCGACTGCCAATCACACCTTATGGCTGTCTGATATAACTTTCTTTAACTCTCTTGCCGCCGCACTGATCGGGTGATGTATATCATATACCATACATATATTTCTCTGCGGTATCTCCTCCTCCAGAGCTATCTCTACAATCTCGCGATTTGCTATCGCAGCCTCTGCCATCGGCTTTGGCATAAAGGCAAGACCAAGCTCACTTTTCACAAGTGGCAGTATCTGATCTGTCGTTGCGGTCTCTGTATCAGGCGCGAATTCAAGCCCGTGTGACATAAAAAATCTGTTAAAAAACTGAAATGTCATGGTCTCCCGCCCCAGTCCGATAAGCGGATAATTATGCAGCTCCTTTAATGACAGAGTCTGGCTTCCGAGCGCAGTAAAGGTGGTTCCACCCACAAGAATCTCCTGAAATGAACCAAGCTTTATCATCTTAAGAGGGGCCTCCACCTCAGCCGGTGTCGATACCACTGCAAAATCAATCATGCCGTTTTTTACGGCATTTATAGCCTGTGGGGTGGAGTGATTATATATCCTAAGCCTGATACCCGGATATGCCATGTGAAAAGTCTTTAGCCTGTCAAGCAGATATATGTTTAGAGCTGTCTCACTGGCTCCTATTGATACGCTTCCGTGTGACAGTCCTGTGCTGTCTGACAGCTCCTCCTCCGCTGCAAGTATCTGTGACATCGCTGCAGATACATGCGCGTACAAACGCTCTCCCTCCGGTGTGAGCTGCACACCTCTGTTATTTCTGATAAAAAGTATGCTGTTTATCTGCTGCTCTAAATTGTTCATGGCGCGGGTTACATTCGGCTGGCTGTTTCCGAGCGCCCTCGCAGCCTTTGTGAAATTGCAGTATTTTGCAACATAATAAAATATCTTATAGTACTCAAAATTTATATCCATATTCAAAGCCTCCTTTTTATTATCATTTTACCGGTCATTTTTCCGATAATACACAGATACTAATGATATAATAATATGATATTTCAATTATATCAATTATACTTTTTACTTATTATAATCATAATTGTATAATCATAAATGCTCAAAAGAGAAATATTGATTATATATATAAGAAAAGGACGTGTTTCAAATGAGTGAAAAGACAATGTTTCCAAGAGAAGATCATGCAGACATTCTGTTTCAGAAGATATTAAATGATCCATGGGCCTGTGACAGGCTTATGGAAACCTTCAATGAAAATCTGGTTTACAACGATGAATTTGATGTATCACTTCCGGCAGAAAAATTTGCTAAAGCTCTCTTCAATGCATATACCAACCGCGATCTTTCCGCACTGCTTATGTGCCTGTGCAACAACACAGTATTTGATCTGCTGCGCAATTCATATATCATACCGTACAGGTTCAATGCCGACGGACACCAAAATCCGATAATCATGACCGATGAACACGGAAATCCGCTGCCCGAATATAAACACATATCTCACGACAAGAACTATATACATTTTCATGAGATATACAACGATATGCCAGACAAAAAGGATATCTACTATGCACAGGCTTACCGCTACAGCCACACATATGATTCCGAGCATATGACTCCCACACAGCAGGTCATTGTAAAGCATGACGGAATACTCCTGATACGTGAGCTTCCCGATACCGTAAAGCTCAAGGAGACTGAGGCTGAGGCTTACTCTGCCGTATGGGATCTGATGATACAGATTGAAAAGGAGCTTCCTATGGCATATGTTTTTTACGGTCAGGACTCGCTTGTGGAAAATGATAAGCGGTATGATGAAATTGGTATTTTCCTTCGAAGCTCTCATTTCCTAAAAAATCTTGAAAAACATGTACAAAAGGCCGAGGCGATAATTTATGGCAGATAACAGCTACACAGATATCATGGAAAAAAATCATATGGAAATCCCTTGGCATGATTATGCTAAACAGGATGGAAATATACTCATAGATAAGGCGGGACTGATTGAAAAAGCCTCTGTAGTCGGACGTGTCGGACTCATCATGCTCTCCTGCGGCACAGGAGCCTGGCGTGTGAGAACCTCCATGAACCGGCTCTCAAAGGTGCTTGGTGTCACATGTACAGTGGATGTCGGACTTATGTCAATCGAGTTTAACTGCTTTGACGGAAATGACTGTATATCACAGTCACTCAGCATAGCAAACACAGGTGTAAACACATCAAAGCTCTATCGCATGGAGCAATTTGTCGACAATTTTCCTAAGGAGGAAGCCCACCTGACTGGCGAAGAAATTCACCGGCGACTTGATGAGATTGAACAGATTCATGCCATTTACTCCCCTGCAAGGCTTGGACTTGCAGCAGCTATAGCATGCTGTGCCTTCACATTTTTGCTCGGAGGAGGTCCTATTGAAATGATACTGGCATTTGTAGCAGCCGGCATCGGAAATCTCATACGTACAAAGCTTATAAAACATCATTTTACTTTGTTCCTAAATATAGCGGTATCAATTTCTGCCTCATGCTTCATATATGCGGCATTTTTAAAAATTGCAGAGATGGCTTTCAATGTACCATCAATTCATGAAGCCGGATACATCTGTTCCATGCTCTTTATCATTCCGGGATTTCCGTTTATCACAAGCGGAATCGACCTGGCAAAGCTGGATTTGCGCTCCGGTCTTGAACGCCTTGCCTATGCAATAATAATAGTCATGGTAGCCACGATGTTTGCATGGATTATGGCACTGCTTCTGCGACTGCAGCCTATGGACTTTGAAGACTTGAATCTGCCCCCCGTACTACATCTAATCCTGAGGCTTATAATGAGCTTCTTCGGTGTGTTTGGATTCTCAATCATGTTCAACAGTCCAGCTCCCATGGCTGCAACAGCCGCACTTATCGGTGCCATAGCAAATTCACTGCGGCTTGAGCTGGTAGACCTGACAGGTATGCCGGCTCCTGCTGCCGCATTTGCCGGAGCTCTCACAGCAGGGCTTCTCGCATCATTTATCAAGGAAAACAACGGATATCCGAGAATATCCCTTACTGTTCCCTCCATAGTCATAATGGTTCCGGGACTTTATCTGTATCGGGCTATATACAATTTCGGCATAATGGCACTTTCGGATGCTGTTTCATGGTTTGCATCAGCAATCATGATTATCATTGCACTGCCGCTCGGACTCATCTTTGCAAGAATACTAACTGATAAGACATTTAGGTATTGCACGTAACAGAATCATACACATTATAAGCAGACTTGTTTTATACCATTCAAAATCCGGACAGTACAAGCTCTGCACCAACATCCAAATATTAAACTCAAAAAACAAGGAGGCATTCATCATGCTTACAGCAGTTACAGGAATAAACTGGGGAGACGAGGGAAAGGGTCGTGTCATCGACCTTCTCGCAGAACATGCGGATATCGTAGTCCGCTATCAGGGTGGTAACAATGCCGGGCACACAGTAGTTAATAAACAGGGAAAATTTGTCTTAAATCTGCTTCCATCCGGAATACTTCACCCGGATGTAGTATGTGTGCTCGGTGACGGAATGGTTATTGACCTAAACCATCTGTCCAATGAAATTGCACAGATCAGAACACAAGATGTATCTGTTTCACCAAAGAACCTGAAATTATCAACAAGAGCCACAATTTCAATGCCGTGGCATAAAATACAGGATGAGCTTGAGGAAGAGCGACTTTCAAAGTCCGGAGCAGCCTTCGGCTCTACCAAACGCGGTATTGCCTATGCATACAGCGATAAATACCGTAAAAAAACAATCCGTCTCGGTGATTTACTCCACTTAGACGAAGAGAATGTACAGGCCAGACTTAAGACCATGCTTGAAGCTAAAAACCTTGAGCTTGCAGGCTGCTATCATCAGGAGCCTATGTCTCTGTCAGCTCTTTTGTCATGGTGCAGGCAGAAGGCTGCAAAATATGCACCTTATATCACAGATACCGGTGCTTTCCTTGAGGATGCACTATCAAAGGGAAAGCGAGTTGTCCTTGAAGCACAGCTTGGTGCAATGAGGGATATCGACTATGGTATTTTCCCATATACCTCAAGCTCCTCCACCATCTCAGCTTACGGTCCTATAGGTGCCGGTATCCCCGGTGCCTCATTAGACCATGTGGTCGGTGTACTAAAGGCATACTCTACCTGTGTCGGAGCCGGACCATTTGTCGCAGAAAAAGCCATGAATGGTGAATGGACTGAAATGGTCCGCAAGTATGGTGGCGAATATGGTGCTGCCACCGGAAGGCCCCGTCGTGTGGGTCCATTTGATGCCGTTGCAAGCCGCTATGGCCTAAAATGCCAGCATGCTGACAAAATCGCACTGACCAAGCTAGATGTTCTAAGCATCATGGATCAGATTCCTGTTATCACAGGGTATCAGTATAAAAACGCTGTAACAAACGTCTTTGACCCTACCGAAAATCTAGAAAAATATACCCCGGTAGTCAAAATGCTGCCGGGGTGGAAAACCAATATATCAAATTGCAGGTCTTATGATGAGCTGCCGGTAAATGCTAAGCGCTACATAAGCTTCCTTGAGGACATGCTAAGACATGAAATACAGTTTGTCTCAGTGGGAGCTGAGAGAAATCAGTATCTTCTCAACGGTAAGTGGCTATAATTAGCTGTAATTGCCTTTAACATGCTTTAACCAACCTCTATGCCATTGCCATATTATTTTTCTGATTTACTGAGATACTGTATACACGAATGTGCTGCCACATTTCCTTCTCCGACAGCCTTCGTATACTGGTAAGGTCTGCCTGTGCAGTCTCCTGCCGCAAAACAGCCTGCCACATTTGTCTGTTGTGCTCTATCCACCAATATATGTCCGTTTTCTATTTCAAGCTGCGGCATAAGCTTTGATGGTGCGATGGCATTCCTGAGGCAGAATACTCCGTCTACGCTCTCAGTCTTTCCACTTCGAAGCGTAATTCCTTCCACAAACGAATCTCCGGTTAATGCAACAGGTGTATCCTTTGATATATTCACATTTGGAAGCTCTATTTCACTGTCATTAAAGGACGGATAGTACAATACCTCTGACGCAAGATCTGCAAGATATTTTACCTCATGCTCATACTTTTTGTCATTGCATATGACAGCTATCCTTTTATCCTTGTAAAACATGCCATCACAGGTGGCACAGTAGCTGAGCCTTTTTCCAAGCAGCTCATCCTCCCTGTCCAGCTGCTTTGCAGACATCACACCCATGCAAAGTATGAGAGTCCTTGCCTCATACATCTCATTGTCTGCAAGCACCATAAAGCCGTTTCCTGCAGGCATGATATTGGTCACAGTCTTTTCTGTTATATCAATTCCCGCAGCTCTCCTATGAGCGTCAAAGCGTTCAAACAGCTCCTGTCCGCTTATCTGTGGAAATCCGGGATAGTTTGTGATTTTCTCTGCCTTTTGCACCTTTTCGCTTAGGTTCTTCGAACCAAACCAGATAAAATCCTTTTTATATGTTTTTAAATTCAGGGCTGCTGACAGTCCGGCAGGACCTGTTCCTATTATTATACTATCGTACATGCTATGCTCCTTGTATCAAATGCTTGTATATATTTAGACCTTATATATTATAATTAAAGGGGCAAAAGGTATTTTGACCCTCATTTATGATTAATCAGATTACTACATGCTTCGCATTCCCGTAATCTGACTCCACCTCGAAATCCGCTACTTTGCTGCATTCCGGCAGCAAATTGCTACTTTCTCGGTGTAGTGCAGGTCACATACAGTGCGCCTTCAATGCTTCAATATACTCCCTTGCATATCGCGAGAGTACCACACCCTTTCTGCTGATAATGCCTATCCTCATATACTCCTCCACGTCAAGTGGCTTTGATATAATATTCCTTCCATTGAGCTCTGCGGAAATCACTCCTGAGCACACTGTGTAGCCATTTAAGCCAATTATCAGATTAAAAAGTGTAGCTCTGTCTCTGACCCTGATATTCTTTCTGCTGTCAAGAGTACTGACAAACTCCTCCGAAAAGTACTGTGAATTGTACTCTCCCTGCTCATACGTCAGATACGGATAGTCCTGCAAATCATCCATCGTGATGCTCTTTTTCGAAGCAAGCGGGTGATTATCACATATGAATACATGCGGTGTAGCTGTAAAAAGTTCTGTGAACTCAAGCTCATTACGCTTTAGCAGCTTTGAGAGCACCTCCGTATTCTTGGAGCTTAGATATATGACTCCCAGCTCACTCTTTAAATTCGTGACATCCTCAATAATTTCGTGAGTCTGTTCCTCCCTGATGGTAAAATCATACTGATATGCATCAAACTTTCTGATTACATCCACAAATGCATTCACTGCAAAGGAATAGTGCTGACACGATACCGCAAAGTGTGGCTTACTCACCACATCATCCTTGTAGATCCCCTCTATGAGATCTACCTGCTCGAGCACCTGTCTGGCATGACCTAGAAATCTCTCACCATCTTCTGATAGTATCACTCCCTTGTTTGTCCTGATGAAAATAACTATCTGCATCTCTTTTTCCAGATCATGTATAGCGCTTGTAACTGTGGGCTGCGAGACAAAAAGCTGCTTTGCAGCCTCCGTTATATTGCCGCATTCTGCCACTGTCACCACGTATTTTAATTGTTGCAGAGTCATGTTCATTCTCCTTTTGTTACATATCGAAATATTATTTTACTGTATGCCGATAATCTTCCTCAATATCTCACCCAGCAGCTTTCCAAGCATAAGTGGAATGACAACAAGTACCACATACCAAAGCAACTTGTCATACCACACCCTGCCATCATTTATCACACAGATAAAGTGCATGGCAACAACTGCCACCGCAAATACCGATGCAAGAAGCTGCAAAAAGCTCGCCACATGAAGCTTATTTGTTACCTTGCCAAGCGTAAATAAAAGCATCGCACCAAAGAACATCGCTATATCTGTCTCCCATGGTATCATTTTACTATACGAAAACAGCTTAAACATATCGCAATACTCCATATGCAGCTCAAGAAACAAATCCACTGATGCAATCATGAGAAATACTGCTCCTATCGCCGAAAATACCGCTGCCAGATATACATAATTGTTTCCAAGTCTGTGCTGTTTTAGCTTATATTTAAGCATACCCTTTTTCTGCACATATTGTGTGCGAAGATATGAATCTGTCGCAGCGTCAATAGCCCGGTCGCAGTAATCTGCTGCTGTCCTGTATACTTTGACTCCGGCCTCGTTATTTTTAAGAGCAAACTCCACTAGGCTCTCTCCCGCTCTGTTGTTTCCACGCTCCGTTGCAGTAACCAGATACCCTGCTCCAAGCTTCTGCTCCTTGCCATCAAAAAAGGTGGTGACCAGATAATGACCATAATCGGCAAGTGCATCCACATTTCCAAGCTCCACTGCTTTCTTCCACCAAAACACTGCGCGCCCGGGATCCCGGTATGTGCCCTGACCTCTTTCAAACATATTTGCAGCCATATTCATGGCATCTGCATCGCCAGTCTCTGCCAGTGGCAGAAATTGACGGAATGCTCCCTCCATATCATTTTGTCTGTATGCCATCATAGCCATATCAAACGCTGTACTTTTCATATTGTTCTCCCTGACAGCCCTAGCTGTTTTCTTCTTATTATAATGTATTTAACATGATGATAGCAATATGACTTCTTTCCCAATTTATAGTAAATGCCGCACCCGAAGGTGCGGCATCTAAGAGGTTTATAAAATGTTTAGTTTAAAACTGTTTTATTTGCAAGCTTTTTTCTTGCGATATGTAGCTGCTGTGATTGCAACCATTGCGAGTCCAAGTAAGCATACATATGTAGCTGCTTCATTGTCATCGCCACTCTTTGGAGCTGCTTTTTTATTGTCAATAGCAGCCTGGTCTGTTACAGAAATAACGTAATCAGACGCATGAGTGAATGTAAATAATGCTGAACCATCATCTGCAATCTTTACAGACATCTGACCCTCAAGAGCCTTTGTCTTTGTATTGTAATAGTAAAGGTTAGCATACTTTCCTGCATATGTCTTTCCAAGGTCGATTGAAAGAACCGGTTTGAATCCAAACTCACCTTCATGTGCGAGACTGATTTGTACTAACTTCTTTGCATCCTTTTCAATCTTAGCTGCCTTAATAACATCCTCAGGAATCTTTTTGCTGTCAACTGTAACTGACATATTTACATCCTTTGCAGGAACCTTTGACACGTCAGAACCATTAATAACCCACTTGATTCCGTCTCCCATATCAAGAACAAGCTTCTTCTGTGTTCCCTTAATGGCTGCAATTGCATCCTTTGAAACAACTCCTGTTTCATCCATCTTTACAACGATAGTATCCTTTGCAGAAGCATTCTTGATTGTTTCTACCTCTTTAGACCAGTCAACCTTTGCTGCCGGTGTCGGATCTGTCTTGCCAGGATCTGCCGGTGTTGGATCTACTGTTTTCTTCACCTTAGTAAGAATAACTGTTCCACCATCCTTTGCTGCCGGAATGGTAACTGTTACTGCCTTGTCACTTCCTACAGTATAGGTAGCACCGCTATATAAATCCTTTACCTCTGTTCCTGCTGCTAAGCTAACCGGAACTTTTACTTCTTTTGCAGTATCCATGATATTCATACCAACATATAATGTAGTATCACCATAGCTTCTTGCAATTACATCATAGCCATCTTCATCTGATGAAAGAATTGATGTTCTGCTTCCTCTTGCAAATACGTCTGTGTATGCATTACGGATGCTCAGCAAATTCTTATAATGCTGATATGTGACATTGTCCTTTGTTGCCTTAGAGAAATCCATGTCATATCTATTAGTCTGATATGGATAATTATTTAATCCACTTAAACCAACTTCTTCACCATAATAGATAACCGGAATACCCTTTGCAGTAAGCTGTAAGGTAGCTGCAACTAACGCTGCTGATGTTGCCTCATCCTCTGTATATTTTTTTCCGTTCATTAAGGCTGCCTTAAATCCATCTTCATCATGGCTGCTCAAGAACTGACCTGTCATGTATGTGTTATTAAGTGCTGAATTTCTTGCAGAAAGGAATTTCTCTACAGAAGAAATATTGCCACTTACAAAGCTTGTTGCCTGGTCATTAAAATCGAAATCAAGGTCTGCATCCATCTGACCAGTACCTAAGGAACTACCATTTGATGCATATCCTGCACCAAAGTATTCACCAATCATCTTGAATGATGAATTTACTTTTGTTGTAGAATTTTTAAGTGCTGCCCATGTTGTGCTGTCAACATGCTTTACAGTATCTACACGGAAATAATCAACTCCATAATCCTTCATCCATGCAGTCTGCCATTCTACTAATTTTGTTCTGACATCTGCATTCTCTGTTGCAAAATCCGGTAAACCAGACTGCCATGATTTAATATCTCCTTCACTGACACTCTTATCCCTTAGCATATCAGCAAATGTTGATTCTGTACCATATCCGGCATGGTTTACAACAATGTCAACCATAATACGCATACCACGCTTGTGCGCTTCGCTAATCATAGTCTCAAATTCTCCTGTTGTACCAAGTGTAGGATTCAATTTTGTAAAATCATTTGCCCAGTATCCATGGTATGCTGCATTATAAGGAACATCTTTTGAACCTTCATCTGTTACAGCTACACCTTTTATATTCTCTACTATTGGTGTAATCCAAATTGTATTTACACCTAAATCCTGTAAGTAATCTAACTTAGCTGTTACACCTGCAAAATCTCCACCATGATACAGTCCCGGATTGTCTCCATATGTATCTGCACCACTTGCTGTATTGTTAGATTCATTACCATCAAAGAAACGATCTGTCATCATAAAGTAAACAACAGCTTCATCCCAGTCGAAATCTTTTTTGTTTTCCTTCACACGGTCTGTAATTTCAACATCCACTGTAGTACTGAATTTATTACCATACTGGTCTGTTACAGTAATTGGTAATGTCTTAATTCCTAATGTTGTATCTGTTGTTGCAGAAATGGTAACTGCCTGCAGTTCCGGTTCGATCGGCATTGCATTGCTTCCGCCAAGGGAAGAAACATCGATACTTGCACTAGCTACTTCTAATGTTTTAGCATCTGAACTATCCTGTTCAACCTTAAACTTAACAACATTATTCTCATTGTAGTTAAATGACTTATTCATAACTTCTGCTGTAACTGTTGCATTTAATTTATAGTATTCAAAATATGAATAATCTGCATTATTGTGCTTTTCGCTGTTTGAATTGAATGCATCTACAACATAAGCTCCATTTGCTTTATAACGATAATATGTTTTGCCATCTGTTAAACCGCTCTTTACATACTCAAAACGCTTTGTTGCATCATTGTATGTCATTGGATACTCTGTTCCGTTTACGTCAACAGCTACAGTCATATCCTTTAAAGTACCATCTACAAATGCAGCATCATCACGATAGTAATATGATACCTGTTGTTTTTCTGCATCTACTTCATAGCCAACATTATATGGCATAGCAATTTCCGGCTCACTGCCGGCTTTCATGCTGGCATATATAACCTTCTGGTCAGAAGGGAATGTGACTGAATGGTCTCCACCATCTTTAATCCATGGGTCACCTGTTGAATCTAATGCAATACAAAAATCAACCTTTGTGCAGGATGGTTTTGCTGGGATTGTTACTGTCCATTTATCTCCACCTACATATGTAAAATTGGTTAATACTGAAGCATATCCTGATGTCCATGTATAGAACTGTGGTGTAATATCTTTTTCTTTTAATCCCGGATTCTCATAATCCAATACAAGATATCTCTTTTCCGTTGGTACGATTACCGGTTTCTTATGAACCGGATCTGAACCATCCACATAATATAATACCTCATTCTCATCACCGCTTATTGTAAAAGAACGATCTGCAGAATCAGAGCCGCCATCCCATCCATTTCCTCCTGTTGTATTGTCATAGCGTGCCTTTAATCCTACCGTTTTTCCTACATTACTGCCGGCAACTGTAATGGTCTTTTTAAACCATGTCACATTATTTTCAGCATCATATTCTTTTTCATCAAAAACATATGATCCATTTAATCCGGCATTCCACATCCACATATCAACTTTTCCCAGGTCTGTGTCTGTTGATAAATCTTCATTGTAATAATAAATTGTAAATTTGTGGTCTGGAACCGGTGCCTCCCAACTGTCCGGTGCTGTTTTATATACGGTTGTGTCACCACCAGCTTTGGTTCCGGTAACCCAGAGTTCAGTACTTGTTGATGTTACAGAGACGTCAATATTATCCGTCTGTGTCCCATTGTTATTATTAAAAATACAGCTAAAATTATGTTTTACATCCTGTGTATATACTACATCATACCATCCTGAATGGTCAGCATTTTCTGAAATCTGTCCGCCCGGCCATTCTTTTCCAACACCAGCTCCTGTTGCAGAGGCATCTGCTCCCCACATATGATTGTAAATAGTACTTCCCATTCCTGATGCAAGATAATGAATGGTTGTTACATATTTCCAATCAGCAGGTTTTGTCTCTGACAATGAACCATCAAACCAGTACTCTGCTTCTGCCTTTCCTTTTGTAGAAAGAGTTACGTCTTTTAACTGGTTTCCATGTCCATCATCATTTAAGATAAGAGAATAATCTGTACTGTTATCTAATGTCAGATGCATTGTATACCAGCCTTCATGACCTGCTGTTGCAGTCATAGTTTTTCCCGGCCATTCACCTGCCGGCTTATTGGTCTCCTTATATATATATGCTGCAACATCATCGCCTAATGTGCTCTTATAATTAATAGTCAGGTCACATTCTGTTGGTACAGACTCTGGAATCAATGTTTCCTTCTTTGAAGCATCCTTATACCACTGATATTTTCCATTGTCATCCAATAAACAATAGATGCTAGTATCAGAAGTAAAAGTCTTAATCTGCTCAATTGCAGCTCCTTCTGTCTTTATCTCCGGTGCAGCCTTCTCATCAGAACCTGCATCAACAAACTGAAAGCCTGTCCACTCACTACTCTGTACATCTACATAATAGAGTTTTGTGCTGTCCTCATATGCAAGCTTTGGTTTTTCCTGATTACCCCATTGTGTAATGGTGGCATTTCCTGCATCATGGTTATCTACCGTAGCACCGGTAGCCCAGACATTGACAACCGGAGTATTCCATGTACTTGGTTTGTCCAGATACAACCGGATTGTCGGGCTCGCAGCATATGCAGTGGTTGCACCACCGATTGCTGGAACCATGGTCACAATCATAGCAAGTGCAAGTACCATACTAAAGATACGACTTACAATGCCATGTTTCCTGTGAAAGCGTTCTTTTAACTTTCTCATATTTCCTCTCCTTTTCCTTTTTTGTTTGTACGAAAATTCCCTTTCGCACGTTTTCGTACTTATATTATAATATTTTCGTTGGTTTTCGACTATTGGGATAAACAGAGAATTACTTTACAAAATTTTGGTAAATTTTACTATTTATTCATTTTTATGTAACATATGCGAAATTTTTTTAGTACTAAAGGTCCTAGATATAATAGATAATTTTTCATTTGAAATTTTGTGAATTATTTTTTAAGTCGTTTCTTATATATGACATGATTGTATGGCATAATTGTGGAAGCCTCATATTATTTCACACAAAAAGAGCCTGCACATTTCTGTGCAAGCTCCTTTTTAAAACTAAAAGCTAAAAAATATATTTAATCTTTAAATCAACTATCCCCAGATAATTTCCTCCTTGGCGGCCTCCACATTTTCCTCGGAATGCTCCACTTCCTTGGAGAAGATCCTTGCCACTTCCATCTGGTCCTCTATGGTGAAGCTGCCACCGTTTTTAAAGAAGCGTGTGGCGTTCATATCCCTGACTATCATGGTAAACATGACGCTTAAATATGCATAAACCATGATATTTGAGTCATAGATGGCATTCATGATGTATCTGAAGGTAAAGTATACAAGAAGCTGCTCGATATCATTTTCACGGTAATCGCTGCTATCCATGTACTCCTTCATGCGTTTTTCATAGTCCTCCTCTGTGAGAACTGACTGCATATCATCCTTGAAATCCTGCCATACATGTCGCAAAAGCTCCATCTGGTTGATGATACCAAAGCGGATATCAAAATGCTCATATGAGAAATCATTAAACGAAAGCCAGTCTATATGCTTTTCAACATCGTTTTGGCTCAGCTTCTTCTGGTACTCGTTTGCCCGGTCAATGTACTCATCCACGCGCACTCCGATTGGCTTTGTCCTGTCCTGAAGTATGGCTATCAGCTCGCGCTGCACCTCCTCAAAAAAGGCTGCCTCCTCCTCTGTTACGCCCTGGTCATCATCGCTGTCGCCAAAAAGCTCCTGCTCTACAAACTTAACAGGCTTTGTTTTGCTGAAAAATATACGGCAGACCTCCTCGCATGCAAGGCTCAGACACTTCTGCTCCACGTTTCTGTACTCTATGCCAAACCTTGGAAAATCGGTGCACACCTCACTAAGTGATGCCTCTCCTGCAGCTATGTACAAATCACACAGATTCTTGTCATTTAGCATAATGCAGCGCCCGCAATTGTTTGTGCGGATGCCATGCCCACCATCCTCCGTCTCATACATGCCATTTCTCAGGCGCTCTCCGACCTCTCCCGGCAGTGTCTGATAATACTCATATGAATCCTCATCAATATCAATCTCCCAGCCCAGACAACAGCTATCCTTGCATTCTCCGGCTATGCAGCTAAACTCTGAAAAATAATCAGGTACACGGACTATCATACTTCTCTCTCCTTCAGTAAATCTTCATTTGTTGTATCACTGTGCTTATTTCTGAAGCGTGCTTCTATAGCCGCCCAGTCAGGATCCTCATTTCCCTTGAAAAAGTTGTAGCCTATGTATCCGATGCACCACACAAGCCCTGCAAAAGTCGTAGAAAATGCTATCTTTATGATACTCTTAAGCAAGAGTGGAAGTGTCAGCATATCATTGCCAAATGCTATGATAATCACATGAATAGGCTTAATCAGCATAAGATAACCTCCTACATAAAGCGCCGCTAAAATTCCAAGCGCATAGCACAGTATTCCTAATAATTTGTCGCATTTTTTCTTCATTTCAAATCCTCTAATCATATTTTCGTAAATTCCAGTATGGACACCTCTCCTGTTGCTCTTGTCTTTTCCATATCTATCACACGCTGATTTGCAGAGCCCTTGAATTTGAGCGTGATATCCTTCTGTTCCTCTATAAACGGACCATCTACCAGTACATCTATCATCGATAAAAGCTCATCCGTATACTCTGTGTGCTTGCGTCCGTTTTCTAACAGTTCCTCGTACAGATATCCTGTGTAAGCCCACACGTCCTTATTGGGATAGCGCTCCTTAACTCTTCTCATAAACGGCACAAGTGCCTCCTGATTCTCCTCCTCAAAAGGATCACCGCCTAAAAGGGTAATTCCCTGCACATAGGAAGGCTTAAGCGAGTCGAGTATCTCGTTTTGTATCTGTTCATCAAACGGCTCTCCATAGTCAAATTCCCATGTCTGTGGCTGAAAACAGCCCTTACAGTGATTTCTGCAGCCTGATACAAAAAGCACAGTGCGGCAGCCCAGTCCGTTCGCTATGTCACAATATTTTATTCCTGCGTAGTTCATACTTTTTCCTCGTATCTGAGATTATAGTTCCATTTAAAAATTGCACTGCCTATTATTATAACATATCCTATCACACTTAGATAGTCCGGTATCTGTTGCAAAAATACAAAGCCCAGCAAGGCGGCAAAAATAACCTGCGAATAGTCGAACACCGATATCTCCTTTGCAGGTGCCTTGGTGTATGCCTTTGTGATTGAAAGCTGTCCGCCTGTAGCGGCAGCTCCTGCAAAAAGCAGCATGACAATCTGATATACACTCATAGGCTTTGCTCCGACAAACAGAAACGGAGCCGTCACTATACACGAAAATACCGAAAAGCACATGACTATCACAGGTCCTCTCTCTCCCTGCTTACCGAGCTTTCGCACAAATGTATACGCTACACCTGCGCCAAAGCCTCCTATTACACCAATCATGGCATTTAAAAACTGCACATTCATGGATGGCTTCACCACAAAAACAGCACCTATAAACGCCGTCACCACGCACAGCCACTCTGTCCTGTTAGCTTTCTCCTTAAGCACAAAATATGACATGATTATAGCAAAAAACGGTGACAATTTATTCAAAATATTGGCATCTGCGATGGCCAGATGGTCAACTGCATAGAAATTGCATATAAGCCCTGTTGTTCCAAAGAGGCTTCGCAGAAAAAGTCCTTTCCAGCTATCTTTTTTTATTTTGAAGCCTTCATCACTTTTTGCAAGTAAGATAACAGCCGCTACTGCCGCTACCGCATTCCTGAAAAAGGCCTTCTGCATGGTCGGCAAATCTCCCGACATCCTCACAAAAAATGTCATCAGGGCAAAAAAGAAGCCTGCCATTATGATATATATTATTCCTTGTTTCTTATCGTTCATACTTATAGTATAACGTATTCTGTCAAGAGGGGATAAACAAAACGTCTGCCATTTTGCTCGCAAAAAAGGACCGCCCGGTGAGCGGTCCTTTTAAGATGAAGGAAAAAATATAAAAGAAAATAGTTTTAGTTAATGGTCTGTGTCAGCCCTTCACACTTCCCATGGCAACACCACCTACGATGTGCTTTGAAAGAATAAGGTAAACAACTATTACAGGAAGGATAGAGAATGTAATCATCATGTATACCTTTCCCATATCAAACTTTAAGAAGTCTGCACTTCTAAGCTGTGCTAACAGGATTGGAAGCGTCTTCTTATTGTTTTCGTGTAATATAAGTGCCGGAGTGAAGTAATTGTTCCAGCTGCTTACAAAGGAGAAAATTGCCTGTACTGCTATTGCCGGCTTCATCAATGGAAGCACTATATGATTAAATGTCCTAAACTCTCCGGAGCCGTCAATTCTGGCTGCCTCAATCAGAGACAACGGAAGCGAGCTCTCCATATACTGCTTCATGTAAAAATATGTGACCGGTGAAGCAATTGTCGGAACTATAAGTGGAATAAATGAATCCATCAGTCCCATGCCTGTTACCAATTTAACAAATCCAAGTGCTGTAACCTGTGTAGGAATCATCATAACCATCAGTATAAATGTAGAGATGAATTTCTTGGCCTTGAACTCATATGCATGTATGGCATATGCTGTCATTGTCGAAAAATATACACACAGTACTGCACTGCAGGCTGCTACAAAAAGGCTGTTAAACATACCTCTTATGACCGGAAGTGTGTCATGTAAGAGTGAGTTCCAGTTGTCAAGCAGATGCGTACTGGGAATTGCAGTAAATCCTGCCTGAAGCTCTCCGTTTGACCTGGTTGCATTGATTATCATTACGTAAAACCAGAACAGACAGAAGAAAGAAATTATTACAAGCACGATATATGCTAATGCACGTCTGGCATGGATTCCCATACCTTTATTTTTTTTATTTACATTTGCTGCCATATCGACCTACTCCTTTCTCTTATCATCGTTGCCGCTGAGCTTGAATACCGCTATACTAAGTATTGCCGTGATGATAAACAGTATGACTGACAGTGCACCGGACATTCCATAATCCTTACTGTACAGACGTTTGTTTAAGTACATGATAAGTGTCATGCTTGATCTGACCGGATTACCGGTTCCGTTTGTCAAAATCTGTGGTACATCAAAGAGCTGCAAGCCGCCGATAAGTGATGTAATGATTACATATATCAGTATCGGCCTAAGGAGCGGAAGTGTTATCTTAAAGAACACCTGTGTGGATGTTGCTCCATCCACCTCTGCTGCCTCAAAAAGCGATGTATCGATTCCAAGCATACCTGCCATAAGCAGGATGGTTGTATTACCAAACCACATCAGACAGTTCATCAAAGCAATGAGTCCTCTTGTACTGCCCACATGTGACAGGAACTTGTATGGCTCTGAAATAAAACCTATCTGCATAAGCAGATTGTTTATCGGTCCCCCATCAGCAAACAATGTAAAGAATAACAGTGAAAATGCTGAAGCCATAATCAGATTCGGCAGATATATAACTGTTTTAAAAAATCTTGTTCCCTTGAGCTTTAAGCTGACATCCGAAAACCATGCTCCAAGGAGCAGTGATAAGAATATCTGCGGTATGAAGCACATGATCCAAAGAACCATTGTGTTCTTAAAATACTGCCAGATATCACCGGATGTGAACAATTTTTCATAGTTTTCAAATCCAACAAAATTTGGTCCTATTTGTGTAAGACCTGACATATAATTTTCAAAAAAGCTGTTGTAAATTGTAGTGATTAACGGTACCAGCTGAAATACTACGTATACAACGATAAACGGAATCAGAAAGATATAGCCCCATTTGTTATATCTGACCGCTTTACCTCCACTCTTTTTCATAATACCTACCTCCCAACTGGTATTGTAGTCAATGGTGATGTAATGCTGTTAGCTGATTAGCTTTGATTTTAAAAAAATACCCCGCCTGCCTGCTAACGCAAGGCAGACAGGGTATTTATTATTTTATATTGTTAGTTGTATGGTCAATTCATAAACTATCGTAACTACCTTATTCTGTGAGGTCAGGATATTTCTCGCGAACTGCCTTCTTGAAGGTTTCAATAGCCTCATCCTTAGAGCAGTTTCCTTCGAAGTAATCCTTCATAGCCTTCTGGAACTCCTCGTTGCAGCCCTGGTCATATGCTGAAAGGTTGCTTAAGTCGAGAGTCTTAACACCTGCTATATACATTGGTAATGGATTCTGTCCGCCAAGTACTGTACTTGTGTAAGGCTTATCGTCCTTGCCCATGATTGTTCCGTCTGCAAGACCATCCATAACTGTGCTGTTGTTTACGAAATCGTCATCCTTTACAACGATATCCTTCATGATATCATCGTCTGTTGTCATCTTGAGCATGATATCCTTTACAAGGTCAGCATTGTCTGTTCCTTCTGCTGCACAGATCCATGTACCGCCCCAGAAGAAGCCCTGTGGTCCCTGAGCTGCACCCCAGCCGCCCTGGTTTCCGATAGAACCTGACTCATCTGCTGCCATTGAGAAGTTTACTAACCATGCAGGTCCAAAGTATGAGAATACTTTTCCTTCAGGATAGAAGCCCTTCTTCCAGTCATCTGACCAAAGATCTGCTGTTCCTGTCTCGCCTGCGTCTACAAGCTTCTTAGAATCATCAACCCACTTCATGATATTGTCATCAATCTGGATTTTCTTGTCATCGCTGACCCATTTCTTTGAAACGTTGTTAGAGTATACACGGTATGTATCGTTCGCTGTAGATGTCATCTTGTAGCCTGCTGCTTTCATCTTCTCAGCTGTAGCATTGAAGGTATCCCAGTCAGATACTGACTTCTGAACCTCATCCGGATCATCTGTTCCAAGTACCTCTTTTGCTGCTGCTCTGTTGTAGAACAAAACACCTGGGCAGCCCTGCCATGAAAGCCCCTTCAGGTTGCCATCAGAATCAGTAACAACATCCTGTGTATACTTGTACTGCTTAGAGATATCACTGTCTGTGATTCCCAGATCCTTGATTGACATTGTGTAATCAGAGTCTACATACTTTGGTGCGTAATCAGCCTCTACCAGGAAGAGATCAATCTTGTCATCTGCCGATGCATCAGCCTGCTTCAAAAGTGTCTCATCCAGGTTGTTCTGGTATGCATTGTTCTCATTAGGTGTAATGTTCCAGACTACATCAACATCTCCGATTTTGCCATGTGTTGCATCCACCTTCTTGTAATCAGAATAGTGGTCAGTGATACGGCTCTGGAATTCATCATTCCAGCAATAGATGTTGAGTGTCTTGCCATCGTTTGTCGCTTCTGTTTTTGTGCCTCCATTCTTATCAGACTTTCCTGTGTCGGATGTATCTCCGCTGCCACAGCCTGCCAGTAATGATGCTGCCATTGTTGCGCAAAGTAATGCGCTTACGAGCTTCTTTTTCATAGAAAATCCTCCTTCTCGCTTCAGGTTGAAACCTGTTAGTAAATGTTAGTAAAAAAGTAGTAAAATATATTAAATTCTGCCTACGGACTCCCCCTCCAGCAAAATTCCTTCAACAACAGCTCTCTCTACAAGTGCTGTTTTAGGCTTTTTAATGATGCTTATCAATCTGTCCGCTGCCTCCTTGCCTATCTTGTCAGTGTCCTGTCTGATAGTGGTAAGCTTCGGGCTTAGCATCTGTGAAACTCTTGTGCCATCGTATCCGGCTATTGATATATCCTCCGGAATCCTAAGACCTCTGTCTCTTATAACATTGATGCCTCCGATTGCCGCCGTGTCATCCGGATAGATGATACATGTAGGTTTGTCAGGTAAATCGAGTAAATATTCTGTCTGCTTTGCAACATCCTCTGTTTCCAGATACCTTGCTTCCCTGACATATTCCTCCGGAACATCTATTCCATGATTCTCAAGTGCCCTGTAATAAGCTGCCAGCCTGTCGCGTGTAACACTCGAAAAATCCTCTCCATGTATGTAAGCAATTTTCTTATGTCCCATACTTATAATGTAATCAAGCAAGTCTCCCATACACTTCACATTGTTGGAGCAGACTGCCGAACAACTGTAATGTATATAGTCAATCGTGACCACAGGTATGTCGCTGTTCATCAGCTCCTGCACCTCATTGTCCTGAAACCTGGCACATACGATTACGACTCCATCAAAATTTCTATACTTACAGTGCTCCAGGTATGATAATTTCTTGCCGACCGGACTGGTATTGATAAATGTAATATCATATCCAAGCATCTCAGCCTGTGCCTTGATTCCGTTTAGCACTCCGGCAAAATACTCATGTGTAAGTCCCCTCTCAGCCTCATCGAAATACAGTACTCCGATGTTGTCCGACTCATTTGTCTTAAGAACTCTGGCTGCAGCATTAGGAAGATATCCCATTTCCTTAGCTATTTTCTTTATTCTGTTTTTGGTCTCAGCGCCAATATCCTTCTGGTCATGTAATGCCTTGCTGACTGTCGCTGTCGAAACACCACATCTTTGTGCTATATCTTTCAGTGATACCATATCGTTTCCTCATTTCGAATTGGTTGCTTAATCGTTTTCGTATCTTTACTATACCACAAGTTGTTGATTTTGCAACCCCCTAATTTACATTTTGAATATTTTTCACATTTTTAATCTCATAATATTGTGCATTATATATAATTATATATTGTATTTTTAAACGTTTACGCTTTTCATCTTATTATATGCATTCATTGTTGCTCAAGTAATATTATTTCATCAGCATTTTTTACTATAATTATGCATCACCCTTTGTATATATGTTATAAAACCACTGTTTTTTGTTGTTTTGCGCTTGATTTTTTAATTTTTCCAATATATACTTCTATATATAAGCTACTTAAACGTTTACGCGTATTTTATAAAAAGGAGATTACATATATGAAATTTGGACACTTCGATGATCAAAACAAAGAGTACGTCATCACCTCTCCAAGGACCCCGTTACCATGGATCAACTACCTTGGATGTGAGAATTTCTTTTCTCTGGTATCAAATACCTGCGGTGGCTACAGCTTCTATAAGGATGCAAAGCTCCTGCGCCTCACCAGATATCGCTACAACAACGTGCCGTACGACAGCAACGGACACTACTACTATATAAAGGATGGCGACACAATCTGGAATCCCGGCTGGATGCCTTCCAAGACTGAGCTCGACTCATACGAATGCCGTCATGGCATGGGCTATTCTGTTTTCACAGGAGTAAAAAACGGCTTAATGGCACAGCTTACTGATTTCGTTCCTATGGGCTCTACCTGCGAGATCAATAAGCTCACCCTGAAAAACATATCTGATAAGAAGAAAGACTTTTCGGTTTTCTCATATGTAGAGTTTTGTCTGTGGAATGCCATGGATGACATGACCAACTTCCAGCGTAACTTCTCTACCGGAGAGGTTGAGATTCACGCCGGTGGCTCTCAGCTCTTCCACAAGACGGAATACAGAGAGCGCCGCAATCACTATGCTGTATATGCTGTAAATGCCTCTGTTGACGGATTTGACACAGACAGGGATTCATTCTTAGGTGCCTACGGCGAAAACAGCGCGCCTTCCGTTGTAGTAAATGATCAGTCTAAGAACTCTGTTGCAAGCGGCTGGGCTCCTGTCGGCTCACATCACCTAAAAATAGCTCTTGAGCCGGGCGAAGAAAAAACATATATTTTTGTACTGGGATATGTGGAAAACCCTGTAAATGAAAAATGGGTTGGACGCGCTGAAGACGGAATCATAAACCGAGCTCCTGCCGATGCACTCCTTGCAAGATTTGACACCACCGAAAAAGCCGATGCTGCTTTAGCAGAGCTTAAGGCTTACTGGGATAAGCTGCTTGACCACTTTACCATAGCTTCATCAGAGGAAAAGCTCGATCGTATGGTAAATGTATGGCATCAGTATCAGTGCATGGTGACATTTAACATGAGCCGTTCTGCTTCTTATTTTGAATCAGGCATCGGACGAGGCATGGGCTTTAGGGATTCCTGTCAGGATCTGCTGGGCTTCGTGCATCTGATTCCTGACAGAGCCAGGGAGAGAATACTCGACATCGCTGCCACACAGTTTGAGGACGGCTCTGCTTATCATCAGTACCAGCCGCTCACCAAAAAGGGCAATGCCGACATAGGCTCAGGCTTTAACGATGACCCTCTGTGGCTTATCGCTGCTGCCGCTGCTTACATCAAGGAGACAGGCGACTACTCTATTCTTGACGAGTCTACACCATATGACAGCGATCCTTCAAAGGCTACTGATTTTATGGAGCATCTGCGCCGCTCCTTCAACTATACAATCAATCATCTCGGACCTCATGGTCTGCCACAGATTGGACGTGCTGACTGGAACGATTGCCTGAACCTAAACTGCTTCTCTGAGGAGCCGGGCGAGTCCTTCCAGACCTTCGGACCGTCTGAAGGGCCTAATGCCGAGTCTGTATTTATCGCCGGCATGTTTGTAAAGTACGGAAAAGACTATGTGGAAATCTGCAGACATAAGGGACTTTGCGACGAGGCCGCCAAAGCCCAAAAGGCTATCGAACAGATGGAAGAAACCGTCATGGATGCCGGATGGGATGGTGAATGGTATCTTCGTGCATACGACCACTACAAGCACAAGATCGGTTCCAAGGAATGTGAGGATGGAAAAATCTTTATTGAGCCACAGGGCTTTTGTGTTATCGCTGAAATTGGAAAGGATGAAGGACTCTGCCTTAAGGCAATGCAGTCTGTTGAGAAATATCTTGATACCAAATATGGTATCGTGCTCTTACAACCACCTTACCACAGATATCATGTGGAGCTTGGTGAAATCTCTTCCTATCCACCGGGATATAAGGAGAATGCCGGCATCTTCTGCCATAACAATCCTTGGATTTCTATAGCAGAGACTATTATCGGCCGTGGAAACAGAGCATGGCAGGTATACACCAGAACATGTCCTGCATACATTGAGGATATCAGTGAGATTCACCGCACTGAGCCTTATGTATACAGCCAGATGATTGCCGGAAAAGACGCTCCTAACTTCGGTGAGGCAAAGAACAGCTGGCTGACCGGTACTGCTGCATGGACCTTCTTAGATGTCTCACAGTATATCCTCGGTATCCGTCCTGACTACGATGGTCTCATCATAGATCCTTGTATTCCTGACACTATGGACGGCTTTACAGCTAAGCGCAAGTTCCGTGGCAATACTTACCACATTACTGTCAGAAATCCTGCTCACGTACAAAAGGGTGTGACTAGGCTCATCGTGGATGGCGCTACTATGGATGGAAACATGATTCCAGCTATTAACGGAACCGGACATGATGTTACAGTCGAGGTTACAATGGGTTAGAGATACCAGACGGCCTCTGTACTGCTTCAAATATGACCTGGAATACGAAAATGCCGCCGCAGAGCAAGCTCTACGGCGGCATTTAGACTGCTGATAATTCTCTTCCCATGTCTTTATTTCTTCTCCAAAGGATGCTGTTATGTAATTGAGACCTGCCACATATGTTCCTCGGTCTCTCCCATGTGAAACAACTCCACAGTCTGTTCATCATGAGTATCATCAGGCTCATAATTGCCAAGAAGATGTACGAGATACTTCTCCTGCTCATCTGCCGGCGAGACCTTATCAATGTGTTTTTGCAATTCCTCAAGAAGCTGCTTTGGCTCCATGTCGGCATCGACTTCGATTCCAAAGCACTTCTTCGCAAGACCTGCGGTATAATACAGCTCGTAGTTACTTACAAGCACTGATTTTTGGCGTAAGCATTTGAGTATGATGCTTTGTCTGGCTATTGATGTAATCATATTATTCCTTTCCGAGTTAGCTGGAATACCTCTAAGTCCAAGTTATTTCCATTATACCCTATTTGCTTTTTGTTTCAAGAGTATAACATGATATAGCTAAAGATAACTTAAGAGAGTCCTATGAAGTGGCAACAAATCCCGTCAGGAAATAATAAAGTGCTCCCAGTGCCTTTCCAATAGCCATAGAAATCACTATAATCCCAAGACCGGCGCGAAGCTTCATGCGCTTATATATAATAGGGAATGTGTGCAGTATTTCTGCAAGCGCCACTGCAATACAGCCGACAAATATGCCGACACAAAGTCCATATATTGCAATAATTATATTCCCACAGATATTGCTTACAGGTACTTTGGGCATATTTGCAAAGCCCAGATTATATGCCGTATCAAGCACTGACGATATATTCCCTGCCACCACACCACATATCATGACATTTTCTATAAGTATTATATTTTCTATCCTGCTGCACCGAAGTATACGCGGCACCACTCCTATCACAAGCACAAATGCAAACACTCCTGCCGATACCCCGGCTCCTGCCAAAAATGCTATGACTGACAAAAATATTTCACGCAATATATATTCAAACATCCTGCTTTTCCTTTACCTTGTCTATTATTGTGTTCCATGTATCCTTATTATGCTTATCCATCTCCACCTGAATTGGTGTAACATCGTCGGATAGCTTACGTTTACCGATATGATTGAAAAACAGTATGATTCCAACCGCCAGACCAATGCAGTAAAACACCTCAAGCACCGACACCTGTGGCTTGTCCACACCCATTATCTGCTTATAAAAATGCTCAAACACACCTGATATCGAAATATCATTATTGAAAGCCATGATTGTAAAAGCTGAACCAAAAAATATAAGTATACACACCGCTGCAACCTTTAGTGCTTCAAGAATCTTATTTTTGCTGTTGTCGTCATACTCTACAAGTACCTCCGGCTCACCGATACTTATAACCTGTGCATCATCATAGATTTCTGTGATTTGCTCTATTATTTTCATTACAGATATCACGCTCTTTTTACCGCGTATCTTATCCACGATCATTCCCTTTATCTGCCCCTCATAGCGCGAATATTTGCAATACACACTTGCTATGTCATTGATGCAGACCTGCCTGCGGTGAAGTGTTTTCTGCTGTTCTGCGCGTATATACACGAGAATTTTTTCTTTTGGGGTATCAGTATGCTCCGGCATCTTCATGCTCCCTTCGATTAATATTCATATGTATATAATTTCCATTTATTTTGATTTTATACACTAAAAGATACACATGTATTAAAATCAATATTTTTCGTGCGATATATTGTTTTTTTCGTGCAAACATCATAAAATAAATATAATTAATCTAAAGAGAGAGGTAACAAATGGCATACACTAAGGAAATACTGACTCTCGCCATTGAAATCGGCGATTGTATGCTCAGAAACGGTGCAGAAATCTACAGAGTGGAAGACACTGTGGTTCATATACTAAGTTCATATGAGGTGGAGGAATTTGACGTATATGTGCTGTCAAACGGAATATTTGCAAGTGCAAATGAGAACAAGGAGGATGCCTGCAGCATCGTGCGCCACGTACCGCTTGGTGCTGTCAATCTGGCAAAGATCAGTGCGTTAAACCAGCTCGCAAGGGACATATGTGACCAGAAAATCTCCCTGATTGATTCATGGGACAGGCTTGAGCAGTGCAAAAATATTCCTAATTACAAAAAAAGCGCACAGATTTTCTTCTGTGGGCTCGGAAGTGCCTGCTTTTGCTATCTTTTTGGCGGAAGCTGGCTTGACTTTGTTTTTGCATTTGTTATAGGCTCACTGGAGCAGGTGCTTTTGTTTGGCCTTAAAAAATATAAGTTCACAAGGATTATAACCAATATCCTTGCCAGTCTTTTTGTGACACTGCTTGCCACCGCAAGTACACTTACAGGGCTTTCTCTTTTATCTGATAAAATCATTATAGGTGCTATCATGCCGCTCGTTCCGGGAATAGCATTTACTACGTCTATCAGGGATATCTATAACGGAGATTATCTGTCCGGTACGATACATCTGCTCGATGCACTGATTACAGCCGTGTGTGTTGCTGTGGGAGCATGTCTGCCGTTTGTTGTGATGAAATATATTGGAGGACTTTAAGCTATGGTGTTTATAATACAATTTATTGTGGCTCTCTTTGCCACATTATCGTTTGCAGTTATTTTTTCCGCTCCAAAAAAGGAGCTGTTTTACTGCGGCTTTACAGGAGCGCTTGGCTGGATCATCTACTATATAATGGTTCAGTTTGATATGGGTGTTGTGTTTCCATCGCTTATCGCGACACTGTGCCTTACGATAATGGCGCGCATTTTTGCTGCGGCACGCTCTATGCCTGTGACAGTTTATCTGCTTTCCGGTATCTTTCCGCTCGTGCCGGGAGCAGGAATTTTTTACACGGCATATTATCTTTTTACTAACGACAGGGCACTTTCCTCCTCAAAGGGTATTGAAACCTTTGAGGTGGCGGGTGCCATCGTGCTCGGTATCATATTCGGGTTTGGCATACCGCAGAGTTTGTTTAATCTGTTGAAGCCTAAGAAAAAATGAATTACTTGAACTATGTCAAATTTGCAATTTTCTGCGCCAGATCCTCGAGATACTCCCAACGCTCCATTTTCTCCATCAGCTGCCCCTCGAGGTCTTCCTTTTCCTTTGTGAGTTCGTTTAACTTACCAAAGTTAGTGGCATTCTTTACCATCTCATCATCTATCTCAGAAAGACGTGTTTCGAGCTTTTCTATGTCAGCCTCTATCGTCTCGTACTCTTTCTGCTCTTTGTAGGTAAATTTAAGCTTTTTCTCATGCCCCCAGGTTTCCATGGATTTCTTCTTCCGGGCTTCTTCTGATACGGCTTCTTCTGATACGGTTTTTCCTGATGCAGGCTGTGGGCGTTTATTCATATAGTCGGTGTATCCGCCCTCATACTGTACGATTTTTCCGGCTCCCTCAAATGCAAAAATACGCTTTGCGATCCTGTCAAGGAAATACCTGTCATGGGATACCGTGATGACTATTCCGTCATAGCCATCCAGATAATCCTCTAAAATAGCCAGTGTCTCGACATCCAGGTCATTGGTCGGCTCGTCAAGTATCAGTACATTCGGTGCGCTCATCAGTACACGAAACAGATAGAGTCTTCTCTTTTCTCCACCTGAGAGCTTGCCTACAGGACTGTACTGCTGCTCTGGTGGGAATAAAAACCTCTCAAGCATGGCAGATGCTGACACAAGTCCGTCCGCCGTGCGCACAAACTCGGCAGCTTCTTTCACGTAGTCTATCACTCGAAGCTCAGGCTCTATATCCACTTCCTGACCGAAATATCCTATCTTTATCGTCTGTCCTATCTCCACCTCGCCTGAATCAGGCTCAATAAAACCGGCGATTATCTTCATGAGTGTGGACTTTCCACAGCCGTTTTTGCCTACAAAACCGATACGGTCATTTTTCAGGAAAATATACGTGAAATCCTTTACACAGACGATATCTCCGTACGCCTTTGAAATATCATGAAGCTCTATTGTTGTCCTTCCCATACGTGATGAAACCGATGAAAGCTCAACCCTTGCGTCTGTCTGTGGACCTTTCTGGTCTCGCAGAGCCTCATATCTTTGTATATGCGCCTTCTGCTTTGTGGAACGAGCTCTTGCGCCGCGCTGCATCCACTCTATTTCTTTTCTAAGGATAGACTGACGCTTGCGCTCACTTGCCCTCTCACTCTCCTCTCTGGCTGCCTTAAGCTCAAGAAAGCCCGAATAGTTTGTATCATAGCTGTATGTCTGTCCCTTGTCCACCTCCACAATTCTGTTGCAGACACTGTCTAGAAAATAGCGGTCATGCGTAATCATGATGATTGCACCCCTGAAGCGGCGCAGATAATCCTCAAGCCACTCCACCATCTCGTAATCTAAGTGGTTGGTCGGCTCGTCCAATATAAGCACATCACACGGCTTAAGTACGACTGTTGCAAGCGCAAGCCTCTTTCTCTGCCCTCCTGAAAGTTCACCGGTCTTTTGCGTCATATCTGTGATATCAAGCTTCATAAGAAGTGACTTTGCATCACTTTCTATACTCCAGCGCATGTCCTCATCCAGCTGCGAGGTAACCACACGGCTCATCACATGTTCAAGTGCTGTCTCGTCAGGGTCAAACTCCGGATTCTGCGGCAGATAGTTTATCACTATATGATTTGCTGTGGTGACAGTTCCCTCATCCGGCTCTTCATCACCAGCCACAATCTTTAAAAGTGTAGACTTTCCTGTACCATTTATACCTATGATACCGATTTTTTCGTTTTCCTGCACATAAAAGGAAGCTTTAGAAAAAAGCTTCCTTCCCGTATATGACTTTGTTATATTTTCGACATTAATGATGTTCATCTTCTCGTATTTTCTCCTCCCTCTCCTGCTCCTGTTTCTCCTTGGCCTCAAGGATTGCCTCATTGAGCGAAAGCATCTTTGCATCAAGCTGTCCTACGATACCTGCACACTCACGCAGATCGCGGCTGATATACTCCGGAGCATTGCCCTCGAACTTGTAATATATCTTGTGCTCAAGGCTTGCCCAGAAATCCATAGCTATTGTACGAATCTGTATCTCAACCTTGGTGTCAACCACCTTGTTTGAAAGAAAAATAGGCACCGAAACAATCATGTGGTAGCTCTTATAGCCGCTTGCCTTCGGATGCTTCATATAGTCCTTTACCGATATGACAGTCAGATCATTCTGCCTGCCGATCATCTCGGCAAGCCGGTATATATCGGATGTGAACGAGCACACGATTCTGATGCCCGCTATGTCCTTTACATATGTGACCATATTCTCTATAGTGCTCTCGTAGCCACCCTTTTTGAGCTTCTTAACTATGCTTTCAGGAGTCTTGATACGCGACTTTATGTACTCTATCGGATTATAATTATGTATGTGAACAAACTCGTCATTTAATATCTCGAGCTTAGTATTGACCTCTTTCAGTGCAGAATTGTATAAAAACATCATAGTCTCCCAGCTATCAATGCCCTCCGCAAACTCTTGTTCCATCAAAAACCTCCCTGTGATCTATTCGCCTGTATGTTTATCAGACTCTTTTAATCAATTATAGCATATATATTCGCATAATTGGCAAATTATACCCATTCTTTATATATTTTTTATTCAAATAAGACATCAATCCTCCTCGATGATGTGCATCTCGAGAAAATCAAAGTCAATGTCCTCCACAAAATTATCCTTCGTAAAGCGAGTCTTTCCATGCCTCTTGAAATCACTTACGTTGCTGTCAAGCCAGATGGGCTTTCCCAGGTCAAAAGCAAGACAGGCATCCTCAAGAGCCTTAAAGATCTTGTGTGTACGTGTGTCGTCACTGTCATTTTCTATTGTAATATCACGCATCAGGTGCGTGTCAGTATAAATTTTAAACCAAATACGCATATTATTCTCCCAAAAGTCTTCTCTGACGATTGCACTCATACATGAGCAAAGTGGCTGATATTGCGGCATTAAGCGACTCCACAGCTCCCTCCATAGGGATGCGGATATATGTGTCCGCCATGTCAGCTATCTCATCTGATAATCCATTGCCCTCATTTCCTATCATAAAGCCACAGGCTCCGGTGTAGTCCGGTCTGTCATAAGAGCACTTACCCTTTAAATGAGCTGCGTAGAGAGAAACTCCCTTTGACTTTGCATACTCTATAGTCTCCGGAAGGTCATCTGTGATGTAAAACGGCACACGGTAGAGTGAGCCCATGGTTGAGCGCACAGTCTTTGGATTAAAAATGTCAACCGTAGTACGGTTCATTATGATACCGCTTACACCTGCGCCCTCACCGGTACGGACCATAGTACCTAAGTTTCCCGGATCCTGTATACTCTCAAGCACAAGAAGCTCTGTCTTGTCGCCCTTAAAAAGTTCATCTATCTCATAGTGCGGCATCTTTACTATAGCAAGCACACCCTGCGGGGTCTGCGTGTCAGACATGCTCTTAAACACCGAGTCACTCACTATTTCTGTTTTGTCAAGGAAACGCTTCTTCTCTTCCTTAAACCTGTCATCATTAAAAAATGACTCAGACATATATACGGCATTTACCCAGTCATATGGCGCCTCAAAGCTCATCTTTGGACCCTCAACCACGAATACGCCCTGCTTTTTCCGCTCCTTTGCCTTGCTTAAAAGAGCCTGCACATTTTTTATGCTTTTGTTTGATGCACTTGTAATCATTTTCTTCTCTTTCTATATTGATGATATGAGGGTCAAAAAGTATTTTGCCCCTCATTTATGATTAACATTCGTCTTGCTCCGAATGCATAAATGCCCCTGCACCGGCACATGCACGCAATTACCTGCATTTGATGTGCCGGATACAAGGGCATTCATAATTATCGTAACTATACTTAGATACTAAACCAGAGATTTAGAGATATCGTACATGTACTCGTCTACACTCTTCTTCATAGCAAGTGCCTCGTCGATATCAAAATCTACGAAATTGCCATCCTTGTGGGCAATAACTCTGTTTGACTTGCCCTCGCAGAGTAAATCAACTGCCATAGCGCCCATGATTGTAGCGTATACACGATCCTTGCATGAAGGGCTTCCACCTCTTTGCATATGTCCAAGGATAGTTGCTCGAGTCTCGATGCCTGTAGCAGCCTCGATTTCCTTAGCCATCTCCTGTGAATGTCCTACGCCCTCAGCATTGATGATGATGTAATGCTGCTTTCCGAGCTCTCTTGCGTGAGCTACTCTCTCGATGAGTGCCTCAAGGTTGTTGTCATACTTTTCAGGAAGTAATACTTCCTCAGCGCCGTTTGCAAGACCACACCATAATGCAATGTATCCTGCTCCACGTCCCATAACCTCAATGATTGAGCATCTCTCGTGTGATGTAGATGTATCACGTACCTTGTCAATAGCCTCCATAGCTGTGTTGCAGGCTGTATCAAAACCGATTGTGTAATCTGTACATGCGATATCAAGGTCGATTGTGCCCGGAAGACCGATTGTATTGATGCCAAGTGCAGCAAGCTTCTGCGCACCCTGGAAGGATCCGTCACCACCGATAACTACGATAGCATCGATGCCATGCTTCTTGCAGATCTCAGCGCCCTTCTGCTGTCCCTCTGCTGTAACGAACTCCTTACATCTGGCTGTCTGTAAGATTGTACCACCGCGTGAGATTGTGTCTGAAACGCTCTTTGAATCCATATCCACGATTTCTTCATTTAACAGACCTGCGTATCCTCTCTTGATTCCTTTAACCTTCTTGCCCTTTGAGAGAGCCTGACGAACAACGGCACGAATCGCTGCGTTCATTCCTGGTGCGTCACCACCACTTGTAAGTACACCTATTGTGTTAATCTCTTTTGCCATTGGTATAACCTCCATATGTTAAAAAATTATCATTTATTCTAATCCCAATCTATTGTACTTGTTTTAGCGCATTTTTTCAATATTCTTTTCAACAATTTTCGCATTTTCTTTGTCTAAAAATTCCAAAAGCTGCTCCATGAGCTCATTATTTGCATTTACGGAATAATTTCTGCCAAGTTTTTTCATCTGCTTTGTATCTGCGATGTAAATTATGACCTCATCTCCTCCGTCAGATTCACGGATTGTCTCAAGAAGCCTGCTCTCATTTTTCTTATAGTCCTCCATCGTATCAAACCTGAGCCATAGCTGCTTCGGAAGCTCATCAAACGGTATGACTCTCTCGCAGATTATCTTGCCGTTCTGCTCATCCTCGACTGTCGCATGTCCGATAACAAATATTTTAGCATCGTCCTGTAAATATCTCTGATAGCGCTCGTAATCTCTCGGAAAAATAATTACCTCAACAGTTCCTGTCAGGTCCTCTATCGTGATAAAAGCCATGGCCTGATTGTACTTGGTAAACTTAATCGTCTTTGCAGCTATCATGCCTCCGATTACCACGTGCGCATTGTCCTTTATCTTTACGGCACCGCTCTCCTCTTCAAGCACAAAATCTATCGCATTTGCTGTGATGTTTTTCTTTAGGGCAGCTGCATATTTTTCCAGAGGGTGTCCGCTTAAATAGATGCCAAGCACCTCTTTTTCATAGGCCAGGGCTTCCTCAGCGTCATATTCACCAACATTTGGATACTTAAGCTCAAATGACTGCCTATCCTCATCTGAGACCAGGTCAAACAGGCTCATCTGCCCTGCCATTGTTGACTTTTTGTCATGCTGCACCTTGTCCACAATCGATGCATACACCATTGCCATCTGCTTTCTCGTGCCGTCGAGTGAATCGCAGGCTCCCGCCTTTATCAGATTCTCAATCGCACGCTTGTTGATAAGCTCCTTCTGGCAGGTTCTCTCGATAAAATCTGAGAGTGTGCGGTATCTGCCGCCACTTTCCCGCTCCTCGATTATCTGGTCTATTACCGGCCTGCCCAGAGATTTGATGGCGTACATGCCATATCTGACATGGTCGCCCTCTGCGGTAAACTCACCCTGTCCACAGTTGATATCCGGTGGAAGCACCTTAATCCCCATATCACGACAGCTGTAAAGATACTGCGCCGCCTTGGCTGAATTGTCTATAACAGAAGTCATGAGCGCTGCCATAAATTCGACCGGATAGTAGTTTTTGAGCCATGCAGTCTGAACACTGATTTTCGCATACGCGGCTGCATGTGATTTGTTGAACGCATACTTAGCAAAATCAACCATCGAATCGTATATGCTGTTGGCAGCCTTTTCATCTATGCCGTTTGCCACACAGCCCTTTATGCCGCGCTCCTTGTCTCCGTAGACAAAGCTCTGGCGCTCTGCGTCAATGACATACTGCTTCTTCTTGCTCATGGCACGGCGGATGTTGTCCGCCTGACCCATTGTATAGCCTGCGAGCTTCTGCACTATCTGCATAACCTGTTCCTGGTATACTATACAGCCGTAGGTCGGCTCTAAAATACTCTCAAGCTCAGGTGTCACATAGCTTATATCCTTTGGATTGTTCTTGCCCTTTATATAGTTGGGAATGAAATCCATAGGACCAGGACGGTAGAGCGAAATACCGGCCACGATATCCTCAAAGCTCTGTGGACTGAGTTCCTTCATGAAGCTTTGCATACCGGCAGACTCTAGCTGGAATACCCCTTCCGTCTTTCCTGTTCCGATAAAGTCAAGTGTGCCCTTATCGTTGAAATCAATATGGTCGATATCCACATCAATGCCCCTTGATGCCTTGATATTCTTCACGGAATCCTTTAGCACCGTAAGTGTACGAAGCCCCAGAAAATCCATCTTTAAAAGACCAAGCTCCTCGAGCTGTACCATATTGTACTCTGCGGTAGGGCTTCCGTCATTTGCCCTTCCAAGAGGCACATAATCACTCGCCACACCCGGATAGATTACCACTCCTGCTGCATGCACGGAAGTATGATTTGGCAGTCCCTCGAGCCTTTTTGCCATATCTATCATTTCATGCACTCTCGCATCACTCTCGTAAATGCCCTTGAATTCAGGGTTCATCTGAAGTGCCTTGTCAATTGTGATATTCAGCTCCTGAGGCACCATCTTTGCAAGCCTGTCAGTCTCTGCATATGGGAAATCCAGCGCTTTTCCGACTGATTTTATGACACCTCTTGCCGCCATAGTACCAAAGGTGACTATCTGCGTTACCGAATCGTGTCCGTACTTCTCCTGAACATACTCTATAGCGCGATATCTCTCCGCGTATTCAAAATCCACGTCGATATCAGGCATGGAAACTCGCTCAGGGTTTAAGAATCTTTCAAAGAGCAGATTGTATTTAACCGGATCAATATCCGTGATTCCAGTACAATAGCACACCCTGCTTCCCGCCGCTGAGCCTCGTCCCGGACCTACCCAGCAGTCGTGCGTGCGGCACCAGTTGATATAATCCCACACGATAAGGATATACTCTATAAAGCCCATGGTCTTTATGATACCAAGCTCATAGTCCATATCTGCATGTATCTTTTTAAGCTCCTCATCACTGTACTCGCCACAGCCTATGTATTTCTCCCTAAAGCCCTTCTCGCAAAGCTCTGTAAGGAAGGCTTCGGCACTATCATAGCCCTCTGGCACCTCATACTTTGGAATCTTGTAATTGCCAAACTCAAGCGTCACATTGCATCTGTCGGCAATTTTCTGCGTATTCTCAATAGCCTCTGTGGCATATGGGAAAAGCGCTCTCATCTGCTCTTCGCTCTTTACGAAAAACTGTCCGCCATCATAGCGCATCCTGTCCTCGTCAGACACCTTTTTCCCGGTCTGGATGCACAAAAGCACATCATGTGCCTCCGCATCGGACTCGTAGGTGTAGTGCACATCATTAGTACACACTAACCCTATTTCAAGCTCCTTGCTCATCCTAAGAAGCTGCTGATTCACAAGCTTCTGGTCATCAATGCCATGGTCCTGCAGCTCAAGGAAGAAGTTGTCTTTTCCAAAGCAGTCCTGATACTTCCTTGCAATCTCCTTCGCCTCGTCATAAAAGCCTCTGACGATGTATCTGGGGATTTCTCCTGCCAGACAGGCAGACAGGCATATAAGCCCCTCGTGATATCTCTCAAGCGTCTCAAAATCTACTCTCGGCCTGTAATAATAGCCCTCTGTGAACCCTATTGACACTATCTTCATGAGATTGGCATAGCCTGTATTATTTTCAGCAAGCAGAATCAGATGATAATACCTGTCATCACCGTGGCTTGTCTCCCTGTCAAAGCGCGAATTTGGTGCCACATATACCTCGCAGCCTATGACCGGATTAATATCATTTGCCTTTGCCGTCTTGTAAAACTCCACCACACCGTACATATTGCCATGGTCTGTGATTGCGGCAGAGTTCATGCCAAGATCCTTGACGCGCTTTACATATTCTTTTATCTTGTTTGACCCATCGAGCAGACTGTACTCGGTATGGGTGTGAAGATGACAAAATGACATTTGGATTCCTCTTTCTTTTATTTTTGTATCGCCGCCTGCCCTTTATGGGCTGTGCCACCACGGCGGGTACTGTGGCAGAACAATTCGTAAGAATTGCGTTAATTTGTCAGGTGTCGAATTTCGGCTCAGGGTTTGTGTACATTCGCCAGATGCACACTTTCGGCGCGGCGTACGTCTGTGGCATACGCTTTCATAATTCCTTAGCCTAGTGGGAGTAAATGCCGCCTCAAACAGAGTTTATCAGGCGCAAAAAATCAAACGCGCTTTTTACTTTTATCATATGCGGCAGGCTGTGTTGCTTGAACGAGTATTTTTTGCGCCCACTTTTGTTTGAGGCGGCATGTAACTCCCACATGGCACGTCATAAATCAAGCGTATGACACAGGCGAACACCACGACGAAAGTGTCCAGCTGTCGAATGAACATAAACAATCGCAGGAGCCGAAAACGACACCGACAAATTAGCAATTTGAAACGAGTTCTGACACAGTACCCGCCGTGGTGGCACAGCCCATAAAGGGCGGGCGGCTATCTCCTCAAATAAAAAGGAGTAAGTTTGTCAGCCTCCCAACTCAATGTGTATAAACACCGCAAGCGAATTAGGCTCCTGCATATATGTGATAGTGCCGCCTCTTGCCGTCGGAATCAGATATTTGTAGTCCCCCTTCTCAAAAAGACTGTGACATGCAGTATCATAGGTTTCTCTGTCCGAAAACTTGAACGTGATATAGTTAGATGACGTTGTCATGCCCTGTAAGACTTTAAGGTCGTAGGATGTAAAATACAGCCCATTCCTGTAATAATAGTCATCCTCCACAGTCGCTTCCTGCGGCAGCATATCCTCATTGTCCAATGTACGTGTAAGCTTTACCACATCAAGCGGCACTCCGAACCAGCTGTATGATATGCCCTTTCCCAGATAATCACCATCACCGTAGGTACAGTCCACCGCACACCACGCACCGTCCAGATATACCATATTCCAGGCGTGGTTTGCATCAGATGTGGTGCCTGTCACAATAAGTGAGCTGATACCGGCCCGGTCACACAGATACTTAAACATCATCGCATAGCCCTGACAGACCGTCCTTCCAAGCACTGCTGAGTACATATCCTGGTTGTGAGGAGAATTTTCCTCATACTCGGCATGCTCTATCACATATTCATAGAAATGCACAGCCTTGTCATAATCCGATGCATCTTCATCGATACCTGCCATACAGTCTGACACATAGCCTGAAATCGCACTTATTGCGTTGTCGATATCAGACTCAGACATATTGTATACAGGTGAAAAAATGATGCTGTTTCTAACAATATACTGACTCTTTTCTATGTAGAAAAACTGTGGATTGTCCAGCAGCACAAACTGCTGTATACGGCTAACGTTGTCAGTGTCTGTAGTATTTAACGAAATTCCATCCATGCGCTTTTGCATCATCGCATAAATCTGCCTGTAAATAAGCTTATCATCATCTGACAGCTTCTCGTAGTAGTAGTGATATTCCCCTGTAAATACTGACTCATCGTACTCTGTCTGTTCGCCGTTTAAATAGTCTATTGTGGTCTGCATCTGCCCCTTTACTGCCCTGTGTATAGCTGTAGGAAAATCAGCTATAGCACCTGTAAACCCTCCTGCCTTTAAGCATTTTGCAGCGAACATAACGCAACAGGCAGCAAACACAAGTGCCGGTATGGTTTTTAAAAGCTTTTTCATCTATTCCCCCATTTCCACTATTATAATCAAATATAATCATAATTGACAGACTTTAACAGCATCTGCTTACAAAAGCTTGTGTGCCATAGTAAGCCTGCATATCAGATACAGTACAAAAAGATGCACCGGGTAAAAGGCGTAAAAGACATATTTTAGTGAAATGCCTCTTTTTCCATTGTAATAGCGAAGCGGTATAAGCATAAACAGTGCAAAAAACTCTATGGTACCTGAGAAAAGTCCAAGCAGTATGACTGCCACGGCAAATGCAACATCTCGGTTTGAAGAAAGCAGGTACATCATGACAATGCACCCTACACCCGCCGCACCATAATCACAGCAAAGCACAAACTCTGCAATAATCATCATAACAAGCACCACTGATACCATTACTATACACCTGATCAGTGTGACAAAAAACCACTTGACTGCAGAGGATGCCTTTTCTATTTTATCGACCGACTTAAGCCAATCAAGCACTGTGATGGCAAGCAAGCCTAAAAGCAGTGTAAAAAACACATTGTTGCTCTTAAATTCGAGCACTGTATTGTTTATTGCAAGGTCAAACGGTATCTCAGAGATAAGCGCGAATATAAACATCCTCGCAGCATATTTTTCCCTGCTGTGTGTATATTTGAAACCCTCCACAAGCAGGAAGCAAAAAACAGGAAAGGCCATGCGCCCTATAGAACGCATGACCCAGTAGATATCAATAAGCGTTTGTCCACCTATCCCGTTATTTATCATCTGAAGAATAACCGTTGCCGCAGTATGGTCTATGAGCATGGTAAAAATGGCTATAAGCTTAAGCGTGCTTCCACTGATACCAGACTTTGCGATAACTTTTTCCAAAATTCTATACTCCTGCCATATTTACGGTAATCCTGTCAAGATGCCAGATATCGTCCACATATTCCTGGATTGTTCTGTCTGAAGAGAACTTTCCTACATGTGCGATATTGAGCAGTGCACTCTTTCTCCATGCGCTCTTGTTCTTGTAATAATCATTAATCTTCTGCTGTGCATTTGCATATGAGCGGAAGTCTGCCAGGATAAAGTAACGGTCAGCCACCTGTCCCTGCTGTGGATTGAGCAGTGAGTTGTAAAGCTCCCTGAAAAGCTCATGGTCATTTGGTGAATATGTGCCGTCTACAAGCTGGTTTACTACCTTTCTTAGCTCGGCATCATTATTATATACATCAACAGGATTGTAGTCATGTCTGTTCTCGTGTGAGATGACCTCATCAGAGCTCATTCCAAAGATAAACATGTTGTCAGCCCCTACCTCATCGAACATCTCGACATTGGCACCATCCATAGTTCCGATAGTGAGCGCTCCATTGAGCATAAACTTCATGTTTCCTGTTCCGGATGCCTCCTTGCTCGCTGTGGAAATCTGCTCGCTGACATCTGCTGCCGCAAAAATAATCTCGGCATTGGATACCTTGTAATCCTCGATAAATACTACCTTGAGCTTGCCGCCAATAGAAGCATCGTTATTTATCACATCAGCCACACTGTTGATGAGCTTTATTGTTTTCTTTGCATTTCTGTAGCCTGCTGCTGCCTTTGCTCCAAAAATGAATGTTCTAGGATAGAAATCCATAGACGGATTTTCCTTAATCTTGTTGTACAGATACATCACATGAAGGATGTTCATGAGCTGTCTCTTGTACTCGTGAAGTCTCTTAACCTGCACATCAAAGATAGAATCCGGATTTACATCAATACCATTGTGCTCCTTGATATACTTTGCTAAACGCACCTTGTTTGCTCTCTTAATCTCAGCAAACTCCTGCTGTGCAACAGGGCTGTCTGCATAAGCCTTGAGCTTTGAAAGCAGTGAAAGGTCTGTAATCCAGCCGGCTCCTACCTTCTTTGTCGCCCAGTCAGCAAGTAGCGGGTTTGCATGCGCTAAGAATCTACGCTGTGTGATTCCGTTTGTCTTGTTATTGAACTTCTCAGGGAACATCTCATAGAAATCATGAAGCTCCTGATTCTTAAGTATCTCTGTGTGAAGCTTTGCAACACCGTTTACAGAATAGCCAGCAACGATAGCCATATTTGCCATCTTGACCTGTCCGTCATAGAGGATAGCCATCTTTCTTACCTTGTCCTCATTGCCAGGATATCTCTCATTAATCTGAATCACAAATCTTCTGTTTATCTCGTCAACAATCTGGTATACACGAGGAAGCAGTCTCTGGAATATATCAATTGGCCACTTCTCAAGCGCCTCAGCCATGATTGTATGGTTAGTGTAGGCTACACATCTTGTAGTGATATCCCATGCATCATCCCATGACAGATGTTCCTCATCCACAAGGATTCGCATAAGCTCTGCGACTGCAACTGTAGGGTGGGTATCGTTCATCTGGAAAACAACCTTATTCGGAAGATCCTTTAAATCGCTGTGATGCTTTTTAAACCTTGCAAGTGCACGCTGGATACTTGCTGATACAAAGAAATACTGCTGCTTTAAGCGAAGCTCCTTTCCCTTTACATGGTTGTCGTTTGGATAGAGTACCTCAACAAGATTTCTTGCAAGATTCTCCTGCTCCACTGCCTTGTCGTAGTCACCCTGGTCAAAGGACTCGAGAGAAAAACCGTTCTTTGGCTCGGCATCCCATATCATAAGTGAATTGACCACGTTGTTGTCATATCCGACTATAGGCATATCATATGGCACTGCAAGCACCGACTGATAGTCCTTCTGCTCAAAATGAAGCTCTCCGTTTTCATCTGTGCTCTCCTGCACATATCCGCCAAACTTGACCTCGTAGCAGTACTCAGGACGACGAAGCTCGAATGGATATCCGTCCTTGAGCCAGTTGTCAGGCACCTCAATCTGGAAGCCGTCTGAAATCTGCTGCTTGAACATACCATATCTGTATCTGATTCCACAGCCGTATGCAGGATATCCGAGTGTGGCAAGTGAATCCATGAAGCATGCTGCCAGTCTTCCAAGTCCGCCGTTTCCAAGTGCCGGGTCCGGCTCCTGGTCCTCGATAGCATTGATATCCACACCGATTTCATCGAGAGCCTCCTTAACCTCCTTATATGCTGAGAGGTTTATAAGATTGTTGCCGAGAGCTCTTCCCATCAGAAACTCCATAGACATATAGTAAACAACCTTTGGATCATCCTTGTCCATCACTCTCTGTGTGGCAATCCACTCATCCATGATGACATCCTTTACAGCCTCTGATACAGCCTGATAAAGCTCCTGCTGTGTGGCATCATCTATAGTCTTACGATATTTATTTTTTAAATTGTCTGATACAGTCTTAATAAACACCTTTTTGCTAAACGTATTATCTCTCATCTTTTTCCTCCTTATGGCACTAAAAGGGAGCAAATTAATGCTCCCTCTAGTGCAGAGATTATTGTTTTTCAACTGCAAGCTTAACAGCCTCGCCATTAATCTTCCAATCCTTTTCATAGCCCTTAAGTTCGCCTGATTTAATTGATACGGCAAGAACCTCGGTTTTGATTTCATCACCAAACTTTTCAAATACATTTGAAAGCTTCTCATCTGCCTTGTATGTCACGGCGATGTGATCCATGACCTCAAAGCCTGCGTCCTTACGCATTGTCTGGATCTTACTGATGATTTCTCTTACAAAACCTTCCTCGATAAGCTCAGGAGTGAGGTTAGTGTCAAGGACAACTGTGATGTTGTTGTCAGACTGTGTCACATATCCCTCCATCTGAGTCATCTCGATAAGTAAATCCTCTTTAGATAATACAACTTCATCGCTAATACTGTCAAGCTTGAGAGAGCCGGTGCTATTAAGCTCCTCCATAGCCTTATGACCATCAAGCTCAGCCAGAACTGACTTAATCTGGCCAAGGTATTTACCATACTTAGGTCCCACTGTTCTAAGCTGTGGCTTGAATTTGTAGGTGGTGTAGTGTGATACATCATCAGTGAACTCAACCTCTTTTACATTGAGCTCGTCTGCGATGATATCCACATAAAATTCATCCAGCTTTTCCGGAGCCTTTACAAACATTTTACCGATTGGCTGACGGTTTTTGATATTTGCCTCATTACGGCATGCACGTCCGAGTACTACAACCTTAAGTACCTCGTCCATATCAGCCTCGAGCTTTTTGTCAATCAGCTTCTCATCAACTACAGGGTAGTCGCACAGATGGATTGACTCCGGTGCGCTCTTGTCGATAGAGCAGACAAGGTTTCTGTAGATATCCTCTGTCATGAAAGGAATCATAGGAGCTGCTGCCTTTGATATGGTGACAAGTGCTGTGTAAAGTGTCATGTATGCGTTTATCTTGTCCTGCTCCATGCCCTTTGCCCAGAAACGCTCACGGCTGCGGCGTACATACCAGTTACTTAAGTCGTCTACGAACTCCTGAAGATACTTTGCCGCCTCCGGAATCTTGTAGTTTGACAGGCACTCATCCACTCCTGCCACTGCTGAGTTGAGCTTTGAAAGAATCCACTTATCCATTACTGCAAGCTTATCATACTCAAGGCTGTATTTTGTAGCGTCAAAATTATCGATATTTGCATAAAGCACGAAGAATGCGTATGTGTTCCAGAGTGTTCCCATAAACTTACGCTGTCCTTCAAGCACGAGCTTTCCTGAGAACTTCTTTGGAATCCATGGAGCTGATGCTGTGTAGAAATACCATCTGATAGCATCTGCACCATATGTCTCAAGTGCGTCAAACGGATCTACAGCGTTGCCCTTTGACTTGGACATCTTCTGTCCGTTCTCATCCTGTACATGTCCAAGCACTATGACATTCTCATAAGGAGCCTTATTGAAAAGGAGTGTAGACTCAGCCATGAGTGAATGGAACCATCCACGTGTCTGGTCAACTGCCTCTGAGATAAACTTGGCCGGGAACTGCTTCTCAAATACTTCCTTGTTCTCGAATGGATAGTGGTGCTGTGCAAATGGCATGGCTCCTGAATCAAACCAGCAGTCAAGTACCTCTGGTACACGGTGCATATCCTTGCCACACTCAGGACACTTGATTGTCACAGCGTCGATGTATGGTCTGTGAAGCTCTACCTCTGCTGCCTTTGGATCTCCTGCTTTTTCGGCGAGCTCTGCACGGCTTCCGATACACTCTCTGTGTCCGCATTCACACTCCCAGATATTGAGTGGTGTGCCCCAGTAACGGTTACGTGAGATAGCCCAATCCTGTATATTCTCAAGCCAGTTTCCGAAACGTCCTGAACCGATAGACTCAGGAATCCAGTTTACTGTATTGTTGTTTCTGATAAGATCATCCTTTACTGCTGTCTCCTTGATGTACCATGACTCTCTTGCATAGTAGATAAGAGGCTTATCACATCTCCAGCAGTGTGGATACTCATGCTCAAATTTCGGAGCATCAAAAAGCTGCTTTCTGCCGCTTAAGTCCTTTAATACCTCAGGATCTGCATCCTTTACCCACATACCGGCAAACGGAGTCTCGGCTGTAAGCTCTCCCTTGTCGTTTACAAACTGTACAAATGGAAGGTCATAGTTTCTTCCGACATTGGCATCATCCTCACCAAATGCAGGAGCGATATGAACAATTCCTGTACCGTCTGACATAGTAACATATGTGTCACATGTCACGAAAAAGCCCTTCTTGCCCTGCTTATCAGCAACCTGCTTAGCGCAGTCATAAAGCGGCTCATACTCCTTGTACTCAAGATCCTTTCCTTTGTATGTCTCAAGCACCTCATATGCCTTCTTGCCTGCTTCTGCGTCCTCTTTTGAAAGAAGCTGCGAGAGCACCTTGTCTGCAAGTGCCTCTGCCATATAATATGTGTAGCCATCAACAGCCTTTACCTTTACATATGTGTCATCAGGGTTCACACAGAGTGCCACGTTGCTTGGAAGTGTCCATGGAGTTGTGGTCCATGCGAGGAAATATGCATCCTCTCCTACTACCTTAAAACGTACTACTGCTGATTTTTCTTTGACTGTCTTGTAGCCCTGTGCCACCTCCTGTGCAGAAAGCGGTGTTCCACAACGAGGACAGTAAGGAACAATCTTGAAGCCCTTGTAAAGAAGTCCCTTGTTCCAGATTTCCTTGAGAGCCCACCACTCTGACTCGATGAAATTATCATCGTATGTGACGTATGGATTATCCATATCAGCCCAGAAACCTACTGTGTTGGAGAAATCCTCCCACATACCCTTGTATTTCCATACAGACTCTTTACACTTCTTGATGAATGGCTCAAGTCCGTAGTTTTCAATCTGATCCTTGCCGTCAAGGCCGAGAAGCTTCTCCACCTCAATCTCGACAGGAAGTCCGTGTGTATCCCAGCCTGCTTTACGTGGCACATATTTGCCCTTCATGGTCTGGAATCTTGGAATCATATCCTTTATGGTACGTGTCTCAACATGTCCGATGTGAGGCTTTCCGTTTGCTGTAGGAGGTCCATCATAGAATGTGTATGTCTCTCCTTCTTTTCTGTTTTCCATAGATTTTCTGAAGATATTGTTCTCTCTCCAGAACTGCTCTGTCTTCTTCTCGCGTTCAACGAAGTTCATATTGGTGTCAACTTTGTTGTACATGACTATCTCTCCTTATTCTATATTGTTCGTGAACATCCCGGTTTATGGAATATTCACAAAAAAAGGCACACATTCCTGTAATTAGGAACGCGTGCCTGATACGTCTATACCACCTATTACAATGTACTTAAGGGAAATACCCTTGCATACCCGCCCCTGTAACGTAGGGAATACGTCAGAACCTACTCTCGCAACGCTGTATGGCGATTTTAGCCTGCGGCTCAGAAGTGATTTTCAAAACGGCTCTACTCATACCGGCTCTCACCTGTCCCGGCTCTCTTTGACTTTCCTGCCATCTCTACTGTCTTCGTCACTGCCTTTTACTAACTGTGTTTAAGTATATAACTGAAAAGCCACTGTTGTCAAGATGTAATTGATTCTGTAATAATTTGATAATAATTAACTCTAATAAATGCCATCATACTCAAAATTCTGATAATCAAAATCGTCATAATCATAAGAATCATAATCATAATCGTAATCATCATAGGAATCGTCCTGATTATAATACTCATAGCCCTCATCAAAGCCCTTCATGAACTCCTTTTCAAAATCTGTGCTTGCATTTGAGCCTGCCACAACCCAGAATATGATGCTGACTATAACTGAGATAGCTGCTGTTGCTATACCAACTATACCAAACACCTTGTTGTTGCCCTTTATGATATGTATAATACCAAAAATGATAGCAAGCAGAGCTGTCACATAATTGATGCATGTACAAAACAGTACAATAGATGCGATTCCAAGTACCAGAGAAGCTATACCAAAGCCATTGCTGTTCTTTGGCGGCTGGTTGTATGGATTAGCTCCATACTGTGGCTGATTGTAGGCTGTCTGTCCGTATGCGGTCTGATTGTAGCCACCCTGTCCGTTTGGCTGCTGGCCATACTGCGTCTGTCCGTAAGCTGACTGATTAAATGAGCCCTGAGCATATGTGTTCTGGTTGTATGTACCCTGGGCATTTGGATTCTGGTTGTATGTACCTTGGGCATTTGAATTCTGATTGTATGTACCCTGATTTGCATAACCATATGCACTGCCCGGATTATTGACATATCCGTCTGTGCTGCCTGTCTGGTCTGATGCCTGTCCATATGCATACGCATTGCCACTGCCCTGCTGGGATACCGGCTGACCATATGTGTCTGTCGGCTGGCTGTATGTGTCATGTGGCTCGCTGTATGTGTCTGAGCCATTTGCTGTTCCTGCTGACTGCCCGAATACACCTGTATTGTCCGGTGTGCCTGATGACTGGTTGTCATTGTTCATAAAATTGTTATCGTCCATAACTTCCTCCATATATCCTATGTTTATGTTTCTATTGTGTTAGAAATATTTTATCATATATTACGATAATGTAAATATTTTTATCATAAAAATATATGTAAAAATGGCAGGAGCTAATGCACTCCTGCCATGAATATGAAAATCATATTTACTGCTCCTGGAAATCATATTTCTGTCCAAGTACTTCCTCGCTCTCCTCAACAGAGTTTTTGAGGTCATCCGCAAGCATATAGATATTTTCCAGTACCTTCTTGCACTTTGCCATGCTCTCGACTGTGGTATCAGCCATTCGAAGTCCCTCCGTTGAAGAAGCTGCAACCTCTTCTCCTGTAGCTGAAAGGTGTGTGATATTGTCTGATATGACTGTTGTTGAATCAAGAATCTTTTTGATACTCTCCTCAGCCACATTGATATCCTTCATCAACAGCTCAACGGCCTCTCCCATGGCATTAAACTTGTCTCTTGTATCGTCGATAAGCTCATTCTGCTTCTCTACCGATGATACTGAGTTCTCGATACTCTCGTTGGCACGCCTTGTGTCCTCATTGAGCTTGTTTATAATCTCTGTAATATTGGCTGATGCATCCTTTGTCTGCTCTGAGAGCTGTCTGATTTCATCTGCTACTACCGCAAAGCCCTTTCCTGCTTCACCTGCCCTGGCCGCCTCAATTGAAGCATTGAGAGCAAGCAGATTTGTCTGGTTAGAAATATTGATAATCGACTCAACAAAGCTCTTTACTTCCTCTACCTTAGCTGTAAGACTCTGGATAACTGACACTGTAACATTGCTTGCCTCTGCCACGTTGTGTGCCTGCTCCTTGAGTTCTTCCACAACATCAGCTCCCTGCTTTACGGTCTCATCAGTCTGGCGTGAGGCATCTATCATAGCCTTGATTCCACTTTCTGCATTGTCTGTATTTCCCTGAATATCAACACACATAGCTGCCTGCTTCTGGATAGCCTCCGCAGTGCTCTCTGTGCTGTCTGCTATCTCCTGGATTGAACTATGGCTCACCGCAACAGACTCATCGAGATCATTTAACATGGTCATAGCCTCGTCAAAGTGCTTTGAAATATTCTCCGCAACCATTACCATCTTCTTATTGCTGTCCACCTGTGCCATAGCAGATTCTTTGATTTCTTCCATATTTTCATCGAAGAAATGGGTAAGAAGAATCGTGATGCTGTCTGACGCATATCCCACAAGTACAAGTACAAAAACTGCTATCACATCATTCTGAAGAACTGTACCCCCTATTCCAAGCTGCATTACAAGCCTGATGACGCTGGATATGATTATTACTGCGTTCATCACCATCATCATCTTTATATCCAGATATATCATCGCTGCAATAACAAGCGGCAGGGCATATGTCCATGTACCGATTGTTGAATTGATCAGTGCGATAATAAAATATCCGGCTGTCATGGCACTTACCATCATAAGTGCACCGGTTCTGCTGTCTCTTTTTGTAATAAATGCAATGATAGATATTACCATTACTGCTATTGCCGCAACAAGCTGTATAATTATCCTTGTGGTATCTGCATCTTTTATCCCAAATGCTGCAAATAACGTAAATGCTATATATGCAAATACTATGATTACCGCCAGGAATACACGTTTGTTGGCTCTGCTATACTGTTGACTATTCATAAAATCCCCCTTCTTTTGTTTGAGTTTTTAAAGTAGTTTTATTATACAACAGTTTTTTATAATAATCCACTACTATTTAGTGCCAACGTACCATTTTTCTCCTTTCAAATAAACATTTACACAAAAACACCCGGCAGTTATCCTGCCGGGCATCCTGTAAAAAAATATTTATTCTTTAACTCCACCAAGTGTAAGTCCTGTAACAAAGTATTTCTGTAAAAACGGGTAAATACATATGATCGGAAGCATTGTTACAACTGTTGCTGCGGCACGAACTGAGGTAGGTGTAACTGCGCCTACAGCATTTTTCATTGCTTCTGCTGATCCTCCCTGATTTGTTACAGCTGAAAGAAGCTTCATAAGCTCATACTGTAATGTAGTAAGCTTTGTACTCATACGGTTATAAAGCATTGCATCAAACCATGAGTTCCACTGTCCTACTGCTACGAATAAAGCTACTGTCGCATATACCGGTTTGCAGAGAGGGGAATAAATCTTCAGAAAAATGGTGGTATATCCTGCACCGTCAAGCTGCGCTGATTCCTCTAAGCTATCAGGAATTCCATTCATATAGGTCCTGATAACGAGCATGTTAAACGCACTGACCATTCCAGGGACTACATAAACCCAAAAACTATTGGTAAGCCCAAGTCCCTTGTACAGGAGGAAGACAGGGATTAATCCACCATTGACATACATTGTGATAACCCAAAACAGGGATAAACCTCTTTTGAACAAAAATCTTTTTCTGCTGACTATAAAAGCAAGGATTGCATTTGCCACCAGTGCTAAGACTGTTCCAATTATTGTTCTGGCAACAGTAATATATGCTCCTGTTATAAGATTATTTTTTTGCAAAACCGTTATATAATTCTTCCAGGTAAACTTTCTTGGTAAGAGGTAAATTCCACCTCTTAATGCATCTGTACCATCATTAAGCGATATCGCAAGTGTATTAAGCACCGGATAAAGCGTTATGATCACAAACAGTACCATAATGATGCAATTTACAATTGGAAATATACTTATCTTCTTTTTCTTTTTGCTCTTTACAGAGCCTGCTGTTATATCTGCCATCGTACAAGACCTCCTTAAAACAACTGCTCTTCACCATTATGTTTGGCAATTCTATTTGCAATAAATATAAGAATTATACTTACCACACTCTTGAATATACCTGCTGCGGTACCTATTGCATAATCTCCCTGGCTTATGCCCCATTTAAGTACATAAATATCAATAGTCTGTGATACATCCTGTATCAGACCGTTTCCTAAGAGATACTGTATCTCAAATCCTGCATTTAAAACATTACCTACATTCATAAGAAGAAGGATTATAATAGTTGGTTTGATTCCCGGCAGTGTTACATACTTGATCTTTGCCCAGCGTCCCGCTCCATCAATAGATGCTGCTTCGTAAAGTGAAGGATCTATTGATGTAATGGCTGCAAGATATATGATTGCATTCCATCCTGTTTCTTTCCATACATTGGCAAATGCCACTATCGGCCAGAAATATCCCGGATGTGCGAAAAAGTTTATCGGTTGGTCTATAATATGCATATTTACAAGGAACTCATTTACAATACCTGTTCCTGAAAGCATATCGTGTAAAATACCTGTTACAATGATCCATGAAAGGAAATGTGGAAGATATGATATAGTCTGTACTACTTTCTTTCCACCCTTTGATGCAATCTCATTCAGTAAGATTGCAAATGCTATGGCTGTGACAAAAGTTACAACCAGATTGATAACACCCATTGCAAGTGTATTTCTTATAACACGGATAAATGTCATATCCGAGAACAGCATCTTGAATTTGTCCAATCCAACAAATGCAGAATGGAATATACCAAGTCTTGGTTTGTAATCCTGAAATGCCATTGCCCAGCCAGCGAGCGGTAGATAATAGAATATAACTCCATATGCCACCATTATTGCTGCCCAGAACAGCAGCACTTTCTGACGTTTGACTTCTTTCCATGTAATTTTTGTTCTAGGTTCTCTGACCTTCTCTTTTTTGTTTTTTCTCGTTAATGACATGACACCACTCCTTAAAGTCAGCAGGCAGATAAAACGCTATTATATCTGCCTGCCTTAAATTTCATTTAAGCTTTATTTGAATTTAGCAGCCTGCTCTAATCTTTTATCAAGCTCGGTCTGTAATTCACCCAGGAAATCCTGTGGATTACATGCATTGTATTTATCCATGTATGTATCCCATGCACTGTCAAAGTCTTTTGCCATAACAACCTTTGGAAGCTCCGCATGCTTAAGTTCGCCAATCTTTGTCCAGGCTACTCCACCAGGAGTGTCTGTGGTAAAGTTGTTAGAGAATGACCACATCGGATACCAGTCTCCAGGTGCATTGTTTGTTCCAAGCATTTCAACGTATGTCTTAACACCATAGGCATCGAAAACCTCTTTTACATCACTGTTAAGACCATCATAGAACTCTCTTGCCTGTCCATCAGGTTTGTTGGCATTGATTCCATCATCACTTGTTCCATTGTACTGTGGGAAGTATGAGTATGGGCATGAATGAGAGGCCTTGTATGCTGTATCAGAAGCCTTCTTTCTCTCATCTGCTGTTTTGTAAAACTCACCATTCTCATCTACTTCATAGTCAGTACCCTTGACACCCCAGTATCTGAGATTGTGGATATCCTGATCAAGAAGATCATTTACAAACTTCATGGCCGCATCTACATCATCACAGGATGTTGTAACAGCAAGACCTGTTGACGCGTTGAAAGCGCCGCCTGCATTGTGCCACTGATTGTCACGGCCGTCGATTGTTACAGGTACTGGAATGTAATCGCATCCCTGCTCATCAAGGCCTGCCTGTTTAATTGCATCACCTGCTGTGTATGCAAAATCCCACCACTGGTCAATCATTCCAAGTACACGTCCTGTAGAAAGCTTAGAGATATATTCATCATATGTCTGTGTGAATGACTCAGGATCTACAATTCCCTTATTATACTCTTCATTGAGCTTCTTGAAATATTTAACTGCTGTATCAGATGTATTATAGTCAAGTACTTTCTTTGTATCAGGATCTACCATACATGATCCATCGTTTGGATATCCGTCAAGGAACTGTGGTGCATTCTCAAGACAGAAATATCTCCAATCTTCACAAAGGATTGTATATGGAATATTTTCTGTTCCATCAGCCATTGTTGGATTTGCTTCATTATATTTCTCGATGAGGTCAAAATACTGATCCAGTGTCTTGATCTCCGGATAGTTAGCCCATTTAAGTACTCTTGCCTGGATCCAGAATGCCTCGTCATTGTGTGTGCAGACTTTCTCGTCTCCCTTTATGCAGCTAAACTGTGGTATCCAGTAGATATGTCCGTCATCCTGACGAAGTTTTTCCCACTCAAGTTCTGTGAAAAGATTTTTGATGTTTGGATATTTCTCGATGTAGTCATCCAATGGAACAAGTGCGCCTGCATCATATAACTGCTTCTGTCCACTTATACCGTCAATGAAATCAGGATACTCGCCACCTGCGATCATTGTTCCGACTGCCTCATCTGCTGTCTGTCCGGTAAGCCAGGTTTCCTTTACCCTTACACCTGTCTTTTCCTCGATGATCTTCTGGATTTCATTATCATCATTGATTTCAGATCCCGGTACAGCAAAGAATGCATCAAACTCTTTCGCACCTCCAGAGCTACCTTTTTTGCCACTATCATTGCCACATCCGGCAAACAGTGTTGCTGCCATAGTAGCCACAAGCAGCATGCTTACAAATTTTTTTCTTCTCATATTGTAATGTCCTCCCTTTTGATAACTTAATTTTATACTTTTTAAGTTTTCAAACAATCGGAGTAACTATAGTCAAAAACAGGGTAAACTATAGTTTCTCGAAAAAACTATAATTTACCCTGTTTTGCAGTAATATATATTATTCTCCACTTTGCATCTGGCGTCTGAAACGCGCCGGTGTACAGCCTTTTACCTGTATAAACCTGTTCACAAAATAATCCATATCATGATATCCGACTTCCTCTGCTATCTGTATTATCTTCTTATCAGTCCTAAGCAGAAGCTCTGCCGCCCGTTCCATCCTGTAATTGTTCAGATAATCCTTAAAGGACTGTCCGTATTTTTTTCTGAAAAGCTGCCCTAAGTATGCACTGTTTACATAATACTTCTCACTCAGGCTCTTAAGCGTGATGTTCGTGGCATAATTGTCTCTTACTTCCTTTTCTACCATGCCGATCACACCTCTTGACACATTTTTTCTAAGCTGCGACAGATAATCACCATACTCACAGCAAAATCTGGTCATATGCGCACGGCTTCCCCTCTCAATACCGGTCTTAAAGCTGCTCTCACTTATGAGTCGCAAAATCTCCTGCTGATTTACATTATCATCCTGCTCACTTGCCAGGTGTATGAACTGAAACAACAGATAATTAATATTTAAGTTCATGCTTTCCCCATTCATACCCATGCTGGACATCTCATCATAAAATTTGGCAACTGCATTTCTTATCTCAAGATGGTTATTCTGTTCCACTGTCCTAAGCAGCTTATCAAGACTATCTTTACAAAGCACTATTCCATCTGCCGATATCTTTACTTCATCCTCATAGTAATATATGCTCTTTACTATGCGAAAGCCCTGAAACGACCTGAGCATACATGCATTGCCGTATGATCTGGCTATCTTTGATATATCTGATACTTTTCTTCCGACCAGCATAACTATGTTCTTTTGTGTATTATCACATATATACCTTCTCAGATCCTCCAGATATTTTCTCTCGTTTTTTGCGGCTTCCTCTGCCATATAATCTGAGAATATAAAGCCTATGTCATACACTTTTTCATTTACCGATACATCAAATACACAATGTGCCGAATCATCCCCCAGAAAAGCAACACAGCTTTCGTACATCTTGCGCTGTAAGCTTCTCATATCACTATCGAGTATCTCATCACCTGCCGGAAGCTGCTCCATCTGTATCTCAACATACCTTGCTCCGCCCTCACACCTCATATTTTCTTTTACATAGTTCAGGTTTACATCATCATATTTGCCCTGTATCAGAGATATCAGGTGTCTTGCAAGGTATGCCTGTTTCATCTTTTTGTTATCCTCATTGATCTGGTTTTTCTCGTTTTTGAGCACAAGAACCTTGTTTAGTACCTTAAGCAGCATCTCCTTGTCCACAGGCTTTAGTATGTAATCCGTACAGTCATTCTGCATGGCCTGCTGCGCATAGCTAAAATCTGCATAACCGCTTAATATCACAAAATACACATCTGATTTTTTATCTTTTCTCAAAGTCTCAAGCAGCTCAAGTCCTGTCATCTCCGGCATCCTTATATCGGCTATGACCAGATCCACATTCTCATTTTCCAGAAACTGCAGGGCTTCCTTTCCGTTTGAGACCATTCCTGCTATCTCAAATCCTTCATTTTCCCAATCAATGATCACCTTAAGCCCCTGCATTATGAAAGGCTCATCATCCACCAATAATACTTTAAGCATTTTAAATCTCCCTATAAATATGTTTCCGGTATTTTTATCATAACAGTCGTACCGCAGCCTTCCTCACTGTCCACATCAAATACTGCTTTAGATTCCGTTACCATTTTAATGCGCAGACAGGCATTTATCACGCCCACTCTGCCACCGGTCTTTAACATATCGATATCTGCATTTTTCATGTTACTTTTCATTTTTTCAAGAGCATCCGGATCAATTCCGCTGCCTGTATCCTCAACCTCTATATGCATGAACCCGGCTTTTTTGAATATACGCACAAATATCCAGCCCGGAGCAGCTTTACTTTCTATGCCATGCACACAGGCATTTTCAACAAAGGTTACAAGCGTAAGTTTTGGCACCTGACATTCCATGCAGTCTGCTTCTATATCTATGTTATAGTTCAACCGCTCGCCAAACCGGTATTTCTGCAATGCCAGATAGGCTTTTACAAATTCACATTCCTTTGCAACGGTTACAGCATCATTCCCCCACTCCACATACTGTCTTTGCATGATGGCGAGTTTTTCGACCATATCAGCCGTCTCATTTTCCTTTTTCAGCAGACTGTGCATTCGTATACTCTCAAGCGCATTAAACAGAAAGTGCGGATTTATCTGGCTGTGCAGTGCAAGAAGCTCTGCATTTTTCTGACTTACAAGCATCTCCTGCTCTTTTAGCTTATTCTTATATACAGTCTGGATCAAGTCATTTGTGCGGCTTACCATCCTGTTGTAATTTTTTATCATGCTGCCAATCTCATCTTTGCTCTCCCTGTCAGTCATAGATACAAGCTTTTCGCTGTCAACTGACTTAAATACCTTTGAAAGCTGTAATATCCTGCTCGTAAAGGAATGGTTAAAGATACTGAACAGACAAAGTGGAAAGAATACATTTATAAGCATCAGAAAAACAATAATCGGTGCATTGTGCATAAGCATGCTCCATATATTACTGCGTGTCTTAAACACATATATATCAAGATCACAGCCATACAAAGAGAGCTTCTGCCTGTATACGGAGTCGCTTATTTTCCCAATCTCCTCCAATGTCTTAAATGGTTTATTGACTCCACTGTAGGCCCCATTTGACAGCACTATGTCATCTCCATGGCAGATAAGCACTTCATTATCATAATTCATATTCTTAAAAGTACGCATCATGCTGCCATAATTAAACTCTATCTTGAGTACCTTTTCGATATCAGATGAGTAAAAATCCAGCTTTTGCATATAAATCATATGTCTTTCATCTGACAATCCAGCTACGCCTTTTTCATATACAAAAAAGAGTCCTCCGCTTTCCTTCTGCTCCAGAAGTCTGTAAGAATCCGTATTTCTTACAGCAGACATATCATTTACTTTTCCGCCATTTGCTATTGTAGGATTGTCAGCATACAGGGAAAATACTATATTGCTCATTCCAAGTGTGTTTTCAAAAAGTGTATTCTGAAAGAATCTCTGATATTCTGATACATACTCAGCAGTGCTTGTGTATTCCTTTGATATAAAATCGTCTATGCGCTTGCTGGTGTAGATACTCTTAGCCGCCTCTCCTGCGTTATTGACCATGCTGCTCAGATTATATCCCACAGCACTTGCTATGCTCGACATTTCATGTCTGCTGCTTTCTTTTTCAGCATTTTCTACGATGGAAAGCACCACTGCATCAGTCACTATAAGCGGCAGCATGACACAAAGTACATAAAATATGTAGAATTTTTTTCTGAGTGAATAATCATCAAGCTTTCTCTCAATGGCATTCAATATTGGTCTTCTCATAAACAGTTCCTCTGAAATCACTTAAAGGAGCCGACATATGTCCGCTCCTAAAGTCTGTTTTAACTTATCATTAATTATAAAATAACATATTTATTATTAATAATCTACCCCTGTTTTCTCTCCACATCTTGCGATCTCAATGCGCTCTGTCCGCTTGCCTGTGAGCTTTGTGCTTCTGTCATCAGGCTGCTGTCCTCCTGCGGATATCTCATAAATTCCCGGCACAGCTACACAGCTTCCATCTTCTTCTATCACAGCAAAGTCCCTTGGCGAAAGAGTCAGCTTTACTTTCTTAGTCTCATATGGCTCAAGCTTTACAACCTCAATCCCCTTTAGCTGATATCCCGGCTCATACTCTGCAGCATCAACGTGCCTGATATAGAGCTGAACTATCTCATTTACAGTATATCTGCTGTCATTTGTCACATTTACAAACACCTCAACAGGTTCGTTTACATCACTTTCTGCTTTATCCACTGACAGTCCATCATAGTTTGTCTCACCATAATGCAGTCCATATCCAAATGGATATAACACATTCTCATTTGTATAGCGGTATGTCCTGTGAGCCATTGAATAATCCGTAAACTCCGGGAGATTTTCGGTGCCCTGATAAAATGTAACCGGCAGTTTTCCACTCGGACTATACTCTCCGAATATAGCTTCCGCAACAGCCTTTCCGCCTCTGGCTCCCGGATACCAGCTGTCTATAATGGCATCCACATGCTCTTCTGCCCAGGAAAGATCTATCGCACTTCCTGCTGACAGCACAAGTATTACCGGCTTTCCTACTGCTGCAACAGCCTCTAAAAGTTCCTCCTGAAGTCCCGGAAGCATAAGCCCCAGCTTGTCACCGCTTGCATATTCATTTCCGGCATCACCCTCTTCACCTTCTATAGTTGCATCAAGTCCAAGACACATTACTACCACATCTGACTGTTCTGCCATGATGAGGGCTTCCTTAAATCTGTCCTTTTCCTCTGCAAGTCCCTGTACTTTGTCCTTGTAAAGATGGCAGCCCTCTGCATAAAGCACTCTTGTATCCTCTCCAAGATATTGCTGCAATCCCTCAAGTGGAGTGATATATCTTGATGAGGTACCATAATAATTTCCTATAAGTGCATCCCTGGAGTTGGCATTTGGTCCGATGACCGCAATAGTTTTAACATTTTTTCTGTCGAGAGGCAGGAAATTGTCCTTATTCTTTAAAAGTACAAGACTTCTTCTGGCAGCCTCCACAGAAAGCTCCACATGCTCCTTACATTCTACAACCTCATACGATATATCCTCATATGGCGATGGATAATCCTTCATCATGCCCAGACGGATACGCACCTCCATCAGCCTTTCTACTGCTGCCGTGATTGCCTCGTCTGAAACCAGTCCCTTGTCATAAGCATCCTTAAGATGTAAAAATGCACTTCCACAGTTTAAGTCACAGCCGTTGTTTACAGCCATAGCAGCCGATTCCTCAACTGTATCCGTCACATGATGGTGTTCGTGGAAATCAAGTATCGCCCAGCAGTCTGACACCACATGACCTTCAAATCCAAACTCGTCACGCAGTATATCCTTAAGCAGTGTCCTGCTTCCGCAGGCAGGTTCTCCATTTACCCTGTTGTAAGCCCCCATGACAGCCTCAACCTTTGCATCCTTTACACATCGCTTGAAGGCATACAAATATGTATCATACATATCATGCTTTGAAGCTTTCGCATCAAACTCATGTCTTATTGCTTCCGGACCGCTGTGTACCGCAAAATGCTTTGCACAGGCTGCCGATTTTAAGTGATCCGGATCATCTCCCTGCAATCCCCTTATATATGCGCAGCCAAGCTTACCTGTCAGGTACGGATCTTCCCCGTATGTCTCATGTCCCCTGCCCCATCTTGGATCTCTGAATATATTTACATTAGGTGCCCAGAAGGTAAGTCCCTTGTATATTCCGTGATCACCCTTTTTTGAAAATTCATTGAACTTTCCACGACCCTCTGTTGATACAACATCTCCTATCTTTTCTATCAGGTCAGTATCAAAAGTTGCCGCAAGACCTATCGCCTGAGGAAATACTGTAGCAACACCGGCTCTTGCTACTCCATGAAGAGCCTCATTCCACCAGTTGTATTCCGGTATCCCCAGTCTTTCTATAGCCGGTGACTCATACAGCATCTGACTTATCTTCTCATCTATTGTCATCTGCGATACTAGTTTTTTTGCATATTCTATAGTTTTTTTACTCATAGTGACTTCTCCTTTAATTTATATAATGATTTTACCAGATTCATGCAGTATTTTCTTTCTAATTGTTGCCCCACAATGTTCAAAAATTGCTATTTGTGTTATAATAACTATATTCATGCAAATGCGCATAAATATCAGCCGTACGGAGACAAGTATATATGATCGAAAATCTGAATGGAATACATGAGACAGTAAAATATAAAGAAAACAGCAATGTAAAGCTTTTTATAAATGCGGAAGCAGAAGATTATCCCATTCACTGGCATACTCCCATGGAGATTATCATGCCACTTGAAGGCGGCTATACAGTGCAGATTGGGGATGATTTGGTACATCTTAATGAGAGTGATATTATCTTTATAGCTTCCGGTGTAACACACAGGCTTATCGCACCTGACACCGGAAAAAGGCTTATCCTGCAGATTGAGTGGTCTGCTGTCTCAAAAATAAAGGAATTTAATTCCATACTTACCCTTATAGCACCTGCTATAACGCTAACCCCGGAAACTTCCGGTGATATCCACAGCAATATCCGTAAACTGCTGCTTGATATATCAGATGAATACCAGACCGACTCATTTCTATCAGAAGCCGTGATCTACTCCAAAATGCTTGAAGTACTTGTCCTTATTGGAAGACATCATACTGCCAGCAGTTGTAATTTTAATGTCGGCAGACACAAACAGCAGGAATATCTGGAGCGTTTTCTGTCTATCTGTGAGTATATCGATACACATTGCACTGAGGACATAACACTTGATGAAATCTCAAAAATAGCCGGATTCAGTAAATATCACTTTACCCGGCTATTTAAACAGTTTACCAATAATACCTTTTACAAATACTTAAATCAGAAAAGAATAGAGCTTGCCCTGACCCTTCTGGCTGATCCCAATATATCAGTCACCGAGGCTGCAATGCAGTCAGGCTTTGCAAATCCATCCACTTTCATAAGGGTGTTCAAAGCTGAAAAGGGCTGCACCCCGACTGAATTCCGCAAAATGTTTATTGGGTGAGCATTATGTATGAAAATTCTGCATAGTTATCACTATTGCTGCCATTTGAGGATGCATACATACCGACCGTACAGCCCACAAAGCCACCTGCTTCTTCTGTGGTATATGGCAGCAGACTTATTTTTTCTGCGACTTTTACGCTCTTTTCGGCCGTACCTATCCATATAGATGCTTCCTGTTCCTTACAGATCATACATATATTCCACAGTGGGTTTTTTTCTGTAATGCTGTACTCCATAATATCTGCCACTGCTATCTTTTTGTCAGTTTCCTTAATATGTGTAGTCACCACAAATACCAGCCTTCCATCTTCCATTGTTATCTCAGCGCGAAGATGATTCTCATTGTTCTGGAAAAGTACAAGTCCTGCCGTCTCATTATCCGACTGTGGGATAAAACGCACTGCTGTCTTTACAGTAAACTCATAGCCCTTCTGTCTTAGTCCAAGAAATGCGCTTGTGCCAAGATCAGTGATCTGCTCTTTGTTTGTGTACAGTCTCAGTACTCCCGGATTTTCCTTAAGGGAATAAAAAGACTCGTCGCGTTTTCCTATTCCAACCAGCCTCTTATCAGGCTTGGCTTCGCAAAAAGTTATAAAATCATTTTCTGATATCTCATCTATAAATCTGCACTCTTCAAGCGGTATATCTACCGTATCCTCAAGATGTCCTATTCCTGGTGCTATTACCGGCCATTCGTTTTCCCATATTGTTTTTGCAATAAAGGTTTCCCTGCCCATGCTGCTGTGCTTTTTGCATGGTCTTGACGCAAGCATGACCACATACCAGTTTCCGTTTATATCATCCACCAGATCACCATGTCCTGCATAGATGACCGGATAATCCATCCCCAGATTTCTGTGTGTAAATATCGGATTTCTCGGACATCCTTCAAACCATTTAAAAAGCTCCGTGCTTCTTGCTATCGTTATACTGTGCTCCGGTCCGGTGCCGCCCTCTGCATGCATCAGATAATAATATCCGTTTATCTTGTAGATATGTGGTCCTTCCGGCCATATGCAGCCCTTTACAGCACCTTTCCATATGGCCATGCTCCTGCCCTTAAGCTTCATGGTTCCAAGATCAAGCTCCTGTATCCATATCTCCCAGTCTCCATTGTAGCGTACTCCTTCAGGGTTTGGGCGTGTGCCACAGTAATAACATCTGCCGTCATCATCAAAGAAAAGGCTTGGATCTATTCCGACCGCTTCTTCTCCCAAATAATACGGATCAGACCACGGTCCTGCCGGATCCTGCGCTGTCACTATAAAATTGCCGCCATGCGATACATTGGTCGTTATCATATAAAAAGTTCCTTCATGATATCTTATGGTCGGTGCAAAAATACCTCTCGATATTTCTTCATTTTCCACGCATAGCTGCGATGGTCTGTCAAGTATATTGCCAATCTGCTCCCAATGAGCCAGATCCCGGCTATGAAATATGGGAACACCCGGTGCATACACAAAGCTTGATGTCACCAGATAATAGTCTTCCCCGACTCTGCATATTGATGGATCAGGATAAAAACCTGAAAGTATTGGATTTTTTGCTGTTACCATGTCTCTTACCTCTCATTTCCTATAATACATATCCAAAGCCCAGTATCGTAAACTGCTTGTCTCTGTCTTCCTCTGCAATTTCAATTCTTACAACATGATTTTCACTGGTCTTATTGTTAAATATTATTACCGCATTGCAGTGCTGCCAGTTATTGATATGTGGATCAGCCGTAAAATGATATTCTCCGTCCACATATACCTTCGCCTTTCCCACGTTTACTTCTCCCGAATCCTTAAATACAAGGAGAAGTGCCCTGCACTCCATCTCAAGCTCGAAATACACTTTTTCCCTGTTTAATGTATTTTTTGTGCCATCATACATCCAGTTATACGGGAATTCCGGAATCAGCGAAAGCTGATCATCCATCTCAACGCTTTGCAGCTGTGTATCTGTCGAATCGAAGCCACCCTCGTCAATATATGCCTTTGCATATATATCCTTTTTGTCTAGCAGTCTTATATTTTCAAAGCTGTTTCCTATTACCGGTGCAAGATTTAGTTTTTCCTGCAATATTTTTTCCTCTGTCAGTCCCAGTTCAAATGCATTCAAACTTGCATGCCCTGCCTGATCTATTTTTTCAAAAAGATACTCTATGCAGTCTGCCATGACGGAATGGCCTACATTGCCCGGATGAAACATATCATAGAAAAACTGATTTTTGCTTATTACCCTTCCCTCGTCATTTTTTAATGCAAACTGAGGGGAAACCGCATCCAGCACGCTTACCATAGGCAGATCATAGAGCTTTCCAACCGGGCTTAGGCGGTCTTGAAGGTTCCAGTCATTAGCAAATACGGAAAAAAGCAATATGACTGCCGGTTTCCATGGCAATTTAAGTACTTTACGTACAAGGCTTTCATAGCAGTCACCCTTTGTCTCATCCCCCTCATCATTTACAGCAAATTCAATAACTACTATATCAGGCTGCTGTCCGTCTCTTAGTACATCCCTGTCAAATCTGATCATTCCCAGCTCCGATGGTGTGCCACCCACACCGGCTTTTATGAATTTCACATTATTCTTTGCAGAAAAACGCCTCTGGAAAAGCTGGTAGGATTTGTATGCGTAGCACTCTGTATTTATAGGTGCCGCACCTGCTCCCTGTGTGATAGATCCACCGATGTATGCAAGTGTTACCTCTTTTCCGGCTCTTGTCTTTTCGATGGCTTTTCTTATGCGGTATGCATTTCCCATATTCATAAGCGAATGGCTTATCATCCTGCAGTATTCATCAGAGTTCATATCCACCTCTGTTTCCTCAATATCTGCCGGAGCCTCATAGCCATCATTCAGATACAGTCTGACACTTGCTTTTCCCATGATATCCGGTGTATTAAATATGAACTTTATCTGTCCCGGTATATCATCATCCGGTGTCCACTTATAATCTGACAGGTATATCTTTCTCTCCATTCCATCGCCTGTCAGCTTTACCTTAAGATTAGTACCGCCTCCGTACAGGTCCTGCTTTCCGTACATCTGAAACACAAATTCGATCTGTTCGTTTTGATTATCTGTTTCCACAGATACACCTATGCTGTGTACAAGCCTGCCAAAACCTTCCACCGTCTCTAACAGCCCCAGTTCCTCTTTATTTTCTATATTTCCGGCTATCTGTGCACTGTTTATCAGTCTTCCGTCGCTTTCATATATAAAATGTATAATGCTTCCATCTTCCTGTACTGAGCCGTATATATCCTTATCCTTCATGATGTAGAAATACGGTCTTTTTCTTTCCGGATCCTTTGGTGCTTTTGGTCCTGCCATCTTTCTGCCTCCTTGTTGTGTCGATTTTATCAGCTATACTGACTATATGATACAAAAACTCCCGGTGCTTTGCACCGGGAGAAATTATAGATATTTGTCCTGTCTTTTATAGTTTATGACTGCTTTCTGCTTCTTCTTAATCTTGAAGCCCCTGCCATCGAAACTCCTGCAAGAAACAACACGATAAATGCTGCCGTTGCTGATTGATCTGATGTCTTTGCAGCTTTCTTTGCCGCCGGCTTGTTTGCTAAAGGCTTATTTGTGCTGCCTGTTGCCGGTTTATCCGCTGACGGTTTATTTATATCCGGCTTGTCTGTACCCGGTTTTCCTGTATTACCTGTTGATGGATTATTTGTACCCGGTTTTTCTGTATTACCTGTTGATGGATCATCTGTACCCGGTTTACTATTATCATCAGACACTTCATCCTTTGCCCCTGCTGCAAGCTCTATTGTTCCGTATACCGATGATTTAGACCAGCCCATGCCTGTTTCATCATTCCAGCTTAATGTTCCGATTCTTGCTCCTGAATTGTCAGCATCATTTATCTGGAACTCAAGACCAATCCTGTCACCCTCTTTTGGCTGTATGTCTGTCCACTTGAAGGCTGCCTCAATCACATATCCATCCCCAGTCTCTTTTGCGGCAGATCGTACATTTTCCTCGAGACATTTCTTTCCATTGAAAGAATGCTCATTCACATAATTGATCCTGTACTGCTTATCATCGTCATCATATGACTCTGTCTTGGCATTATTCTCATCGATAAATACCTCGAGTGAATCCTGCTGATATGCCTCTCCACTGTCTTTATTAAGCACCGGATCTTTAACTGTTGCATATACATAAAGGTTTTCGTCATCCCACAACACCTTGGCATCTGCTGTTACAGAAGCTCCAAGGTTTATTGTAAGAGGAATAGCCACAGCCTTATCCCATTCGCTGTCGGCTTCTCCGTCAATCTTTACCGTTGCTTTTGTTGCTTTTTCAATGCCCGGCTTGAGAGTAGCCTTTGCATAATATTTGCTGCTTGTCTCCTGCATTTCTTTAAGGTCATTGAAGCTTACAGCTTTATCGTTATTCATAACTTTTACATCCATGCCGATAGTCTTTGCAACTTTTAAATCTGTCATAGGTACTTTGATGGTCGCACAGTATCCACCATCAACAGCCTGTGCCTCAGAACGCTTAACTGTCTTCTTTACCGGTGTCACATCTCCTGCTGAGTTTGTCTCATCCACATATACTGTAACTTCATCCGTATCATTTATTGTGGCATCCTTTACGCTTACAAGTACATTTAATCCATCCTTATCCCATGTTGGAATAAAAGCTGCCTGTGTATCATCATCCGAAAAACTGTATTCTGTTCCGGATATTGTATCACCTTTCTGCTCAGCTACAACGATATCCTGTATTAACGGCTCAAGCCTTGTGGCATCTACATAAGCCCAGTATGCAGGCTTTGCCTTGTATTTTCCATCAAAAAGCAGTGGGCACTGCTTTGATCCGTCAGCTCCGCCACCAACATTTGACTGTGAATGAAGCCATGAATTTGGCTCAATAACTCCCCACACAGTGATTCCTGCTACATTTGTACCGTTTTTCTTTAAGTCCTTTGCAGCATCAAAAAGCTGTTTGTGACAGTATGCCATCTTTGTATACTCGCTATCTTTTGAAGCTGCTCCTGATTTGTAAGCTGCGCTTGCCTGGAAATCCAGCTCTGTAAGCTGAACCTTTCCTGCTGCTTCGGCATATTTTTTTGCTACTGTCTTAAACTGTGCTGCTGAGAAGCTGTCCACACTGTAATGTGCCTGCATACCAAATGCATCAAGTCGTGTTCCCTCTGCTGATTTTACGTCACTTATGAGCTTTATGATTCCTTCTGACTTGATATTGTCTGTCTCTCCAAAATCATTGTAGTAAAGTTCTACATTCTTAGGCGCATATTTATTCGCATACTTAAATGCATTGATTATGAACTCATTGCTCTTGTATACATGCCACCAGCTCGAATTGTTCCCATGACGTATCTCATCAAGGCTTTCTGCCGGGCTTACCGTATCTGTACGGTATGTATTGCCGATAACGGCCTCATTTACTACATCCCAGCCATAGAAAAGTCCATCGTACTTTCCATTTGCTGCCTCTCCGAAGTAGTGGTCGAATACACTTGAGATATACCACTCAAGTCTGCGGTTCATAGTCTCTTTATCTACATATGGCTTACTGATATCATAGTTCTCATGGAAGAACCATTCCTGAGTCTGTGAATGCCATACGAGAACATGACCTCTTATGCGTATCTTCCTGTCAGGATGTGCCTCATTCCACTCCAAAATCTTATCTACCATCGCATCAGCTCTTGAGAAATCAAGGCTGTCCCCTGCGTCATTTACCACCGGTACTTCAAGATCCTGCCCATCAAACTGAACTGTTTTTGTTTTAACCGATTTTTCAAGCTGATAATTAAAAAGTGCATCCGGTTTTAATTCATTTCCAAATGTAACTGCATTAAAATGCTTCTCCACAAGCTTCATGAGCGTATCATCAGTGATCTCACTTAACATGATACCTGTTCCTGCGATTGCATCTTTTCCAAGAGCATCATTGCTTGTGACAGAGTCTTTCCAGTCCTCAATATCCTGCTCTATCTCAGGCGGTGCCTGTGGTGTTGTATCAGTTTCCACCGTCACACTTACGAGGCTGATAGCTGATCCCGAACCGGTATCATCAGTAGTCATAAGACCAACTGCTTCCATATCACCTTCACCTGTCGGACTTATAGAGTATTCTTCTTTGCCTGTAAGTCCATACTGCGTATTTGCGCCATCAGCCTCTGTCTGCTCCCTCTTGTAGACCTTTAGCGAAACTGATCCTTTCTGATCCTTCACATTAAAGGTCACAGATTTTACAGTTGACATATCAATAGTCTCCGGCAGTCTCCATTTAACCTGATCGTACTGATTGTTAAATGTCACTTTCCACACACCATCTGTCCGCTCATAGCTGGCATTTCCCCAGTCTACTTCCAATTGATCAGCTGTGTATGTCGTTTTCTTTATATTCTGCTGAACTTCATCAGCGAATACTAACGACTGCGCCTGATACGCAGGTATAAGCTGTGTGACACCTGTGGCAAGCATAGTACTGTATACCGCAATACATGCTCCTTGTTTCAATAGTTTTTTCCTTTTCAACCCCATGTCCTCCTTACATGTGTATTTGTAATTCCAAAAACACTCTACCATAAGAGAGGTTTTAAAATATGGGACAAATTATAGAATATAACAAGTCAAATTATATCTGCGATAAATAAATTCAAATAATAGTAAGTCTGCGGTACCAGATCCATTATATATTAAAATCAATAAATCCTGTAATTTCCTGAAAGTGCTAACATTGCAAACATGTAAAGGAAATTGTCATAGTATCTCCTGTCACCTGTCCTAAGCGGAGTGTTCCAGAACTTTTCAACACATTGCTTTGCATATTTTCCATCTGCTGCGAGCGAAGCTTCTGCATTAACAGCAATGATCGCTACCGGATGAAGTGCCTTCTCATCAAGCGGTGTACCATCTATAAGAAATACACCATCCCAATTGTCCTTCTGATCCTCACAATAAAACTTCTGAAGCCTTTCTGCCGTTTTAATCTGCCACGGATCTGCATCAAACCACAGATGATCCATCGCTATATTGGCGATCGTGCGGTATGCATCACTGTAATACCAGTCATGTCTTCCAAATATTTCCTTATGCCCCGTATGAGGCTTTCCGTCATAATCTGCATATTCTGCGCTAAGTCCTGTCTTTTCATGGCATGCACTGTGCAGATATGCTCTGCTGGCAGCTGCTGCTTCTTTCCAGAAGTCTCGGTCCTCCTCATAAGCCCTTTGGGCAAAAAGTTCATAAAAATGCGGCAGATGGTATGAAGGATCACTGAAATCCATATTTGTGACAAACTTTATCAGCTTGTTGGAAGGCTCCCACATCGGCTCTCCGCTGTGTCCCGGCTCACCCTTGTGTACACACTCCCTTAAGATATTTTGTGCCTCTTTGCTGTAGCAGAATATACCATCGCCATCTCCCCATCTTTTAGAGGCGAAAAACAATGCCATTGCAAAATACTCTTCACCATCAGGTGCCGGTCCTTCGGCATTTCGCTTTCCGTTTGTCTGACATGACCACGCAAAATAATTTTTTGCCGGACCATCTTCTATGTACATATATGTGCGCACCCATTTCCACAGTCTGTCAAACTCTGCTTTTTTATCCAGCTGTACACATACCATCATGCCATATGACATTCCCTCGGTTCTCACATCATGATTGCCGGTATCCTCCATATATCCCATATCATCACCGGCTTCATGATAAAAACGTTCATCATCATTCCCATAGAATATCGTGTTAAAAGTATCCTCTACTCTTTTTTGAATTTCTTCTTCCGGATACCCATACTCTTTGAATATATTTCTGTATTTGCCTGTCTTATATGCTCCTGCCATTTTTCTCTCCTTTTTGTCGCTGTTTTACTGTATCCCGCACATTAAATTTACAAATCTGTGTCTGCATGATGTCCAGGATTCATTATCTCCTTTTTTGAACCATTCTTTCTGTGCACTGTCCTTAATTCCGTATATGGCTGTTATGTTCCCGATGATATCATCAGATATCGTGCTGTCTGCCATTATTATCATAATTCCTTTTATCCTGCCTTCGCCTGACAGATTATCCATGATATTTGCTATCTTTCCCTGATGTATCCAGCAAAAATTTCTTTCGTCCGCAGCACACTCAAGCACACATACTCTGCCGGTATCACAGTTATCCTCTCCATAACCGGCTGGTGTGTAAACATAATTCATACTGACCTGTCCGTCTCCATCACACGAATAATGGATATGTATCTGACCATGATCTGTTTTCTTAAGCTCATGCCAGCTAAAGTTCCTCTCAGATACCTCAGCAAAGTTTACAGCCCTGTTATATCCGAACCCGACGGGTGCCGCAGGGTTTACTACAGGTGTTCCATTTACCATAAATGTCACATAGTTAAATCCCTCTGCCGGATTGCCTATTGTTTTTTCCCAGTAACCATCATTTTTCTTTGATCTGTAAAGAAGCTCCTCCGTGCCATTTTCAAGAACTACGCTCACGCTTTTTGCATCAGGTGCAAAAAGATTTACTTCAATGCTGTTATCCTCCGTCACACGGATACCATGTATGACATCCGGATATTTGCCAGCCGGTTTTCCATCCTCGTCATTTTCGAACTGTATCTGCCTGTACACCGGATCAAAAAATACCATGCTCTCATCCGCCTGTACCGGTGTGGTAAAATCAATATTCTTTGATCTGACCGTGACAGCTTTATTAATATCATCAAGTTCTGCGTCATCCCATGTAAAAAGCATCTGTGCGAAATCCTTAAAGCTCTTTCTCCATACATGCCATTCATGATAGCCCTCATATACTTTTTGTGTACTGTTTTTCCCCTGCCGTGAAAATTCCTTTACCATCTCATTGATTCCAAGCAGTATCTCTTTTTCTTCATCTCCTGCCGACATAAAGACAGCTTCAAACCGATATGGGCTGTCGATGATTTTTTTCATGAGATGTATTGCAACACCTGAAAATACTCCAACTGCTGAAAAAAGCTCCGGGTGTCTTGCCGCTATATCCGTAGCCTGTCCTGAACCAAGTGAAAGTCCTGCCACAGCACGGTTGTTTCTTCCTTTTTTGACCTTAAAATTTTCCTCTATATAAGGGATTATGCTATTTACAAGCTCACTGTCAAAATCTCCCGGAAAAAATACAGGGTATTCGTTATCCTTAAATGCGTAGCCACTGCTTGCAACTATGATCATCGGCACACATTTTTTGTCTGCTATCAGATTGTCCATGATGAAATTCATCTTACCCTGCCATACCCATCCGGTCTCATTCTCCCCGACACCATGCTGTAAATACAATACAGGATACCTTCCATCTCCGCTCTCATATCCAGGTGGAGTATACACATAGCTCTCCTTTATGTGACCGTTTACCTGTGAGGTATATTTGCACAGACTTACCGTTCCATGCGGCACATCCCTGACAAAATAGAAATCCTCGCCCTCTTCCGGCACTTCAAATGTGTTTATTGCAGCAAAACAGCCATATGATATAGCCGCATGAGGATTTGTTATGCAGACATCATCTACATACCAGAAATAATAATGCATTGCCCAGTGGAAATCTTTAATGTTTGCCGAAAATCCACCCTGCATATCAGGCTTTAACTGTATGCGTTCTGAGCTGAAATAGCCTCCCATTCCAGCTACTTCTACTTTATTGGCATTTGGCGCATAGATATAAAAGGTAACGCTTCCATCATCCTCAAGTGTGACCGAGCATCTGTTATTGTCCATTGATGATGGTATCGTGCCTATATACAAAGCACCGTTTTTTAAATCATCCAAAATAAATCCCCCATTCGTTTATTGATATATACAAGTGTAAACGAACAGGGGCTTGTTATTCTATTAATAAATTGCCAAACAGTATTCAAATATTGCTAATTTTCATTTACCTTTTGCTGTAAATAATCAAAATATATCTGTGGATTACAGGCATTGTACTCCTCCATATACTGATCCCAGGCAACATCAAAATCATCTGCCATGATAACCTGCGGCAGCCATATTTTCTTTATTGCCACAATATTATTCTTTACTTTCCCACATTCAGAGGTCGAGGGAATTGAATCTGAATATGAATACATCGGATACCACGAGCCGGGAGCCTCATTTTTTCCAAGCATATCTACATAGTTTTCCACTCCATAGGCTTTAAAACATTCCTGAATATCCACAGGCTGATTTCTGAAAAACTCGTTCTGCTGAAACTCCATTGAAAACGCATTTATACCATCATCAAGCATTCCCTCCACTCTTGGAAAGTATGAGTACGAACACATATGCGCTGCCTGATATGAGCTGTCACTTTTTTTCTCTGCCTGCTCATTGGTAAGGTAAAACAAACCGTTTTCATCGACTGAATAGTCCTTGCCCTCCTCTCCCCAGAACCTTTCTCTTATGATATCAGATTCCAGGAGATCACTGACAAACTTCATCGCACCTTCGATATCTTTACAGGAGGTGGTAATGGACACTCCTGAAGAATAATCTATTTCTGCCATCCTGTTTGTATGCCATCTGTTGTGAATACCATCATCAATCGTGACAGGAAGAGGGACATAATCACACCCAAGCTGTGCCAGATTCTGTTTTTTGAATATGGGATCTATTACATAATAAAACTGCCACCACTGGTCGACCATCCCAAGCACTGCTCCTGTTGACAGCTTATCCAGATATTGATCATAGGTGGCATTAAACGCCCCGGGATCCATTATTCCCTTATGGAACTCTTCGTTAAGCTTTCCGAAATATCTTTTGGCTGTGTCGCTCACATTGTAATCCATCACTTTTTTGGTTTCCGTGTCTACCATACAGCTTCCATCGTTTGGAAATCCGTCCAGAAACTGCGGCACATTTTCAAGGCAAAAATACCGCCAGTCATCACAAAGTATCGTAAATGGTATATTTTCCGTTCCATCCTGCATTGTGGGATTTGCCTGTACATAGCTTTCTATCAGGTCAAAGTACTGCTCTATCGTTGTAATCTTTGGATATCCAGCCCATTTTAATACTCTTGTCTGAATCCAGAAGGCTTCACCATTATGCAGCATCTCCACATCATCCCCATGTGATACTCCAAACGGTGGAATCCAATATATGTGTCCATCCGGCTGTCTGAACTTTTCCCATTGTTCATCACTGAGATATTCTTTTATGTTCGGATAATCGTCCCAGTATTCATCTATTGGAATGAGTGCACCTGCCTCATACAGCGCAGTCTCACCCAATACAAAATCCGGATATTTCCCGGTTGCTATGAGAGAATTTATTGCATCGTCCTTATCCTGTCCAACAAGCCAGGTTTCCTCACATTCAGCACCGATCTGCTCCGCTATGAGCTGCTTTATATCATTATCCGGATCTATATTATCTCCTTCTACAGAAAAAAAAGCCGTAAAATGCTTTATTTCTTTTTTATCTGACGCATTAAAAGTAACACCGGCTATAAGTCCAATAAACAATGCCACTGTTACCGCTGCGGAAACCAATCTTTTTTTCATACCATGTTTTCTCCCTATTTTCTTTTGTTCAGTCTCTGCTATAAAATTGCATAATAGTCATTATATCCCATAAAAAATATTTTTACAAATCCTAAAATAAATATATCTAATAACTAGGGTATAAAACAATAATTTATCCTGCTGACATTTTCTCTGTCATACATTATAATTTCTACAATTTTAAAAATCAGGAGGACCATATAATGATCATACATGAAATAACAGAAGAATGTTTTAAGAAATATGGAAAGGTGATCGACTCTATAGATCTTACAGAGCTGGTCAGCACAATGCAGACAGAAGAAATTCCTGCTGATGTGGTTTATGAGCCATCCATTTCTGCACTCGAAAAGCTAAAATGCGCTACAGAATTACAACAGAAAACCTACGGGGAGCTTCCTATACAGATAGGCTGGTGCATAGGCAACAATCATAAGCTCAATGCTGTTGAGTATCACAGATGCTCTGAGGTCAATATTGCCGCAACTGATGCCATACTGATACTCGGCCGACAGCAGGATATCTCTGTGGAAAATACATATGATACCTCTTTGATGGAAGCTTTCAGGATTCCTTCCGGAACAGCAGTCGAGCTTTATGCCACAACACTGCACTACGCACCATGTAATGCATCTGATGGCGGATTTCTGGTAGCCGTTGTACTTCCAAAAGGCACAAATGAAGCCCTGGAACATCCACACACCGGCGGAGAAGATGCTCTTCTTGCAGCTAAAAACAAATGGCTTATCGGACATCCTGAAGGTGGACTTCCTGAGGGATCATACATAGGGCTTACAGGTGAAAATCTGGAAATTAAATAAAAATCAAAAAACAGCCCGGGCTTTCACCCGGGCAATTATTATATTACGCTTTAACTTTAAGATAAAATTAAGCCTTCGCCTCGTCCTCGTTGTCTCCCCAGAAATCCACCGGTTCATAGTCCTGCAGCTTTGCAAGGAAGCCCTTCTGCTTAAGCTCCTCCTGTATGGCATCAAGCACCTCTTCACTCTCCGCACATATTGTGTGATAGTGATAACCGGAGGTTACATTTTTAAGAAGGCTGGACTTTCCTGTACGGATTTCCTCCAGGTAATTTCTGACATCACGTCTGGACTTGATGTCCATATTGGCGCGGATCACTCCGTAGACCTTGTGGTATACAAATACGTCCTTCACATGGCCTCCGGCATCAACTATTGTTGAAAGCTCCTCCTCTACTTCATCATCCTCGTGAACCACCTTTAATACTCTCGAATACTGCTTATCCGCCTGTATCAGATATCCTCTGTTTGTCGAAAAAATCGCGGCTCCGTTTGCTCGAAGCAGTGCTATGTCCTGCACAATCACCTGACGACTCACATCAAGCTCCTTTGCAAGCGCAACTCCCGCCACAGGCGACTTTGACGAGGATAGAATATTTATTATTTTTTTTCTTCTCTCATCACCGTTCATTTTCGTTCCTTTCTGTAAAACATTACTGTCACAGCATAGTGCGACCGGCAATCTAAAAGCTATACTGCATGTAGATTTTTAAGTGATAGATCCATAATAGGCGCTGAATGTGTGAGCGCACCACTTGATACATAGTCTACACCAAGACCCTTTATTCTTGCAATATTTTCTTTGGTAACATTTCCCGAAACCTCGATCTCGGCTCTGCCGTCAATGTAGTCAATGCACTGCTTTAAAAGCTCTGTTGACATGTTGTCGAGCATGATAATATCGGCACCGGCTTCAACCGCATCCTTCACCATATCAAAGCTCTCTACCTCAACCTCAATCTTTCTGACAAACGGAGCATAGGCCTTTGCCATGGCGATTGCCTCTTTTACGCCGCCAGCTGCTCCGATGTGGTTATCCTTAAGAAGCACTCCATCCGAGAGATTGTATCTGTGGTTGTTTCCACCACCGACTCTGACCGAATATTTTTCAAAAATTCTATTGTTTGGAGTTGTCTTTCTGGTATCCAAAAGCCTGATACCTGTGCCCTCTAAGAGCGCTGCAACCTGACTGGTATAAGTGGCAATTCCACTCATGCGCTGTAAATAATTGAGCGCAGTTCTCTCACCACATAAGAGCACTCTGATATCTCCGTAAACCTTGCCGATAAGCTGCTTATTTTCTACCCTATCGCCATCCTTTACGTAAAACTCCACCTTTGTATCTGCATCAAGCAGTGTGAAAACTCTCTCAAAAACCTGCAGTCCACAGATGATTCCGTCCTGTTTGCAGATTAAATCCACCTCTCCTGCCTGTGGATGTGGCATCACGCTGTTTGTGGATACGTCCTCGCTTGTGATGTCCTCCTTTAATGCGCTTAATATGAATGGGTCTACGTTGAGGCCCAGTGTTACCTGATCGTACATATATTTAGATTCCTTTCGTTGCATTCTTTGCATTTTTTAGTTTTCTTTTATATTACGGTTTCGCACTTTTTATGCTATGTGGTGCCGTGGTAGTACGCAGTATATTCCTCAGAAAAATATGAAGTCAGCCACGGGATTTTTTTAGATAGTGCTTTATAATTTGCCACTTGTTCGCATTAACTGCGTTAATGGAACCCCGTGGCAGTTCATATTTTTCTTCGGAACACACTGTGTACTCTCCGGCTTCGCAGATTTACGAGTGCGAAACCTACTTTTATGCCTGAATATAGGCAATGCCTGATTCGACAGTTTCTTCTGCATCTACGCTGGTGCGGCCCTCTATAGCCTCCATGGCGAGCTTCCTGTATTCTCTCTCTACAGCTTTTTCATCGCTGTAGTCTGCGAGGTCGATGCTATCTGCGGCCTTTTTGGCTGCTATCTCATCATTTACAAAGCCAAGCTCCGCCATCTGTCCTGCTGCACGCTTTGCGAATACCAGGCTCTCAAGCAGTGAATTGCTTGCAAGACGGTTTCTGCCGTGCACTCCGTTGCATGCGGTCTCGCCGACTGCATAGAGACATTCCATGGATGTGCGGCTGTGATGATTCACCTTGACGCCGCCCATGAAATAGTGCTGTGCCGGAACTACAGGAATAGGCTCCTTGAAGACATCATATCCCATCTCCTTGCAATGTTCAATGATATTTGGAAAATGTGATACAAGCTCATCCCTTGGAATGGTACGCAAATCCTCCCAGACAAAGTCTGTGCCGTCCTTTTTCATCTGCTCACGGATTTTGCCGGTCAGCACGTCTCTTGGTAAGAGCTCATTGACAAACCTGTTCATATTCTTGTCTAAAAGCTTAGCCCCCTCACCTCTTACGGACTCTGAAATGAGAAAGCTTCTGTCCTCATGCTTTTTCGTGTAAAAGGTCGTTGGATGAATCTGCACATAGTCTGGGTTTTTAAGCTCTATGCCATGCTTTTTTGCAATGGCAAGCGAGTCACCTGTCAGATGTCTGAAATTTGTTGAAAATCTGTACAGTCCTCCAACTCCGCCACAAGCCATGACAGTGTATGCCGCTGTCACCTTTTCCAGCGTGCCATCCTGTTTTCTGATGATGGCGCCGTAGCATTTGTTATCCCTTTCGATGATGTCAACCATCGTCGTATACTCCATGAGGGTCACATTTGAAAGCTTCTTAACCTGTGCAAGCAATGTGCTTGTTATCTCTTTTCCGGTCACATCTTCATGGAAAATAATTCTGTTGTGTGAATGAGCTCCCTCTCTCGTATATGCAAGTGAGCCGTCATCATTTCTCGCAAAATCTGCTCCGTATGAAACAAGATCCTTCACCACCTCAGGTGATGAGTTTATCATTATCCCAACCGACTCCTTGTCATTCTCGTAGTGGCCGGCCTTTAGGGTATCCTCAAAAAAGCTGTCGAAATCGGACTGCTCTTTAAGCATGCACATGCCGCCCTGCGCCAGAAATGAATCATTGCTCTCAAGATCTGACTTTGTTATCAGTGTAATTCTTATGTCTCTTGGAAGCTTAAGCGCACAATAAAGACCTGAGCAGCCGCTTCCCACAATAAGTACATCTGTATTCATAGTATGTTACCTCTTTTATTTGCCTGCATCCACCGATGTAGCCGCTTCTTTAGCAACATCCTTAGGATGCGATTTACTGTAATGGGCGTATTATAACACTAAAATTTACAGCTGACAAGACACCTGTAAAACTTTTGTGTTGACAGCTGGTTTACAGCTAAGTATAATGACAAGTAACTTATTTATTTTGGCCGGTTTTTTATGTAAAATCCAAAATGGGCTTACATTGATATAACTGTGCTTCAATCACACTAGGAATTTCAAGAGGTATATCATATTATGATGACAACAAGAGAATTACAGGATGAGATTATCCGATTAAAGAAGGAAAATGATATCTGTATATTAGCTCACGCTTATCAGAGTCACGAGATACTTGAGGTTGCCGACTTCACAGGTGACTCATATGGACTCAGCAAGCAGGCTGCCACAGCACCACAGAAGAATGTGCTCATGTGCGGTGTCCGCTTCATGGCAGAGACCTGCAAGATTTTATCTCCTGACAAGCATGTATTTTTGTCAAACAGCGCAGCAGGCTGTCCTATGGCGGAGCAGCTCGATGTAGAGCTCTTACAATCGTTAAAGGATAAGAACCCTGACTATACAGTGGTTGCCTACATAAACACCACATCAGAGCTTAAAACCATATGCGATGTGTGTGTCACATCCTCATCCGCTGTAAAAATTGTTAAAAATATTGACAATAACAAGATTCTTTTCATCCCTGACTGCAATCTTGGCGCATGGGTTGAGGAACAGGTTCCGGAAAAGACCTTCAAATTTGTACATGGTGGCTGTCCTACTCACCTGCGCATGTCAATAGCAGATGTTGAGAGAGCAAAAGCGGCTCATCCTGCTGCAAAGCTTCTCGTACATCCGGAGTGCCTTGCTGAGGTTTCAAAGGCGGCAGACTATATCGGTAGCACCACCGGCATCATTGACTATGCTAAAAACAGCACAGACAGGGAATTTATCATCGGAACTGAAAACAGCATACTGCAGCACTTACAGTATGAGTGCCCTGAAAAGAGCTTCTATCCGCTCTCAAAGGACTGCGTATGCCACAATATGAAGCTCACTACCCTGATGGATGTATACAATTGTGTTAAGGGAGCAGGCGGAGAAGAAATCATACTGCCTGACGATATAAGAACAAAGGCCAAGGCCTGCATAGATACCATGCTTACACTTGGAGAGTAATTTAATTGCAAGTTAAAAGACCACAGTTCATCTGTTTTGATGCCCTGTGGTCTTTTTTAATACTCCTTTTTTCACATCCGTCTAATTGAATCCGACAACCTTCTGTGACAGCTTATACGCACCGATAGCTACCTTTCTGCCTCCCTTGCCCGGCAGATTCATTATCTGTCCCATGACACCATGGCGCAGCTTCTTGTAGGTTTCTTCATCGTGCTCCTTCATGTATGCCCACAGCTCATCCTTCTTAGCCATGTTCTCATCGGTGCCTGAGATAATTGCCAGAATAGTAGAAATAGTCGTAATAATCTCCAGATAGCTGTACATATACTTCCTGCACATCTCATTTGTTATCTCATGCAATTTGACATCGTCAAACATAATCTTATTTACACGAATCTGCTGGTCAATACGGCGTATCATCACCTGCTCATTGACCGACTGGTCATCGCGACCGATAAAATATCTGTAGAAGTCCACATCCAGATAGTACATCGTGCGCACATACGGAAGCGGCTTATATACATAGATATTATCCACATAAAATGTATGCTTTGGCAGCTCAAGTCCACAGCTTCTCAAAAGCTCTGTCCTGTATATTACCGAATGCATCAATATGTAATGCCCCTTGTGAATATGCCTTATATCACTCCAGGTAAATATCTCATTCCTTGGAAAGCCGGTCTGACGCATGACCTTTTTACGCTTTGCTCCCTCTTTCTCGTAGACATAGTTGGCAAGAAGCATATCAATCTGTGTATTCTCCTGCTCAAACTCCCTTAGCTTGTCCAGTATCTTCTTATATGAATCGAGATCCACCCAGTCATCGCTGTCAACGACCTTGAAATATTTGCCTGTGGCATTTTTGAGACCTGTGTTTACAGCCTCTCCATGTCCACCGTTCTCCTGATGTACAGCCTTTACTATGTCAGGATATTCGGCTGCATATCTGTCAGCTATCGCTGCTGTCTCATCCTTTGAACCGTCATCAACAATAATTATCTCCACATCATCTCCACCCGGCAGGATAGACTCTATACAATGCTCCATGTAATCCTTTGAATTGTAACATGGGATTGCAAAACTTAATAATTTCATCTTTTTCCCCTTGTAAAAAAATAATATCGCTGTTTGATTATGCATAAAATTTTATCCTATATGCAATAACAAATACCGATACTATAATTATACACAAAATCATGATATTGTCTAAGGATTTTTTATGGTACCTTAGGACTACACAGTTTGTTCATATTTTGTTTACAGAAAAGTGAAATTCAAAACACACGGTTTTCACAATTAATTTGTATACTGATATCATAAACGAAAGATACATAACAAAAGCAACAAAACATATTAATTACGCAATACTCATACTAATCTTTTTCATATATAGCCGATGCAAGCCACATGCATCGGCTTCCTCTTTTTAGTATTATAGTAACTATGTGATTATTTCTATCAGCTTCTCTTTATCTTACGTGAAGCCGTCTTTTCAAACTCACTCTCCCTCACTTTAAGGCTATAGATACGCTTGTACGCAGGTGCATTCACATTGTACTCATCGATAAGCACCTGCAGTGCTGCCCTTATATCGGCGATACCTGCATTTTGAGCATACTCGCTGTCCGGGAAAATCTCAGCTTCAATCACTCCTTCAGACTCACGCACTATGATTTCCTTTATGAGATGATTTACGCTCAGAGCGTTTTCAAGCTCCTCCGGTGACACATTCTCACCGTTTTTGGTGATAATCAGATTCTTTCTTCTGCCGGTCAGATAAATATATCCATCCTCATCCACATAGCCCAAGTCACCCGTGTGAAGCCAGCCGTCCGACAGTGTCTCCTCTGTCTCCTTTGGCATCTTATAATAGCCCTGCATCACACTTGTACCGCGGACTAAAAGCTCACCGTCAACTGTTTTTGCCTCACAGTTTGGCATCAGCTTGCCTACAGAGTTTTTGCGGATATCCCAGCTTAGATTGGTGCTTATGACCGGAGAACACTCCGTCATGCCATAGCCCTGCAATATGGTGATACCAAACTCTGCAAATAAATCAACATAATCAGGATTTAGGTACGCACCGCCACTGCAGATTGTATTAAGCCTCTCTCCAAATATTTTCTTACGGACCGGCTCTGCAGGAAGTCCTGCTGCCCTTACCTCCTCAAGCTTTCTGGCAAATGCCTCAATCATGAGAGGCACCATAAGAATCATGTCGGGAGTAAAAAGCTGTATATTTTTTGCCATGCGCATGATGGAATCATTGATGCATATTACCGAACCCAGTGAAATTCCTTTCAGAATATCCATGCTCAGACAGTATGCATGGTGTATCGGAAGCACAGACAAAATTACCGTGTGAGGTCCAATTTTCATGTCAAGGCATGTGGCATTTTCAGCCAGGTTGTTCTGCGTCAGCATTACTCCCTTGCTCTTTCCTGTGGTTCCGGACGTAAACATGATAGTGCAAAGCGCATCCTCTGCCACGGCAGGCTCGTAGCTTCCCCTGTTGTCATCTATAAGCCCATTAAACGAAAGCACCTGTGGACAATGCTCTGTACTGTTCATAGACACATACACATTTATATCATGACAGCTTTTAGCTGCGGCCTCAGCCACATCCGAACGTGCCTCATCAAATATAAGCATCCTCACACCGGCTCTGTCCAAAAGCTCACATATATCCGCTGCCGGAAGAGATGCATCGATCGGAACCGCAACACTTCCGCTTTCTGTGATTGCCAGATAGGATACTATCCACTCATATGATGAAGGGCCTATTACAGCGATATGCTGCCCTTTTTTGCCAAGCTTTTCGATGGCATTGGCAAAGCTGTCTGTATCATTCTTAAGCTCACTGTAGGTTCTTGACTCTATCTCATTTTTGGATTTCTTCCATCTTATCGCGTCATCTGCGCCGTAAGCTTCATTTGCATATGAAAGAATTTCAGGAATTGTGTGAAATAACATATTTTCTCCTATCTGCGCCCATTATGCGTCTTTTAATGTCTCAAGATAATCGATAGCTTCCTGTACTGTGCGGATTTCTGCAGCCTTTGTCTGCTCAATCTCCACATCAAAGGTATCCTCTATCTCCCCGAGCATGCTCATGAAATCAAATGACGTGAAGCCCAGATCCTCCATAAAACGTGACTCTTCGTGCACATCTGCCGGCTGAACATCAACATAATTACAGATAATTTCCACTAATTCATCAAACATAATAATCTCCTTTTACCTAATACGTTTCCTAATCCACTACACTAATTTAATGATTTCGCCTATTGTAAGCTCAGGGTTTTCTGCACCCTTGAACATGATTTTGCACAGGTAATAGTACATATACTCAAGCTGCTTTCTTGAGACTGCCTTGACCTGATGCTCGAAACTGAAATCCAGTCCGTTGTCCTCCGGACGGTGCATTACCGTTAGATACATAGCCTGTGTAGTCATGCCGTTCGGGTACCACTTAGTCTTGTATTTTATATCTCCCAGGTCGTTTAAGCCCTTTTCCTTTAATGTCATAGGCTGATATGTAAGCGACATCGGCTCATATGTAAGCCCCGCCTTTGGCTGCGGATACGTCTTTGAGCGCAGTGCAAAGTACTCTGTCGGGTTGTAGTTTGCATGGCGGAACAGCTCGTTTTGCTTATCCCTGATGGCATACACGGCATCAATAAAGCGTACATCCTTTGAAAAACTCGTCCTAAACGGAAACGAATGAATACGTGTGCCGCCTGACCTCTTCTCCTTAAGTGTCGCACGTCTGGCGATGGCATTGTTTACGGAGACATCATCGAAGCCGTTTTCCTTTTGGAAAAACGTCCTGATTCCCATGAGAAGCAGACAAGCAAGCGAAACATGATATTTCTCACAAAAATCCATAAGACGCTTTGTCGGCTCAGCCTCCAGATGAAAGATATCAAGCGCTGAGGTGACATCATCCGATGCATTGAATGCACTCCTTAGCTTGTTATCATGCATCAGTTCTCTTGCCTTCTCAAGCTTTGCTGTGCCGTCAATTCCGTTGTAGATTGGCTCCGACTGTCTGATAAGCTTCTCAAAGAACTCTCTGTCCCTAAGCTGTGCCTTGCTTGCGGCTTCGTATGCCAGATCCTTCTTAAGCTGCTCGATATATGAGCACATATCCTTTGGAAAAGGAACTCCCTCGTACATGGCATTGCAGTATATCTCAATAATATCCTTTAAAAATGCAATAAGTGACTGTGCATCAACCACCATATGATGACCTAAGAAGTATACGCCATTAAAGCCATCAGGCATCTTTATCATCACGATTTTGGTCATAGGAGAGTCCTCAAACTCAAACGGCACCTGTGTCCAGCCTCGCATCTCATTCTCTGCCTCCTCCATGGTTACATCAGTAAAATCCCTGAAATCGACAGTTCTCTCATTAAAATCCTCATCCACATCCGCAATATACTGATAGCACTCCCCATCCTTATCCCTTGTAAAACGGATACGCATGGCCTCGTTTCTGGCATACGCGTAGTTGATTGAATCCCTTAGCACGTTCCAGTCGAGCTCTGTGCCGATTGTCAGGCTTGTACCTATATTGAGCACAGCCATATTCGGACAGTACTTTGCATAGTACAAATGAAATTTTTGTGCAACCGTAATCGGATATACATTGTGTCCCTTTCTCGTCTTCATCATCTCATAACTCCTTCCAAAAATTTATCAAGTGCTTCCTCGAAAGCTTTCGTATTCTTGTAATAGCTCTCGCAGTGTCCTGCACCCTTTACTATCAGCTTTGTCTTTTGTGACGCGCAGCTTGCATAAAGCTCATCACACATGCTGCATGGCACAAATGTATCCTTATCACCATGGATAAACAAAATAGGCTTCTTCGCCTTTTGCACCTCTTTTGCAGCATTGCATTCATCAAGCCCATACCCTGCCATTTTTCTGTTCACAAAATCCGCAATCTGAATCATCGGAAAAGCCGGCAGATGGTACATGCTGTGAAGCACATGTGTAAATACTGCCTTAGGCGAAGTAAATGCACAGTCTGACACAATTCCCTTCACCTGCTCTGGCAGATTAAGTCCACTTGCCATAAGCACAGTGGCACCTCCCATGGAATTTCCCATCAGCACTATTCTAATGTCATTGCCTGCCTTCTTAATCATCCAGTCAATCCACTTAAGCGCATCATAGCGGTCCTTGCAGCCGAAGCCTATGAATTTTCCCTCACTTTGTCCGTGCGCCCTTGCATCTACAAGCAGCATGCTATAGCCCTTCTTTAAATAGTAATTGGATATGCTGCCGTAATCAGACATAGCTTCACTTGTGTAGCCGTGGAAGCATATGACAGCTTTATCCGTATTACTGCCATCTATCCCCGGAAAATATGTGGCATGCAGTCTTAATCCATCATCTGACTTAATCCACACATCCTCATGAGTCTGTGCTCTCATCCACTCTCCACGCGGCTTCATAAAGCTGTAATAGCTCTCCCAGTCAACCCCCGACATCTTCATCGTACGCTCCTTCTTAGCATTGTAGCGCATCATGGTTCTCCTGTAGAAATAAGCACTGCCGCCTGCCTCTGCTGCAGCAATACCGCCTAAAACACCTGCAATTATTCCCCACTTCATCTTCATCGCCTACGCTTTCTTACTGTCTATAATCTGCTTCAGGCGAAGTGCCTTATCAATATTTCCCTCCACCTTGAGCTTGCCTGTTGTAAATGCAAGAATCGGATCAATCCTTCCTTCTGCCAGCTTGAAAAGAGTCTCAGCACTGCATATAAAAATCGCATCCCTGTCAAAATACTCATACGGCTCCACTGCCAGCACACCGTCCTTTACCTCAGCATAGAAAATTCCCTCTGCCTCTCCTGTTATATTGAACTGAAAAGCAAGATGCTCGCTTATATCGCTCACATCAGAATCCATAAACAGTCCCTTTACCTTTGAAAACATATCTGCATAAGTCATATCAATTCTCCTTTTCGACCACCGGTCAACTTGTTACTTCATTACAGTATCACTTTTCCGACTGGCGGTCAATATAAATATTTTCATTTTCAAACTATTTGTTATTTTTTCATAAACTATCCAAACGTATCATATCATTATCACCAAAACCTATTCCCCCGGTAAAATCTCATGGAAGAATCACATGGATTGTGATAATATATATTAAAATGCTCGTAACTGTTCAGTACCTTCACAGTTGCGAGCCGCAAGCGCATTAGAATCAGCTGCGCTGATGGGCGCTTGCTCCTACATAATATACGTTTTCTTACGAAATATGCGGTACCGCATATTTCTGTACTGAATAGTTACAAATGTACGTTACAGATAAAAGAGGAGCCACTATGCCACATTCCACAAGACCAAATTCGGAAAAATACGAGAAGATACTTGAAGCGCTAAGAACCCTTTTAGAAACAAAAAAAATATCCCAGATATCTGTCAGCGAAATCGCCCAGACAGCCGGGATAGGCAAGGGTAGCATATATTATTATTTTTCATCAAAGGAAGCTATCTTTGATGCACTTATGGCAAAAAGCTACGAAGAGCCGCTTGCCACCGCAAAGGAGCTTGCAAAGCGCACCGATATCTCTCCGTTTGTGCGCATGGCGATGATATTTCAGGCGTGCCGCAACTCCTCTGCCGCCTTTTTAAAAATCCAGTCCGATGCCGGAAACGGTGTGCAGGAGAATGCTTTTTTGCACAACAAATACATCAATTACCTGATTACCGAGCTAAAGCCGGTGACCGGTGAAATCATAAGGCAGGGAGCAGCTGAGGGACTTATCGTGTGCCAACAGCCTGATGCGCTTGCAGAGATTGTGCTTCTTGTGCTCGTCGTAAAGCTAGACAATACACTGATTCCGTCCACAAAAGAAGAGACCGAACAGACTATCTCTGAGCTCATCTCACTGCTTGAGAAGGGCACTGACAATCCTGAAGGGTCTCTAAATTTCCTGCGTGTCTAAGGACACTATTTATGCTTTTTTCTAAAAAAATATTGGACTATTGCTGCCGGAATGATTCCTCCCAATAAAATCATTCCTTTTGAAAGCGCCGGTGTTTTACGTACAACGTGCGGTGACCTTTCCTTACTGTATCCTACATATATAGGCTTTTCTTCTTTGTCTGTGTAGTCTGCCTTTATATATCCGATAGCATTATCCTTATCCGGTACATATACCCTGATTATATCATGATGTAAATCACCATTAAAAGCTTTATATGCTGCCACTATCTCATAATCTGAGTGATGCGGCAGATACTCAAAAAAATACTGTCTATTATCAACACACCATAACAAAAGCCATATTACAAATACCATAATAAGTGCTCTCATGTCTTCTTTTTCATTTGAATTTTCCATATCCAAACATGCCTCGATTTTAATTGTATATATACGTGTTACACTAACTCCGGCACTCTGTAGCCAGCCTCACTCATTGATTTCTCAAACTCATCCACTGACATTCCAAGCTTCTCAGCTCCCCTGTTCACCGAATAGTCCCCATCCTGAACCGATAAGAATATTTCTGTACGACGTCCGGTCTGAATGCCGTTCTTCATACCTTCTCTTCTTTGTTCCTCACCATACTCTTTTGCATACTCTTTTGCATATTCCATTGCGTACTTTCTTACAGCTTCACTCATAGCACCACGTCCTTCCTTTTCTTTATAATAAGCCACTGCTTTTGACAATGCCTCGCTTTTTATCTGCTCCGGCCTGCACTGATGAAAATCTCTCATCATCCGACCTATATCATCATTACCTTCATACCTTCCATTTACATAGATAATATGCGAACCATCTCCAAAGGCTTCACCCGTTTCATCAACACGCCTTTGAATGTGGTAAAATGGCAGTCCTTTTCTGAACTTATCGTGATCATAAATAAAAATCACGTATGAATCCTTAATCTCCTTAAACTCCTGTCCTTCCTTCAGCATCCTCGCATCCATCATACTGCTGTGATATCTGGCTCTTCTGACATGCGAGCCCTCCGCATTAATCTGCACCTCGATATCAATATGCCTGCCATCGACATCTATTGCATGCACATCCAAGGTAATACATCGACCGCCAATCACTGGATTTTTTAATTCATCCTGCCCCCTGACGTCTATAACCTTAATATCACGCTCCATTATTACGCGAAGCAGCAGCTCCGTTGTCTCGATATTCTGCCCGAATACAAGACTCATCAGATTGTCATCAAACAGTGTCATTTTGTCAATCAATCTGTTGATGATTACATCGTTCTGGACATAATTATTGCCCAAAACTTCTTTTGTCTCTCCCGACATTATTCTCCTCCTGTTCAGTTGTGTAAGCAGGGAGAATATAATATCGCATGATACGAAATCTCTTGTCAATATAAAGCATCCGCAACCCCAGTCCGCTTCATTCACATAATGTTTCTCAACCGACATATCTATTTTCCCTGCTATTGATAGGTAACTTAAAGCATTGAAAATTTCCATGTCTTTGTCGAAAAATATTAAGTGGTTCTGCCCTCTTCAAAGTGATACGCACCGATGAAAATGTGTACTGTGGTGTCGCTCAACAGAAATATAATGCTTTGGCTTGATTGTAGCATTAAAACCGCAAAAGGGCAATAAAAATATCAGGCAAATTCCTATTATCCTATTATAAAAGAGAGACAGCCAGACACATCTCTTACATATGTCTGACTGTTTTTATCGCTTACTATTCAGTTTTATTATAGCTATCCGCTAAATTCTCTTGTAGTGGTACGCAAAGTATATATTGCCGGCGATTGCGGTGAGCGTCCACGAAATGACGTATATGAGGTATAATGACTGCAGTGTCTTAAAGTATGCAAACACCGTGAGCAGCCATATAATCCTGAATACGACAGAGCCCATGACCACTATGATGGTTGGCATGACGCTTTTTCCAATGCCCCTGGCGGCAGCTGTGGCATTGTCCATAAAGGCTGACACACAGTAGACGAATGCCATCACACCTATTCTGATCTGTCCATAGTGTATCACGGCATCATCGCTCGTAAAGAGCAAAAGGAACGGTCTTTGGAATATAAACAGCGCCACTCCAAGCACCAGTCCCATCAGAAACGAGTATGCCAGGGTGATGAAAAATGTCCTAAGCACCCTTTCCTTTTTTCTCGCGCCCAGATTCTGCGCTATGAAGCTGGTGCATGCGGTGTAAAATGCTGCCATCATATCATAGATGAGTGAATCCGCATTGGTGGCGGCTGAATTGCCCTCCACGACCACATGGCTGAAGGAGTTGATGGATGTCTGGATACATATATTGGCTATGGCAAAGAGCGAGTACTGTATCGCTGCCGGCACTCCGATACGAAGCACTGCTGCTGCCGCATCCCTGTCAATCGCTATATCCTTCATGCGCAGGCCGTAGCTGCCGTATGTCTTCATGAGAAACCTGATAATGAGAGCCGCTGAGATATACTGTGCTATGATGCTTGCGATGGCTACTCCTATCACTCCCAGTCTGCATACTATTACAAAGAACAGGTTGAGCACTATATTGATAATGCCTGAGATACTCAGGTATATAAGAGGCCTCTTTGTATCTCCAACTGCGCTCAGCACACCATTGCCGAAGTTATAAAGCGCAAGCGCCGGCGAACCGCACAGGTATATCATCAGATATGCTGTGGCACCGTCTATCAGCTCGGGCTTTGTATTCATTACCTCAAGCAGTGGCTTTGAAAAAGCCAGCCCTGCCACTAACAGTAAAAGTCCCGCTATAAAGCACAGGATGACCGATGTATGGACTGTCTTATGCACTCTCTGATAGTCCTCTGCCCCCATGTGTAGTGCCGTAACCGCATTGACACCGCCTCCCATGCCAAGCAGGATGCCTGTTGTGAGTGTGATGATAATTGTAGTGGATCCGACCGAGCCGAGTGCTCTTGCACCTGCAAATTTTCCCACCACTGCCACATCCGTCATATTGAAAAATACCTGAAGCAGGTTTGAGAACATGAGCGGTATGGAGTAAATCAGTATCTTCCTTGCGAGTGGTCCATTCACCATATCCAGTTCTTTGGTCTGTGTTGCTCTTGACTTCATTTTTTTCCTCTTGTAAATCTGTAATAATCTGATTAATTATAGATACATTTCATTCTTTTTTCAAGACTGTTGTTTACGCTTTACAAAAAAGATTATATAATAAAGTTAAAAAGACTTAAGAGGTAAAGAATGTTTGAAATAGTAATCTGTGATGATGACAGTGCATGCCTTGAGCAGACCTGTCAGCTCGTGAACGACTGGGAGGCTGCTATCAGCACCCCCGTCAGCGTAAAGACCATGGAAAGCGGTGATAAGCTGCTTGAATACTGTACCAAAAACAGTCCTGATGTGATTCTTCTGGATATCATGATGCCTCTCTTAAATGGCATGGATGCAGCAAGAGAGCTTCGCGAGCACAATCTGATATCTAAAATTGTCTTTCTGACCACATCGCCTGAGTTTGCCATCGAATCCTATGACGTGGATGCTACCGGTTATCTGCTAAAGCCTGTTGACAGAGAGAAGCTATATAAGCTTTTGGACAAATGTTTGTCTGCTGTGTCAAAGCCTGCCGACTCCATTGCAGTACATACTACATTTGGATATCAAAATGTACTCATGCACCATATTGAGTTTATCGAGGCGCAGAATAAGAAGGTCATATTGGCACTATATGACGGACAAAGACTTGAAGCCGTTGGCAGACTTTCAGATTATGAAAAGCTGCTCACTGTCGAAAAGGGCTTCTTCAAGTGCCACAGAAGCTATATTGTATACATGCCGGCTGTAGAGCATTTTTCAGCAACTGAGCTTGTCACAAAATCAGGCACGAAAATTTCTATTTCCAGAGGTCTTTCAAAGAGCTTTCAGGATGCCTATTTCTCCTATATGTTTAAGGAGCAGGCCTTATATCATGAAAAAGGAATAATTATTATATGCTTAATTTAATCACGAACACCGTGAGATACATACTCACTCTATACTTTGGAGTATTTGTCACTACATCTATAATAGGTATCAAAAACAATAAAAAAAATATATTGATATTAAATGCATTCTGCGTCATAGATCTGCTTTTGGATCTCGTACTCATATACTTTAAGAGCTCTGCAAGTGTGGTAAGTGCATATCCTCTCGTGACACATCTTCCTCTTTTGCTGATACTGATATTTGTTTTTCACCGGAGTGTACTCAAGTCACTGCTTGCTGTCACAAGTGCCTACATGTGCTGTCAGATATGTAACTGGATGTCTATCATCACAGAGTGGCTCGGCTACGAGTCCTGGATTGTTGATTTGACCTATATTGCCGGCATTTTTCTCACATACTTTATCGTACACAGGTTCATCGCACCGGCAATGTCCGATATTTTTGTAAAGCCCGATGTGGAGCTCATACCTATATGCATTATGCCATTTTTCTACTATATATTCGACTATGCGACAACAGTGTACACGAAGCTTCTTTACAGTGGCAGCCGCATAGTGGTCGAGTTTGTGCCATTTCTCATGTGCATCAGCTTTCTGACGTTCTGTGTGGTCTACTATCACTCGATTGAACGCCAGCAGCAGATTGCCACACAGAATTATTTTATGCAGATAAAGCAGGCGCAGTTTGCAAAGGAAATCGAGAGCATGCAGCGCAATGAGAAAAATGTTTCTCTGCTGCGCCACGATATGAGACACTTTTTGAACAATATTGCTGCCTTCATAGAAAACAATGAAAATGACAAGGCCCTGGACTACATACACAGTATCGTTAAGGCAACTGAAAAGACCACCAGAAAACGCTTCTGTGCAAACGAAATAATCAACATCATTATCATGTCCCATGCAGACAGCTTTAAGGATAAGCATATTGATTTCAGGTATTCTATATCTGTTCCATCAAGGCTCCCCTTTTCAGACATAGATATGACCTCGATACTTCAAAATGCACTGGAAAATGCCATGAATGCCGTCATGAAGCTTGAACCTGAAAAGCGCTTTATCAGACTCTCCATCTCAGAAAAAAGCGGCAAGCTTTTGATTTCTGTTGAAAATCCTTATGCCGTAAGACCTAAGCTCGTAAACGATATGCCTGTTGCGACAGAAAGAGGGCATGGACTTGGCACAAGAAGCATCCGGCAGACTTCCGAAAGACTTGGTGGCAAATGCCAGTACAGTGTTACCGATACACTGTTTATTGTAAGAGTGATAATTTAGTTTATTAAAACAGCCGGTGCATAACGCACCGGCTGTTTTGGTTCATAGAAAACATAATGATTAAATCACAATTAGAAATCTGTAAGGTTTGCAGCTCTCTTCTCAAGGAATGCTCCCATTCCCTCTTTCTTATCGTTTGTGTCATTTACAACACCAAAGAGGTTTGCTTCCATCTCAACAGCGTTCTTGATATCCATATCATATCCGTTGTTGATAGCAGCCTTTGCAACTGCGATTGCGTAGCTTCCCTTAGAGATGATCTTTGCAGCCATAGCCTTAGCTGTTGGCATAAGCTCCTCTTTTGCTACTACTTTATTAACGAGACCGATACGGTATGCTTCAGCAGCGTCAACATTGTCGCATGTGAAGATCATTTCCTTAGCACGTCCCATTCCTACTAAACGAGCAAGTCTCTGTGTACCACCAAAGCCAGGGATGATTCCAAGACCTGTCTCAGGCTGTCCGAAAATTGCGTTCTCAGAAGCGATTCTGATATCACATGCCATAGAAATCTCGCATCCTCCACCGAGTGCGAATCCATTGACAGCTGCGATTGTTACCTGACGCATATTCATAAGCTTAAAGAATGGCTCTGAAGCCTTGATTCCGAATGCTCTTGCCTGTGGTGCTGTGAAATTAACCATCTCTGAGATGTCTGCTCCTGCTACGAATGACTTGAACTCGTTGCCCTTCTTGTCAGGACCACCTGTAAGGATAAGCACCTTAACATCGTCTCTTGCCTCTATCTCTGTTAATGCTACATTTAACTCATCAAGAGTCTCACTGTTTAATGCATTAAGAGCAGCCGGTCTTGAGATTGCAAGTACTGCAATCTGATCTGCTACGTCAAGTGTTAAATTTTTGAACTCGCTCATTGTATAAATCCTCCTTAAAAAACCTATGTATGACCGACATTTCTGTCGTAATTTATAAAAAAATAGTAACACTTTGACAAATTTTTGTCAATGTCTGAATGACCTTTTTCAATAATATTTACCGTTTAATTTAATATATAAAATTTAAGGAGACAGTCTGCTTAATGCAAACTGCCTCCCTCCTTAGAAATAATATAATCAAATTATTTAATTAAATTAAATCAAAACTCAAATTACATAAGTCCATGTGTCCTGTTGTAAGCATTGCAGATCATATTTGAGTTCTTGATAAGGATATGCATAGCAATGAATGGTCCGATTCCACAGATAAGTGTACCAAATATGCACCACATCAAAACAGTGGTTCCATTCTCCTGAATGCCAAGTCCGTATCTGCCTGCATTATTTGCCAGTCTGTTGCCCAGCTTATAGTACCAGTACCATGCATAAATACCGCATGTAATCATTGAAAGCAGGATAAATGCTACGAGACCTGATGTATTCTCGCCATCTCCATCACATGCTACATTGACATCATGAGCCATCTTGTAGATGAAATAATATCCATAAATACCACATGTAATAATAGACAGGATGATGTATGAGGCAAGACCTCTGTCATCCTTTAATCTTTCTCCCCTGTATGGTGGAGGAGTCTGACCACCATTGTTCTGGTAGCCTGTATTGTACTGTCCGGCTCCGTTGTTCTGGTAGCCTGCATTGTACTGTTGTCCGGCTCCGTTATTCTGGTAGCCTGCGTTGTACTGTCCGGCTCCGTTGTTCTGGTAGCCTCCATTGTACTGTCCACCTGCATTCTGCTGGTTTGCACTGTTTCCTGTGAAGGACTGCTTTACCTCATCAAATGCACTTCCAAGCTCCTGCTCTGCTGCATTGAATGCCTCTCCGGCTTTGTTTACAAAATCCTGTGCCTTTGAAACAGGCGCTCCACAGAATGGGCAGAATTTTGTTGAATCAGGAATTTCTTTTCCACATTTCTCACAAAACATCTTCGTTCTCCTTTTCTATTTACTGTTTATTACACGGATGATACGAAACAGGATGTTGTTTTGCGGCTCAAAAACCACGACATCATCGCCTGACCATATCAATCTGCATATATAAACTATAGCAAACATAATTATAATTGTAAATATAATTATTTTATAAATTTTAATATTTATTTTAGATTTACACAAAAGCACTATTACTGTAATAGGCACAAGCCAAAAAAGCGGATGATATGCAAATGCCTTTGCCATATCCAGCTGTAAAAATGCAAGCCATGCCCTCGACATGCCACAGCCTGCACATGATATTCCTGTGATAAACTTAATTGGGCATGTGATGCCTATTGACTCCATAGCCATGTAAAGTACCACTACGGCTGTGACAGCACATATGAGCTCTTTTCTTTTCTTTTTTTGTTTATTGTCCATATAAATGTTATCTCAAAAAGTACGCACTGTAAGGCGGAAGCTCAAGGCCACCGTTTAATGTAACCTGTTTTCCTGTTATCAGGTCTGTTGCTTCGCCCTTTCCCATATCAAAGCCTGCGAAAAACGGCTGGTCAGCAGCATTGATGCACACGAATACCTTTTCGCCCTCACATTCTCGACCGAAAACACACTGTCCGTTTGTGAGCACTACCGAATAGAAATTACCGTAGCATAGTGCCTTTGACTCCTTCTTTGCTTTTGCAAGCTTTGAAATCCACTCAGTCAGCTCATTGTACTGCGGTGCTTCAAAGCATGCTCTAAGTGCCGGGTCACCATCCTCTTTTTTTGCTTTCTCGCCCCACTCACTACCATAGTACACGCAAGGGATGCCCGGCATGCCAAACGCAAGTGCATAGATTAGTGGCAGATGCTTTTCATTTGTCAGTATGCTTGCCACTCTTGTCACATCATGATTATCCACGAATGACAACAGGTGCTTACCCTTGTAAAGCGTCCACTGCTCCGGTCCGAACTGTCTGAGAAGCGAATGATTTATCTCAAACATATTCATGGAATTAAAGCTCGAGTACAGACCCTTATAGCACTCATAGTTCGTTACCGAGTGAAGCATCGCATCATTCATAATCTGGTTGTAGTCACCATGCAGTGTCTCTCCCACCAAGAAGAAATCCGGCTTTAGTGAGTCGCAGAACGCCCTTAGTCTTCTGAGGAAATCATGGTCGAGGCAGTATGCCACATCAAGTCTCAGACCGTCTATATCAAACTCGTCTACCCAGCCCTTTATCGCTGAAAAGATATGCTGTATTACATCCTCATTTCTCAGATTAAGCTTGACCAGGTCGTAATTGCCTTCCCAGCCCTCGTACCACAATCCATCATTATAGTTTGAGTTGCCATCAAAGGCTATACGGCCAAACCAGTTTACATATGGTGAGCTTTCTCTGTTTTTAAGCACATCCTGGAACGCCCAGAAGCCTCTTCCCACATGATTGAACACACCATCCAGCACTACCTTTATGCCGTCCTTGTGCAGATTGTCACAGACCTGTGCGAAGTCCTCGTTTGTGCCAAGCCTTGTGTCTATTTTTGTATAATCCCTTGTATTATATCCGTGTGTATCAGATTCAAACACCGGTGAAAAATAGATTGCATCTGCCCCAAGCTTTTTGATATGAGGTATCCAGTCATTCACTTTCAAAATTCTGTGCTCCAAAACACCATCATTCTCAAATGGCGCCCCACAGAAGCCTAACGGATAAATCTGATAAAATACACTTTCATATGCCCACATTATTTTGTCCTCCCTTATAGTTGTGTAGTGGTTTTGTATCTGTTATCTATTATACACAATTATACACTTATATGCCACAGTTTTTTGTTACTTTTTACCTAAATATAATATAACGATTAAAGGGTCAAAAGGTATTTTGCCCCTCATTTATGATTAAGCCGTCTAATAAAAATTTCTGTAGATAACGCACGCAATTACCACATGAATAAAGAAAATAAGAGGCATCCCCTTTACAAAATACCAGTGCTTTGTCTTGTGCCTGAAGGCATACATCCCTGCCCATGTGCCAGCGCTTCCGCCCAGCAGACTGAGTCCAAATAATGTCTTCTCAGGGATTCGCCATGCGTGTGCCTTAGCCTTATACTTGTCAATTCCCATGGCAGCAAAGCCTGCTATATTCATAAGAAGCAGATAAATCAGAAAAATTTTCATATAAATGATTCTCCTACATAATATACGTTTTCTTACGAAATATGCACTACCGCATATTTCTGTACTGAATAGTTACAATATATAATCATATATTAATAAGTCCATAAAAAACAAATAGCCCGGCCATTAAAGGCCGGGCCGTAAATTATTAATTCTTAGCTTTTTTAGAACCCTTAGCCGGTGCAGCCGCCTGCTTTTTGATGGCGCTCTTGCCCAGATAAAGCTTCATCACATACCACAGCTCTGTAGCGATGCAGATTGAAGAATATGTTCCGCAAAGCACACCTACCATGAGTGGTAATGAGAACTCTCTGATTGATGTATGACCAAAGATAAAGAGTAACAATACCATAACAAATGTAGTAAGCGAAGTATTGATGCTTCGTGAAAGTGTCTGTGTAAGGGACTCGTTTGCTATATCAGCAAGCTCATCTGCTGAGTACTTCTTAAGTCCGTGAAGGTTCTCACGGATACGGTCAAAGATAACGATTGTATCGTTGACTGAGTAACCTACGATTGTAAGTATACATGCGATAAACGTACTGCCGACTGAGATTCTGATAAGTGCATATGCTGTGACAACAACAAGTACATCATGTACCAGCGCAAGGATAGCACTTGAAGCAAATCTGATATCCTTAAATCTGAACCAGATATATAACAGCATGAAAATACATGAAATAATAACAGCCTTTACAGCGTTTGTTCTCATCTCTCCACTGATTGTTGAGCTGATACTCTGAGTCTCTATAGTTGATGCATCAACATTGAAATCCTTCTCAAGAAGAGCTGCGAGATCCTGTCTCTCATCGAGTGAGAGTGTACGTGTCTTTAATGTGACATCATGGCTGCCCTGGACTGTAGTAACCTGTACTGCGCTGTTGCCAAGGAGCTTTGATACTGAAGGCACGATGTCCTTCTCAACCTCTGCAGCTGTATAATCCTTGCCAAAGTCTGCAGTGGTTGATGTACCACCTACGAACTCAAGGCTGTAGTTTAATGCATTGCCGCTTGTAGCACCGAAATAAATCATGCCGCCGATACCTGCAAGTATAACTACACCTGAGATAACAAAGTATTTAACTCTGTTCTGTACAAATCTGATGACCTTTCTCTTCTTTGCCTTGCCGTAGAACTTCTCAGCTCTGACACCGACACCGTAAAATGCTCTTGTAAGGTATTTTGCAATAAAAAGAGCTGTAAACAGTGACAGAATAATTGAAATCATAAGTGTGTATGCAAAGCCCTTTACTGTACCTGAACCGAGCACCATAAGCACAAGTGCTGCGATAAAGGTTGTAACCTGTCCATCGAGAATGGCTGAAAGAGCCTTCTTGTAGCCCTCATTTACTGCAGCAAGCACTGATTTGCCACCTGCGATTTCCTCACGGATACGGGCAAATACGATAACGTTTGCATCTACTGCCATACCGATACCAAGGATGATACCCGCGATACCCGGCAGTGTAAGTGTAATCTCAAACCAGTAAATAAACAGTACTGTAAGCATTGAGTAAAGTGCAAGTCCGATAGATGCAACAACACCGAGTATACCGTAGAGTACAATCATGAATACCATGATTAAGATAATTCCGATGATTGCAGCCTTTACTGCATTTGTGAGGGCTGTTCCACCGAGCTGTGCACCAACGACATTTGACTCTAACTCCTCGAGCTGGAGGTTGATGGCTCCGACACGGATAAATGTTGCAAGGCTTGTTGCCTCATCGTAATCCTTCATTCCGTTGATTACGCAGTTACCGTCTGAGATAACAGCGCTTACTGTAGGAACACTGATGAAATGATCATCATAGTAGATACCGATTGACTGTCCGGCATCCTTAGCCTTCTTGGTGGCATCTGCCCATGTATTAATAGCCTCATCCTTGAGCTTTAATGAAACAACAGGCTCCTTTGTTGATGTAGATGATGACTGGTCATACTCAGCGCTTGCATCCTTTACATCATTACCATCGAGTATGACTGAGCCATTGGCCTTTAGTGTATCAATATCATAGTTGAGCTTGTAGCCGCCCTCAACTGATGTGTCCCGTGTGTAGTTGGCATTTCCATTACTGTCGTACTGGGCGATGAAGTACAGTGATCCCGGACTTCCGAGATCCTCAAGCACCTTGTTAGGATCGTCAACACCCGGAATCTCTACAGTGATACGGTCATCCCCGCTCTTGTATACAGAGTACTCTGTTGTGTAGCTCTCTGCACGCTCCTCGAGCTTTGCGATAGTATCGCTTACGTCCTTGTCTGAAGGATTCTTGTCCTTGATATGGTAGGTGATTGAAACACCACCTGAGAGGTCGAGACCAAGCTTGATATTCTGATAATCCTTATCCTTGGTGCTCTCACCATTAGCAGTAGCCTCCTGCTTTTGCTTTGTGTCGGTGATTACTGCTGTGGAATACCAGCCCAGTAAGCCGATACAAATGACTGCCACAAGGATAATCACCCAACTCTTTCCTTTTTTCATTTTCTTATACCTTCCTGTCATTTTGCTACCATCCATATAGGTATACAGATGGCAAATATATTCGCACACGGGTCACAAATACCGCTATCCGTTTCCCGTGACAAATTCAAATTATTGTGCATCATCTGCCATATCAGCCTCTGCTGCCTTAATCATGATAGCGCACTCTATACGCTTCTTCTGCAGCTCGCAGCCTAAATCATAGGCATCAGTGATTGTGCCGTGGAAGTTGTATGAGTTGGCGGCACAGCCACCGCTGCAATAGAATCTGGCAAAACAGTTGCGACATTTTTCCTTGGCATAAACATTACAGCACTTAAACTCATCCTGGATGTCAGTGGCCTTGATGCCATCCCAGACATTACCCATAAGGAAGTCCTCATTGCCCACAAACTGGTGGCATGGATATAAATCTCCCCATGGAGTCACTGCCAGGTACTCTGTTCCTGAGCCACAGCCGGAAAGACGCTTGTATACACAAGGGCCACCCTCTAAGTCTATCATAAAATGGAAGAAATTGAAGCCGTTTCCTGCCTTATTTCTCTTTACCATCTCTGCAGCAAGTCTGTCGTACTCATCAAAGAGCACCGGTAAATCAGAATCCTTAAGTGCATACTCATCTGTAGGCTGTGCCACAACAGGCTCAACCGAAATCTGCTTAAAGCCTAAATCAGCCAGATGAAGCACATCCTTTGAAAAATCAGTATTGAAATGTGTGTATGTACCTCTCACATAATACTTGTCCTGATGTCTGCTCTCTGCAAACTTCTGGAATTTCGGAACAATAAGGTCATAGCTGCCGGCACCCTTTCTGAAAGGTCTCATGCGGTCATGAACCTCCTTGCGTCCATCGATACTAAGGACTACATTGTCCATCTCCTTGTTGGCGAACTCCATAATCTCGTCATTTAAGAGCACTCCGTTTGTAGTGAGTGTGAACCTGAAATGCTTGTCATGAAGCTTCTCCTGCTCTCTTCCATATGCCACAAGCTGCTTCACCACATCCCAGTTCATGAGAGGCTCTCCTCCAAAGAAGTCTACCTCTAAGTTTCTTCTGCTGCCTGAATTGGCAATCAAAAAATCAAGTGCCTGTTTTCCTGTCTCATAGCTCATAAGAGCTCGTCTGCCGTGATACTCGCCCTCCTCTGCAAAACAATATCTGCAGGCGAGGTTGCAGTCGTGTGCTATGTGAAGGCAGAGAGCCTTTACAACCGTCTGGCGCTTCTTGAAATCTATGATACGCTCTTTGTATGTATCCTCTGTGAAGAGCTCTTCATTATCCTTAAGCTCATTTACCTCCTGTATTGCTTCTTCTATCTCCGTCTGTGGATACCTGTCCACAAGCTTTTCAATAATCTCCTTAGCTGAGTTGTCCTCAAACAGCTCAATAACGTCATATGTGACATCATCCACCACATGGATTGCGCCACTGTTGACATCTAAGACAATATTATAGCCGTTGTTCTTGTACTGATGAACCACTACAATATTCCTCTCTTTCTATACACATTTTAAAATTACACTGCGAAAAGAGTGTGCACCTATCAGCGCACACTCTTTAAATCCGCTTCACCTATGACTATTTGTACTGCTCGCAAGTCTGGTTTCCAACTGTACAAGATGTCTTGCAAGCTGACTGGCATGATGTCTGGCACTCGCCACATCCGCCCTTTTTAACTGTGTTCTGTAATTTTCTTGTATTTAATGTCTTTACGTGTTTCATTTTTATCTCCTTTTCATTTAGCGATGTCTGATTGACACATCATATTTGCTCACACCATTATATCACAGCATTATCAATATGAAAAGTCCTTTTTTTAGCGAAAAACAAGCGCTGAAAACATTACCAGAAGTAGTATTATCAAAAGCTCAAATATATTTTTGGATTCGCCTATATCTATGACCACTGTTGCTATCACATACGTTATCCAGTATGCTACGACCGTCACCCTGATAAAACGCCTGCGGTGAAAGCAGCATTTGAGCAAAAATCCGCACACAAGCCCCACCACTATATTGACCGCCATTGCTAGTGCAAAATTTATCCACTCCGCCATGTCGACAAAGCACTGTACTATGGAAAGTATGATAAGGCACAAAAGCGCCGTAAGATGCATGATACATATTGTTATCACAGGACCTTTGATTTTTCTCCACATAAAAACGCCCTCCACACATCATATATATGTGCAAAGGGCGGTAATTATTCATGTATGAAATTCATTCGTGATTACAGCTCACAGTTATTAACTGTTCTAGGGAATGGGATAACGTCACGGATATTGCCCATGCCGGTAAGATACATTACGCATCTCTCAAAGCCCAGTCCAAAGCCTGCGTGTCTTGCAGAGCCGTATTTTCTTAAGTCAAGGTAGAACTTGTAGTCATCCTCTGAAAGTCCAAGCTCATTTATTCTGGCAAGGAGCTTGTCGTAGTCATCCTCTCTCTGGCTTCCACCGATGATTTCTCCGATTCCCGGCACGAGACAGTCAACTGCTGCAACGGTCTTTCCGTCGTCATTCAGCTTCATGTAGAAGGCCTTTATCTCCTTCGGATAATCTGTGACAAATACAGGGCGCTTGTAAATCTGCTCTGTGAGGTATCTCTCATGCTCTGTCTGCAAATCACAGCCCCATGATACCTTGTAATCAAACTTGTCATTGTGCTTTGAAAGGATGTCTATAGCCTCTGTGTATGTCACACGTGCAAAATCATTTTCCACAACATTTCTTAATCTGTCAAGGAGTCCCTTGTCCACGAAATTGTTGAAAAATGCCATCTCCTCAGGTGCATTCTCAAGCACATAGCTGATAACATACTTGAGCATGCTCTCTGCAAGCATCATATCATCCTCAAGGTCTGCAAAAGCAATCTCAGGCTCAATCATCCAGAACTCTGCCGCATGACGTGTGGTGTTTGAATTCTCCGCACGGAAGGTAGGTCCGAAGGTATAGATATTCTTGAATGCCATAGCATATGTCTCGCCGTTTAACTGTCCTGAAACAGTAAGGTTGGTAGGCTTATTGAAGAAATCCTTTGAGAAATCCACCTTTCCATCCTCTGTCATAGGGAGATTGTTCAAATCAAGTGTGGTCACCTGAAACATCTCTCCTGCTCCCTCACAGTCACTTCCTGTGATAAGCGGTGTGTGCACGTACACAAAATCCCTCTCCTGGAAGAATTTGTGAATAGCATATGCGCAGAGTGAGCGCACTCTGAAAACTGCCTCAAATGTATTGGTACGAGGTCTTAAGTGTGAGATTGTACGAAGATACTCAAATGTATGTCTCTTCTTCTGCAGAGGATAATCCGGTGTGGATGCACCCTCAACAGTCACCTCAGTGGCCTGAATCTCAAATGGCTGCTTTGCATCAGGAGTGAGCACAAGTGTACCCCTTACGATAATTGCAGCTCCGACATTGATCTTGCCAACCTCATCATAGTTGTCTAAGCCATTTCCGTATACAACCTGGATTGGCTCAAAAAATGTACCGTCGTTTACCACGATAAATCCAAAGTTCTTTGAATTACGGTTGCTTCTGACCCATCCTCCGATAGTCACCTCTTTGTCAGCGAATTTGTCCTTGTTGCGGAAAATCTCGCGTATGTTTGTAAGTTCCATTATCTAATCCTCCATTTAAGCTACCTGCGCATCACCACAGACAGCATATTTATCGTTATTATTCGGCATCAGCGCTGCCACTTGAAGTATCCGGCGCTGCAGTGCCATCCTCAAATGTCACATTTGCTTTCTCTGTGACTGTATCAATAGCCTTGTTTACAAGGTACTGGTTCTTAAGGTATGTCTTTCCCTCATCCTTGTGTCCGCTTCCAAAATACTTGTATACCTCAGAAGCCTTGCTGAACTGGCCATTGCTGGCTGATACGATGTAATCCACATAGCTGTTGAAGGCATCATCATCCATCTTGATATTTTCCTTCTCAGCGATAAGTCCAAAGATGAACTCTGTCTTTATCTGGTCTGTCAGATTCTCCTTCCACTTCTCTGTGGCCTGATCCACTGTCATGTTGTAGTTGGACTTTAAATATTTCTTAAGTGTCTGTCCATCCTTGACATTTTCCTTGGTAAAGGAAGCAATATACTCATTGAGTCTGGCCTGTAAATACTCATCAGGAATCTCAACTGTGCTGTTGTCAATCATGTAGCTCTTTATCTTGTCCACCTCAGCGCTGTAGAGCTGCTGCTTCAAATCCTTCTCAATCTGTGTGCTAAGCTGGGCATTTGTTGTCACCCCGGCCTTTCCAAACACTGTGTTGACCTGCTCGTCTGTCATATCAGCAAGTGCAACAGGATCTGCTGAGTAAATGCCCTTTACTGTATACTCAAATGTAACTGTCTGTCCGTTTAGGTCATCTTTGCCATAATCCTCAGGAAATGTCACGTCACCCTTAACCTTGTCACCCACCTTGGCTCCGATTATAGGCTTTGTAAATCCATCGATAAAGGATGAACCGCCGACCTGACTGTTATTTGTCACATCAAGCATCACATCTGTAGCTGAGCCACCATCAAATGCTTTGCCATCCTTATATCCTGTGTAATCAACCTTGACATAATCGCCATCTGCAACTGTATCACGATCTGTAACCTGCTTGTACGCATCTGCACCATATGACTGAAGCACATTGGTCAGATATGTCTGCTTTGCCGCATCGTTTATCTCATAATCATTTGAGACAGTAATTGCAACACCTGAATAGTCTGCAAGCTTCGTAACCTGCTTTGCGTAGTCTATGTCAAACTGACCGCTTCGCATCGTCTCGCTGCCGGACTCGGTGCCTGCCTCTGTTGCGCTCTTTGAGCCACCCTTTTTGCTCTTGCCGCTTATCACAGCAACAAGCGCAATAATTACCACGATAAGTGCAATCACAATCACTGCTATGACTGCCTTCTTACCTGTATTCTTTTTCTCACTCATTGGAATCCTCCTGAAATCTGTAAGTCATGTTATTTATATGTATAATGCCCTGCCACGGCAAAAAAGCATTCGCAAAACACTATACCTGTCTACAATATCACATATCAGGTTAAATTACAACGAGTGAAAATTTCTTTATCTTTGCAAACACCGGAGGAGTATGCATCCTAAGCCCTACTGTTACCCTGGCATTCTTTTGCAGCCTTACCGGCTTAAGCAGATGTGTCACAAACCTGACATCAGCCGGGAAAATATCGCTTGTATATGTATGAACGCCACTTTCATCCTCCACATCCATAAACAGCTCAACCTCTACACCTGTTGTATTGGTTCCTCTATAGTCAACCGCTGCTATATACTCACCGGTATATTCAATATCCACCGTCTGGCTTATCGAATAGTCAAAATTGGCATCCGAAGAGATAAACACTCCATCCTTACCCAGTGTATACTGTCTTTCTTCAAGGCTTGTCTCAATCTGCCAATTATTAAATCCATCCTTAAATTCAGGATTTGAGATTAGATTTCCATGAATCATAAGAAGCTTCATGAAATCCTCCACCTCCGGTGTTTCTTCATACTCATAAAGTGATTCAATATACTTATCAAGCTCTTTAATCGGCGGATTTTTCGGATCAAAGTCCCTGATTGCATCCCAGCCCGGCAAAGCCCTGCCATGCTCGTCAAACATGCCCATATTCTCAAACCAGGTTCCCATGCCTTTACCAGGTACACCGACAGGCTCCCAGTAGTATACACCGGTCTTTCCGGTATCCTTTGACACCTCTGCTGCTATCTGCATGATTATTTCAAGAGACTTCTTCTGCTCTGCGATGCCTGCATCAAGACCTGCTGTCTCCATGAGTTCCTTTGAGATATGCTCTCCATGGCAATGCCTCCACGGATGAGCTGTCTCCACAATATAAACCGGCAGATTATATAATTTTATGAGCCTGCTCATAGTATCCTTTAAATCCATGAAGGTACCATGCCAGAACGAATAAAAGGAAAGGCCAATCGCGTCAATCGGCAGCATGCCCGCATTAAACATAGAATCAAACCAAGGCATAATACAGTTATATCTGCCTCCCTGATCCAGATGAATCATGACCTTTGTCTCCGGGAGCAGCTCCCTGACAGCTCTGATTCCCTCATTTACAAGCGCAGCCAGCTGCCTGTACTGTGGCACTGCACCATCCGGAAACAGCATACCACTCCTTATTTCATTGCCAATCTGAACCATATCCGGCGCACAATCCATGATTTTTAATCTGTATAGCACATCATATGTGTACTTGTGCACTGCCTCCTTCAGCTCATCAAAGCTTAAATTCTTCCACGCATCAGGCTTATTCTGCTGTCCCGGATCTGCCCAGTAATCTGAATAATGAAAATCAAGCAGAAAATGCATTTTGTATTTTTTAATGACATGAGCCATCTCGAGAACATATGTAAGACTGCAATACCCCTTAGACTCCGGCACCTTGTCAGGCTCATTCCATATGCGCAGACGGACTGAATTTACATTATTCAGCTTTAAAAAATCAAATACCCTGCACACATGACCTTCCCTATCCATTATTTGTATATTATTGTCAACCATCATAGGAACGGATGAAATATCCACTCCCTTTAAGAAATTGCTATCCTTTTTCTGCTTGTGCTGCTGCTTAAGCTGATACATCTTTGTGTCAGCACTTACGAGATAATCGTCAAAGCTCTTACCACTGCCCGGCTTTGTATATATGATGCCGTGACTGATAAACAGGCTGTGCTGCTCCATGACATCATACACGCGCTTTATATACTTCTCAGCAGTGTCATGTCTATTCCCAGGGATAAACACGACAAATTCATCTCCACCGAATCTATATACCATACTTCCCTCAGGCTTTTGCTCATCAAGCACTGTTGCCACAGTCTTTAAAAGCTCGTCACCGTACTGGTGTCCGTAGGTATCATTTATGTCCTTGAAATCATCCACATCGAGAAATACTATGGTGCAGCCGACATTTTGAGCTTCAAGCTCAGCAAACACAGGAATGACCATCTCATTGCATGCCACACGATTGTATAGGCCTGTGAGCGCATCATGGTTGTAGAGATTCTTAAGCTCATTATTTGTATTCTCAAGTACCTTTTGCTTAAAAAGATTCTCAAGCCTCTTGAGCAGGGCAGACTGTATATCAAACTGCTCAGGATGGTCGTACAAAAACTCAGGATTCCTGAGTATTACATAGCCCACTATCTCGTCCCTGAAATGCAGCGAGCAATACATATAGCAGGTGTTTTTATCTACACTCTGCATGTACTGCATAAGGTCATTTACACTCTTAAACTCAAGCTTTCCATTGTCCTTGTCATCCGCATAGAGTACAACCTCGTCGTCAATATCATAGCCATGCTTCCTAAAGTGTGCATTGTTCCTTGCAGCTGCCAGATCAGAAACACCGACCACATACACTCCGTCACACTTCATGCTCTGTATATAGTCAGAGTATCTCTCAAACAAATCATAGTATTCATTGCACTCCTCGAGCTCTTTCTGGAGGATCATTACTGCATCCTCCTCCTGCTCTTTTGCAACGGAGCCTTTGATAATATTCTTTATGTAATTACGATAATCCACTCTGCCGGTATTAGGGCATCCGCAGCTCTCAGCCGGGATAAACTCAGAATCAAGGTATTTATCAGAAGCATCGCCCGTGCCATTCCAAAGCGCCTTAAATATCTCAAGAGCATTTCTGCCTATATTGCCCCTGTTGTGATCCACTGTTGTAATCTGTGGGTTAAAATACGCAGCCTTATCCAGATTGTCAAAGCCTGTGACCTTAAAATCCTGTGGTACCTTGTATCCAAGAACCTCTGCTGTCGCACACAGTCCTGCTGCTATATTGTCATTTGCACATAAAAAGACATCCGGTAACGGCTTTTTGCTCTCGTGCCAATCACTCATATACCTGACACCTGTCTGATAATCAAAATCACCAAACATGTACATATCAGCTGTAAGTGGTATGCCATAATCACTTAAAGCCTCCTTGAAGGCCTCAAAACGCATTCTGTTCTCATAATGATACGGCGGACCACCTGCAAACACAAAGCTTTTGCAGCCATGCGCATAGTACATATGATCCATTACCTTGCGAAACAGCCTCTTATTATCGTTGCCTACATAGTAAAACCCATCAACCTTATACCCGATACTCACTACCGGCACATTTACCGACTGAAGCTTTCTGACCATATACTGTATCTCATCCAGGTTGGTCGTATTGGTGCAGTCAAATACCACTCCGTCGAAGCTGTTTAAATCAGGCAAATCGTTCAGCGCATACTCGCCTTTGTTAAACTTTGAATCCTGACTCCAGGTTCCGTTGGTGTTGTAAAAATACAGGCACACATCCAGTCCCAGCTCTTTAGAGCCTTCCATGATACCCTCAACCCACGAATATGTTACGTATCTTCTCCAGCCATCAGCCAGAAGAGCAATTTTCTTCATTAATAAATACCCCTTTGCGTCTTCTAAAGACCTTTTCCAAAATATAGTTCTATTATACTACGATTTTACCTATTCTTGCAATAAAGATTGATTTTTTTTAGCATATTTGATAGAATTAGTTTAAATAAGCAAATTTTTAGGAGGGATACGTTTTGAATCCAGCATTAATCGTACTTATTGTTATCGCAGTAGTGCTTGTGGTAGCATTTATAGTATTAACAATCCTCGGTAAAAAAGCACAGAAAAGAAAGGAAGAGCAGGACGAACAGATAGCTGCTGCATCACAGACAGTCAATATGCTAATCATTGACAAAAAGCGTATGAAGCTAAAGGATGCCGGTCTCCCACAGCAGATTATTGAGCAGACACCAAAGCTTATGCGCCGCTCAAAGCTTCCTGTAGTCAAGGCCAAGGTCGGACCAAGAGTCATGTCTCTTATCGCAGACGAGCAGATCTTTGATGAGATTCCTTTAAAGAAAGAGGTCAAGGCTTCTATCAGCGGTATCTACATCACAGCTGTCCGCGGTATCAGAGGTCCTCTTGAGAAGCCTAAGAAGAAAAAAGGCTTCCGTGCAAGAATGGCAGAAAACTACAGCAAGGCCAACGAACAGCTCAAGGCTGAGGAGGCTGCAAAGGCTGAAAGAAAAGCTGCTAAAGAGGCTGCCAAAAAAGCTAAGCAGAAATAATATCATGATTTAATTTTCATGTACATAAACAGAGCATGTGGGATGACTTTCATCCTCACATGCTCTGTTTTTTATATGCTTTATATATTTTTTACCCCATAGGCCTGGCAGACTTTTATGCAATTTTGACTGCTGCGCCTTTTTTCTTCACAGCTATATTAATGTGACAATCGCCTACAAATTCATAGTTGACATCAAGTGCATACTTTACCTCTGCCCTTATCTCGTCCTCAGTCTCCTTTACCTCTATGCTTGTGGCATCAATACCTATCTGGATACTTCCAAACGGTGTATAATAATATGTCAGGTTTTTCTTTCCCTTCTCAAATATCATATGTACACTCATAGGTCCCTTGCGGGTGAATTCAAGATAATTGTCATTGAATTTAAGCATATTTTTGAGTGTCTGGGTCTCGCCCTCCATTATCTCCTCAAAAAGCACATAGTGCTTGTTATTTCTTATATAATACTCTCCCGGAGCTATAACCTCTACCGCATCAGACTGCTGATCCGGTGCAAGCTGCAGGCCCTTTAATGATACTACTACATCCTTTGTCATTTCTTTCTCCTTATCCTCTTGCATATCTAAATTAATTCACGCTTTAATAATTTGTCATCACATATTTTCTTTTAATATATTTTTTCAGCATGAATATACTAACTGTTTTATCTGAAAATATCAAGGATTTTTAGTTTTATTTCATATTTTCCACTGTCAAATATGCTCTCATACTCGTCCGGAGTGAGTACTTCCTTAAGATTTTCCTTTGCTTCGTCCTCCACCACCTCGTACACACTGCCCCTAAAGCACATGTTTGGATACAGCACGCACCACCAGTTATGACCGGCTCCATCGCCCAGTGTTATTTCAAGCGCCTCGTAATTTCCCTCAGGAAATGTATAGTCCCCATACGTCTTTTCCGGGAAATCGGTGTGTGTAAGCTCTGCCGATGCGCCATATGTAAAACCGTTTGCTGCAAGCGTCTCCTTTGATACCGCTATTATTTCGTCCATATGGTCATTTACAGTGGCTCTGGTTTCTTCAATATTTTCGCACTCCAACAGGTATGGCTCAATATATGCGCCCACTGCATCGCGCACCTGCTTTTTCACATTCTGGTCTGCCTCACTGTCGCTGTTTGCCAGCACGTGGAAACGCAGGATTTTGCCGGCGATGGATTTTTGCATGTCTGCTGCACACGCTGTACTATTGATGCCTGTGGCAGGTGCATGATTTTTTGCAGCTATCGCTGCCGCAAGTGATATTATTGCTATGGTTGTTATTATTATTTTCTTTCTCATGTAAACAAGTATTACCTTATTTGACGAGCTTATTCATCCTTTTTGAAAATTTTACCGGGTTTCATGAATTTCATTCGTATAGTCATCCAATAAGGTGCCAAGTGTAATTATCGGTTTCCCATCCTCATGATTCTCCTTATTCATTTTCTGCTCATAATAATCACCCATGTTATCAAAGATATCGTTTATATCGTCTGCTATGCACACATATGTGTTTCTCGGAAATTTCTTTGATGTCTTACAGTATTCCATGAAGCTTGCATAAGCTGCTTTATCATTTCTAAGCGTTTTTCCTATTAATATCACCTTCAGATGATTTGTATCGGCCTTCTGTGACAGCCGCTCCTCAAAGTTGTCCACGGCTGTTTTGATATCATTTGCATATTCGGGTTCGTAGGATTTGTCCATGTTATAATAAAACTCTATATAGCCGCTATTTTTATTTGCCAAATCATCTCTGTGGATAACATATGCTTTGTAATCAGTTACCTCTTTACCTGTTACTTCTTTATCGGTTATTTCATCAGTATCTACAGCTACAACATCCACCGCCGCAAGTGTCGGAAAGCAGCGCTCCTCAAGCTCCACTGCACTACAGCCGGTCAGCATAAGGCCAATCGTCAGCACTACTATTACCGGTATCGCTATACACAATAAAAATCCAAGATATTTTTTCACGATTTCACCTCCACTTTCAAGAATATATGCTAAGGTCACTGTGACTGCTATGACAAAAATGATGCACCAGCTTCTCATAGTGCTCTTTTCCTCGTCATGGCTTTTCTGTCTGTCAGAGCCAAATTGCTTATTGCTGCAAGAATGCCGGTTTTTATTAAATGTAAATATAACTTTTCTCGTATTTTCAGCAAAATTCTCACATCTTAAAACCGCATAATAAAGGCTCATATTGAGTACTGAAAACAGCGTGAAAAACCACACCGACAGCATCAGTGCATCTGCCCTCTTAAAGAAACTTCCCTTTATCTGCACATCACTCATCAGTACGACAGCCGGAAACTCGATTTCTGACAATGAATATTTTCCGAAGCTCCCAAGCAATACCGCATACAATAAAAACAGGATGCCTGCATATGTGAGTATTGCTTTGCTCACACTCCATCGTATCTGTGAAGCAGTGCGTTCCCTTACAAACAATATGTTGAACACGGAAATGGATGCTGCAAACACATAGTACGCTCCCGCGAATATATCCGCTATGCCAAAGTCCACACCGACTCTGTCCTTAATCATCAGATAGTCAAATCTCACATCCGATATCGCAAACAAAAGCATAGCAGCAAGCGGTATCAGCACAAAGAAAAATACCACTTCGTATACTCTGGCACGACACTCTACTCCGCCACTTAGCGCATAAGCGCACACTAACATTATCACAAGAAGTACAACTGTAAATGACTCATCCGGTATAAGGCTGTCACGTATCAGCTTTACAAATATCCATGCAAGAAATGCGGCCTGTGACAGTTCGTATATCACAATAATTGAATCATAAATTAACATTTTTGCATGTGTTGTTTTACCAAAGCTTCTGTCATATATACTTTTCTTCTGTTCTCGTACCTCGCTTACTATCCACATAAATAGCCATGCCATGAAAACACCAAGTGCGATTGAGATAAAACCATACTTTCCCAGTTTCGCCAGATTGTTTGGAAGCACCAGTGTGCCGACTCCAAGCAGATTAAAGACGTATAGTCTGTATAGCTGGCGGGGCGATATGCTTTCGTTTTGTGCAAATGTATCTCTTTTACCCATATTTATAGCCATACTTTAATTCCTTTCAAAGTAAAGTATGGCTATAAAATACAATTAATATACAATTCTTAATCTATCATTTTTATCCTGGTATTCCCTATTCCTCTTTTATGTCAATATTCTGCACCTTATCCTCACTTATGAATATCTTTGCATTTGGAAATGCCTTACACAGGCTTTCTACCTCAGTTTCATCTTTTGACAAAGGGGTATCATATATGCATATCGTTTCCAGATTCTTTAGCGATTTTAGATCATCTGCATCTTTTATATTGCTACCCCATAAGTATATTTCTTTTACCTTTGAACAATTTTTGAGAAAACCGAAATCACTAACTGTACTATCGTAAATCTTAATAACTTTCATATTGCAGCATTTTGCTAAAAAATCAAAATTTGAAATATTACAGTTTTCCAAATAATTTGAAAAAGAAAAAATTTCTATTCTTTTCAAACTTGGGACTATATCTGATAATTCTTTTTGATACTTTTGTGCCTGCTCATATAATAAAAAATCAATGTCTTCCTCTTTTTTTAATGGCTTCCATTTATCGCCTCCACCATTTATTGTTAATATCCTCAAATTTTTACAAAGTTTTATATCTTCTAAAGTATCATACTTTCCTGGAAAACCTATATTCAATTCCTTTATAGCATATACATCTTTATATTTTACATTCTCTGGATTAACGTTTGGTCCAATTGTTCTGCTTATCTCATATGCCATGTTGGAGTCTTTAAATTTTACATGACGATTCATGTATATATATCCAAGTATCACCACGAATATTACCACAAGTATTACCAACATTATATATAGATTATTCTTTTTTTTATAAAAATTTTTTATCATACCACTATTCCCCCTCATTATAATTTTCAATCACATTAAAAATCAAAGGATCTCTATTCATTATTTTTATACTATTTAGAATAATATATATATCTTCATATTTTTTAGTTTTATTAAACCAAGACATATTTATCCCATCTTTAGGATATCCAATTTCAATCGCAAAATCTCTATGCTCTTTCATGTACTTATTATAGGATTCAACAATCTTTTTCGTTTCCGGTCCTGGATATAAATATATCTTACACGTCTCTGGATTTTCATTTACATCATTTGCAACACATATTAGTCCAAATTCATCAACAATCCAACCAATGTGATTGGCAAATTCACTCACCGATATTGTTTCCGCTGTTTCTAATTTACTCTCACTATTATCACAAATATCACAAACTGACGATATAATCCCAGACCCCGGGATTTTACCAATTAGCGAAGATGTTATCTGATTTACTACACTATCCGACAGCGTACCAAGCATATTTGTATTTTTATCAACTCCTGCATTTGCCCTTATGTACTTTATCCCTTTGTTCGCAAGATCATCCTGTCCTCCCTGATCAAATCCAGCAAATGAAGTGGTCATTACTTTTTTATTGTTGACTTCTCCTTCTATTATTGTTGGCTGTGAAAAATATGGATAATACACAGCAGTCAAATCTCCGGCTTTATTATTTTTAATATCAATAAGATTAGAATTTAACTCTTTTATAGTACCATCCAGCTTTATTTCTCTTACCATAACCAGGTCTTTATTTTTACCAAACTCTTTAAAAAAAGTATTATACTGTGCTGCTGTAGAAATCCATCTATTTCTTTCATCACTTTCTGATGTATATCCTATTGCAATCCATATTTGTGTAACCCTGTTTATAGCTGCAGATAACCCATTATATTTTTTATTTAAAGAGTACCAATACTTTTCTGTCTTTCCTTCAATACCATTATCAAAAACAACAGGATTTCTTTCTCCGTTCTTTGGTTTCTTAATCGTATAGCAATCTACCAGAATTTCCTCTAAAATGTCGGCATCACCATTTTTAATAATATATTCCGCAATCATATTGTATTCTTCATCTGATATGTCATCGGCATCTTTATCTAATATATTTTTCCAATTTACTCCTATTATATTCTCTGTTTCCTTTGGAAGCGAATTTATAAATCCATCTTTTGAAAAGTTATTCTCAAAATTCACATCTGAAATTGACTCTTTTAATTTATTAATTATAGTATCAAAATCTGTCATCCTATCATTAAAATCTCTAAATATTGTTGCATAAGTTTCATCAACATTAATTACATCCCTAAAAATATCATCAATCTTTTTTGCTGTATAATTCTCAAAATCTGATATATCTCTTAGATAGCTTTGAAAATTTGACAAATCATCTTCAAGTTCAAGCGAATTAAAAAAATTCGATATATTTAATGGTATATCGCTAAAAAAATCCAGTATCTCACCATCATCTGAAACTCCTGACTGCAACGCATCATAAGCCTCCTGTGTAAATTTTCTTATTCGTCCCATTTTATTTTACTTCTCCTTTTATCTGTTCAGCACATCTCTGGTCTGTATCTTCAAAATTACCATTTATTTTTACGATAAAATCAGCCGTTGCCTGTATAAGACCTTGTAAATCCGTCTTTACATTTTCAATTATCTTTTCTCCCTCTTGTATGGCAGTGTAGGCCATGCCTTCATCACCTTCCTGCTTACTTTTTGAAATATTAACTTCATTTATTTCATTTATCAATTCCTGTAAGTCGTTAACAGCTTCATCAATACCATTTCTATCAATTTGTAAAACATTGCTCATAACATATTCTCCTTAGTAAATTTCTCTGTCTGCCTCATCAATATCCTGTATAAATTTTTGCATATTGCTTTTATTGTTATCGCACAAAACTCCTGCTGTCTTAAATAGTAACATGCTTGCAGTGTCCGCAAAACTATATAATTTTTCGGCAGTAAGTCCTTTCATACTTCCATCATCTATAATCCCTTTTAATATTCCGATATATTTAATAATAATATCATCTATCTGTTTTCCCTCCTCCATATATGCCTGTGAATACTCTCCTATATAATTATCATCAATAATAATTATATTTCTACTTCCCAAAGGATTCATAACTGCCACTATCCCAACCTCCTCAGTTCATACTTTAAGATTTGTCTTTTATACATTATTGAAGAAATCATGTCATATTTTTCTTCTAACATATTTTCATTATTAAGAATCTCTTTGTCCATCTGTTTCATCATATTCAATAATCTATTACTGTTAACATTATAACAATTGCCAGATACTCGATCGCTCATTCTTCCTACATATCTTTCAACTAGCTTAACATTCTGTATTAAACATGACATATTCTCTAATTTTATCTTTTTTTTCTGCCTTTTGATTTCATACTTATCGCATTCACTCTCAAAACGTTTTTGCGTGCACTTTTGATTTTTTATGATTTCTTCAAGATTTTCAGCCTGTGATCTGAGTTTAACTATATCATTGTCACAGGCAATTATACTTTTTCTTATTTCTTCTTTTCTTTTTTGTTCCATAACCTCTCTCCCTTTAGCGCAAATTCATACATAATATACATGTTATCATTTGTATTGTTTAATTACAATAATACAATTTTACCATTTTCATCAACTTATTTTGTCCGATTTTCTTTCAGCTTCCTGCACTCCTTTTCTCTTGCAAATACAGGCCGCCTCCAAAGTCTTCGAAGCGGAAATCGTATGATACTGTCCTTTTCATCCTCGCCGCCTGTCAGCTCGCTGCCCACGAATGGCATCATGTATGGATAACCACAGCTTTTGAGCTTTGCAAGATGCAAAAGTATCACCATCAGACTTATTAAAAATCCAAAGTATCCAAGCCATGCCGACATAATTATTACAGCGAATTTGAGTATCCTAAATGAAAATGCAAACTCCTCACTCGGTATGGCAAACGAGCAGAGTGCGGTGAATGCAACCAGGATGACCACTATAGGGCTCACTAAATTTGCATCCACTGCTGCCTGTCCGATTATGAGGCCTCCGACTATGCCTATCGTATTTCCCATGGCTCCGGGAAGTCTTATGCCGGCTTCGCGAAGCAGTTCAAAGGACAGCTCCATCATGAGCACCTCTATGAGCTGTGGAAACGGGCAGCCGAGTCTTGCTTCATAAAACGCCAGTATGAGTGGTGTCGGCAGTATCTGTGTATGAAAATTTGTGACCGCCAGATAAAGCCCCGGCAATGTAAATGACATAAAGGCTGCCACGTACCTTATCAATCTGGCAAAGCTTGCCGCTATCGTTCTGTTATAGTAATCATCTGCGGTTTTTAAAAAATTGTTCATGGTGGTTGGCAGTATTATTGCTATCGGTGAATTATCGCACAGCACCACCACCCTCCCCTCTAGGAGCGCATTTACCGCCACATCCGGCCGCTTTGTGGTCTGAAGCTGTGGGAACGGTGAATACCATTTTGCCTCAGCAAACTGTTCAAGAACTCCCGAGTCACCCACATGGTCTATCACATAGCTGTCCAGATTCTTTTCCACTTCCTCTACAAGCCCCGGTTTTACGAGGTCTCTCACATACAATATGTCCACATTGCTGTGTCCGCGAAGCCCCTTTTTCACCTCTTTACACTTTAAGCGAGTGCTCCTTAACCTGCGCCTGATAAGTGCAGTATTTATCTTTATTGAATCAGCAAAGCCCTCATTTGAGCCTCTTATGACCTTTTCCGAATCAATCTCCTGAATTGACATGGCGGGATATCCCTTGTCTGGAAGCTTGAAGGCATCCGGATAGCCATCCACAAAAAAAATCACGTCTCCTGTCAGCATCATCTGGGCTGCCTCATTAACCGTGTGCAGATGTGCAAATTCGGATAGAGCTGCCTGATTTTTGTCAAGTACTTCCTTAACCTGATCCCGGTCTATCCCTTCAAGGTATGATGTAAATCGTCCAAACGCACTGTTATTGATACCGGAGCCTGCACATGTCACCTCAATATATGCAACAAAACACTTTATGGAAGCATCACGCCCCAGATACATCTCCTGCATCTTGATATCTGAGCAGTCAGAATATATCTGCCTGAAGCTTTTTATGTTCTCATCTATGTTTGTGGTCATCTTTAACTCTCCTATATACCCAATAAATCCCGTAAGATTTAAAATCCCTGATATAGTATGACCATACAAGCCCGCAAATATCCCTGATTACTTATTTTTTGCTATTATCTAAGCCACTAACTAAGCCACTAAAAAAAGGCCGCCGTTCACACGTCAGTGCAACCGGCAGCCCCTGGTTTTGTTATATTATTTTGTATTTTATTATCTTTGTCTGCTATAATCTTGTTATATTTCTGTTTTATTTCTTCTCTTCATCCTGCTTTTGTATCACAGCCTTCACAGCAACCGCCTGATTGGCCACATGCGTATGCATTTCTGTAGTCACAAGCTCCATATTTCTTGACTCAAGCGCCCTGTAGATGGCGTCATGCTCCTTCACAAGCATCGGATAATTCTTTGGGTCCTTCAAATACTCCACTCTGTAGCGGTACATCTGCTCACGGATATTGTTCATCATAGATACAAGCTTCGCATTGCTGGTCGCCTCATAGATAGCATCGTGAAACTTCACATCCTCCTCAGCTATCTTTTTCACATCTCCTGAGTCCATGCTCCTCTTGAACTCGTCCTTTATGGTTTTTAGATTCGCAAGCTGCTCATCACTGATTTTCTTACAGGCTATTTTGGCTGCAAGCTCATCAAGAGCCTCTCTCACCTCAAGCACATCCTCCATATCCTTGAGAGTCATCTTGGCAACCTCTGCGCCCTTTCTCGGCATTGTGACTGCAAGCCCCTCCTGCTCAAGCATTCTGATTGCTTCACGTATAGGTGTACGGCTGACTCCAAGCTTTGACGCAAGCTGCAGCTCCATAAGTCTCTCTCCCGGCTTGAGCTCGCCCTTTAAAATTGCCTCACGAAGTGTATTAAACACCACATCACGCAGTGGCAGATATGCATCCATATTTAAAGTTAAATTATCAGTCATCAAACTTCTCCTATCTCTTGTATTATCATTCTCACATATAAGAAAAAAGTAACTATAAAGCCCCCGCTGTGCTATCCGGATATCACGTTATTTGCGATTATTGTATACAGATGTCAGATACACCTGTCTGGCAAGATGTGAGCTTCTCATGGCTTTGTACGCTTTCTTTGCAGTATCTTCATCGTCAAACAGTCCAAAAACCGTCGGACCACTACCGCTCATCATGGCTCCTACCGCGCCATTTGAAAGCATATGCTTCTTTATCTCATCTATCACCGGATAATTTGGTATGGTCACAGTCTCTAAGACATTTCCCATATGTGCTGCGATATCATGCAGATTCTTAGCCTTTATATCATCTATCAGGCGGTCTATATCCGGATGAATAGTCGTATCATCAAGCTTCAGATTCTGGTACACAAATTTTGTGGATACCGAGATGGACGGCTTTGCAATAAGCACCGGACACTTTACCATTGGAGGAAGAGGACTAAGCGCCTCTCCTATGCCCTCGGCCAGCGCCGTGCCTCTCATAATACAGTATGGTACATCCGCCCCTATCTGCACACCTCTTTCCATAAGCTGTCTCTTTGTCAGTCCCAGTGAAAAAAGCCTGTTTACACCTATAAGCATAGCTGCCGCATCAGTACTGCCCCCCGCCATCCCTGCTGCAACAGGAATACGCTTGTCCAGCTTCACTGATACACCGTCAGTTATAGAAAACTCATCCATCAGAAGCTTTGCAGCCTTGTATATGAGATTGTTCTCGTTTACAGGGAGAAAAGACAGATTGGTCTGTATCTGTATGCCCGGCTCCTTTGTCCTTTTGATATCAAGCCTGTCATACAGATGAATGGTCTGCATAATCATACGGACCTCATGATATCCGTCCTCTCTGCGCCTCACAACATCCAGCCCCAGATTAATCTTGGCTAATGCTTTTAATGAAATATCGTTATTACTACCCATATTGTATTACCTCTGTTTTTTGTATACAAGGATTATAACACACCCTGCCAAAAAGAGCAAATTTAAATATTCTCATTTAATTGTTCATTTTCATTACTTTTCAGATTTTCCATGTATTGCACAAAAACACTATGTTCACATAGTACATGTTTACTAGATTTAAAAAGTAACCCTCTAACGCACCACAACAAAAAGCCTCACAGCATATCAATAATGCTTGTGGGGCTTTTTGTTAAAAGTTTTTCTAAACTCGTATGTACAATTTTTCTATTTCTTTTCCAATATAAATTTGCTAATCAGCTCGTTCATTGTCTCCGCCTGTGCTGAAAGCTCCTCACTTGTTGCTGATGTTTCCTCTGCATTTGCTGAGTTTGACTGTACAACATCTGATATCTGATTAATGCCAGCCTCTGCCTGCTCCATAGCCTTTGCCTGCTCATCTGCAATCTCGCTGAGTTTTTGAGAAGAATCTGCAACTTCCTTCATACCATTGATAACCTTTTCAATAGAAGTACTTACGCGCTCTGCAGCTTCATTACCCTCGTTAGATACCGCAATGGCACTCTCTATAAGCTGACGTGTGTCAACTGCAGCCTTGGCACTCTGCTCTGAAAGACTTCTGATTTGTCCCGCAACAACTGCGAATCCTTTACCTGCCTCACCTGCACGCGCTGCCTCGATAGCTGCATTGAGTGAAAGAAGGTTTGTCTGACTGGCAATATCCTCAATCTCAGAAATGATATTCTCAATCTGCTTAGATGTATCATTGATGCGTCCGATAACATCAACCATGCCCTGCATCTCTGTATGGCTGTGATCTGCTTCCTCAGCATACTCCTGTGCAATCCTGTATGTATCATTGAGCTTCTCAGATGTTTTCTCAACACCGCCTGTGATATCTGCAAATGTAGCCTGAAGCTCCTCAATGGCTGCTGACTGATCCATAGCACCTTCTGCTATTTCCTGTGCTGCCTGAGCAAGGTTGTTAGAACCTGCTGTAACAAGTGATGATATCTCATTGATATGTGACATAACATCATTCATCTGTGTCTTCATCTGACGCATTGCCATGAGAAGTCCAATAAAATCTCCGGTATATTTATCTTCCATGTCTGATGAAACTGTATAATCTCCTTCTGCCATCTTTCCAAGAAGCTTGTCAGAGTCAGATATGATAGTCTTAAGGTCTGCTGCCATGTTTTTCGCAACCCCTACCATATCAGCAATCTCATCTTGTGAATCAACTGCCGGGAATGGAGCCTCAAGATCACCCTGTGCAAATGTACGCAATCTCTGTTTTAACTCATCGAGTGGTTTAGAAATACCAACTGCAACTTCGTCCCCGATTTTCATCGAGATAAAATATGAACCGACAATGATAACAATAACAATACCAAATGCGGCATATGATACTAATGATAATATCTTGCTTAAATTATCTCCCTCTGTTACCTTTGCATCCATAAGGGCAACAAGCTGCTGATATATCTTATCATATGCAGGTGCAAGCTCTGCTACTGCTCTCTCCTCGGCCTCCTTCTGTGTCTCAGGATCTGTAGCATTCTCACCTAACTGTCCAATCTCATCATCGAGACTCCAGTATGAGTCGAGCTTACTGTTTATATCATCATATATAGCCTGCTCCTCACCTGTCTTTATAGAGCTTTGCAGCTCTCCCCAGTATTTTTGAAATGATTCCTTTTTAGAATCATGTGTATCAGACATCTTACTTAATGTGTCAGAAGATGTATAACCGATAAGAGCTCGTGTAGCGCTTCGTGTCTCTGAGAAGGTTACCATAACCTTTCCTATATCTCCCTGTGAAAATCCGTAAAAGGTTAGTGCGCTGGAATATCTCATTGATACAATAATCATAAGAATACCCGCGATAACCCCCGATGCCGATGCTACAAACGTAGTCAGTCTGAATCCTTTCTTTAAACGATTTTTGATGCTAAGTGCTTTCCACTTTGACATATCTAATTTCATGATATTTCCTCCCCATGAATAATGATACTTATATACTATTCTTTTATTATACACCTCTCAAAAAATTATACAAGTGCTAAAAAAGGTGGCTGCACGATGCGTGCAGTCACCTTTTCGTAATTCATAAATCACATTTCGCATATAATATTCGTTCCATCACGACACTTTTACATACACATCCGGCTTCTAGCCCTGTACCTGAGTGTCCTCTGTGCCATTCTTCCAGTCATCAAACTTCTTGAGCACTGCATCATAGGTATCCTGGCAAATTGATGGCAGCTTGTCTCCCCAGGCTCCTGTTGCCTGTGAAAAGCCTTTCTTGAATGCATTCAAAAGCTCATCAGCCTTGTCCTTGTCGCCTCCCGACAGTGCCTTTGCAAAGTCAAGAATACGGTCTGAAGTCTTCTCAACGCCCCAGTATCCATCCTCTGCGATGTCCTTTTTGGCCTGCGCTATCGTATCTGCATCTACAGTCAGATTCTCAAACAGACTCTTTAAGCCCTGTGACTTGTCCCAGGTTGAAGCCTGTCCTGTCATGGACTTTCTGACGATCTCGATAAGCTGCTGCTGTCTGGCGTTGGCATCATCCTTAAGTGCCTGTACCAGTGCATCTCTGTCTGCCTTGCTCATCTTCTGGTTTACTGTGCTCTTTGCAGTATCCTTTGAATCATCCTTGCTGTCTGATTTCTCATATACAGCTGCCTCCTCGCTGAAGCCTGCAGTCTTTGCATCCGACTTATCCGTCTTTGCATCCTGCTTCTTTGAAGCGGTATTGGTATTCTTTGTCTGCGCCTCGTCCTTTGCTGTGACACTCTGCGCCGCTACTGCTGAAACTACACTTGAAATAGCATCTAACATCTCTCATCCCTCCCTGGTAATGTGCGTGCGGGAATCCTTTCCCGCTATACTATTATCAACCTGTATAGCGTCTGATATAGCTAAACAGTTTATCTCTTATATTGTGTATCGGCTGTTTTGCGTCTGTTGCTTATAGCTTTAGCCGTTATTTTTTCAGCTTTCTGCCAAATATAAATGTCGAAAAATATATTACCGATGCGATAATCACTATCATCGGGCCTGTTGCCACATTGGTGTAGTATGACACTGCGAGGCCGACTATACCGGAAAATACTGAAAATATCACTGAAAAGAAATGATACTCACGCATATTTTCCGAAATATTCCTTGATGAAGCCGCTGGTAATATAAGCAGAGCATTTATTATAAGTATACCTATCCACTTGATGGATAGCATAACTATGAGTGCTACAAGCACCGCAAACAGATTATCCAGAAGACGCACATGGATACCCTTGCTTTTTGCCACGCTTCTGTGTATGCAGATGGCGTTGAGCTTATTAAAGCAAAGCACCCAGAATACTATAGTGACCACAAAAATCACGATTAGATAAACTATCTCCGTCTTTGTGATGCTTAGCACATCGCCCACCAGTATACTTGAGTATTTGCTGAAATTGCCGCCCTTTGACAGTATCGCAAGACCTATCGCCACAGAGCACGATGAAAATACCGATATAATGGTATCTGTTGACGCAGTGTTCAGACTGCCGATCTTGTTTAAAAGAAGCGCAAACACTATCGCAAATATCACCATGGCAAGTGAGGTATCAGCCATGCCGCATACCACACCTACAGCGATTCCGGTAAGTGCCGAATGTCCGAGCGCGTCTGAAAAGTATGCCATTTTTTTGTTTACAATCATGGTTCCCATTATGCCAAATAGCGGTGTGATGATGAGCACAGCGATAATGGCATTTCTCATGAAATCATATTGAAGCCAGGAGGTTATATTCATTTGTGCTTCTCCTCTCTCACCCAGGATTCCTCTCCTGTGTAGAAAATTCTCTCAAATTCCTTGCTCTCGAAGACTTCCTTCACAGTCCCCTGCTTTGCAACGGTCTTATCAAGCAGTACAACATGGTCTGCGTACTTTGCAACATAATCCAAATCATGTGATATGAGTATGATTGCAAGGTCATAGTGAGTCTTTAAATAATCCATGGTCTTATAGAAAAGCTCCATGCCGTTTTGGTCTATTCCGGACACCGGCTCATCCAACAGCAGCAGGTTCGGCTCGTCCATGATTGCCATGGAAAGAAGCACTCTCTGCAGCTGTCCTCCCGAGAGGTTGCACACCTGCTTGTCGATAAGCTCCTCAGCCTCAAATACCTCGAGTGTCTCCCTTATCTTTGCCTCTATCTTTTTACTCTTTGGCAGAAAAACAGGATAATTGTACTGATAGCTTGCTATGAGGTCATACACGCTGACCGGTGTATTTTTCTCAATATTGACAGACTGCGGCACATAGCCGATTTTAAGCTTAGCCATATGTCCGTCCTTAGTATCCTTGAACTCAATCGTACCGGTGTGAGGTATCTCGCCTAGTATTGCCTTTATGAGTGTAGATTTTCCGGCACCGTTTTGGCCTATTATGACATTGAAGGAGCCACAGTGTATGTGCATATTTACATCCTCAAGCACCGTCTGCTCTCCGAAGCTCACTCCAAGGTTATTTATTTTTATGCAATGAAAGCCACATGGCTGTATTATTTTCCGCATATTTTCTCCAATTTTATTTAGTAAATGCCTCTTTGATAAGCTCTATATTGTGCTCCATACCATCAAGATAGCTGTCCTTGTCGTACTCTCCCCTGTTGAGAGGGTCGATATAAACCACATGCACATCTGTCTCTCGCGATACGGTATCTCCCATGCTCTTTCCGTAGAGCTCCTCAGCGAGTATTACCGACACTGAGTCATCCTTTATGGCACCTATTACCTGTTTTATCTCACCTGCGCTGACTGAGCGTTCCTCGTCAAGGTCTAACAGGTAGCATGCATTCATGGAAAAATCATCAGCCACATACGCATAGGCCTCATGGAATATGATGATATTCTGTCCATTGGTAAGACTCTTTATGCTATTTATCTTTTCTTCAAGCACTGCAAGCTTTGCATCATATGCTTTTGCATTTGCATAATATTCATCAGCATGCTTTGCATCCTTTTCGGCAAGCCGAAAGGCAATTGTCTGAACCATGGTGCGGTAACGCGGTACGCTCATCCATGCATGGGCATTCTCATCACCATGGTCATGATCGTGCGCGCTATCTGATTCTGTGTCTGCTTCGTGGTCATGGTCGTGGTCACTGTCCGATTCTGTGTCTGCTTCGTGATCATGGTCGTGGTCACTGTCCGATTCTGCATCTGCTTCGTGGTCATGGTCGTGGTCACTGTCTGCATCATCCTCAGAAAGAAGTGCCACATCCTCACAGGCCTCAACCACATCAAGCTTCGGATACGCCTTTGCCACATCAGACATAAACGACTCTATACCGCCTCCGTTTATTACAAAAACATCGGCAGTGGATAAAAGCTTCATATCCTCCGGTGTGAGCTGAAAATCGTGCAGACAACCGGTCTGTGGCTCGCTTAAATTTTCGAGTCTCACGCCTTCCACCCCATCCACTATGTTTAAAGTGGCAATGTACATAGGATAGAAGGATGTCACGACAGTAAGCATATCATCAGCTTCGTCGGTATTTTTTGTATTGCCCGAAGCATTTGATGCTCCACCGGCAGTGCCTTTCGTACCTGCTGTGTGTTCGTATGCCATTACGGCAAGTGTACACACTATCAATATACACAAAAACATAATGCCTACAAATTTGCATTTATTCTTCATATATTAAATATTCGCCTTTCTTTCTATAGCTTTATTTCTATGACTCTATTTCGACTTTATTTCTTTTTATGATTATTAACGCTTTTTTTGCTCTTGGCCTTATCTCTGCGTTCTTTAGTCTTTTTGGCAACCGGCTTTCCGGTCTTCTTCCAGCGCTCCTTTTTGTGTGGCTGGGATGCAGCGGCTCTTTTTGCAGCTGATTTAGCCTCGCGCTTTGCTTCTTCCTCCTGTTTCATGGCAAGAAGCGTCTCCTCGTCAAACACGAGTGAATCTATGAGATTCCAGATTTCGTCCCTGCCTTCCTTTGACATGGACGAAAACGGTATAACTACCGTGCCCGGCTTTACATGAAGCACATCCTTGATAGTCTTTATGTGTGCGGCAATCTGGCTTTTTTTCAATTTATCAGATTTGGTCGCAATGATGATCGGTGCAAAACCCTGGTTTACCATCCAGTCATACATCATGATATCATTGTCCGATGGCTCATGCCTTATATCTATAAGTAAAAACACCGCCTGAAGCTTTTTTGAGGTGTGCAGATAGTTTTCTATCATCTGCCCCCATTTTGCTTTTATCTCGATATTGGCGTTGGCATAGCCATAGCCCGGCAGATCGACCAGATACATGGCGTCATTGACGTTGTAAAAATTGATGGTCTGCGTCTTGCCGGGCTGTGAAGAGATCCTGGCAAGTGACTTTCTGTTCATGAGCGCATTAATCAGTGACGACTTACCTACATTGGATTTGCCGGCAAATGCCACCTCATTATACTCATTGTCAGGGATTGTGCTTGTAATTCCGCAAACTGTCTCTAAATTAACACTTTTAATTACCATAATCTCTTCCTCATTCTTATTTTACAAATGCAATCTTCTCTACCTGTGAAAATTTCTCCACCGGCACGATTTCCATGCCGTCTGTTATTTCCTTTGAAATCTCCTCCAGGTCCTTTTCATTATCATTTGGAATACACACTGTTTTTATTCCGATTACTTTGGCTGCAAGCAGCTTTTCCTTGAGTCCTCCTATCGGAAGCACCCTGCCGCGCAGTGTTATCTCGCCCGTCATGGCTACATCTGCCCTGACAGGTCTGTCTGTAATGGCTGAAAGCATGGCTGTCGCCATAGTGATACCTGCAGATGGTCCGTCCTTTGGCACTGCGCCCTCCGGGATATGTATATGGATATCATGCTTCGTGTAAAACTCTGCATCAATGCCATATCCTTCGCTTATTGAGCGCACATAGCTAAGTGCCGCCTGTGCCGACTCCTTCATCACATCGCCAAGCTTACCGGTGAGCACAAGCTCTCCCTTTCCCGGCAGCACATTCACCTCAACCTCGAGTGTGACACCGCCTACGCTGGTCCATGCGAGCCCTCTTACGATTCCCACCTCAGCGTGGTCATTTTTCTTCTCCGGACTGTACTTCGGATTGCCCAGATACGTCTTGAGATTGGTCTTTGTAACCTTTACAGCTGCTTCGCTATCCTTAAAGATTTCTCTTGCAGCCTTGCGGCACAGCTTGCCGATGGTTCTCTCAAGACTTCTGACTCCGGCCTCTCTGGTGTACAGCCTGATGATGTCCTTTAAGGCACCGTCTGTTATCGTAAGCTGTTCCTTTTTAATTCCGTTTTTGCTCTTTTGCTTCTCAACCAGATGCTCCTTTGCTATGTGAAACTTCTCATTTTCAGTGTAGCTTGACACCTCAATAAGCTCCATCCTGTCAAGAAGCGGCTTTGGAATGCCTGAAACCTCATTTGCCGTTGCAATAAAAAGCACCTCCGACAAATCCACAGGCATCTCGATGTAATGATCCCTGAATTTGCAGTTCTGCTCACTGTCAAGCACCTCAAGAAGAGCGGCTGATGTGTCACCCTTGTAGTCACTTGACACCTTATCTATCTCATCCAACAGCATGAGAGGATTTGAAACGCCTGCCTGTCTTAAGCCATTTACTATACGGCCCGGCATAGCGCCGATATATGTCTTTCTGTGTCCACGGATTTCTGCCTCATCACGCACACCACCAAGAGAAATACGCACATATTTCTTCTCCAGTGCAGACGCAATTGAACGGGCTATGCTTGTCTTTCCTGTTCCCGGAGGACCTACAAGACAAATTATAGGACTCTCTCCCTTGCTTGTCAGATTTCTGACTGCCAGAAACTCAAGTATTCTCTCCTTAACATCCTTTAATCCGTAGTGATCATCATCGAGCACCTGCGCTGCATGGTCAAGATCCTTGTTGTCAACAGACATTTTGTTCCATGGAAGCTCAAGTACAGTCTCTATATAACCTCTCTCAACTGTGCTCTCTGATGAGCTGCTGCTCATATTTCTAAAGCGCTTTATCTCTTTTTTCGTCTTTTCCTTTACGTAGTCAGGCGCATCTAACTCAGATAGCTTTTTCTCATATTCATCAGCCTCCGAGTCAGCATTCTCGCCCAGCTCCTCGCGTATCACGCCGAGCTGTTCACGAAGCACATACTCCTTCTGATGCTTGTCCACACGAATCTTTACTTTTTTCTGAAGCTCATTCTTTATGGAAATAACCTCCACCTGGGAGAGAAGTAATGAGACTATAACCTGATATCTGTCATTGATATCCTCTGCCTCAAGCACCTGCTGCTTCAGCTCATATGACACCGGCAGATTGTTGGTGACATAGTCTATGAGCTTTTCAAGATCCTCATACTGGTCTATTTGTCTGATAAGCTCCTTGCTGATTTTGCCGATGACTGCCGCATATCTGTGAAAAGTCTCTCTGACTCCGAGAAGCATAGCCTCCCTGAGATCCTCCGGCAGGCTGTCTTTATTACTGTCAAAATAACAGATTTCTGCCTCAAGGTACTTCTCACAACCGGTAAAGCCAAGCAGCTTTGCCCGGCTTATTCCATCTACAAGTATTCTCACAACATCATTCTGAAGTCTGACAACCTGCTTTATGTCGGCCACTATTCCCATCTGATAGAGGTCTTCCTGAGTCGGGTCCTCCCTGTCCACATTCTTTTGTGTGACAAGATAAATCTTTTGATCCTGCTCCATAGCCTCCTCGATAGCACGAAGTGAGCGCTCTCTGCTGACGTCGAAATGAGCAATCATTCCCGGCAGGATAGTAAGCCCTCTCAGCGCTACTGCAGGCATATTAATAATCTGTTCTTCCACTTGTATCTCCTGTATTTATTGCACAGCGGGCAAAACAAGCCGCTGTGCAATTTATATTATCTGATGCTGTATCTTTGGTAAAATACCACCATGTATTCACGATGCTGCCTTTTCCTCGATATATGCCTCCGGCACACACTCACCATCAAGCTTTAAGTTAGCCTCAACGATATCCTTGTCTATTACGCACTTGCTGATGCTCTTGTCTGACGGTATACGATACATAAGGTCAAGCATAACAGCCTCCATGATTGCACGAAGTCCTCTGGCTCCTGTCTTTCTCTCAAGCGCCTTGTCAGCGATGGCATTGACTGCATCGTCTGTGAACTCAAGCCCTACTCCGTCAAGCTCAAAAAGCTTGGTGTACTGCTTGATAAGCGAGTTCTTAGGCTCCTTAAGTATGCGGATAAGCGCATCCCTGTCGAGTGCCTCAAGTGAGACTGTGATAGGTACACGTCCGATAAACTCAGGAATCAGTCCAAACTTCACAAAATCCTGTGGCAGTGCATGCTTAAATGCCTCTCCCACGTTAAGCTCTGTCTTTGACTTTACATCTGAGTTAAAACCGATAGATGATGTATCCATACGGCTGTCTATAATTTTTTCCAGACCATCAAATGCTCCACCGCAGATAAAAAGTATATTAGTAGTATCAATAGGAATAAGCTCCTGCTGCGGATGCTTTCTTCCGCCCTGTGGCGGTACAGATGCCTCTGTGCCCTCAAGAATCTTTAAAAGAGCCTGCTGTACACCCTCACCTGACACATCTCTGGTGATTGAGACATTCTCTGATTTCTTTGTAATTTTATCTATCTCATCTATATAAATGATACCATGCTCTGCACGCTCGATATCATAATCTGCCGCCTGAATAAGCTTTAATAGGATATTCTCCACATCCTCACCTACATATCCTGCCTCTGTAAGTGTTGTAGCATCAGCGATAGCAAATGGAACATTTATCACTCTGGCAAGTGTCTGCGCAAGAAGTGTCTTTCCTGAGCCTGTAGGTCCAAGCATGAGAATATTACTCTTCTGAAGCTCTACATCTGATGTATCACCTGCCAGAACTCTCTTATAGTGATTGTAAACAGCAACCGAAAGCACCTTCTTTGCCTGGTCCTGTCCTATTACATAATCGTCCAAAAACGCCTTAAGCTCCTCCGGAGTAACAAGATTTATATCATCCTTAGCGCTGCTCTTGTCCTCATGGCCCTCTACGCCCTCTTCTTCAAGAATCTCAGCACATATATCTATACACTCATCGCAGATAAAGGCTCCATTAGGTCCGGAAATCAAACGATTTACCTGGTCCTGTGTCTTACCGCAAAATGAGCAGCGAATCTTTCCGTCGTTTTTTCCTGCCATTATTAACTCCTTTTATTGCACGAGGGCATCCCATATGGGGTACCCTCTTAAATTCATCTAACTTCTGATTATCTGTTTGTTATTACACTGTCTATGAGACCATACTCAGCTGCTTCCTGTGCTGACATATAGTTGTCACGCTCTGTATCAGCTGCAATTGTCTCGTATGGCTTGCCTGTATTTGCTGCTAAAATCTCGTTTAATCTCTTCTTTGTCTTTAAAATATTCTCTGCAGCAATCTGAATCTCAGTAGCCTGACCCTTTGCACCGCCTGATGGCTGGTGAATCATAATCTCCGCATTTGGAAGAGCATATCTCTTGCCCTTTGCACCACCTGCAAGAAGAAAAGCCCCCATGCTGGCTGCAAGACCGATACAGATTGTTGAAACATCACACTTGATGTACTGCATAGTATCGTAAATAGCAAGTCCTGCTGTAACCATTCCACCCGGTGAATTGATGTAAAGGTGGATATCCTTATTCGGATCCTCAGACTCAAGGAATAAAAGCTGAGCAACAACAAGGCTGGCTGTTGTCTCGTTTACTTCCTCTCCAAGGAAAATGATACGATCTTTTAATAATCTGGAGTAAATGTCGTAGTTGCGCTCTCCTCTGCTGGTCTGTTCAATGACATATGGTACTAAACTCATATAAAATGCCTCCTTTATAAAAGCTCAAAAGACCGGCTCAGAAAATAGGCTTCTGAGCCAGTCCATCAAATTTTGATTCAAAAAATCTTATTCTTCTGTAGACTCTTCTGCATCAGCCTTTTTCTTTGCCTTTGCACGCTCTTTAACGTTGTCCATGACAAGATCTACAGCCTTTGTGATAGCAAGGTCTTTCTTCATAGACTCCTTCTCAGCATCTCCCATGTACTCTTTAAGCTTATCAGCCTCCATGCCGTATGCCTTAGCCATCTTCTCTACCTCAGCATCGATATCTGCATCAGTAACCTCGATGTTCTCCTCCTTGGCAATCTGCTCAAGTACAAGGCTGCTCTGGATACGTGTTGTAGCCTCTGGACGAACCTGATCCTTAAGCTGGTCAACTGTCATACCTGAGAACTGTAAGTACTGCTCCATTGTAAGACCGCTCTGTGCGATTCTCTGAGCAAACTCCTCAACCATTGTCTCACACTGTGTCTCAATCATTGCCTCAGGAAGATCCATCTTTGACTTGTCGATAATCTTCTGGATAGCCTCATCCTCTTTAGTCTTCTTAGCTTCTGTCTCTTTCTTCTCTGTGAGGTTCTTTTTGATTTCCTCTTTGTACTCAGCTAATGTATCAACACCTGCTGCATCCTGTGCAAACTCATCATCAAGCTCTGGAAGCTCCTTAGCCTTGATCTCGTTGATCTTAACCTTGAATGTAGCCGGCTTTCCTGCAAGGTCTGCTGCCTGATACTTCTCAGGGAATGTTACATTGACCTCAACCTCATCGCCTGTGTTCTTTCCTACTAACTGATCCTCGAATGTATCGATGAATGTGTGTGAACCGATCTCTAATGGATGATTCTCACCCTTTCCACCCTCGAAAGCTACTCCGTCAACAAATCCCTCAAAGTCGATAACTGCTGTATCTCCCTCTGCTACAGGACGATCTGTAACTGTAACTGTTCTTGCATTTTTGTTTCTCTGGTTCTCAAGCTCAGCGTCAACCTCTTCATCAGAAACTGATGTGTCGATCTTTGTAACTGTAACGCCCATGTACTTACCAAGAGTAACCTCAGGTCTTACAGCAACCTCTGCTGTGTAGATGAAAGGCTGTCCCTTCTCAATCTGAGTAACCTCAACTGTTGGGCGTGAAACAATGTCAACACCGCTCTCGTCAACTGCACCTGCGTATGTCTGCTGCATAAGAATGTTTGCTGCATCCTCGTAGAACACACCTGCTCCATACATTTTCTCAATCATAGCTCTTGGCACTTTTCCTTTACGGAATCCAGGTACACTAATCTGTTTCTTCTGCTTCTGATATGCAGAATCCAATGCTTTCTCTAATTCCTCAGCTGCTACCTCAATAGTAAGCTTCGCCATATTATGCTCTAAATTCTCAACCTGTACACTCATGTCAATCGTTATCCTCCTTAAAAATATATATGAATGGTATGTACATCAAATGTAATGTGGGCATGCTTTTTAAACTGCTAAGCCCAGTCATTGGATGATTATAACACAACAAATCCACTATTTCCAGTGTTTTTTACATTAAATTTGCTTTTGTGTATAATTCCATAAATTGTCAGCAATACCAAAACATATTTTTGTCATTTTACGGCATAATATTTCCATACACATACAGCTTGTGTATAACGTTTTAAAAGGAGGTATTGCATTATGGCAGCATCAAGTAGTAAAAAGGCTTCTGTACCGGAGGCAAAAGAGGCTATGAGCCGTTTCAAGGAAGAGGTTGCTTCAGAGCTTGGAGTTCCTTTAAAGGAGGGCTACAACGGTGACCTTACTTCTAAGCAGGCCGGTTCAATCGGTGGCGAGATGGTCAAGCAGATGATCATGAAGCAGGAGCAGCAGATGAAATAAGCTCTGCAATAGCAGGCTTCAAATGTACGCTTCAAATGCAAGCATAAAAAGAGGCTGCGCACCATGGGGTTGGTGTGTGACCTCTTTTGTTATAATACTAATAATATGATTATTTGCTGAACGTTGTATTAGTATACCAGCCCCTGTCGAATATGCTCTACTGTGGCATCGTCTGTGAAGTATCTGACAAGCTCGAGTGCAAACGCAATAGCTGTTCCCATTCCACGACTTGTAATCACATTGCCATCCACAACTACAGGCTGCTCAAGCCACTGTGCACCGAGCAGCTTTTCCTCAAAACCCGGATGACAGGTAGCTTTTTTGCCCTCAAGTATATGATTCTCACCGAGCACGCTAGGCGCTGCACATATCGCTGCAACAAGCTTTCCCTCAGCAGCAAAGCTCTTAATTGTCTTTACTACAGTCTCATCAGCGCCAAGGTTTAATGTACCCGGCATGCCTCCCGGCAGTACTATTGCATCGTAGCTGTCAAAATCAGCCTGTGCCTTTGTGGTATCTGTCTTAAATGTCACCTGATGAGAGCTTGTCACCTCGGCTTTTTCCGTGATTGATATGGTTTCAATCTCCAGCTTTGCTCTTCTAACTATATCGACTACTGTAAGTCCTTCAATCTCCTCACAGCCGTCTGCCATAAAAATTCCTACTTTAATCATATTTTTCTCCTTTATTTTTCTTTGATAATACTAAAAAGCTACGGTTCATCCTTGAATTTTTAAATGCCGGTCATTATAATCAGTTATGCACGGCAATTTTATGTTTAAATATGTAATTTCGTATAAGCATAAGTCATTGCTGTTCACGCAAAAATATAAACCGTAACTATAAATCTACCAGTAACCTGAAAGGATATACCATGGAAATCGAAAGAAAATACTTACTTAAACAGCTTCCTTCCAATTTAGACAGCTACGCGAGCAAAAAAATCGCCCAGGGCTATCTGTGCACCTCTCCTGTTGTCAGGGTCAGACGCTCAAATGACAGCTATTATATGACCTACAAGGGTGCCGGCCTTATGGTGCGCGAGGAGTACAATCTTCCTCTTACCAAGGAGGCATACATACATCTTGTCCAAAAGATTGACGGCCGCCTAATCGAAAAGACCCGCTATCTCATACCTCTTGACGGTGGTCTGACCGCTGAGCTTGATATATTTGAGGGTGATCTGGCTCCTCTTACACTTGTGGAGGTTGAATTCGACTCTGTTGACGCAGCAAATGAATTCACAGCACCTGACTGGTTTGGCGAGGATGTCACCGAATCCGGCAAATACCACAACAGCTATCTGAGCCGGTTGGAAAATTCATAGTACTGCCTGGTCTTTATCGTATTCTTCAAATCATCATACCGCTTCTGCAATGGTCCCTCCGGAACTACAATATCCATAACCACCGCTATGTCATCTATAAGGCGGTCGGTTATGGTATCCCTCATTGAGACAAGTATATTGTACTTCTCTTCAAAGGTAGCCGCATCCAGAAACTCCATCAGACGCGGATCCGGAGCCTGACCTTCATCTGCATCTGATACCGGCTCATGTCCCGCCTGCGCTTGAACACTCACGGCTTCAGGCTCATTGGCTGCAATCTCATTAAGCGTGATCTTTTCAAACCTGTATTTCTGCTTCACATCAGGATATTTCTCATGGTCCACCTCGCTTACAAACATGTCGAGTGGTCTGGCGTATATCCCAAAATCATCATATAAAGCCTGATAAATCACAAGCTTTTCCCCTGTCTCTGAATGTGTCGCCACTGTAACTATCTGATACAGCTTATTCTTAAAGTGTCTGTAAAGCTCTCCGGGCTTTGGTGTTTGGTCCATCATTTTTGCCTCTTTTCCTATTATTTAAAAGTTGTTGATCATGTCTAAGCCTTCCCCAAGGAAATCTCTCTCAAACTCCAGATTACCGCTGTATCCCATGGCAATCAGATCCTCAACACTGCCAAACATGCTCTGTGTCTCAGCCTCTATAATCTTTGCACCGTCTGCCGCTTTGGTATGCAGTGTCTGGCAGTTTCTTGAGTGCTCCTGAGCCATTCTCTGCTGTGCCTCGCTATGTCCGTGCATAGCCTCAAGCTCTTTTTGTGTCGTATCATCCGCAAAGCGTGCGTTATTTTTCACGGCCCTCTGCACTATATCCGGATTGCTCTGCTGCGGTCTCTGCTGTGGCTGTACTCTCTGCTGCATCTGTGGTCTCTGAGGCTGCTGTGCTCTCTGCTGCATCTGTGGCTGTGGTCTCGGTTTGTTTGGCTGCGTATTTTTGCTGCCTGCGCTCTTTGATTTTTTGTTAATGTAAAAAATAGCTCCTAAGATAATTGCCCAAATTATAACATCCATATTCTGCTCCTTTATCAATCTGCATTTTCTATGTCAATCCCTGAATATCCTGCACATATCGCGCAGTATGTACTCTGCTGTCTGTTCAGGCTCCCATTGCTTTGCAGCACCCACAAGAAGTGGATTAAGCTCCGACAGTATCCTTGCCGTGCGCCGGTCTGTTGTGCCCTCATACTTATCGTTTATAGCTTCAGCCTGCTTCACACATGCCTCAAGCTGCTTTAATATATCCTTCCAGAACTCCTCGTAATATATCTCATGCACTCTCTTAGTCTTTTGTGTGAAATTTAGCTCTGCAAGCTCTTTGTTGCTGTGCCCCAGATAGAAATATGACAGAGCAAACAAATCAGGCTTTTTCCTTTCAAGCCCCTCATTTGTCAGGTGTATCAGATTCTCTATCTCACTCTGTAAAATGATACCGTTGTCAAAAGATGACAGATATCTCTCCCCCTGCTTTACAACAGAGTCCAGAGTCGTGTGAAAATCCGTGTCCACCTTGCTGATTAAAAATTCATCGTCAAACATGCCGCTTTTCGCTTTGCAAGCCTTTATCAGCTCTCCAAAGTGCTTCCGGTCGGTTCCTGTGAGCTCACAATACCCGATAACTTGTTGCTCAAGCTCCTTTAAATCTGAAAGCAGGCTGCTTAAGCCTGTCTTCACGCCATAATAGCGCTTTGCAACACCGGATGAATTCTTTTTTGTTTTGACATACAGCTTAAGCCAGCTGTTGACCACTGTCATGTCGGCACCCGCCGTATCCATCGCTGTCTTAAATTTCTTTTCCGTATCACTTAGTCCTAAAATCATCACACACCCTCAAACATCATTCTAAAACTATATAATAACAATTCTACACCATTATCATATTTTTTTAAAGAGCCTTTTTTCGCTCTGAAAAGCCCACTTTAATCGCAAAAAAGGAAGCCATACAATAGCTGTATGACTTCCTATATACTCTTCATGTTATTCGCATCGTCGTGCAAATGGCACGAGCGGCTTTGTTATGATAGCAAAATCAGATTAACGACCGAACTGCATATCGTTGTTACCTGATTTTGTTGTGAACATCTCAAGCATGTTGATTGGATCGTTGTAATCCATAAGCCATCCCTCACGGGCGAAATCAAACTGTCCGTCCTTACGGCTGTTAAGGAATACGTTCCACTCCTGCTGCTCAACCTTTAAGTTGATACCTACCTTTGAAAGATCAGCCTGGATAGCCTCACCAATCTTTACATTGGCCTCTGAGTTGTTTACGAGGTATGAGAACTCGATAGTCTGGTTTACCTGGCCTGTGCTCTCATCTAATAATCCGATAGAAGCAAGAAGCTCTTTAGCCTCCTCAAAGTTCTTATCGTAATCTGTGCTGTAGTAGTCCTTGTTCTTGAACTCGCCACCGTTACCATCTGTAACACCCTCTGGGATAAATGTTGTGGCAATCTTCTGTCCACCCTGGGCGATTGTATCGATGATGTACTGACGATCAATAAGAAGACAGATTGCTTTTCTGAATACCTTAGCCTGGTCAGCATCTAATCCAAGTTCTGAGTAGAGCTTAGAGTTGATGTTGAAGCCTGCGTAGTATGTTCCAAGGTTGTCTACTGTGTAGAACTCGCTTGTCTTCTTAGCTGCCTCAATCTCTGCTGTAGGAATTGAATCAATAAAATCAAGGTCACCGTTCTGGTAAGCTGTGTAAGCTGAAACATCATCAGATGTAAGCATTACGTTCATCTCATCAACTGTTACATTGTCAGCATCCCAGTAGTTAGGATTCTTAACATATGTCATGCTTGAATCATGTTTCCACTCCTTGAGTGTGAATGCACCGTTTGTAACAAACTTGTCGCTTGCATCGTTTGCCCAGTCATCATTTCCCTCTACTGACTTCTGGTTTACAGGGAAGAAGAATGGGAATGCACATAAGTCAAGGAAGTATGGTGTAACCGCCTTAAGCTTGACTGTAAGAGTCTTTCCATCATCAGAAGCAACTACATCATCAGCAGCAAGACCCTTTGTATCATCATATCCTGCGAATACTGCGCAAAGGTAGCTGTAATCTGCAGCTGTCTTAGGATCTGCAGCTCTCTTCCAAGACCACTCGAAATCCTTTGCAGTAAGCTCATCACCGTTTGACCACTTAAGACCGTCACGCATTGTGAATGTGTATGTGAGACCATCCTCAGAAACCTCATAGCTCTCTGCACATGCAGACTCAAGCTTGCCCTCAGCGTTGTAACGCATAAGACCCTCAAAGCTGTTTACTGCAAGACATCCGCCGTCAACAGTACTGTTTAATGCAGGATCGATATGATCTGGCTCTGATGCCATGAAAATGTTTAACTTTCCGGCATTCTTTGTGTTCTTTGCATTGTAGAAGTATTTCATGCCCTCTACTGTTGAGTATACGTCTGTGACATAATCCTTGAGCATATACTGGTCATTGTAGTAGTAAAGTGGAATAACACACCATGTATCCATAAGCATATCCTCTGCCTGGTGCATCATCTCTGCACGCTTTGCAAGATCTGCTTCTGTACGGATAGAATCTACTAACTTGTCATAGCTTGTCCAGTCTACCGCTGTTGATACAGCAGTATCAGGAGTGTCGTTAGTAGATGTTTTGTTGTTGCTCTTGCTTCCACAAGCAGTCATGCCAAGTGCCATAGCTGCAACAAGAGTAAGTGCTACTAATCTCTTTTTCATCTTTCTTCCTCCTAATTAATTAATATGAAAATAAATTTATGTTAGAACCGGCACATGTGGCTTAAGCTATATGCCGGTAAAAACCTTATATTAGCGGTTGAAGCATGCAACCATATGTCCGTTTCCTCTGTCTGTAAGCTCCGGACGTGCTGCTGCACACTGTTCTGTCGCATATTTACAACGCGAACGGAACGGACAGCCGCTAGGCATGCGAAGAGGTGAAGGAACATCTCCCTCAAGCACGATTCGCTTGCTGTGTCTGGCAGTCTCAGGATCCGGAATCGGAACCGCTGAAAGCAGCGACTGTGTGTACGGATGAATTGGATTGTCCATCAGCTCATCAGCATCTGCAAGCTCCATCATATGACCTAAGTACATAACAGCTATTCTATCAGAGATATGCTGCACTACAAGCAAATCATGCGCTATAAACAGGTATGATAGCCCTCTCTCCTTCTGCAGATCCTCAAACATGTTGACTACCTGGGCCTGAATTGAAACATCAAGTGCCGATACCGGCTCATCACATACGATAAACTTCGGATCTACTGCAAGCGCTCTTGCTATTCCGATACGCTGTCTCTGTCCACCCGAAAACTCATGTGCATAGCGTGTGGCATGGTCTGCGTTTAGTCCAACTGTCTCCATGAGATCCATAATCATCTCATGGCGCTCTTTCTTATTATTGTAAAGCTTGTGCACATCAAGAGGCTCTCCGATGATATCCTCAACCGTCATACGAGGGTTGAGTGATGAATACGGATCCTGGAATACCATCTGCATCTGCTTACGGTAAGGATGCATATTCACATCTATCTTCTTCTCACTGTCAAACAATACATTGCCGTCGAACTCAATGCGTCCTGCTGTAGGCTGGTACAGACGTAAAAGAGTACGTCCTACAGTTGTCTTTCCACAGCCTGACTCGCCAACAAGTCCAAGCGTCTCACCCGGCTTTATGGCAAATGACACATCATCGACTGCCTTTAATTCCATCTTTTTAAATCCGTCATGAACAGGGAAATACTGCTTCAAATGGTCTACCTTGAGCAGGTACTCGTTGTTATTTGTCTCATTACTCATTTGATTTTCCCTCCTCCATCATATTCTTAATATTCATCCAGCATGATGCGAGATGATCCTCTCCAACCCAGATTTCCTCCGGCTTTTCGGTGAGACATATCTTCATAGCGGCATCACAGCGAGGGCAGAATGCACAGCCCTTTGGCATGTTGAGCATATTGATTGGTGTGCCTCCGATAGGAACAAGCCTGGTTTTTGAATTGGTCTTTGTAGGGATTGAACGAAGCAGTCCCTTTGTGTACTCATGCGCCGGGCTGTAGAATATGGCATCTGCTGTTCCTCTCTCACACACACGGCCGCCGTACATAACTATGATCTCGTCACACATTGAAGCAATGACACCCAGATCATGTGTAACCATGATGATTGCCATGCCGAGCTTTTCCTGCAGTGACTGCATAAGCTCAAGAATCTGTGCCTGGATAGTCACATCAAGAGCTGTTGTCGGCTCATCTGCAATAAGGATATCCGGCTCACAGGCTAATGCCATAGCTATCATGACACGCTGTCTCATACCACCCGAAAGCTCGTGAGGGTACTGATTTACACGCTTCTCAGGCTCATTTACTCCTACAAGTGTGAGCATCTCTATAGCGCGCTCCTTTGCTTCCTTCTTTGTACGGTCTGTGTGAAGAAGCACTGCCTCCTCAAGCTGGTAGCCTACCGTAAATACCGGATTAAGCGATGTCATAGGATCCTGGAAAATGATTGAACAGCATTTTCCTCTGAAATCTGCCATTTTCTTTTTGTTCAATTTGGTGATATCCTCACCCTTATATTTTACTGAGCCGCCTGTGATGGCACCATTCTCAGCAAGAATCTGCATGATTGAATATGCTGTAACTGACTTTCCTGAGCCTGACTCTCCTACGATTCCAAGAGTCTTTCCCGGCTCAAGCTTAAAGCTGACACCGTTTACAGCTGATACGTCTCCGTTATCGGTCTTGAAGGTAGTGTGCAGATCAGATACTTCAAGAACAAACTTATTATCTTCCATCTTACTCACTCCTTACTATTTCGATAATTTAGGGTCAAATGCATCTCTTAAGCCGTCACCGATAAGATTCAATGTAAGAACAATGATACAAATCGTGAGCGCCGGAAAAATAAGACGCAATGGGTAGCTCTGGAGTCCGCCACGCGCTGTATTTGCCAACGAACCAAGTGAAGGCATAGGAGCCGAAACACCAAGTCCGATAAATGACAGATAACTCTCAGTAAAGATGGCTGATGGTATCTGAAGCGCTGTAGTAATGATGATTACTGACAGACAGTTCGGTAAAATGTGTTTTCTGATAGTGCGGGCTGATGATGTTCCGATACACTTTGCTGCGAGAATGTACTCATTCTGCTTGATGGTAAGAATCTGACCTCTTATAAGTCTTGCCATTCCTACCCAGTAAAGCAATCCAAACACTATGAAAAGTGCAATCATGTTGACACCGAGCTTTGAAAGCACTGTACCCTTTATTACAGGTGTCAGCACCTCATTTAATACAACTGCGAGTAAAATGATGAGCAGCATATCCGGCAATGAATAAATGATATCTACTATTCTCATCATAACCATATCTACCTTGCCACCGCAGAAGCCTGATACGGAACCGTAAATGATACCGATTATAAGCACAAGCAGTGATGCAAACACACCGACTCCCAGCGATACACGAGCTCCGTAAACAACACGGATAAAATAGTCTCTTCCGAGCTCATCTGTGCCAAAAATGTGCGGGAAAAGCTTCTCACCTGCATCAATCTGTGCCTGCTCAGCCTCGCTGTACTGGAAAGGTCCTAAGTTCTGTGCACCCTTAACGATATCTGCATAGCCGTAAGGCACAATCTTTGGCGCCAGAAGAATAACCAAAATAAGTAAAACCAAAACTATAATAGAACCCATAGCCAGTGGATTTTTGCGGAGTCTCTTAAGACCATCCTTCAAGAATGTAGTTGACTCACCCATAACCTCCTGCTGGCGTTTCTCTTCATCTGATGCCTTGGCAAAATCCTTCATATCGAACTTGCTAAGGTCAATCTGTGTGGAGAAAGGAGCTCTCTTCATATTATCTTTCATCTTTATCTCTCCTTAATCAAGCTTAATACGTGGATCAATCACTTTGTATACAATATCTGTAATGAGGTTCGCGCCTACCATGATAACAGCAAGGAAAAGTGTTGTAGCCATAATCATTGTGTAATCACGGTTTGTGATGCAGCTTACGAACTTGGAACCAAGTCCTCCGATATTGAAAATACTCTCAATAACCATTGAACCTGTGAGGATACCACCAATCATAGGTCCAACATATGTGATGACCGGAATGAGCGCATTACGAAGCGCATGTACAAATATAATCTTGTACTGATGTACACCCTTGGCCTTTGCCGTACGGATGTAATCCTGTCCGAGTGCATCAAGCATTGAAGTCTTTGTAAGTCTTGTAATATATGCCATCGGTGAAAGTGACAGTGACAGCACCGGAAGTAATACCATGTTGCTTCCTGAGCTGAAGGCCTGCACCACACCAAGCTTTATACAGAAGAAATAAAGTAATAACGTAGCGATGACAAATGACGGCATCGACGTAATCAGTGTGACGAAGAATACTATAACTCGATCCGGCCACCTGTTTCGCATCAGCGCTGCTATCGAACCGAGCACCACTCCGAATACTATCGCAGTGAGCGCCGCTAAGAGTCCAAGCTTCGCTGAAATCGGGAAGCTCTCCCCAATGATATCTGAGATCGGACGGTCTGTCTTAAGACTAACACCGAAATCTCCGTGCAGCACGCCTGCCATGTAGTTCTTGTACTGGACTATAAGTGGCTGATCCAGTCCGTAGCGTGCCTCAAGCTCTTTCATTACCGCCGGACTCTTTGCCTTCTCCGAATTGAATGGACCACCCGGAATTGCATTCATGGCAAAGAATGTAATAAGACTGATAATGAAGATTGTAAAAATCGCGAGAATAACTCTCTTTACAATGTACTTACCCATATTTTTCTCTCCCTCTTGGATTTGTATCGATAATGCATTATTTTTATTTTTTAAAGCATTATCACTGTACCACGTCAAAGTATTTTGTCTAATACGCAAAAAAGTGCGAATGACCTCATTGTCATTACACACTCCCTAATCTTGCTGTCTGATACAACTGTCGTTCTGACGCGAACAATTCTTTTTTATTATACACAGAAATCATACTTTGTCAATTGGATATATTTTCCTATATAATTTTCATTTTTGCATAAAAATTAGTCATTTTTTATAATACTCATTAATAAGGGTAATTTATGCAGTTTATAAGCATTATTTATACATTTTTATTCATTTTTATTCCTGCATTAAAATATTAATTTTCAGCGCATGATTGCTTTGAATTGTTAAGTACCGGCGTTATTCTGGCATTAAACTGATATTTGGTGTATAATTACATATCATTATATATCAAGGAGCCACCTATGCTTACATACGACGATGCACTCAATCTCAACTACTATAAAAAAACAACCTTTACCGGCTGGATGAACGGCATGCGCTTTCTCATAAAGCGTGAGGAGCCTGTCATCAAGGAAGCCACCGAGGATACACCCGAGGAAAAGGGTGAGCCAATATTTCATGCCTGGATATGGCCTGGGCCGTATATTTTTGACCTGACCGACGACAGCAAAAAGACTGACAATACCTTTACATTTACAGATGACGGAAAAAAACAGTGTGTAGACTGGATTAATGAGGTCATCAGTGCACACTCAAACGATTATCCGAAAAATAAAACAGATGGAGAAAACCTCTAAAAAACTCTTGACTTCTCACCAAAAATATTGTAGTATACGTTTTGTGCAAAACACAAGGGCTTGTAGCTCAGCCGGTTAGAGCGCACGCCTGATAAGCGTGAGGTCGGAAGTTCGAGTCTTCTCAAGCCCATCCTTGTAATAAGTGTATTATGAAAGCCACGGATTGTTCCGTGGCTTTTGTTTATATGTATACTTTTTGTGAACCTACACCTGCACAATGCTTCCGTGTCTGCCTAATCCCTTAAAAAATCCTGCATTAATTCCATCATACCTTTTTGCACTGCACTCAGAAATCATGAGCTGCTGCTTGTATTTGTAATCATCCCACTCTAGAATTGCTGTGACGTAGGGCTGTTCCTCCATTACGTGCACAGTCGTGTTTTTCTTTGAAAACACAGGGTATTTTCCGGTGTACCCCTTTTGAAAAAGCTCCTGTTCAAGTGCTTTACGCTTTTCTTTTATGCGTTCATTTATCTGATTTCCGTAATTTCTCTCCGGATAATCCTTTGATGCCTTTATCACAAGCTTATAAATATACTGATAAAGCGGTACTCTTTTTGCATCGGCTAAATGTCTGCTCAAAAGCTTTTCCGTTTTCTCACATGGATTTGCCCTGTAGCGTGCAATGAGCTTAAGATAATCAGTGTCCGAAACCTCCCTGCAAAGCTCCTCCATAATGTCTATTCCCTCTACACGCGCTGGAAAATGATACTCCATCAAATCGCCAGGTACCGGTGTCCATCTGCGAAACGGTGCAAAGTAAATAAGGCTCTGGATAAAGCATTCTGTCTCGTTGCAGTATTCCTTTCCCATGTACATATACTTATCAGCGATTGTTCCTACCATATATACAAGCATACGCCACTGTTCCTGTCCCTTTACCCAGAAATGCCCTATTTCATGGTATTTAAAGCATGCCTCATGCACATGCAAATTATCAAACCAGAGTGTGATCACATTGTCCTGCTGGTGCAGAATGAGTCCGTAGCCTTTTTCACTTCCTAAAACCAACGATGCCGAAATAATTTCTTCCTCGCTATGATAATCGCCCTTTAACACTGCATTTTCCACAGTCAGATAGCATTCCACCGCGTCATTCATGATATATGGGATTATATATTTGTCGTCACTTCTGCATATATCAAATGAACCGTAATCAAAAAGCTCTGCGAGCATGTAAAATGCGCGTGGCATATCTTCTTTTAAGCCAGGAAGTGCTTTTACTAAATCCTTGTAAGCCTGCATTGTGGTATCCTTTCGTATAGGAAAAAATGATAAAAAAATAAGAATTTCAGAAGTAATAAAAACCTCTGAAACCCTTGTAAACAGTACGGGCAACAGGACTTGAACCTGCACGGTCTCCCACTAGAACCTAAATCTAGCGCGTCTGCCAATTCCGCCATGCCCGCAAACACCTTGACAGTATATCATTTTGTTTCATGTGTGTCAATATTATTTATCACATTACAAAAGTGAACTATTCACTTTCAAACCGTATTTCCACAACAAACCGCTTCCCCTCAAGCCTTGCTTCAATACTCCCGCCCATTCTCTCCACAAGCTCCTTTGCAATCGAAAGTCCAAGCCCGCTCGATGATATGCTCCTCGCCTCATCGGCTTTGTAAAAGCGCTCAAACACCTTGTCCACGTCTATATCATCAGGATTTTTTACATCATTTGAAACCAAAATATGGACAATCCTGTTTTTTGAAGTACGCTCGTCATCTAAAGCCCTGCAATTGCACGAATCCTGCTGCCTCATCTGTATGCAGATGCTCTTCTGCCCATGCACCAGCGCATTTTTTATTACATTCTGAAACACCCGTCTGAGCGCCTGCACATTTGCAGTGATAAATATCGTGTCCTCACATATATCAAGTGACGGCTCAATGCTCTGCTTTTTCCACTCCTCATAATACGAAAACACTGTCTGCTTTAAAAGTCTGCTGACACAGCAATTAGACAGCTCCAACTTGAAGCTGTCATTTTTAAGCTTTGTGAACATAAAAAGCTCCTCGAGCATATCCTTGAGGCTTGTGATACGCTCCTGAATGATATCTATATAATGCTCCTGCGCGCTCTTGTCAGTCTCATCCCTAAGCAGCTGAAAATAGCCGTCCAGCGAGGTAAGCGGAGTGCGGATATCGTGCGACAAGTTTGTGTACGTGTCAGATATCATCTGCTCCTTTTTTGCCGCCGCCTCACGCTGCCTGTGCCATTGCTCTAAAAATCTGTTTATGCGCTCCTTAAGCCTTCCGATATCAGCCATGTTGGTATCGGTTAAAAGTAGCATATTTGTATCTTTTTCGCACAAAAAATCAAGCTGTTCATTAATGTCACGAAGCTGTGCCCTTATCTTTAAGAGCACAGCTATTAAGACAGCTACCGAAACTGCAAGTATTACAGTCAGTATTTTCCAAATCATGTTTTATTCCTCATTTAAATCATTATGATACCTTTTGACCCTTTAATCATTATATATCCCTGCGTTTAAACACACCGTACACTGCAATCAATGACACTACCGCCCACACAGCAGCTACCGCAAATGCACCACCTACGGTCTTTACAGATGCACTCAGATCAAGCTCAGAAATCTTGTTGACTATAAGGTAATCATTTATATCAAAGTTCTTTACTCCGATTTTTTCAATAAGTATATTGATTCCGCTGAAAATCAATGTAAAGATACCTGTACACATACATACAGCGATAATCATGCTGATTACATTGTTTTTTATAATGATTGCCATTGCCATGACAAAATATACAAATAAAAGTGTGACCACATACTGGCTGCCAAGCATCTTAAATAAGTCTGCTGCATCTCCGAATTCTGCTCCATGTAAAAACAGCGGAGTCGCAATACACTGTACAATCACATCAAGTGCCATAGCCACAAGTGTAAATACCGAAAGCGCTATCATCTTTGAAAACAGCAGCACTCCACGGCACTTCACCTGTCCGCCTACGCTTTTTATATAGCCGCTGTTTAGGTCTGCTGTTGAGAAGAGCACCGTAAATATTGCAAGTAAAAGTGCCAGGTCAAGACCTGCTATATCGCTTTCAACCATATCGGCTATGGTCGGCACCTCATCTGACATGTCGGATTCATCCATTTCAAGCCCGACTGTTGCCGTTGGTCCATTTGACGATTCCGCTGATGCTGTATCGTATTCATCTGCTATCTCACTGTCTGACTCACTTACCATAGTGACATCATCAGTTGTTTCCACGATGCTCTCTGTCGCCATGCTTCTGACAAGAGCTGTCATACCGCTCATAGCTATTGCGAGTGCCATAGCTATTACAAGTATAACATAAGCTGACTTTGTATGTATCAGTCTGTAAATATCCATTCTTACCGCATTAAACATTTGTCGCACCTCCTGTGATACTAAGGAAATATGTCTCAAGCTCCATTCCTGTGACCGCCAGCTGTGCCACCGAAACTCCTGCTGTGACCAGCGCTGTATTTAAGGCGGCGCTATCATTCAGGCGCTCATAGACATCTATATGATTTTTGTCCACTATCATGTAGTGCACAAAGCCCATCTTATCGAGCACAGGCACTGCTTTATTTGGATTGTCCACTGTCAGTGTAATCTTCTCACTGCACTTGGAAAGCAGCTCCTCTCTGGTAATTTCCTGAAGCAGGGCTCCATTATTTATAATGCCGTAATCTGTGGCAAGCTTTGAAAGCTCCTCCAATATATGGCTTGAAATAAACACAGTCATATCCTGCTGTGCACACAGATTCTGAATCGTATCACGCACCTCTGCAATTCCCTGTGGATCAAGTCCGTTGATAGGCTCATCAAGCACTAAAAGGTCAGGCTCTCCAACCAGCGCCATGCCGATTCCAAGCCTCTGCTTCATACCAAGTGAGAAATTCTTTGTTTTTTTCTTTCCCACATTTAACAGACCTACCTTATCAAGTATGCCCTCTGCATAGCCCTTTTTACTGATGCCGAAGAGACGGCACTTCATCTCGATATTTTCCTTCGCCGTCATGTTTGGATATACACCCGGTGCCTCAATCAGGCAGCCCACTCTTGAGCGTACCTTTGACAAATCCTTTCCAGCGTATCCAAACATAGATATCTCTCCGCTTGTCGGCTTTGCCAGACCACCGATCATTCTCATACAGGTAGTCTTGCCGGCACCGTTTCTGCCGATAAATCCATAGATTGCACCCTTTTTGATGTGGATATCCACATTGTCAACTGCCTTCTGGTGACCATACTGCTTGGTCAGTGCCTTTGTCTGCAATAATATTTCACTCACAATCAAATCTCCTTTTCTTTTTTCCTTAGCAACCCTTTAATCATAATATAAATGTAAAATCCTAATACATCGCTAACAAAAAGTAAAAAAAGAGTAAAGCTTGTTTACCTTTACTCTTTCATTTTGTAGCCTATGCCCCACACGGTCTCTATGTACTCGTCATCGGTCAGCTTTTTTATCTTCTTTCTGATATTGCTGATGTGCACATCAAGAGTCTTTGTCTCGCCAATATACGGTTCATCCCAGGCATATTCAAATATGTCCTCCTTGGCAAACACCTGTCTGGGATGTGCCATGAGAAGCTCAAGTATGGCAAACTCCTGCTTTGTGATGCCGTCAACAGCATTATCAGCTACGTAAAGCTGTCTTGAAATCCGATCGAGCACAAGCTGTCTGTGCTCTATTTTAACGGGTCCCGCTATGTATGTATTTGCAGTATCTCCCTGTCCGGTATCATTTTCTGCTTTTGTCTGGTTTTCCCCTGCCTGCCCCGACTTTGAAGGTACATCTGCCACCGCATGACGCAGCTGCACAGCCACTCTGGCAACGACCTCCTTTATCTCAAACGGCTTTGTGATGTAATCATCAGCGCCTGCCACGAGCAGATTGATTTTCTCATCCAGCTCATCCTTTGCCGTAAGGATTATCACCGGAAGTGACGCATCCATCTGCCGTATCCGTGCCAGAAGCTCCTCCCCTGAAAGCCCCGGAAGCATCAGATCCAATAGCACAAGCGCATAAGCTTCCCTGTCCAGCTTAAGCAAAAGCTCTCCCTCTGTGCCTGACCATGCCTGCCTTGTCCTATATCCGGCTTTTGAAAGCGCTGTCGCAAGCAGATCATTAATGTCCTTGTCATCCTCTATTATGAGTATTTCCCCGGATTTGTTGTCTGTCATAATATTCCCTTTCTCTATCTGTTGTACCACTTCATAACTCTTTATATACTAAAAATATCCCTCGACTCCCTGCACCAGTCCGTCTGCCAGATTTTCAAGTGTGGCATCGCTGTGGTCAGAACATGCGTTGCCAAGCTCTACATCCACTGACGGTACCGTGCTGTATGAGGTCTGTGTCAGGTCTATCGCCATTGAGCCATTACCGTTTATCTTTGCTCCATGAGCGCGCAGTCCTTCTATCAGGCTTGCCCCCAGTGCATCATGCTGCTGCCAGTGTGATGCAACCGGCTCCATTCCCTTTATGCCTCCCGGCACTGATATGTAAAAGCAGCCCTTATCGTAGCTTAGTCCGTCGCCATCCCAGTGCAGAGCGATATGACAATCCGCCGCATTATTGCAGATGACAGTACGTGCCACATTGTCAAGCTGTACATCGCTTCCGTCTCTTACCATAAGCACATCATAGCCTGCCGAAAGCAGCTTGTCCTTTAATATCTGCGCCATACGGAGTGTGACAGAGCTCTCCGGTGTACCGTCATTAAAGGACATACCACCTGAAACTGCTACTGCTTTTGTTGCGCCTGCGCCTGTTGTACCGCCTGTGGTCTTTGCCGAGCCGTCCGGATGACAAAGTGTCTTCACCGAAGTTCCTCCGCTTGTACCGTGTCCGGCATTGACACCTACTACTATGTTTTTGCGGTTTGCTGTAGCCTTGTACATGACCGCACAGCCTGAATTTATCGCTGAATGGTCTGCATACTGCCATGAAGGATTTAGTGACACTGATTCTCCATTCTCATAGGATGCTCTTTCTACATACTGATAAGAGGAATTATTATCACCTGAATTGTTCTGCTCATCGTCCTGCTGTCCGGCAGTCTGTTCTTCCTGCTGCGCTTCCTGCTGTTCTTCTGTCTGCTGCGTGTCTTTTACAGCCTCTGTTACCACCTCTGTCACGGCTTCCGTTTCCGTAGGCATCTCGACCTTCTCTGCAGCCTGTGTCTCTGTTGCAGGCTCTGTCGGTGTATCCTGTGCTTTTTTGCCGCATGATGCGAGGGTAAATATCATCATGCCTGTAAGTAATATTGCGGTAAATCGTTTCATTTTATGTAATCTCCGTTTATAATTAATTGAATTGTGTACCGGTATGTATCAGTGATACATATAGATACTTTATACATATTATAATAAAATGTATGATCTTTTTCACTCTTTTTTTCAAATATATTAATCTAGTCAATAATCAAGCGAAAATGCTTTAGTCAGAAGCTTTCCTAAAAAACAGGCGCAGAAATTTAATTCTACGCCTGTTTTTATGGTTTTGAGTTATTAACTGTGGTGTTATGCCGAAAACAGACATATCACCAACCTGTCAACCATCACCCCTGCAATTATCCCTATCACAAATACAGTACATACTCTTGCAAAATGCACCATCTTTGGCTTGGGTGATTCGCGATAGCTTACCAGTCTGGCGGAAAGCAATATCATGCACACGGCTGCTGCTATTGCAATGCAGCCCATTATGATGCGGCTTGTTATACCGGCGCTTTTTAGCTTCCACTCCGTCAGACTTTTCTCATCAATGGTGGTGGATATGCCGTTCTCGCCCAGCTTATCCTGTATTTTTGTGATGCTTTTTAAGTCTGAAACCTTTACACAGTATGATGATGCTTTTGGTGTCTCTCCTTGATTTTTTATGAAATTTTCCGCAGCTGGAATACTTATACACGCTGCTTGTGAATCAGAATTATCATCCACTACACCTGATATCCTCGCTGCACTTTTTCCTATGATAATGCTGTGTCCTATCCATTTTGCTGCCTCCTGTTTCACCTCCGGCTGCTGCTCTTTCAATTCAATGTCTGACAATGTTGCAAGCATAGGGATATTTATCACAACAGAAAGCCTGCTGCTCTCATCTGAATAATATTCTCCGCATATCACTGTCCCCTCTATCATCGCAGCCTGTATGCCTCTTACACCTATCTCCTTATCCACCGACTGTGTCTGCACGTTGGTGTCTATATCATACACATACGATCCGTTTTCTGCGCCCATTTCACCAAGCTCAGAAGTTGCCTGTGTAAATGCATCCTGCGCACCATCCTCGGCAGGCATCACATATATTCTGGCACTTTCCTTAATACTGCTGCTTAGATCAAGCTTTTGCTGCACGGCATCCGCAAACAAAAAAGCTGCCAGACTTATAAACAGTATTCCCGGAAATGCGATGCTTTTCCACGTTTTAATTCCGTAGCCTGTCATCATTTCTTCCTTCCCATGTAATACGCCCCTGAAACTGCCCCTGCAAGGATTATAAGTCCACCTATTACTGCAAGTGATATCCACCACTGCGAAGCACTTTTCTCTTTCTTCTCATCGCCTGTCGAGGCTTCATCCGGCATTTTATTTATCGTTGTATTGAAGCTAAACTCCTGTGTCTGCTCATTTCCAAATCCATCCTCATACGTAAGCGTAACTGTTCCTGTCGTATCGCCATACTGACTTTTTCCCTCAAGAGTGGTTATAAACAGATTAGTCTCCCCTTCTCCTGCCGTACCGCTTTCCATATTTCCGATAAATGCTGTCTTGGTCTGCGAAAGTCCGTCTCCTGTCACATCACATCTGACATTGTACACAGTACTTCTTCCAAGATTCATCACCTGAAATGTCAGTGGAATAGTGTCTCCTGCGGTCACATTTTTATCTATATTTGGCATGGTAAGCTTCACATCAAGCGGCTGTTCCACCGTGACCACAAAATTGCCTGTCGAGCTGAGTGTCGAAGCCTTTGGATCATCATAGCTCATGGCTATCTCTATCGGATAATTGCCGTCTGCCGTGCTTTTTGAAGCATGGAATTTAAGTGTCAGCTCTGTGGTCTTTTGTGTGCCGATTTTTCCTATAAAAATAGTATTTGAATCATTTTTAAGCTCTATATCAGCAGATGGCACATTCACGGTTGCTACCAGATTCTGCACTGATTTCTGCCTGCTCGTATTTTTTAATGTAACTGTTACCTCGAAATCCTCACCGGCCTTTACAGTATCGGTATTTATGACACTCTTATCCACCAAAACTACCGGAGCCGAAGTGGGTGTCTCCTCCACCTGTGTTGTATCTGCCGCCCCAGAAGCTGCTGCATTTGGATCAATACCGTCTGCTACCGTCACAAAATTCGTAAATGACTTTTGTACTTCTATGCCGTTTTCATCCTTTCCAGTCACATTTATGATAACCGGATAGATGCCATTCACACGTTTTTCTGAAAGAGTAAGCTCAAAGGAAACGAGAAATATATCTTTAGTTTCTCCTGTACCGTTTATGTATTCAGGCTTGCAGTTAAACTCCTTTTCATAGCTTCGAAATACAAACGGAGAGCTGTCCGTAGCCCCAAGATCTACCGATGCCGTTATTTTATCCTGCTGTAATTTTCCATCGCTTATAAGAGGAAGCACCAGTGTTACATTTCCGTTTGCACAGACAGGCTGATAGCCGTTTGCGTATGCCTGCTGCATGCCCTCATATACATTTTTGTTGTCTATGCAAAGTGATACCTCAGACATTGATGCGCCCGAAGCTGCATCTTCCTTATGGTCTGCTTCATCCTTCGCGCCTGCTCCCGCCTCATTATCCGGCTTGTCTGCCTGCGCCTGAGTACTCTTCCCCTCATGCATGACAGCACTATCCGACTTGGTATCAAGCGTGCTTGCATGCACTACGAGTATAAAATGATAGCTTAAGCACATTATGATCACCAACAAAATACTCACAAATTTTTTCACTTTATTTCCTCCATGTATCCATCATCCATCTCGCAGACCGTGTCACACAACTCATCTATATCAGCCTGATTGTGGCTTGCGAGAATTATTGTCTTTCCCTCCGCGCGCAGCTCCTTTATCAGATTTCTGATCTGCGCTACACCATGCTTATCAAGTCCGTTAAACGGCTCATCCAGTATCAGAAATGATGGATTCTCCATTATTGCCTGTGCTATTCCGAGCCGCTGTCTCATTCCCAGACTGTACTTGCTGACATTTTTCTTTAGCCCCGGATCAAGCCCTACTCTCTCTATCGTCTCTACTATGCGCTTTTCATCGGCAATCCCCTTAAGAGATGCCAGAATCTTAAGATTCTTAAGTCCGGTCGCTCCCGGGAGAAAGCCCGGTGTCTCTATGATAATTCCCATATCATCCGGGAAATCCATATCCTTTCCAACCTCTTTTCCATTGATGAGCACACATCCCTCATCAGGTCTTAAAAAGCCGCATATGCATTTCATCATGACTGTTTTGCCACTGCCGTTATTGCCGACAATGCCATGTATCCTTCCTGCCTCAAACTCCCTGTTGATACCGTGAAGTATTTCTTCTTTTCCAAAGGATTTGTGCAGATTTTCTATTTTTATTGCAGCTTCCATGCTACTTTCCTCCTGTTCCGGTAAATTTGAAATTGTAGCCTCGCACTACCCAAAGTGCTGCGATAAAGCAGACGAGCACGAGCACTATGCAGATCAGGTAGCTCTGCCACAGCCTCGGCAGCATATCAAGCCCGAAATTGTGCATATAAAATGTGGCATGGTTTAAAGGAGATACCCAGCCCACCCATACATTTACCTTATAGGCTTCGTAATCCGGTATATTAAATATTCCTATGATTGTCTGCGGATTCAGTAAGAACCCATATATACTGAAGCCAAATGCTGCAAGTACTCCTCCTATCTGCCCGAATTTCAGGTTAAATAAGAGCATGAGAAATACCAGAATGAGCGAATAGCACAGCATGAGCAAAAATACTATAGCCGCACAGCCGTATGGAGTAGACATCCCCATCGCTTTTACCGATGCCGGCACTGCCAGCGCCTCACCGGCCTTTGAGTATCCCAGTGCAACCGCAGTATTGCTCCATACATTTCCCACGAAAGCCTTTCTCATGCTGATAAATGCTGTCGCAGACATCACAAATACCATATAGACGGATGTGGCAAGAAGTATGTAAATTGCCTGTCCGAGCAGCCATTTTTTCCTTGTCGTTCTCATAAGAAAAAACGGTGTGGCATTTGTGACAAACGGCATATCCGCAAAGAGAAATATCAGAATCATCGATGATAACAGTATTGAGTTGCTATCACCGAAGGTCCATATGAAGGGCTCCAGTATCTGCATGGAAGTATCATATTTTTCCGCGAATGCAACTATCTTATCCGATAGCAGAAAACAGAATATGAATGCAATCGAAAAGCTTAAAAATATACGTGGATTTTTCTTCCATGTCCTGAAATTGTACAAAGCCACCATAAATACCTGTTTCATATTCCATCAAGCCTCCTCTCCATAGCCGGTATCAGAAGCACCGTGATAAGCATACTGACAAAAATCAGAAATATCACTGCGCCCGCCTCACCAAATTCCCAGTTCCCTGCCGACGGACAAAGCCACTCCTTCGGATCTATGATATACAGCTTTTTTAAGTATCTCTCATGCAATATTATGAGTGTATACTCGAGCACAAACGGTGACGCATAAGCCATATATCTGCTCGATGTGAGTATCGAAAAGAGCATTCCGATCAGTGAAAACACCATTCCGATGCAAAAAAATAAGACATACGTTGCGTCTGTCTTTTCAGCCGTCCCCTGCTTCTCCATCGGCAGTATTATAAGGCGCAGCAGATTGTAGTACACTCCTGTTCCCAGTGTACATGCCACTCCTCCGCTTATAGCTGCCGCAAGTATTTTCGCACTGATGTAATGCCACCTCCCGGCTCTCGGAAGATAGCTCTTTATAAATCCGGAGTCTATCTCCTCGAGAAATGCCGAGGTATACGGCAGGGCTGCAAATACCGGAAGAAGCAGGCACAGGGCATCAGACTTTATGGCATTCTGCAGCACCGTAAGATGAGTGCCATAGGCAATAAGCCCCTCCCTATAATCGCCTGCCGCTTTCCAGAAATCCGCAAAGCCGCCTATCCCAAGAGCAAACACGATTCCTGCGACCGCAAGGAAAAACAAACGACCTGTCAGTGCCTGCTTTATGCATGATGAAATTGTATTATTTATCCGTAGCTGTTTACTGCTTTCCTGCGCTCTATCCATATCAATAACCAGCCGTCACATCAATGACGCTTCCATCCACCGCGTTTACTGCAAGAAGAATCCAAGGTTGCTGTTCTGAATAATTTTCTCCTCCAAAATCAATATTATAATCGCCGTAAAACAGCCATGCCGGTGTGAGAAGTCCGTTTCTGTCACTGCCGCTGCTCCTTACACGCATCAGTCCGAGCCTTACCTCATATACTGTTGCAGTTGCCTTTATCTCAACATCTCTATCTTCATGTTCTTCCAAATCACCTCTTGTGGTTAGAGGCATCATCTGTTCAAAGATATCCTTTGCCTGATCAAAGGATATGATACCGACATTGTCTGATACCGCCTCCTCTACCATTTGAGGAAATTCCCAGCTAAATGCAACAATACCATTTTTATCCACAATAATACGGATTTTCTCATACAGCCATGTAAGAGTAGTATCATCCTTGTCAGGTACATAATCTGAGCTTGTCGTTGCGCTTTGAATACCATTTATATTCTGCACAAGATTAAACACATATGCTGTATAGTTGTCTGCTGAAATCATTTCTGCATCCTGATTGTATTTATCCGTATCATCAAAATCTTCCTTATATTTGTTTCCCGCTGCACAACCAACATCATAAATTTCCCAGTCCATACCTATTTTCTGTACAAAGTCATCAACGTATTTTTTGGCATCCTCCTCGCTTATTCCAATCTTCTTTTTTTCATCATCTGTACATGAAGCTGCCTGTGTCGTCAATATACCATCGTAATGATAGTCTTTAACATTCTCATATCCGGCAGATGAACTAAAACTATCCTCGTCAGATGATGAGCAGATATTAAGTTTTTCTTTTTGATCCTTTGAGCTTACATTTAATTCTTTGGTTTTTGTTGTACCGCTTACAGTCTCCTGCTCCACATCCACATACGAGGAATCCTTTGGCACATATTTCAATGTGCTCTCATCAGGTGCTGTTTTCCGTTCCTCTTCATATTCCTTGATAATCCCCTCATGTGTTTGTATAATACTCTCTTTATCAGACTCTGAAGTATCCGGATCATCTTTAACATTTGCAATATACTTTTTTTCTTCCAATATCAGATTATCTATTATCTGCTTTGTCGAGTCTGAGCCTGTTGTAGTATAAGCTCCATCCGGGAAAAAATAGTCATACAGCTTATCAGCTATCTCCTGCGATAATTCATCACTTTTTACTCGATACATAGGTATGGTATCCTTTGTAGGGAGAGTAACAGGCACATTGTCAGCTACTATCTTTACCTTTCCGTCATCGCTTTCATAATTAAAATCATAAGTATCGGTGGTAGTCTCTATTATGTCCTTTAAGGTGCTTCCGTCCTTTGGAGTTTCCTTTGCGGCTTTCTCAAGCCTGTCTATATTTTTCTGTGTGACAAGTGATTTGTCAGGTGTTTTCTCACAGGCTGTCATTGAAAAACACATTATTGCAGCCATCAGACAAACTATTTTTCGTTTCATAAGTTCCTCCTCGTTTTCTTTGATGATATGATTTTATCCCCTTTTATGTTTTCAAGTCATCAAAGAGTTGTAAGAGAATTGTAAAGAAAAAATACTGCCCTCCTGCAAGCTGCTTTCCACAGAAAGCTTTGAGTGGTGAAGTTCCGCAATCCTCTGGCACAATGCCAGTCCCAGTCCAAAGCCCTCCTGATTTCTCGAAGCATCTCCTTGATAAAATATCTCAAATATATGCTTCATATCCTCCTTTGAAATTCCTCTTCCGTTGTCCTTTACCGATATTCCACTGCCTGTTATATTTACTTCAATGCTTGTCGCACCTGCCTTTTTTGCATTGTCACAAAGATTGGTTATGAGCATGACAAGCATATCTTTGTCGCCCCTTATGCTGCCATTTTCAACTGTCAGAAATATATCGTCCCGGCCCTGCCATATCATCTCAAGATGTTTTTTCAGTTCCTCAAGCTCTATGTCCTTAAGCTCTATCTTATCCGCTGTAAGTCCGACCAGTGCAGTCAGCTTGCCCGACAGGCTGCCGAGTCTTTTTGCCTCAATATCCATAAATTCGAGTGCTTCTTGCTTTTGTGCATCAGTCAGCTTCATATTGCGAAGCGAATAGGCATAGCCGCAAATTGCCGTTACCGGAGTCCTCATCTCATGGGAGAGCGCATGTATGAGCCTGTTTCTCGCCTCCGAGGTCTCCTCAACCTCTGCGATATGTGACTTTACAGCCTTTGCCATCGTATTAAAGCTGTGCGAGAGTGATGCCAGCTCATCCTTTCCTTTTACGTCTATCTGACGCTGATACTGCCCTTGTGATATGGCATCAGCCTCATCCTTAAGCTGCTCTAACGGTCTTAGTAATTTTTTCAGGAAAACAATCATACTTACTGCCGCAGCTAATGAGATAACAATTCCAATCCCCACACACAGCGCAATCATCCGGTATATCTGTCTGTAAAGCTCTGTTATATCGCGCACTATACATACCTGATAGATTCTGTCATTGATATTGATATCCACTCCGCAGATGTAATAGTCTGCCCCTTCTGTATGCACGATGTCGCTTTTCGTCTCCCCCTGCATCTCAATATTACTCTTATCCTCATTCAACCCAAGTATCGTTGGCGCATCAAGTCCGGAATCGTTATATATTATCTCATCACCACACTGCAGCACATACTCCGTGTCAGAATCCGAATACTGCGTCTGCTTAAAAAAGTAGTATTTCAGCTTTGTCTCCGCTGTAAGCTCTTCAACTGTGCTTTCTATGTCACTTTTGTTTGTATAAAAATTAGCCACAAGCTTTTCCAATTCTGTCTTTGTATAGCTTGTGGTACTGTTTAACATATTTTTTTTGCTGACATATATCATAAGTGTGCAGCACAGTGTAAGAGAAATCAGCAAAAATCCAAGTGTTCCAATCGTTATCCTGCTACGAAGCTTCATTCTCCTACCTCCAGACGATATCCAATCTTTGGCACAGCTACTATACGAAGTCCTGTCTTCTTGCGTAATGCCGCCACATGCACATCGACAGTTCTCGTCTCTCCCTCGAAATCTATTCCCCATATCGCATTCAGCAGCTTTTCCCTCTCCAGAGCGATATTTCTGTTTTTCGCAAGGGTACAAAGCAAATCATACTCCATAGGTGTCAGGGATATCTGCTCCTTTTTCTTTAAAACTATGTGCTTTTTCATATCAATGGTAATGTCATCAAGCTCAATGATATCATCGCTTTTTCCTGTACGCTTTAATATTTTTTCTATGCGCAGCAAAAGCTCAAGCATCTCAAACGGCTTTACCATATAGTCCTCAGCCCCGCCCGAAAGGCCTTTTACCTTTGATTCAAGATCGCCTCTCGCGGTCAGATATATCACCGGAATATCTGCTTTGTTGAGTGGCTCGAGCAGACCAAAACCATCAACCCTTGGCATCATGATATCCACTATCGCAAGATCTGCCGATGCTCCTGTTGCGAGATAATCGAGCACTTCCTGTCCGTCCTGCATGGACACCGTCTCGTAGCCTGTAATATTTAAATTCATGCATATCATTTTATTGATTGCAGTTTCGTCCTCTGCGACAAGTATTTTACTCACTGTTTAACTCCCTCTGCTCCCTGCAGTAGCCCATCTGCCACAAGAAGCTTATCCTTTATATCTGTGCCACCATTAAAAGGCATAATGCCTGTGGCCTTGTACATATTATAATAAAGTTCAGGAATTTTTTCATCTTTTTTTCACATATATCGATTTGTGATTAAGTATTTGAAATCCATCACATTATATTGTAATATATGTATATAATAACATCAAAATATTACTAGGAGGATATGCTATGTCTTCAACAATTATAAAACCGTCTGCCGCTATAAGGCAGAACTATAACGATATATCTAATCTGGCAAAAGAAACCCATTCACCGATTTTTCTCACTAAAAACGGAGAAGGCGATCTGGTTGTAATGGATATCGAAACGTATGACCAAAGGGAAAAACAATTAGAATTACGCGAAAAACTTGTTGAAATTGAAGAAAGACGCCAGGCTGGAATAAAAGATACTCCCGCCCGCGATTTTTTATCTGAATTAAGGGATATTTACAACAAATGAAATATAACGTAGATATATCACCGGATGCCAAAAAGGAACTCAATAATTATATTTCAGGTGCAATGGAATTCGGCTCCGAAACTGTGAGCAAAATATTAGATGCTTTTGATGAATGTATCTGTATTTTGGAAACTACTCCAAATGCCGGTTTTGATAAATTAAAATATATCCCCGCAAAATACAGGGTTATACATCTCTGGAAACACTACTGGATGATTTTTCAAATATATGAGGATGAACATTGTGTCAAAATTGATTATGTGATAGATGATCGTCAAAATTATGGACGATTTGTTCATTGAAAATATCATAATATCGGATGTTACTGTTCACCCGTCCAAGGCGCTTTGGAAAGACTCTTGACATGAGCATGCTGCGCTCTTTTTTTGAGATTGGCACGGACAAATCACTGTTTGACGGATTATATATTTCACAGAATAAATCTCTTTGTGATGAGCACATGGGCAAATATCCTGTGATATTTCTTACTCTAAAGGGTGTTGAAGGGCTGACCTTTACAAAGGCAAAATCCATGTTGAGCGAAATAATAAAAGATGAGGCAGACCGACATTATATTCTCAATTCAAGTGAAGCTCTTACCTCTGTTGACAGGGAAGCTTTCATGAAAATCCTTACCGGTAATGAAGAAAATATTGAAAACAGTCTGAAAACTCTTTCCCGACTTTTATATAAGCATTACGGCAAAAAGGTGGTCATCCTGATAGATGAGTACGATGTGCCACTCGACAAGGCATACCAGAACGGCTACTACCATGAGATGGTCTCACTCATCAGAGGCTTGTTCGGACAGGCTCTAAAAACCAATGATTACTTACAGTTTGCTATTTTGACAGGCTGTCTTCGCATATCAAAGGAAAGCATTTAAACAGGCGTAGAGAGACTAGCTCCACGCCTGTTTACTATTCTTTTAATACACATTTTGTAAGTCAATATATTAATTATTTCTTTCTATTATCATAAACACCAAGTACTTGTACTATTAATGCAAGCAACATAATAATAAATAAACCAATACTATTTCCATATAAAAATATAGTAAATGCCTGTATTGCAACAACTACCCAGTTACCTACTAATAAAATAAGTTCAAGGTTATTTTTCATATTCATTCCTCCATTAATCTCCCTTTGTTTTATTTTTGCCATTCCCGTCTGCAGACAGTCCTGACTCTATGTAAAGCTTTTACATACAAAAATTAATCAAATTCCCCTGCTGCATCTGCTCCTCATTTATCTTCTTATAAGGCTGTTTAAATATAAGCTGCTCTGCACATTTTGACAGACCTATGAGATTTGTTCCTTTCTTTTACATCATCTATGTGCAATGCCACTTATTATCCCACCAACTATAGACACATTCCAAAACATATGCAGTACGATTGCTGATACGATATTATTAGTGCGTAAATATACATATGCACATCCCATTCCAAGTATGAAATATATTAATAAATTGCTTATTTCCGGCATAAATCCACTCTGTTTTAAGCTATTTATGTGAAACATTGCAAATATAACTGCACTTATTAACATATAAGCAACATTATCTGCCTTTAATATAGTTTTTAGAATAGTAATAACTGCACATCTATTAAATAATTCTTCTATTACTGGTGAAAATATTATAATTTTAATTATAACACTAGCCGATAACGCCTTCTCTTCTCCTTCTCCCAGCAAAACTTGAATTAATACTGACAAAAATGCTATTATTAAAAATACTGTACTAATTTCATTTAAAATCTCTTTATCAAAGGTTTTAAATCCTTCCCTCAAAAATGGGTAAAATATACCTATTGATAAAAAAAAGATTAAAGCATACATTATATAGTCGCTATATTCTATATAATGGTTTAATACAATATTCATGTATTTAAACCCACCGAGATATCCTATTATAAATATTATGGCATATACCATTATCGTAACTTTATATATTTTTTTCATTGTTGTTTTGTACAAAAGTAGTCTCATATAAAATAATTTATTGAGACTACTTTTCCTTTTCTGTCTATCCTTAAATATTTATTGCCTTATAAACATACACAGCTATTCCTGCAATTATGCCGATTCCACCTGCAATCAATATATATCTGACCGCCGCGTTGCCCTCTCTGATGGGCTTTGCCGTGATCATATACTTTCCTGGTGTGCTTAAATTAAGCCCGCTCATGTCTTTTGTACTCACAAGTTCGTATTTATGCTTTACGTTATTATATAGATACAGATATTTTCCTTTTACATCATCTATGTGCAGTGTCACTTCTCCGCACAGATACTCTCCATCGTTTAGATTGAATTTTATGCAGTCTCCTGCCCTTTCGAGTTCTATATCCGTATTAAGTTCATTTTTATAATTTACTATCTTCTTTCCGTATCTCTGTTTACGATTACCGAAACAGCGCCAGACAAATCCCCATTTGAAACTATTATCGTAGATGAACCTGTCTGTTTTTTCTTCCTGAATGGATAACTGAAAGCTTACCAGATTGCAAACTTCCGATATAATACTCGAAAAATTTTATTATGTTCATATATTTTAATTATTTCTTTTTATTATCATAAACACTAAATGCTTGAGCTATTAATGCAAGCAGCATAATGATAAAAAGCCCTATGCTATTTCCATATAAAAATATAGTAAATGCCTGTATTGCAACAACTACCCAGTTAAATATTAATAAAATAAGTTCAAGATTTTTTTTCATTTTCATTTCCTTCCTAATTCATTATTTTCTAATATATCAGCATTTTTTGAAGAAATTCACAAATCACTCCCCAAAATGATATCAATGCACTTATCAGAATGTTGAAAGCAAAACTTTCTAAAAATACTCTATAATAAACTCAATTACTTTCTTAAACTTTCCTTGAATAATCATTCCAATAATTCCCACTATAACAATAATTATTCCTATATAAAACATAACATATGAATCAATAAACCATGTTGTTATTTCCATTATTGCACATCCTATGACAAAAATCATTACTGACAAATTAGAAACTATTTTTTTCATTTATCCTCCTTATTTTGTCCAATAATTTTCATTAGAAAATAATCTCTATTTTTCTTTCTTAATCATAATTATCTTCATATCTCTTATAGTTATTTGTGGCAAATCTGGCCAACCATGTATCAGGCGGAAGTGTCCATAAAATCACCAAAATCCACACTATGATACCGATAGCCCTGTAAACACCACAAAGCTCCGTGCATGGTGCAATATCCAGACACGCAAATACAGAAAAAACACCACAAATAATAAATGCAATACCAAAATACACCAACCAAAAATTATTCTCCCAGCGATTCTCAAAGAAAAACCCTTTTATTTTTCTCCGCTGTAATATAAGCAATACCACACCGGCTATAGTCATCGCTATATTAGCCGCTTGATAAACATATATTCCCAATATAAATGCAAGTAGTATCGCAGAAATAAAGACTCCGCATATTCTTGCTCCGGCTATGCCATCACTTGACACTTCATCTTTGATATTACTCATAGCACCTTTAATCTGTATTATAAAAAATACCAAATAAAACATAAGACCTGCTATCACAAGTCCAAGCCATTTGGGCAAGCCGAAAACTGCTTCTCCGATAAAGCAGCCTATTGCCAAAACACATAATTGTATGAATAAAATTTTTAAATTCTTCTTCATATTCCCCCTTATTTTGTCACTCCTGTTTGCAATCGATCCTGACTCTTCAACTGTTATTAATTTCTTTATATCATATAATCCATATATCTTCAACCATAAATGCCCTAAACTTTAGAGCCTAAACTTTAGATAATCAATAGAAATTGTAATTCCTCTAAAAATCAGTTATACTATATGTGAATGCATCGAACATATTTTAACTTGGGAGGCTCACATGGAAATATTAAAACTGCCTGTTGGAATTGAAAATTTTGAAGATATACGAAGATCTGGGTTTTATTATATTGACAAAACTATGTTTATTGAGCAGTTTTTAAATACTTGGAGTGAAGTAACGCTGTTCACCCGTCCAAGACGCTTTGGGAAAACTCTAGGCATGAGCATGTTGCGCTCATTTTTTGAGATTGGCACTGACAAATCACTGTTTGACGGATTATATATTTCACAAAATAAATCTCTTTGTGATGAGTATATGGGCAAATATCCTGTGATATTTATTTCACTTAAGGATGTCGAGGGTTTATCATATGATGAGGCATTTCAGGTATTCTCCAGCATCATAGGAAATGAAATCAGCAAATTCTCCTTTTTGGCAGAAAGTGATAAATTGACAGTTTGGGAAAAAGAACAATTCAAAGGATTACTTTATATAGAAAAAGGAAAGTTCATTTTTGACAATGCTACATTTACCACTTCATTAAAGCTTCTCTCAAAGCTTTTATATAAACATTACGGCAAAAAGGCAGTCATCCTGATAGATGAGTACGATGTGCCACTCGACAAGGCATACCAGAACGGCTACTACCATGAGATGGTCTCACTCATCAGAGGCTTGTTCGGACAGGCTCTAAAAACCAATGATTACTTACAGTTTGCTATTTTGACAGGCTGTCTTCGCATATCAAAAGAAAGCAGCTTTACAGGCCTTAACAATTTTGAAATTGTTTCAATCATGGATTCAATGTATGACGAGTGCTTTGGCTTTACAGATAAAGATGTTCAGGAAATACTTACGTATTTTAATCTTTCAGAGCATTATGCAGATGTAAAAGAATGGTATGACGGATATCACTTTGGAAATGCCAATGTATACTGTCCGTGGGACGTGATAAATTACGTGGATCTGCTCAGATTGGAGCCTACTGCAAAGCCGCAGGATTTCTGGTCAAATTCAAGTGAAAATGCTTTAGTCAGAAACTTCATTGACAAGGCCAATGTCCAAACCAAGTATGAGATAGAGTGCCTGATAGCAGGCGAATACATTGAAAAAGAAATATCCCAGGAGCTGACCTACGATGAAATCGACAAAAGCATTGCAAACCTGTGGAGTGTGCTCTTCACCACCGGTTACCTGACCAAGCAGGGTGTGACCGACGATGGCAGGGTACGTTTATCAATACCAAACCGCGAGATTAAAAATCTTTTCATCAAAAAAATCCGCGAATGGTTCAGCGATACAACTGCAAATGACGGAAAGACACTTGAACAATTCTGCAATGCATTTGTGGATAAGGATACCGAAAAAATAGAAGAGCTTTTTGGCGATTATCTTTGGAATACAATAAGTATAAGGGATACCGCAGTTGCCAAAGATAAAAAAGAAAATTTCTACCACGGTATCCTGCTCGGTCTGCTGGGCTACAAAGCAAGCTGGCTCATCAAATCAAACACCGAATTGGGCACCGGCTACAGCGATATCCTCGTTGAAGTTCCAAACAACCGAACCGGCATCGTGATAGAGCTTAAATATGCCGAAAACGGCGATATGGATGCAGCCTGTGATGAGGCTCTGAAGCAGATTGAAGAAAAAACATATGTGGATAAGCTGAAGCAGGATGGCATGCGCAATTTCATCAAATATGGAATTGCTTGCTTTAAGAAGGATTGTAAGGTTATGGTAAGTGAATAAGGCACTCATTAAAACAGGCGTAGAGAGACTAACTCTCTGCGCCTGTTCAACTGCTTTTCTCAAACTTATTTTTTAAGCCATCCTAAAAAACAAGAGTATTCGTGTATACAGCTTCGTTCATTTCATATGTCAAATGGTAATTATATTTTTCTTAACAAATCACGAATATTTAATAGATATAAACAACATAAATATGCGGATAGTATTAAAACTTGAAATCAAGCAGTATCCCTTTGAGTAAATAAATCCATATTTTTGCTATACTTTTGCTTTGTAACATGTTATATTTTTTCTCCTAAATCATATACAATAAAAGATGTTTAAAATTCAAATTTAATGCACTGTTCATACATATTGACAATAGCATTTACACCAAATGGAATAATACATCGTGGCTGTGCATGCCCAACATTTACATTATAAACTATGGAAATATTGGAATTACTAATTGTTTCTAACAGAATTTCTTTGTATTCGTTATAATATTGCTCATCTATAGGTTTTCCTACTAATATCCCTGAAACAACATCAAAGATTCCCTTCATTTTTAACATTTCTATGGCTCTTTTATATTTTTCTGGCGACATTTTTTCTTCGCAGGATTCTAGCAAAAGTATTCTTCCAACCCACTCCTCTTTCTTGGGGAACAAATGGTACTTTTCACATAATATAGGTGTATCTTCATATCTATCCCCACAAAAAAAATCGTAAATAGAATCTATGCACCCTCCAAGAATTTTACCTGAAAAAATCGGCTTCCCACATAATAATTCATACCCCCTATTAGGATGTAACTTTAGTGATGTACCAATTTTTTGAGCTGAAAAGTCAGTTCGATCTTCATACCAAACATCGCTAGGTCTAATTTCCTTTATCATTCCTGTTTCTATTAATTCCGTAAAATATTTTTTTGTATATGCAGGCATATCTGAACCAATTTCACAAATATCAGTAAGAAATGCTTGTCCGTAAAAAGTATTCATTCCTACTTTATGAAACATAAAGTGATTAAATGTAGTATCAGAGAACCCCAAAAATATTTTATTTGAAATTGCATTTTCCAACTCATGATCATCAAACAAATAAGGCAATAGACGATATGTATCATCTCCACCAATAGCACATAAAATCATATCATATTTTGAGTCTCTAAGTGCTCTTAGCAAATCTTCTGCCCTTTTTTCTGGATGCTTTCTCAGATATTCCATACCCTTTAATGCATTAGGCATAAATTCAACATTTAATTCAAACTTTTCTAATCTTTTTAATCCTATCTCTAATTCATGTTTTACAAAATTCTCACCTAGAACACCTGACGATAAACTTACTATTGCAATATTTTTAACCATATTTTACCTTTCTACAGATATTTATGTATATCGTTTCTCAATTTCTTTAAATAAGAATTTTTTAAAATCACATATCCATTCTTTATCATATATAATTTTTTCTGATATCCGTTTACAATATTGACATTTTTCGCAACCATTATCGCATATTATATTTCCTTTAATAAATGGCTCCAAAAAATCATCTAGTTCTCTATTATTGATTCCTAATCTTAAATATTCTGTACATTTACCTTCCTCTATGGATGTTAAATATTGAGGATATCCTGGCTTCATCAAATATAAGAGGTTACCATCAAATGACTGATTCAAATACGCTTTAACTACCTCTATATTATATTCAGCAGAACGATCTCTTCCATCTATTTTAAACAAAGAAATCCCGGCCTCTTCATAATATTTCATGTCCTCTGGTCTAATCCAAGGTGACTTTATATTTTCTTCTAAGTGGACTAATTTTTTCAGCATACATTTAACCGATGTATGAGAAATACTATTGTTCTCATCAACTGGTAAATATTTTTGTAGTTCATTTGATAAAACTGATGAAAGATTAGAATGATAATGAACATCCGGACAACGATAAACACATGGTGTTGTACATAAAACCTTTAATTCTGCAGATGTATTTTCTTTTATAACTTTTATTATCTTAAAATTTCTATTTATATCGCGATTCAAAACAAGAACATTTGCCCCTGATAGTTCAAATTCTTTTGCTTTTTGGACATTATCTATTTCATTACAAATTGATGCATTAATATTAATATTTTGAAAATGATTTTTCAACAAAATCATGTAATATGAAGATGTAATCGTGAAGGAATCCACTCCCATTTCCAAAAGATTCTTTACATAACTAACAATCGATTTTCTACCTTCATCTGTATATTCTCTTCCATCGCTAACTGTTGAATTGATAACATAATTAAACTCTATTCCATTTTTATGTAAACGTGCAATATATTTTTTCAAATTGTCATCACTTATGTATTTTAAAGTAAATGACGGTCTCAAATTTCCAATTATATCTTCTCTTCTAGCACCATACACCTCCTTGATATATGCATGTCCAGTACGTGTATTATTAAGTTCTATTATATTATCTAAATAATCATCTTCAAAAGTCATTGGTATACTCAATCCTATACTCATTGTTCCACCACCTCTACAAAAAACTTTTCCTTAACTCTTTTAATATATGTTCCTAATTTATTAGGATATTCTGCCTTTCCTATACAAAATCCAACCCGATCAAAAGAACTTTCCAATTTATTAATATATTCTCCTGGTTGTTTTAATAGCCCCGTCATAACTGTTTCTGGCATTTTATCTATATCCTCTAGCCCATCAATTTTTTTTATTATTCCTGCTTGGGGTGACGAAAACCAATATACCTGAGAATACAAATGTTTACTTCTCTTACAATTCACCTTTTCTCCAAGTGCAAGTTTAACAGCACAATCATATAAATTAACGCCTGTGCTTATTTCAATTAAATCCATAATTCTATCTCCTGGCATTCTTACAGCCACTTCCATCACTACAACTTCATTTCCATCTATCTTCGCTTCCAAATGTACTAAACTGTCTTCTACGCCTAATACAGAAATTACTTTTTCATTTAGTTCATAAAGCTTATCTTTTATTGAACTGTCTATAGTATCATATGGCACCAAATGTGACTCTTCAATAAAAAGTGGCAATTTTCCTAAATACTTTTTTGTTATATTTACAAATTCTATTTTTTTGTTCTGAACAACTGATTCAATACTTACTTCTTGTCCAACAATGTATTCTTCTATTAAACAAACGTTTGAATAATACTTCAGATTATTAATATGCTCCATGGCTTCTGACTTATTATTTATTATCTTTACTCCAATACTTCCATATTTATTAACAGGTTTAAAAACTTTAGGATACTCCAATTTCTCTAACATTGCTTCGTCCATGGTTTCTAAATCAACCACATTATATTTGGGTACTTTAATACTATTTAATTTAAACAACGTCCTTTGATAACTTTTATTCGTAGATAGAATTGAAGCTTTTATTCCAGCACTTTTTAACCCTAATTCTTGAGCAGCAAATGCTGTAGCTTGTACATGTGTATCTGTTAATGGTAGAATTCCTTGAAGCTTTTTTCTACTATTAATTTTTCTAATCATTTCTAAAAACATTTCATTTTCAAAGCTATTATATGATATTCTATTATCAATCAATTTAACATATTCCTTATTATAATCACATAAAAAAAACTCTTCTAATTCACCTGCAGATATCTCACACTCATTAAGTTTTGCACACTCTAAATATCTTACAGCTTGAGTACCAAATCCCATTATTAATATATTTTTATTGCTCATTTAATAAATTTCCTTCCTATCCTGTTAAATAACAAATTACAAATTATTCAAACCTATAAAATATAACTTACGAATGCATCTTTTCATACCTATGAATACCATGTTTTAAGGCCTCCATTCTACCAAAATAAATCCATTTAATTTTTAAAATACTTATACAATATCAAATCTGTTAAATCATCTATTTACACAAGTATTTTCTTATCTTGATTTCATTCTTATTCTCTGAATTTTGAAGTCATTTGTAATTTATTTAAAAGTGTAACATAACAAATTACGAATATAATACATACCACACTATATAACCTAAATATCCACGATACATTTATTATCCCAGATAAAAAACCAGCAAAAATACCTGATAACGAAACAAATAATGAATTTATGGTATATGAATAACTATCTACTCTTCCTATATATTCTTTATCCACTATTTTCGCAAAAAGAGTTTTAGCATTTATAGATACTACCATTATAAGTGCACCTAAAAAAACTATTTCGAATATAGCAATATAAAACGTTCTTGTTATACTCAATGCAAACATTGAAATTGGAATAAGTAAATATCCTATAAATCCAAGTTTATTTTCTTCTTTATTCGATAGAAAAAATGCAATAATTCCCCCCATACATACACATCCAACACCAAACGAAGCATCTAATATACTATATTCCCCAACACTTAATCCTAAAATAACTTCTGTATACTCGCATAATAATGTATTAAGAACATTAACCACAAAACTAGGTGCCCCACATATAATAATTAGTAACATAATTGTCTTTTTATTTAGAATATATGATAATCCACTCCTAAAACTTTGAACCACATTATTTTTAGATTCTTTTAACTCAATAACAGTACTCTTGTCCATATTTATTATTATGACTGCAGAAAGTAGGAAACTAACTGAATCAAAAAATAAAATGTATACAACGTTAATTTGAGACAATAACAAGCCTGTTACTATAGAACCCAAAATAGATCCTATTTGTTGTAATGTATTATTAACGCTAAATATTTTCATATATTCATTGTCATTAAAGTTGATTTTTATTAAACTAGATATACATGGTGTAAAAAAACAATCTGCTATTTTAACTATTGCAGACAATAAATAAATGTACCATATTGAAATTTGATTTTCCGTTAATAGTAACACGTATCCACAAATTAATATTATTAAAAATCGAACAATATCCATTAATACAGTTATACTTTTTCTATTATATTTATCTGCTATATGACCTGTAAAAGGGGCTACTATAATAACTGGTAAAATCGAAAACGCCAATAAAATTCCTACAGCAAATGAAGAATGCATTTGCTGATAAACATACCATGAAGTGGCAATATAAAACATCCCATCACCTATAGTTGAAATAAATGTTCCAACATATAATGTCTTCTTTATACTCATAACAAACCTTTCTACAAAATATAAGTCTACCAATTAAAATTATCGGACTAGTAATATTCTACTGTTTTCATAAAGTTCTAACCCTTTCTCAATTTGTATTCTATCAATTGTTCCAAAATTAGAATAATATGCTCCTATAAAATCCACCAGTTCAATAAATTTATCTGGAAATGTTTTCATTGAAAATTTTTCTGTTCCTAAAACATTTATTATATGATCCATATCATCTGTTTTAAATATAACTTTATGATATTTTTCATAAGGCTCACTTAATTTTTTTGCAACCATAAACATCTGTTTTTTTGAAAATTCTTCTAAATTGATTGAATTAAATCTTCTATTAAGTGCCTTATCATTTTTTATTAACTTGCACTCATCTTCTGTTGTTGCACATATAAATCTCAATTTACTATTCAACAAATATGGCTTTAAAATATTTGAAGCAGAAATACCACCTTCACTAGCACCCGCTCCAATGACAATATGTGCTTCATCTATAAATAATATATGTTCATTTCTTACACAAATATCCAATAGTTTTGTTAATTTTTCTTCAAATTCTCCTCGATATTTCGTATTTCCCAACAGACGTGCTATATCAACATTTAATATTTGTTTTCCACATAATTTAGGTCTAACCATACCTTTATTTATCTTTTGAGCAAAAGCTTCAACTAAAGTTGTTTTACCAACTCCAGGCTTTCCAGTTATTAATACATTATTTTTTGTTTTCATCGATAAAAAAATTTCCAACAACTCTAGTTCTTTAGTTCTTTCAACTATATTTATATCATTATTAATCCCATATAAACTTATATTAGTCGTGTATTTTTCTATAAACCTAATTTCTTCATCCAATTGGTCTCTAATATCAATAATTTTTCTATAAGACACCCCTATATTCAGTAAATCATACTTAAGATCGCTCTCCTTACTTACACAATTTACTAAAATATCAAATATAGAATTTATTCCACTTGGATAATTTTCCTCTAATTCACTAAAGAAATGCTTATTATACAATTTTGCATCTACATCAACTTCATTACCTTTATATATGGTCTCAATATCTTGTTTTTTTAAACCAAAGTACTCTTTGTACATTTTCAATATCTCATAAATAATCAAATTTATAGATAATACCTGATTTTCTTTCTCTACCTCATTAATTATTTTCTTTAACTCTTTACATATATGTATCATTTATTCACCTTCTGATATGTTATTATAATTAAGCAATTCGATAGTCATATCAACCAAATTCAACAGTAATGATTTATTAATCACCTTGCAGTCAGCATAATTTGTAAAATATTTAATAACTTCCATAACTCCAATATTAGCTGCTATTGCATTAAAAGGTTCAATAATTGTTGTCATTACTTTTTCTTTTATTTTTTCTATGTCCTTGTCTTCATGTATCAGATGATTACCTATCAAACTTCTATACCTAATATCACTATTCGGTAATATCAATGGTCCGCACAATATCTGATCATTTGTAGGAGAACCCACATAATACGGAACTCTCAACAGTAATGCTGCTTCATCAACAATATCTATAATTTTTCCCCTAGGTGTATCTGCACATAGATATATCATATCGCTATTTTTTGCTACACTAACAACATCCTCTACACTAGAAATCTTTTTATTTATAAATTCATAATCTACACGAGGATTTATTTTTAACATTTTTTCTTTTGCCACATCCACTTTATATTTCCCAATATCAGACTCCCAATATAACATTTGTCTTGATGTATTGCTTAATTCTATTTTATCAAAATCAACTGCAGTTATTTTTCCTATTCCCATTGCAGCAAATCCATATAACGAATGAGAGCCAACTCCACCAACCCCAATCACGCATATTTTCTTTCGTTTGATAACACTTTGCATTTTTATTGCATCTTGATATCTAATTTTTCCATTTAGCGCAAAAGAATTTATTTGTCTATCATATTTCTTAAGTTCTTCTTGTGATAACCCACATGAATCAAAAACTTCATATTCATCAAGAAAATTTCTTTCATCAAACATTTTCAAAATGTATTCCAACGATTTTTGAGAAATATCATATCCCTCCTTTCGTATTTTCTCCAACAGTTCCTTCTCGGTATATGTTCCGTCCATTAACAATACTAATTTCTTTATAAAATCTATATTAATCGATATTTTACATACATTTTTTGAATTCAAATGAAAAATCAAATTTCCTATATTGTCTTGGCTTATATATAAACTTTTTTTATACATGGTTTTCTCATATTAATTCCTCTATTTTCTTATTGAAATCAAAACCACTAAATAGATTTGATTTACTAATATTATAAATATGCAATTATACTATAATTTAAATCTAAAGGCTTGTTGAAATGATCATCAAATGCAAAACTTTTTACTTCACACCATACATTTGCTAGATATTTTATTGTAAAATAAATCATCTGCAACTGCTTACATAATAAATTGTTTATTATTGGAATTGACTTAATAATAAAAAACGGAGAGGAAAATCCTTTCCGTTTTTATTGTAATCGCATTAAGGTGTTATCATTTCATAAGACTGCTCAATTTTTGTTTCAACGTCTACCTCCTCAAATACGATGTTTTTTGTATCTACTGATACTAACTCTTTTGTTGTTTCCATAAAATTTTTTCCTCCTATTAGTAATTTTCTGTCACTCCTGTTTGCAACCATTCATGACTCTATGTAAAGCTATTACATACAACATTAATTGATTTCCCAAATATACTTATATTTGTAGGCTAATTAATTAAAAATTAGTCTTTTCACAAAATTGATAAATACTAAGCTTGTCTCTTTCCATTAAGTCTCAATTATTTCCTTCTTAGTTCTTAAAATCTCTAATATTTTAATTTTATCTTATACTAAAACCATCAAATATCAATGATACTTACATGAATGACACGAATTCGTACACGTTTGACATTTAATCAATAATTTTTGCAAGAATCAACGAAATCGCTACCGAAATATTAGCAGCCATAACACAAAGCACTATTTCATTTTTCAGTACTCCCAAAATTGCTGCTATAACAATTACAATTAAAATGATAGTCTGAAATCCCCATGTATTTAATTGTTGCTTATGCTTTTCTTCTACTGTTAATGGTTTATTTTCTGCTTCAACCGGAGCCAATCTCAGTACAGTTAACACTGCTACCATATATAGCACCATCAAACACCATATATATTTTTTTCCCAATGCCAATGCAGACATCACAAATACAATAAAGGTAATCTGCGTATACAAGATACATTTAAGATGACTACGTGCATGATATCCTCCAGCTGTCAACCTCAACGGAGTATACACTGCTATGTACGGAATAAATGCTATAGGATATCCTATAACGTAATATGATAATATAACCATAAAAGCAACATTTATTAATGTTGACAAAATCAATTCCATACCATAGCAGTATGATTCCTTATCATCAGTCTTGATTATTGCATTTTTAATCCAAAACTCAACAATTAGTGTACTTGCTTTCTTAATCATTTCTTTTTTTCAATGAGTCTGGGATATCTGGCTGATGTGAAAAAAAGAAACATGTTGCATTCACAGAGACAACAGCAAGTACCATTGTAAATGTTGCAACGATTTTTGAGAATTTTACTATACCTTTTTTAACCATAATTCTTTGCTCCTTTGTTTTTATTCTCTACACTCTCAATTCTACTCAACATCACTGTATATACAATAGCTCATGCACTAACGACATAAATATACACACCTTTTGCATATATAGTAGTATTACTATTGTAAAATGATAGTAATACTATATTCAAAATATTAATTTTTTTACCTACAATATCTATAGTTTAAATATGAAGGCAGGTAAATCATGCAGGATACAGAATTCATAAAGCATATAGGAAAAATCATACGTTTCTACCGTTTGAAAAATAATCTAACACAAGAACAATTAAGTGAATATGCAGACTGCTCCTGCGGATTTATTGGTCAAATCGAACGTGGTGAAAGCAAAATTTCACTTTCTGTTTTATCAAAAATAATCAACACTCTCAAAATAGACGCAAATGAATTGTTTTGGGGCACCGATACACATACTTCTGAAAGTCAGCAATTGGATAATCAGATAGCTCTATATGCCAAACAATTATCAATTGACAAAAAACATATTGTTCTCAATCTGATGGATGATTTGAAAAACCTAAATTAATCTTGTAAATTCAAAATTTATAATCTATAATCTTCATAGCTTAATTGTTTTGATAAGGGGATTATTTTTATGAATATTGCTATTTGTGATGATGAACAACAAGATATTGATATACTTTACAATTACTGCAAATCATGCAAATTACCATACAATATTTCTACTTTCTTGTCTGCCTCTGCCCTGCTTGAGGCTTTTAAATCCCAATTTTATGATTTAATTTTTCTTGATATAGAAATGGATAAGCCAAATGGTTTTGAAATTGGCTCTATTTTAGCAGGATATTCTCCTCGTCCCGTAATAGTTTTTACGACAAACGCACTGCAGTATGCAGTCCGAGGATATGGAATTGCTTTTCGATTTCTATGCAAACCGATAACGATTACAATGTTTCAAAGTGTTGTCAGGGAGGCTCTTGACGAGATTCTTCCGCAAAAGGTAGCGGTAACGTGTGGTTCAACTCAGAAAATGATTTCTATAAACGATGTCATATATTTTGAGAGTCTGAACCGGCACATTATTTTTCATTTTGCAAATACATCCACATTGGAGATAAAGGATTCAATGGAAAATATGATTTCAGTTTTTTCATATCCTTCATTTGTACAGATTCACAGAAGTTATTGCATCAATTTGAATTATGTGGACAGCTTTACACCACTTGCTGTCACTATGACTGACGGCTGCAAAATTCCACTTTCTCGGAAAAAACAGACCATTTTCCAAGAGCGCTTTAACAATTTGATACGAGGTACCATCAAATGAATTTTCCAATTGAAGTATATACCATTATTATAGAATGCCTGCTTATTTTCTACTTCTTTCATAAAGAGGTTAGACCTGTATACCCTTCCCGCAGATATATTATCCTATTTTGCATATCACTCTTTGCGGTCATAATGCTATCAACCCTATATACACCTATGTTTATACGGCTTGTCATTATCAGCTTATTTTTGTTTTTATGCTATACTTTCTGCTTCAAATGCAAAATATTCCAAATCACCTATACTATTATATTATTTTTTGTTACGTCGATGTTTTCCGATGTTATTGGTGCGTTTGTACTTTCCAGACTTGGAATTTCAATAAATGAACTTTTAGGAATAAGTGAAGGACGGCTTATCTACAATACCACAAGCAAGATTATTCATCTGTTTTTGCTGGTCATAATTATTTTATTTACCAATGCCCGATTTGATTCAAAAGCTCTACTGCATGCCATACCACTCATGCTCTGCAATCTGTCAAGCATATTTATTCTGTTTGCCCAGTACACTACCTTTATTGACAATGGTAAATACTCCACCTTTGTGATGACCACTATATGTATGCTTGTTATCAATATAGTGGTTTGTGGATATACGGAAATAGTAAAGAAATCTTATGAATTACAGAAAAATCAGCTCTGTATGCAGGAGCAGCTTGCCAAACAGGAGCTTTACTATCAGGATATCATTGCTCGTCAGGACGAATCCCGCGCACTTTGGCATGATATAAAAAAATACATGCTGGCAATGAAAAATCTGGTTTCTACGAAAACACGACCTGAAGCCGAAAGTCAGCTCTCTGCCTTAAAGAAAAAGTTTTCAAGCCTTGACCAAATGATTGATACCGGTAATTCCATTGTTGACGGCATCCTAAACTATGGCTCTAATAAAGCAGACAATCTGGGAATCTCCATAAACTTTAATCTATGGCTGGACACTGACCTTAACATTTCGCCTGTTGACCTGTACATAATCATCGGAAACACTATGGATAACGCAATAGAAGCCTGCGATGCTTTTCCGGCAGGTCACAAACCATCCATCTCATGTACGCTGCGCCAGAAAAATCATGTGCTGCTTTATGAAATATCCAATCCTATTCCACAGGTTTCGGTTAAAAAAGCCGGAGTTATCCACGGATATGGGCTTGAAAATGTCAAAGAATGTGTAAACAGAAATAGTGGTTTTATCTCTATCAAAAACGAAAATGATATATTTTGTGTCTCTATAACACTAAACGTTTAATATGTCTTAAATCCGCGATATCACAAGCTTTCCATCCTGCACATCAACCCTGACCTTATTAGACTCTATCCCCGCTGCCTCAAGCATCTCATCAGTGAGTTTTATCCTGTGCGCCTTGTCCAATACCGTATATTCCATTGCAGGATGTTTCTTCAATTTCTCCGTACTTACCTTTCCGTCAGATATAAGCACTGTGCGGTCTACACGGCCTGCAAGTGCCATATCGTGTGTGACTATGATGATGGTTATACCAAGCTCTTTGTTCAGCTTATGAAACAGCTCATAGATTGTATCAGCAGTCCTTGTATCCACGGCTCCGGTCGGCTCATCCGCAAGCAGTATGTCCGGCTTATTTGCCAGTGCCACCGCTATCGCTGCGCGCTGCTGCTCTCCTCCCGATAGCTGAGCCGGAAGCTTATCCTTATGCTCCTGTAATCCCACTGCATTTAACAGTTTAAGGGCATAGCTTTTATTATTATCCTTGCGTTTTTTTATAATTTCTCCGTGTTTTAAATTATCGGTATTACCTGCATTTTCAAACATCATCACTGCCTCGACATTCTGCAGCACAGTCAGGTATGGGAACAGATTTTTAGCACTTTTCTGCCACACAAAGCCCACCTGGTCCCTGCGGTATCTCACCATTTCAGCTTCTGAATATGTGGAAATGTCTTTTCCGTCAATAGTGAGTACTCCCGCTGTGGGTGTTTCCAGTCCTCCTATCATATTTAAAAGGGTGGATTTTCCGCTGCCGGATTTTCCTATTACCGCAAGCATCTCCCCTGTTTCCACCGTCAGGTCAAGCCCCTCCAGTGCCATCACCTTTTTATCGTCTGTCTCATATATTTTTACCAGTCCATCGCAATTTATCATCTGGTTTTCTCCCTTTTAATTTAAATTACTATGCCGTCACTAAGCTCAAACACTTCATCTCCCAGCTCCATCAGGTTCGGATCATGCGTGGTCATAACTATTGTGATGTCCTCATCGTCTATCAACTCACGGAACAATCGCATGACTTCAAATCCGGAAGCGGTATCGAGTGCTCCTGTCGGCTCATCCGCAAAGACCACCTTCGGGCGATGAACCACAGCGCGCGCTATCGCAACTCTCTGCTGCTCACCTCCCGATAACTGATCCGGCATATGGTTCATGCGCTTTGAGAGTCCGACGCGCTCGAGCAGCTCTGATACTCTGTCACGCGTATTCTCATTTATCACATCGGTTTTTGCATCTCCAATGTCATTATCCATTTCAGTCAAATTCTTCTGTATCTGACGTTTATTTTTCGCAAGTCTAAGGGCAAATTCCACATTCTCATATGCCGTCATCGTGGGAATTAGTGCTATAGACTGGAATACAAATCCCATCTCATACCGCCTTAGCATTTCCCGGTCTTTCTCGGTCATCTGCTCGAGATTTTTATCCAGAAACTGCACACTTCCCTCTGTCGGCATATCAAGCGCACTAAGGATATTAAGAAGTGTGGTCTTTCCGGAGCCGGAACGCCCTTTTAAGATGGCAAGTGTTCCTTTTTTTATCTCCATGGATACTCCGTCAAGTGCGTGGACTGTTGTACCATCTCCCGCCTTGAAATATCTTTTTATATTTTGAGCAATTATCGCATTTTCCATATGTCACGACCTCATTTACCATGCTATAAAAACTTTCTACCGACTACCACAAAATCATTTTTATCTGCTAACTATCTTCTCCAAGCCTCAGTGCCTGTGCTATCTTCATACTCTTAAGCAGTCTGCTGATAACCACATAGCATACGGCTACAGCCACGAAAAGTACTCCTGTAAGCTCCAGCATATCAGATGGATAAATATATACATTTACTCCGATATTGTGTTTCTGCGGCAGATATATGATCGATATGAGCCTTACAAACATCGCTGTTGCAGTTATACCTATGCCTGCTCCCGCAAGAAGCGGCAGAAATGATAAAAATATCTGCTCGTTTAAAAGCATTGCTTTTACCTCTCTCATTCTCATGCCCATTGCGCGGTATATACCAAACTGCAGCTCCCTCTGTTTTAGTGTCATAACCCAATACAGCAAAAATCCTACTGAGCACACTATCAGTGAAAGTATAAAACTTAATGTAAACATACCGTTTGTGATCTGCACTGTGGCTGAGTTTTTATTCTCGTCTATAAGCTGCTGCGCGGATGTTATATTCCTGTATATTTCACTCTGTACTTTTTCACTTTGAGTGTCTGTTAAATTGTCTGCTGTACTATCTGAATTTTCACTGTTCTCACCGCCCAGATATCCCACAATATCATCCACCGTTTTTCCTTTTGACAGGTTCATCCACACACTGTACGGTGTCATGCCGAACTTTTCCACAACCGTAGCATAATTTGCAACGATCAGGTATTTCTCCTGCTCGGTCACATTTTTGTCTGCATCTGTCTCATAGGTGTAACGCTCGTAGCCCGGAAAACCTTTTACTATGGCACATACCTTTACATTCTCGGATGCGTAGATCTGATCTTCATCGACAGCCTCCGGTACATACCTTGAGTAATTTAAGCTGTCACCAACTTTAAGTCCCAGATCTTTTGCCAGATTTGACGAAATGATGACTCCGTCCGGCTCTTTTGCCAGCTCATTCAGGTAATTGAACCAGTGAGCGTCATTAATATCATCATTTTGGTCACTCTGCAATTTCGCAGTCTCACCGAATTCTTTTGTGTTTATCGCCATAAGATATGCATTAGAAACCGAACCACTGCCTGCGGAAATGTCTACCCTCTCGTCCTCAAGCACACGCGTGACACCGTCACAGATGCCCTCATTTTTGAGCGACTCGTATTTACCGAAATCAGGCTCGTCATACATCCAGTTTACAGAGCCATTTTTATTGTACTGTATCCTGAGTCTGAAATCCTCGTTGTATATCGCATCACAGCCCACATTGTAGACGATACGCTGCTCCATATTGCTGTTCATGGTGCGCGCCATATTCGCGTCAAAAATACCGCCAGCCACTGTCATGATAAGAAATACTGCCAGAAATCCCTGATTGTATCTGGTTCGTTTTAGCTGTAAAAATGATGCATACATTGCCGGAGAAAAATGCTTTTTAAAGAGCCTGTCCACAAGCAGAATAATAAGTCCGGTAAGTCTTACGCACAAAAGTGCCGCTGCAAATATAAAAAGCGAATTGTCCAGTATCATGACAGGATCTATGCTCCTGTTTTCAAGAACAGATATCGCAAGCGTACTCTTCTGCTTGTTGTAATTGTAAAGCAGATATGCTGACAGAGCCAAAAGTATAACGTCTATAAAGCATTTCTCCCAAAGAGGCTTTTTCTTTGATATTCGTCCCCTACTGCTGCGCTCTGATATGGCATCCTTTGATTTTTTCCACACCGGAACTGTGATAAACAGCACCATGATAACTGCCGCTGCCACCGCATAGACAAGCATCTGCCATACAAATTTGTAAGTGCTTATATCCTTTGCCGTAAATCTTAAAAATCCGTCTGTAGATGCGGCAGCCCGGCACATTATATATCCGAGTACTATTCCGAGTACACAGCCCGCAAACGCTATTATTCCCGACTGCTGTAAGTACAAAATAAATACCTGTAATTTTGTCGCACCGCGGCTTCTTAAAACAAGTATGTCATTTTGCTCGAGCGAAAGTATCTGTACAGATATCATTCTTATAAATAAAATCAAAAGCACAAGACACGGCAGCTCCAACGCCCAAAGCATCAGCTTTATCGTCTTCTGCTGTGTAAAAAAGCTCTCCAGCGTATCACGGATGTTGTCATTGTAGAGCTTGTCAGCATCCTTAAACTGCTCCATATAACCGTCATAAAGTGAGGCGTTTTCCGTGTTGATCTGCCTGTAATCCAACATGAGGAAATCACTGTAGCTGATATTGTCCTCACTGTAATACTGCATCATTTCGTCAAAAACATCCTGCGAAACAAATATCACATCGCCCATATCCGAAAGCGTCTTGGCCCAATATGGATTGTTTATATCTTTTTCACGGCAGATCTGTGATATTACGAAAGAAATTTCCTTTTTCCCACTGCCATCAGGTACATGTAAATAGATTTTTTCACCTGCTACAAGTCCGTAGTGATCCATTGTCTTTTCGCTTATACTGCATTCGAATGTGGCTGTGTCAGTCTGAGATTTTACAACATCCGCGTACTCCGAAAGTCCCGGCAGATATCCTATTGTAAAATAATTGTTAGGTCCTCCAAACTCTGTATCCGCGCGTCCTCCTGGGAGTGTGATAAGCTGCTGTGAGGAAACCTTGTTTATATCCACATATTCAGTCCACTTCTGCTCGTATCCTGACAGCTTATCAAGTACTGACTGCGAATCAGGATAATCTGCCACCGCATATGTTCCCTCGCGGCTCATCTGTGCAGGAAACTCATTCTGCTGTGTGGCATGATCCGTAAAAAGTCTGTCGAGTATCTGATTTCCCGCACCCTTTTCAAACATAGAGTGGCACACAAAAAGTGCTATAAACAAAGCCACTCCCATAAGCAGACACAAATTTAACCATTTTCTGTTTTTTAATTTATTAATTACGAAGCCAAACATATTTCATCGCCCTCATCAATACCGTAAAGCACAAGTGTATTGCTGCCTGATGTATAATCGCTCAATATTACCGGCTGCTTTACCACGCTGTCCCCATCAATTTTCCACACATAGTATGATATATCATCCTTGTCCATCGGATTGACCTGCTTGTGTATGATCGAAGTCGGCACCACTACCACCTTTTTAAAAGAAACATAAGAAAACTTTACAGCAGATGCCCTGGTCAGATCATCCGGTATTCCATTGTCAAGTTTTATATAAAATGCTGCATTTCCATATCCTGAGTCTGTGTTTCCTGTAATATGCACACCTTTATCATCCTGATTTATATATCCCCTTTGAGCTTGCCTGTCGTAACCGGCAAAACCGATACAGTTTCCGTAGATTGTTGTACCGTCCAGCTCAAGTGATACGCGCTCTCCCACATCTGCTATATTGTCCGTATATACTTTATAGTTATTGCTATCCTTTACAAGGACCTGCAGTACGTCCGTGGAATTTCCGGTTATCTGCAGGATATCTGAGCCTTCCTCCACATTATCTCCTGCCTTGACACTCACCTTTGAAACTTTTCCGTCATTTTTGGCATATACTGAAATATTTCCTTTGCCGTCATTTCCTGCGCTTATGCTGTCATATGCTGACTGTAGCCGGGAAAGCTGATAGGTGTGGTCTGCACCGGCAAGTTTTTTCTGCAGATCAAGCAGCTGTAAGTTCAATTTCAACTGCTGCTCTTCATATGCTGTATCCGGCTTTTCATCCTGTTTGTTATTTTCTTCTGCGCTGCTACCACCTTCAGATAAATCTTTTACCTGTTTATCGTAATCTGCGATCTTGTGCGCATAGGATTCATTCTCCGAGTCGATCTCATTTTTTGCCTCTGTTATGGCAGCTTTGCCCTCTCCGGTATCCACCACGTAAAGCAGCATCCCATTTTCTACCGTATCGTCCTGCTTCACATTGACCGATACGATCTGCCCTTCATAATTACAGGTTTCGGTTATCGTCCCTGCGTCAGATCTGCTGTAGCTCACACCGTAGTTTGCTATATCAAAGTCAGACCTTGTTACCGTATATTTGCTGTACCTTGTCGGAACCTGATCTGTAGAATTATAGTAGACCAGCTCCCCCTCTTTTAAGCCCTCTGTGACCTGTGTATAGTTTTCATCATACTCACCTGTTGTTATGATGCGTTTCTCGCGGCCGCCCTCATCATTTTTCACATAGACATATCTAGTATCGCCATCCTTATAGATGGAATCTTTTCCCACGACAAGTGCCTGATTTGCTTTTGTCTTTTCAAAATATACCGGATACATCTGTCCTGCCGTAAGAAACAGCTTTTCCCTGCTTTCCACGCACACATCCGGATAGCGGTTGTTTATCTTCGAAAGTACCAAAACCTCTGATGTATATTGAGACTCGGTGACATCATATTTTTCGCCATCGACTATCACATATTTCTTGTCATAATCGCTGTATTTGTACTCATTTATGGCTGTATCTTTTATATCCAGCACAAGGTCATCCGTATCGGAGACAATGACTATGTTCTCGTATGCCGCAGCAGACCTTCCACCTGTCAGCTTCTTAGTGTAAGTGACAAGACCGCTGTGGGCTGCCTTAAGCGTTCCATCATCAACGATCTGCTGATATAAAGCCATCTGCTCATTGATCTTTTGCACGCGGTATTCGTGAAGCTGCTTATCGTACCGTTCATTTTCCTGTTCTGTGGCTATCAGTGTGTTGTTCTCCTGCCCTGCTGCCTGACTCTCCCATAATTTGATCTGCGTATCCGAGATCTGAGCGGATATCTCATATGTCTCATTCTCATGCGCCAGCGCATCCTTACATTCCTGCAACTGTTTTTTTGCCTCATCCACATCACAGACTGCAAGCACATCCCCCGCATTTACTGTATCTCCCGGCTCCACATATATCTGTGAAATATTGACATTGGCACTGTAGTAATTGCAGTAATCCCTAGGAACTGCAGTAGCCATCAGCACCTGCATAGAGCCGATCGTACCGTATTCCACAGGTCTATAGGCTTCATTTAACGCTACAGGTTCTTCAAGCTTTGGTATGCTGCTTTCTGTCATTTTTCCACAGCCGCCTGCCACAAACGATACACATATCCCCAGTACTGCCAGTTTTTTTATTGATAAAAGGTTTCTGTTCTTCACTGCAAAACCACCTCATCCCCGCTTTTAAGTCCTTCTGTGATGATCCGGTAGTCTCCCACCTGATCTGCGACACTTATCCATACCGCCTGTCTGTATCCATTCTCATCCAGTGTGTATACAAAATACCTGCCATCCTTCTCATGTACTGCGTCCTTTTGCACATACACAGCATTTTCTATAGCAGGGCGCGTCACTTCCATGGAAAATATCTGTGCATCCGATACTGCCGACATGTCCGATACCGGTTCAAAAACAACCTTTTTATCGTCCACCTCTTTTACCTTAAGTTCAAACTCTATATCAGATGCTGTTGCCGTGTATACATCACCTACATTAAAGTCATAACCTTCCGGTCTGTCAGCCTCGTAATTGCCGTTTCCGCTGATTTCTGTTATAAGATTGCTGCCCGGTTCAAAAACTCCCGCCAAAAGTGAATTGTTCATTGCTGTGATCGTGCCATCCTCGGATGCCGTGATCTGATATCTCGACAGTTTTTCCTCTGCCTCATCAAGATAAAGCTGCGCAACCTCTGTATCCTTATCAAGCTGGGCAATATCGCTTGAATAATCCTGAGTATCATCGATTTTCATAATAGCCCTGTAGTGTTCTGCCAGAAGCTTATTCTGACTGATCTGCCCGCTGTAGTCCTCAATCTTTTTCTGTATCTCCCCGGATTTAAAAGCCACCAGTATATCGCCCTTTTTCACATGATCACCCACTGCCACATTTACCTTTTCGAGCGTAAGCTCCGTGTTTGTCGCACCATAGGAAAACCTGGTATAGCCCTGCGCGCTCAGACTGATGGTAGTCTGAGGTGTGAGTGAACCGCTCTGTACCGTAACTGTCTGGTATGATATTTTCTCGTAGGAAGCTCTGTCCGTCTGTGCAAGCTCCTTTTGTGCCGCCCCACATCCTGAAAATAAAATAGAGGTAATTGCAGCGGTAAGCGTCAAACGACTTATATATTTTTTCTTTCTGTTAATCATATATTTTTCACATCTTTTCCATCAAAATATGAACCCGATCTATTATCTAAAAATGTAACTCCATGTGTAAACTTTTTGTATCATGTATTGCATTTTTTATTATATAATTTCCCTTAGTCTCCATGCACACTTCTCTCTGATTCAGAATATCTGCTCCGGCTCAATCACTGTTCCGTCTATTGCATTTACAAATACCGGACACGATTCGACCTCTCCTCTTTGCAGCAGCTCAAGGCTCCATGCCGGGATATAGCTGAATCTCTGTGAATCTGAGCTGTCCTTTACCCTGATATAGCCAAGTGTCAGATAACGATATTGTGTATCCGCTTCCACAATATATTTATCCGGGTGGCTTTCAAGCTCATTTCTTGCAATCTTATAAATATTTGACACCGGTAAGAGCTCCACCTTCTGCTGTTTTTTCACAATGCTTACCGGCTCTGCTATATCAAATCTATAGACACCATATTCATTTACATTGAAACTGCCTGTCTCATAACCAGGACAGTCCATAGGACAAAATTTGATATAAGCTGAATAATCAAATATATTCAGTGATTTTGAATACACTACATCATCTGCGCCAAGCGAATATTCAAGCGCATAGCCCCATATGGCTCTATGCACATCCCCCTCCTTATATACATTATCCTCAGTCTTGTTATATCCCTCCCATTCACAGTCGCTTTCTCCTGTTTTAATCATTGACTCAATTCCTATTGCCTGCATGAAGTCACCTGCTTTCTTCTTTGCCTCATCAACCGAAATATTTGCCTCGTTGTCATCGCTTACCGGCATGTCTCCAACAATAAAGTCACCGTTTAAATACCTCACCGTATCATACTCTTTCAGGGATTTTGGTCCATAGTACTGCTTCACATAGCCATCATCAAATATAGTACTCCGCTCATCAGGGTCCCCATCTGAAACTCTCTTCACGCATCTGTCAAGCGGATAGCTCTGGATGCCTGATAGCACACTGTTGTCATCATCTGGCCTTGAAAACTGAAGGTGAAACCAGGTATCACCTATTTTTCCGACAAAATCATCACAGGAGTCATATTCTGTGGCCTCTGTCCACACATCAGCTGCCGTTTCAAGTGCTTTTGTGCACTCAGTCTTCATATCATCCTGCCATTTCAAAATCTCATCAGAGGCATCATCCAGCAGACTGTTGTTGTCCCTGTCAAGAGTCTCAATAATCTCCTCAAGCTCCTTTTTTGTCATGTGCGCATAGTCGTAATAATAGACCTGTGAATCACCAAAATATGCCTTTATCACCTTTTCCTTTAACTCCTTGGTACAAGGTATGCTCTCCACCTCTGTGACTGACATGGTATCACATTCCGGCAATCTGACATCTGCTGTGATTTTCACCTTTTCCTCAGTGTCTCCCACATTTACTGTGAGCTCATCATTAAAACTTGTATTGGTGTCAAAATCCTTTACACTGCTTACCACATTTTGGGATTTTACCTCCGTGTCCACGCCATAATCCACCTTTTTGCCGGCACAGCCTGCGAGTGATATGAGGACAAGTGCCTCGATGAGTGTCATAATTGCTTTTTTCTTCTTTCCCATAATAGTTCTCCATAAATTTTAAAATACATCCTCGGAATTGATTATTGTACCATCTATTGCATTTACAAGTATCACATTTTTCTTTTGTGAATCAACCAGCCGCGAAAATGACCATACAGGCACATAACTGTATTTTGCAGTTTCATTCTTATCTTTCAGCCTGAAATATGTAAGCTGCATATTGTTAAAGCTTGTGTTTATCTCAAGCTCATATTTGTCGACATTGTTTTTTAGCTGCTCCTTAATTATCTGCTCTATATTCTTTAAAGAAAGCAGCTCCACACCGCCGGATATGCTTGTCACACTCACCGGATATTCTATAACCACATCAATTATTCCATTGTCTGTAACAGTTAGCTGAATACTGTCACCCAATGTAATGTCTTTCGTATCCTCGGGAAGCATAGAGTCACATTCTGATGAATCAAAGCTATCCTTAAAAACCTGTCCATCAATGCCTGTTCCATACGAATACACATATCCCCACAATGTGTTCCTGCGGCTCTCCCAGTTTTCATCCCCATTATTAAATCCCAGCCAGTTACAATCGCACTCTCCACGCTCAACCTGATTTGACAGTCCAAGCTTTCCCATAAAGTCCTGCACAAGTTTTTTTGACTCTGCTGCACTTCTTGTACATTCATTTCCATCAGCTCCGGCACTGTCTGTCAGATTATCCTCCTGAAATGTCTGCGAGACATTATCATAATTTTCCTCCTTAAATGAAGGTGGTCCGTAATATTTTCCATCGAGCTTAAAGACATAAGCATTTACCCAATGCTCTTCAAATGTTACCTCACAAAATGTATCTCCTTTATAGCCAGCATACTCGTCACAGCTTTGTAAATCAGAAGCAATTGTATACGAGATTTTCGCATCAGTCAGTAAATCCCGATAACCTGATAAATCCTGCTCCATTTGCTGTGCCAGCTCCTGTTTTGTACTATCATCCATATCATCCCTGCTGTTCATTTTATTCAGCTCACGGGATTTTAAATCTATATAAGAATTCAATTCATCAACTGTATAATGCTCTAAATCATGATAATAATACTCTCCACCACCAAAGTACGCATCTAAAAACCTTTTCTTGTACTCTGTATCGAGCTTCACATCCTCCACTCCAACAACATGCATGGTTTCACAATCTGGCACCAGTATTTTGGCATCGATTCCCAGGGTTACATCTCCTTTTTTTGTCTGGACAGTTATATTTTCGACCCATGGCTTGTCAGTCCTTAAATCAGATACCTTAGAAGCGTTCTTTTGCTCCTTTACCTCCGTGTCCACACCATAATCCACCTTTTTGCCGGCACAGCCTGTGAGTGATGTGAGGACAAGTGCCTCGATGAGTGTCATAATTGCTGCAAATAATCTCATATTTCGTGAAGATATGTTACCCCTTTTATCCATATGTAGCTCTCCTCCCTTTTTTTCTTTCCCGGTGACTATTCAGAATAGTTATCTTCCATGTTGTTATAATGAGTATATATGTCAGTTGTAAACTTTTTGTATCATACATTGCATTTTTATTATAAAAACCCGGTCTGCACATACTTATGCAAACCGGGTCTATATCACTTCTCATGAATCGCATATACATATTCATTTTCCTGTAAAAACTGCAGCACCTCATAGCTTTCATTATTTTTTTGCTCCACTGCTGTTGTCTCGGATATCAGTTTAAGCTTTGAAAAATCTATCCCGCTGTAGTCAAAATATCCTTTGTAAGCAGACAAATCATTTTCTGCCTGTGATTCATCATCTGCCTGCAAAGCCTCTTTATATTCACTCATATCACTAATATCCTTCATATGTGCTTTTGCCATAATGATTGTCCCATCCTCAAGCATCCAGATTGTATGATTTTGTGTACCATCATACTTCTCAAACCTGATTATCCAGTAATATGCCGTATATGTGTTAAAGGTATTATCCGATGCCTTTTTCGCTGCTGCCTCCCATGTATACCAGTTAGAATAGTCAGGTGAAAGATTTACAGGATAGAGCTTTTCTTCATAAAGCTTTTCTATGCTTTTTCTGCATGTGGCAACTGCCTGATAATCCTGCTCATCCATCTCATAAGAGGCAGCGTCATCTGTCGTGCTGTCCCACTTCCCGTCTATGAGCGAGAGTTTCTCTGACAATTTCAGATTGACAGATGCTTCCTTTGCCATTACAGAGCCTGAAGGCAGATAGCTTTTAGGAACCTTCGCCACATGATCATGTTCACTTTTTTGGTTTGCCTCAAGCACTATGCCAGGCACCATGATGCCTGCTATTACTATACAGATTACTGCAACAGACATTATTATTAATTTGAAGCTGTCTTTTTTCATATCTTCCTTTAAATCTTACGAATTTACCATTTTTTTATCTATATTGCGTTCAGATTACCACGGCAGCAAAATCCTCATAGTTGTTCCGCATCCGGGTTCACTTTCCACTGAAAGTACTGCATTATGGTGCTCTAAAATGATTGCCACAAGCGACATTCCGATTCCGGCACCGCCCTCTTTTCGGGCTCTTGATTTGTCTGCCATATAAAACTCATCACAAATTTTTGCCGCCTGTTCCTTAGTCATTCCGATTCCGTGATCGATTATGCAGATTTCATATGCCGTCATACATTTCCCGTCATCTGCTGATTCGGCTTCGCCTATATCCGTTTTATCTTTACGTATATTACAAGCCCTATTGTCCACAAATTTTCCTGTAACCTCAACCTGCTGACCTTCTTCTGATGCTTTCCTTGCATTATCCATCATATTGACAAGTGCTGTAACCAGAAGTTCTCTATTCACGGTCAGCACAGTATCCTCTATCTCTGTTTCTATAGTAAGATGCCTGTTTTCGTATGCAGGCTCAACAACCTTTACCACCTCTGCACAAAGATCTGCCATATGAACCCGCGCTTTTTCAATATCATGCCGGCGCAGATATATCAGCTCAAAAAGCTTCTGCGACATGCTCTCCAGACGTTTTCCCTCCGAAAAAATATATCCAAGCGCCATCATCTGTTCCTCTCTCGGAAGCTCCAGTGAACGCATCGTGTCTGCATATCCAATGATTGACGTCATAGGGGTTTTTATCTCGTGGGTAAAATCCGCTACAAACTGCTCACGCCTGTGCACCATATCGTTAAGCTCGTCTACATGATCCGATACTGCCTGCGCCATGATATTAAATTTCTGCGCAAGAAGCCCTATCTCATCATGACTTTTTACGTTTACCCTTGTGGCATAATCCCCCTGCGCTATTTCCTCGCTGACATGGTTAAGCTTCTCGAGCGGCTTTGTCATGTACCTGCTGATAAAATACATTGCTGCCGACTCTGCAATCAATATGACTATTATTATCAGCCTGAAATAGTTTATCTGCTCATCAAGCAGTGTATACGCCTCTGATGCATCGCATTTACTTACTATCCAGAGATTTTTTTCATCTATCACACTCTGCGAAGTAACATAGATATAGTGCTTTTGGGATTCTTCTTTAATCACATAGTTTTTGTTTCCTGTTGTGAGATTTTTGAAAAGTGTATCACCTATCCTTGCATCACTTTTATCATCTGTATATACTTTTTCACCATCAAAATATATATAGAAAAATGAATCCCTTGAGCGCACACTGCTGCTTACACGGCTTCCGATCTGCGGAAGTTGCGCGGCTATTGATGATGCGGAAATGCTGCTCTTTTCTGCATTATTGTTATCTATATTATTGTTCGAAGTTTCAGAATTATCGGAAACTGAATTTAAAAGCTGCAAAAGCTCATACTCCACAGAGGACTGTACCAGATTATTCTGCACAATAGCATTTTTAAGCTGTGTCTGCTTCGCAAGCTCAAAATTCTTGTGTATCATGAGGTAACCCACCAGCCCCAGTCCAAGTGAAAGCAGTATTAAATTTGTGAACAATACCTTGTACCTGAATTTCATTTAGCCCTCTTTTTGTATATTACGCTTACCCATATTCAAAGGTCTTTAGTTTTCTGTTCTTCCAGCCTGTATCCCGCCTTAAATACGGTTTTAAGGCAGTCTCCTATATCCAGCTTTTTGCGCAGTCTCTGTATGTGAAGATCGAGCGTCCTCGACTCGACAGAGTACTCACTTCCCCATATTTCTTCATATATCTTTTCTCTGAAAAGTGTGATATTTTTATTGCGCATCAGAAGCTCAAGCAGCTCAAATTCCTTCGGTGTAAGCTCTATATGCTTCCCTGCCTTTGATACATTCTGGTTTTTCGTATCGATAGCTATATCCTTAAAGGTAAGCTGCTGCTCCATCTTATTATAACGTCTTAGCACTATATTTACCCTGGCTAAAAGCTCAACTATCTCAAAAGGCTTTATCATATAATCCTCAGCACCGGACGTAAGGCCTCTTAGCCTGTCATCTAAAGAGGCTTTGGCTGTGAGAAATATCACAGGTATGCCAAGTGGTTTTATGTATTCCATGAGTTCAAAACCGTTTAGCTTCGGCAGCATTACATCAAGTATTATCAGGTCAAAATTTCTCTCCTCCAGAATATCTGCCGCCTCCATACCATCAAAGGCACAGGTGCAGGTATAGCCTGCTTTCATGAGATTTAATCTGATGAGGTCCGATATCGGTTTTTCGTCTTCCACTATAAGTATTTCTATCATAATGTTCCTTCTAAAATTTTATGTTCTTTATATAAATCTTTGCATATTCTTCTTTTGCTGTCAATCCTAAGGAGCATGTATCAGCCCGGATTATGCATTGCTTTTTCTATATTAACAGATACTTGTATCTAAAATGTATCAGGCGCAAGCAATTACATACGAAAAATCCGCCACGCGCATTCCCCGGCATGACGGATTTTCTTTAATCATATTTCCCCGTAACCTCTTATTTTTAAAAATAACATATAGTAACCCGCTTATTTAATATCAATCTGACACATCTTCATGGTGATTAGTGCCGCCTCATGACTGTCCGGTGTGACACCTGCACAGCACGATGCATCCACTGAAACCGGCACGTCCGGAAACTGTGCTTTTAGAATAAGTGCATTTGATACAACACATATATCAGTACACAGTCCCACAAGCTCAATCTCATCAAAGCTGCGCTCATTCCAGTTCGGCCATCCAAAATTCGGCTTGTCGATACAATCTGCGCCTGCGACATAGAGACCATCAGCTATTTCCCAGCCCTTTGTTCCCTTTATGCAGTGCTTCACAGGAAGCTTCTTTCCTTCCGGTGTATCGAGGTAATCCTCATCATGTGTATCCCTTGTATAAATTATTTCATCACCATTTGACCTATATTCTTTAATCTTTGCAGCAACATTTCCAACAATCGCCTGAGCTTCCTTTGTGCCAAGTGCTCCGTCTATAAAATCATTCTGCATATCTACAACTATCAATGTCTTCATATTCTGCTCCTTTTCTGTCATATATCCTGTAATTTTTTCATTATATAATAATTTTTTTTACCCCGCAACAAAACCTGTCATTTATACTAAAAAAGATGCGCAAAACTAATACTATTTTACGCATCTTTGACATATTTTATATTCTGAATAATTACATTTATTTCATGTACTCAGGTGTCACATTCCTGCCCATGCCCTCAAGCATTTCCTTATCACTTCTGATTGTGGCACACGCTACTGTCGTAAGCATGTTTCCTGTAATTGTGGCTGATGCTCCAGATTTGAATGCAAGCTCTCCGTCATTTGTAAGCAGCGCCCTTCCGGCAGCAAGACGTATGTCAGCCTTTGGATTTATATACCTGAAAAATGACACTGTACGCAGTATATCAGGCTCACTGATATGCTCAAGTCCCTCAAGCGGAGTGCCTGCAATCGGCATAAGCGCATTAAGCGGAATGGAATCCACTCCTACCTCTGCAAGGCTGACTGCCATATCCAGCCTGTCCTCCCAGGTCTCACCCATTCCGATGATGCCGCCTGAGCACGCATACATGCCCTCTGCCTTCACCTTTTTAAGCGTCTCAATCTTCATATCATAGGTGTGTGTGGTGCATATATTGGGGAAATTACGCTTTGAGGTCTCTATATTGTGGTGATAGCTGCTGACACCTGCCTCGTGCAGTCTGTGAAGCTGCTCTGCTGAAAGAAAGCCCATTGACGCACATAAATCAATCTTGCACTCTCTGTTCATGGTCTCATATGCATGTATTGCCTTGTCAAACTCCTCACCTGTCAGCGCTTTTCCCGCTGTAACTATCGAGAAACGGTCTACGCCCTCTCTCTCATTCATCCTGCACGCCTCAAGTATCTTTTCCTCAGGTAAAAAATCATAAACCTCACAATTTGTATGATTATGTGCTGACTGCGCACAATACTTGCAGTCCTCCGGACATTTTCCGCTTCTTCCGTTTATTATCGAGCACAAATCTACCTTGTCGCCGATAAACTTCTCCCTGATCATATCTGCGCCCTTACACAGCTCGTCTAAATCACATGTAAGGAAAAATGATAGGTCATCATCCCTTGTGATTCTTCTTCCGTCTATTATCTCCTGTGCCAGTGTTATTAGATCCATTTTAATCTCCTTCGTGTCCTGTATTTCTTTTCTCATTTAATAAGTATCATTATAATACATATCATCCGTTATAATTGTCAACTATAAATTTTTTCTCGGTTAACAATGATAATAAAAAAACAGAAAAACGTCAAGATGTTTTTATATATTTAAACCAGCATAATCAATGTTCCTGCTATGATGAGCACCAGTCCTGTAAAGGATTTAATCGTCAGTTTTTCCTTAAATACGAAATATGAAAACACGATTGACACAACTATGCTCAGCTTATCTATAGGCACTACGACACTCGCAAGTCCGTCCTGCAGTGCCTTGTAATAGCAAAGCCATGAGCCGCCTGTTGCAAGTCCCGAAAGGCAGATAAAGCCAAGCTCTTTTTTCTCTATATGCTTTATGGTGTGCTGTTTTCCTGTGGCAAATACCACTATCCACGCCATGATAAGCACCACTATCGTCCTTATCGCAGTTCCCAGATTAGAATTGATCCCCTCTATACCGACCTTTCCCAGTATTGAGGTGAAGCTGGCAAAAACAGCAGACAGCACTGCATAAAACAGCCATCCATGAGAACCCCTGGCCTTATTCTGCTCTTCCTGTGATATCTCCTTTTTGGTGATCATCATATACGTTCCAATTGCTATAAGCACCACACATACCAGCCTGAGTACGTTTATCTCCTCTTTAAAAAAGATAAATGCTAGTATAATGGTCAGTATTGTGCTTGATTTATCAATCGGCACCACTCTGTTTACATCGCCAAGCTGGAGTGCTTTAAAATAACAGAGCCATGAGGCTCCGGTAGCGACTCCTGAAAGCATCAGAAATATCCATGTCTTTGCTGACACAGCTGTGATCTGCCCCTGCGCTTTAACCACAAATACCATAATCCATGAAAAAATCAAAACTACAATTGTCCTGATTGCAGTTGCTACGTTTGAATCAGTTTTTTTGATACCACACTTTGCCAGTATTGATGTTATACCCGCAAAAAATGCGGATCCAAATGCATATAATACCCACATATTTTCCTCTGTCCAGCGCTAGGTCAACTCCGTTGTCCGGAGTTCGATTCCTACGATGTCTGACATTAAAAAACGCCTCTTTAAGAGAGGCATTTTTAATGAGACATCGGGGATTCGAACCCCGGACAACTTGATTAAAAGTCAAGTGCTC